>LNFM01001618.1_pt1 | contig 50240 bp, 49 predicted proteins | sample 596031 | NCBI WGS metagenome assembly LNFM01 (sample SAMN04254537, study PRJNA301005) | activated carbon metagenome | isolation source: dual media filters at the Ann Arbor, Michigan drinking water treatment plant | place: USA: Ann Arbor | reverse complement strand
GACCTGATGGGCGCCACCGATCCCAAGAAGGCCGACAAGGGCACCATCCGCGCCGACTTCGCCGACAGCATCGACGCCAACGCCGTGCACGGTTCCGACGCCCCCGAAACTGCCGCCGTGGAGATCGCCTTCTTCTTCGCCGGCATGAACATCCACAGCCGCTGAAAGGCGCTGTAACGATGTTATGACGGCCAATCTGCTCGACTTCGACCTCGACGGTTTGGCCGCCTTTTGCGAGCGGCTGGGTGAAAAGCGCTTTCGCGCCACCCAGCTGTTCCGCTGGATCCACCAGAAGGGTGCCTCCAGCTTCGACCAGATGAGCGATCTGGCCAAGTCCCTGCGCGAAAAGCTTGCCACTACGGCGCGCATCGAGGGCTTGCAAGTCATTTCCCAGCAGATCTCCGCCGACGGCACCATCAAGTGGCTGTTCGATGTGGGTGACGGCAACGCCGTCGAATCCGTCTACATCCCCGAGGACGACCGTGGCACGCTATGCGTGTCCTCCCAGGCCGGCTGTGCCGTGGGTTGCCGTTTCTGCTCCACCGGCCACCAGGGTTTCAGCCGCAACCTCAAGGCTGGCGAGATCGTCGCGCAGCTCTGGTTCGCGGAACACTTCCTGCGCCGCCACCTGAACCGCAGCGACCGTGTCATCACGAATGTGGTGATGATGGGCATGGGGGAGCCGCTGCAGAACTACAGCGAACTGGTCCCCGCGCTGCGGGTGATGCTGGACGACCACGGCTACGGCCTGTCGCGCCGTCGCCTCACCGTTTCCACCTCGGGCGTGGTGCCCATGATGGACCGCCTGGCCCAGGACTGCCCGGTGGCGCTGGCGGTCTCCTTGCACGCGCCCAATGACGAGCTGCGCGACAACCTGGTGCCGCTGAACCGCAAGTACCCCATCGCCGAGCTGATCGACGCCTGCAACCGCTACCTGGCGCACGCGCCGCGAGACTTCATCACTTTCGAATACTGCATGCTCGACGGCGTCAACGACCTGCCCGAGCACGCGCGCCAGCTGGTCGAGCTGGTGCGCCGGCACGCCACCGGCGGTGTCTGGTGCAAGTTCAACCTCATTCCCTTCAACCCCTTCCCGGCCTCGGGCCTGACGCGTTCGCCCAACGAGCGGGTGCAGGCCTTTGCCAAAATTCTGCTGGATGCTGGTATCGTCACGACTGTGCGCAAGACGCGCGGTGATGACATCGACGCCGCCTGCGGCCAGTTGGCCGGCGACGTCAGGGACCGCACCGGTGTGGAGGAACGCATGGCTCGCCAGCGCAAGCTGCTGCAGCCCCTGCAGAAGCTATCCAAGGAGATCTGAGGCATGAATGTGACTGAAGCGATGTGCGGCCCGGGCCGTCGGTGGCTGCTCGCAGCCTGCCTGGTCGTGGTCGCGCTGACCGGCCTGCCGGGCTGTGCGGGTGGTCCTTCGGGCAGCGGCGATGACTTCATCACCGATTCCGACGAGCCGGCCCTACGCAAGCGCGCCCGCACCCGCCTGCAGCTGGCCAGCGGTTATTTCGAGCAGGGCCAGACCACCGTGGCCTTGGACGAGGTCAAGCAGTCCCTCGTCATCGACCCCGATTTCCCGGACGCCTACAACCTGCGCGGCCTGATCTACATGCGCCTGAAGGACATGCGCCTGGCGGAAGAGAGCTTCCGTCGCGCCCTGTCCATCAGTCCGAACGACGCCAATGTGCTGCACAACTACGGCTGGCTGCAGTGCGAGCTGGGCAGGTACACCGAGGCGGTGGACACCTTCACTCGGGCCCTGGCCAATCCGAACTACGGTGGCCGCGCCAAGACCTTGCTTTCCAAGGGGGTGTGCCAGATCAGGGCCCGCAAGCTCAACGATGCGGAGGCCAGCCTGAGCAAGTCCTACGAGCTCGATGCCGGCAACCCGGTGACCGGCTACAACCTGGCCCAGTTGCTGTACCAGCGTGGCGAGGCGGAGCGTGCCCAGTTCTACATCCGGCGCATCAACAACAGCGAGCTGGCCAATGCCGAGACGCTGTGGCTGGGCATCAAGGTCGAACAGCGCATGGGCAATCGCGTCGCGCGCGACCAGCTGGTGACCCAGCTGCGCAGTCGTTATCCGAGATCGCGTGAACTGAGTTCTTTTGAGCGGGGAGCATTCAATGAGTGACGAGGCAGCCGGCAACAGCGCGCCTGGGGCAGATACACCGGCGGTCGAACCGGTGGCAGCAGCGGTACCGCAGAACAGCGCTGGCCAGCTCTTGCGCCAGGCGCGTGAGGCCGCAGGGGTCGAGCTGTCGGCGCTGGCACAGGCGCTGAAGGTGTCGGTGAAGAAGCTGGAGGCCCTGGAGGCCGATCGCTACGCCGAACTGCCCGATGCCGTGTTCGTGCGGGCGCTGGCCTCCAGCGTCTGCCGCGGCCTCAAGATCGACGCCGCACCCGTGCTGGCCCAACTGCCCCAGTCGTCGGCGCCGCGCCTGAACTACGACGAGGCTGGCCTGAACACACCCTTCCACACACCGGGTGACGTGGCCAAGACCCCCTTTCTCGACCGCCTCTCGCGTCCCATGGTGCTGGCCGCGCTGGCCATGATGGTGGGTGCGCTGGTCCTGATCTTCTTCCCGTCGACCGAACAGCGTGCCGAGATCGGCGCGATCGTGGCGCAAGTCCCGGCGGCCCCGTCCGTCCCCGCTGCTGCGCCGGTCGCAGCTGCAGTGGAGGCGCCGGCCCCGGTGGTGGCTGCACCGGCCCCCAGCCCGGCCAAGGCCCCGGTGGCGGCGGTGCGTGAAACGGCCCCCGCGCCGGTCAAGCCACCCGCGGTGGCTGAGGCCGCGCCCGCGCCCCGGGCTGCGCCTGTCGTGGCCGCGGCGGTGCCCCAGGCTGAGCCAGCCGCTGCCGACCCGGCTGCCCAGCGCAAGAGGCTGGCCAGCAGCGGTGTGGTTGTTTTCAAGACCAGCGGTCCGTCCTGGATCGAGGTGACCGACGGCCGGGGCAACATCCAGCTCAGCCGCATGGTGGAGCCGGGCGAGCCGGTCGGCGCGTCCGGCCCGCTGCCGCTGAACGTGACCATCGGCCGCGCCGAGCTGACCGAGGTGCAGGTGCGTGGCAAGCCATTCCCGCTGGACGAGGTCACCCGCGGTGGCGTCGCGCGATTCGAGGTGAAGTAGTGCAAGAAACGGGTGCCATTGATCAGTCCGCGCCGCGCGCGCGGCGCTCGCGCCAGGCCCGCGTGGTCTGGGGCGACAACGTCGTCACCGTGGGTGGTGATGCGCCGGTGCGTGTGCAGTCCATGACCAACACCGACACGGTGGACGTCATCGGGACCGCGATCCAGGTCAAGGAGCTGGCCCAGGCCGGCTCAGAGGTGGTGCGTATCACGGTCAACACGCCCGAGGCCGCGCAGGCCGTGCCGCATATCCGCGAGCAGCTCGACCGCATGGGCATCATGGTGCCCCTGGTTGGCGATTTCCATTACAACGGCCACACCCTGCTGAGCCAGTACCCGGCCTGCGCCGAGACGCTCTCCAAGTACCGCATCAACCCCGGCAACGTGGGCAAGGGCGACAAACGCGACCGCCAGTTCGGCCAGATGATCGAGGCGGCCCTCAAGTGGAACAAGCCAGTGCGCATCGGCGTGAACTGGGGCAGCCTGGACCAGGAACTGTTGGCCGGCCTGATGGACGAGAACAGCCGCCGCGTCGACCCCTGGAGCGCCAAGGCCGTGATGTACGAGGCGCTGATCACCTCGGCCCTCGACTCCGCGCGTTTTGCCCAGGAGCTGGGCATGCCCCCTGAGCAGATCCTGCTGTCGTGCAAGGTCAGCGGCGTGCAGGACCTGATTTCCGTCTACCGCGAACTCGCGAAGCGTTGCGACTACCCGCTGCACCTGGGCCTGACCGAGGCCGGCATGGGCACCAAGGGCACGGTGGCGTCTGCCACCGCCCTGTCCATCCTGCTGCAAGAAGGCATCGGCGACACGATCCGTGTCTCGCTCACACCGCAGCCGGGCGAATCGCGCACGCAGGAGGTGGTGATCGCCAACGAGATCCTGCAGGCCCTCGGTTTGCGCATCTTCGTCCCCAGCGTCACCGCCTGCCCTGGTTGCGGCCGCACCACCAGCACCACCTTCCAGGAACTGGCCAAGCAGATCGACGATTTCCTGCGCCTGCAGATGCCAGTGTGGCGCAAGCAGTACCCGGGCGTGGAAGCGCTCAAGGTGGCTGTCATGGGCTGCATCGTCAACGGCCCGGGCGAGAGCAAGCATGCCGACATCGGCATCAGCCTGCCGGGCACCGGCGAGGCGCCGGCTGCGCCGGTGTTCATCGACGGCGAGAAGCGCCTGACCTTGCGCGGTGAGGGCATTGCCCAGGAATTCCAGAAGATCGTCGAGACCTACATCGAGAACCGTTTCGGCGCGAAAAACCAGACCGTCACCGAGACGGCCTGAAAACCTTTCCATGAGTGAAAAGAAGATGGCATCCAAGCCAGAGAAACTGCTTGCCGTCAAAGGCATGAACGACATTCTGCCTCCGGACTCGGCGCGCTGGGAGTGGTTCGAAGACCAGGTGCGCGCGCTGATGGCGCGTTACGCCTACCGCAACATCCGCACGCCCATCGTCGAACCCACGCCGCTGTTCGTGCGCGGCCTGGGGGAGGTGACCGACATCGTCGAGAAGGAGATGTACTCCTTCGAAGACCGCCTGAATGGCGAGCAGCTCACCTTGCGTCCCGAGTGCACCGCTGGGGTGGTGCGTGCCGTGGTCGAGCACAACCTGCTCTACGAGGGTGGCAAGCGCCTGTACTACATGGGCCCCATGTTCCGCCATGAGCGTCCGCAGCGCGGCCGTTACCGCCAGTTCCACCAGATCGGCGCCGAGGCACTGGGTTTTGCCGGTGCCGAAGTCGACGCCGAGATGATCCTGCTGGCCGACGCGCTGTGGAAGGTGCTGGGCCTGGCCGATGTGCGCCTGGAACTCAACAGCCTGGGCCAGCCGGACGAGCGCAAGCAGCACCGCGCCGCCTTGATCGCCTATTTCGAGCAGCACGCCGAGCAGCTCGATGAAGACGCGAAGCGCCGCCTGCACAGCAACCCGCTGCGCATCCTGGACACCAAGAACCCGGCCATGCAGGCCCTGGTGGAAGCAGCGCCCAGGCTCATGGATTTCCTGGGTGAGGTTTCACTGGCCCATTTCAACCAGGTGCGCGCCATCCTCGACGCCAGCGGCGTGGCCTACAGTATCAACCCGCGCCTGGTGCGCGGCATGGACTACTACAACCTCACGGTGTTCGAGTTCATCACCACGCGCCTGGGTTCGCAGGGCACCATCTGCGGCGGCGGCCGTTACGACTACCTGATCGAGCAGATCGGTGGCAAGCCGGCGCCCGCCGTTGGCTGGGCCCTGGGCGTGGAGCGTGTGCTGGAGCTGCTCAAGGAGCAGGGCGCCGAGACGGCGCAGCCCGTGCCCGACGCCTACGCCATCATTCCCGACGCGGCGGCCCTGCCGCAGGCCATGACCGTGCTGCAGGCCCTGCGCGCCGCCGGTGTCAGCGTGCTGATGCATGCCGGCACGGGGGAGGGCATGGGCAGCATGAAATCGCAGTTCAAGAAGGCCGACGCCAGCGGCGCACGCCATGCGCTGATCTTCGGCGCCGACGAACTGGCCCGTGGCGAAGTCACCGTCAAGGCGCTGCGCGACGGTGCCGGCGCGCAGACCAGCCATCCCCTGGGGCAGGTGGCCGACTGGGCCCCCCGCCTACAATCCCGCACCTGATCTGAAGAAATCCCATGGCACACCTCGACCTCGACGAACAAGAGCAGCTTGACCAGTTCAAGCATTTCTGGAAGCAGTACGGCGGCCTGATCAGCTGGGGGCTGATCGTGCTGCTGGCCCTCTACGCCGGCTGGAATGGCTGGCAGTACTGGCAGCGCAAGCAGGCCGTGCAGGCCACGGCCCTGTACGAAGAGGTCGAGCGCATTGCCGCCAGCGGTGATGGCACGCGCCTGGACCGCGCCCTGGCCGACATGAAGGACAAGTTCTCCGGTACCGCGCAAGCACAACAGGCGGGCCTGCTGGCTGCCGCCGTGCATGCCTCGGCCGGCCGCAACGATGCAGCGCGCGCCGCGCTGGCCTGGGTAAGCGAGCAGTCCGGCGACGAAGGCTACAAGGCCGTGGCGCGCCTGCGCCTGGCCGGCCTGTTGCTCGATGCCAAGTCCTATGACGAAGCGCTCAAGCAGCTCGAGGCCACGTTCCCGGCCGAGTTCGCCGCGCTCGCGGCCGATCGCCGTGGTGACGTCTACCTGGCCCAGGGCAAGAAGGCCGAGGCCGGTGCCGAGTACCAGAAGGCCTGGGCGGGTCTGGAGGCCGGCAGCACTTACCGCAACGTGGTCGACGTCAAGCTGGCGTCCCTGGGCCTGGCCCCCGCGGCCGGGGATAAGAAGTGATCCTGTGTTCCCCGGTCCTGCGGCGTGCCTTGCGTGGCGCAGGCGCCCTGGCCCTCAGCACCTTGCTGCTGGCCTGCTCCAGCACGCCCGCCCGGCCGGATCCGGCCCCCTTGCCGCCCGACCCCAAGCTGCTGGGTCTGCGCCAGCCCTGGAGCATCGAGATGGGCAAGGTGAGCTTCCCCCTGGTCGTCCAGGCGGTCGGCAACACGGTCGGTGTGGCGTCGGCCGCAGGGCAGGTGCGGCTGCTCGATGCGCGCACCGGCGAGGCGCTGTGGCAGGTTGCCGTGGGCACCTCGCTGAATGCCGGCGTCGGGCACGACGGCCGCATGGCCGCGGTGGTGACGACCGAGAACGAACTGGTAGCCCTGCAGGAAGGGCGCGAACTCTGGCGCCAGCGCATGGCTGCGCCGTCCTACACAGCCCCGCTGGTGGCGGGCGGGCGTGTTTTTGTGCTGGGCGCCGATCGCAGTGTGTCCGCCTACGATGGCCAGAGCGGCCGGCGCCTGTGGAACCAGACGCGCACCGGCGAAGCGCTGGTGTTGCGCCAGCCCGGGGTGCTGACGGCCGTGGGCGACACGCTGGTGGTTGGCCTGTCGGGCCGGCTGGTCGGCATGAATCCGCTCAATGGCAGTTCGCGTTGGGAAGTGCCCATCAGCACACCGCGTGGTACCAATGATGTTGAACGCCTGGTCGACCTGGTGGCCGGCGTGGCACGGCAAGGCGCGGTGCTCTGCACGCGCGCCTTCCAGTCCGCCCTGGGTTGCGTGGACGCAGCGCGCGGCGCCTTGCTGTGGAGCAAGCCGGCGGCCGGCGCCTCCGGCCTGAGCGGCGATGCCAGCCTGGTGTTCGGGGTCGAGTTCGACAGCACCGTGCTTGCCTGGCGACGCAGCGACGGCGAACGTGCCTGGAGCATGAACCAGCTGCGTTACCGCAGACTGGGCACACCGCTGCTCCTGGGGCCGGTGCTGGTGGTCGGTGACGACGCCGGCCGGCTGCATTTCCTGTCGCGCACCGATGGTGCACTACAGACCCGCATTGAGACCGATGGTTCGCCCATCATCGCCACGCCCGTCATGTCGGGCAGCACCCTGGTAGTGGTCACGCGCGACGGCCGCGTCCTGGGCCTGCGCCCTGAATAATCAAGAAAGTCCGACATGAAACCCGTCCTGGCCCTGGTGGGCCGCCCCAATGTCGGCAAGTCCACGCTGTTCAACCGGCTGACCAAAACGCGCGACGCCATCGTGGCCGACTACGCCGGCCTCACGCGCGACCGCCACTACGGCAACGGCAAGCAGGGCAAACACGAGTACATCGTCATCGACACCGGCGGCTTTGAGCCCACGGCCGAGGACGGCATCTACAAGGAGATGGCGAAGCAGACGCGACAGGCCGTGGCCGAGGCCGATGTGGTGATCTTCGTGGTCGATGCGCGGGGCGGCCTGTCAGCGCAGGACCACGACATCGCCAGCTACCTGCGCCGCCTGGGCAAGCCCTGCGTGCTGGTGGCCAACAAGGCCGAGGGCATGACCGATGGCACCCGGCTGGCCGAGTTCTACGAACTGGGCCTGGGTGAGGTCTACCCGGTGTCGGCCGCGCACGGGCAGGGCATCCGCTCGCTGGTGGAGCTGGCGCTGGAGCCGCTGCACCTGAGCGACGAGGACGATACCGAGGAAGAAGAGACGCCCGGTGTGATCAAGCTGGCCGTGGCCGGCCGCCCCAATGTGGGCAAATCCACCCTGATCAACACCTGGCTGGGCGAGGAGCGTCTGGTGGCCTTCGACCTGCCGGGCACCACGCGGGACGCCATCAGCGTGCCCTTCGAGCGCAACGGCCAGAAGTTCGAGCTGATCGACACAGCCGGCCTGCGCCGCAAGGGCAAGGTGTTCGAGGCCATCGAGAAGTTCTCCGTGGTCAAGACCCTGCAGGCCATCGAGTCGGCCAACGTCGTGCTGCTGCTGCTCGATGCCACCCAGGGCGTGACCGACCAGGACGCCCACATCGCCGGCTACATCCTGGAGAGCGGGCGCGCCGTGGTGCTGGCCATCAACAAATGGGACGCGGTGGACGAGTACCAGCGACAGCAGCTGCAGCGCTCCATCGAGACGCGGCTGGCCTTTCTGAAGTTCGCCAACATGCACTTCATCTCGGCCAAGAAGCGCCAGGGCCTGGGCCCGCTGTGGACCTCCATCGCCCAGGCCTACAAGGCTGCAGCTTGCAAGATGTCCACGCCGGTGCTCACGCGCCTGTTGCTGCAGGCCGTACAGTTCCAGAGCCCCCAGCGCGCCGGCATGTTCCGCCCCAAGATGCGTTATGCGCACCAGGGCGGCATGAACCCGCCCGTCATCGTGATCCACGGCAACTCGCTGGAACACGTGCCGGATTCCTACAAGCGGTTCCTCGAAGGCTGGTTCCGCAAGGAATTCGACCTGGTGGGCACGCCGATGCGCATCGAGTTCAAGACTTCGACCAATCCCTACGCCGACAAGGATTCCGACTGACCGGTGGCACCGGCCCCGCTTAGTCCGGATGCAATACTGGGGATACCCCGCTTGTCAAGCGGGCAGTAGGCTGCTGTGGTATGGTGGCGACTTCCTTACTACTCTTGAACACGGAGAATATCGTGAGCAATAACAAAGGTCAGCTTCTGCAAGACCCCTTTCTGAACACCCTGCGTCGTGAGCACGTCCCGGTGTCCATTTACCTGGTCAACGGCATCAAGCTGCAGGGCCAGATCGAATCTTTCGATCAGTACGTGGTGCTGCTGCGCAACACCGTGACCCAGATGGTCTACAAACACGCCATCTCCACCATCGTGCCGGGCCGTGCCGTGAATTTCGCGGTCGGCGAGGGCGAAGCCCCCAGCGCTTCCTGATGTTTCGGGGGGCGCTTGCCGGGCCCGGGGCCTGCATGTCCACATTGTTCTCCTTCCGGCAGCCTCCTCTTTGACCGCCTTGTCAGATCAGACCCCCGCATTGACTATCCTGGTCGGGGTGGACTTCGGTCTGCCGCATTTCGACGGTGAACTGGAAGAACTCGGTCTGCTGGCCGAGACTGCCGGCCTGCAGCCGGTTGGCCGCATCACCTGCAAGCGCAAGGCGCCCGACGCGGCGCTGTTTGTCGGCAGCGGCAAGGCCGAGGAAATCAAGCTGCTGGCCCAGCAGCTCGGCGCCAGCGAAATCCTGTTTGACCAGAGTCTGAGCCCGGCGCAGCAGCGCAACCTGGAGCGCACGCTGGAGCTGCCGGTCAACGACCGCACCCTGCTGATCCTGGAAATCTTTGCCCAGCGCGCGCGGTCTCATGAAGGCAAGCTGCAGGTCGAACTGGCCCGCCTGCAGTACCTGAGCACCCGCCTGGTGCGGCGCTGGTCGCACCTGGAACGCCAGACCGGCGGCGCCGGTGTGCGCGGCGGCCCGGGCGAAAAGCAGATCGAGCTGGACCGCCGCATGATCGCCGAGTCCATCAAGCGCACCAAGGAGCGCCTGCACAAGGTCAAGCGCCAGCGCCAGACCCAGCGCCGTCAGCGCGAGCGGCGTGACGCCTTCAATATTTCCCTGGTCGGCTACACCAATGCCGGCAAGTCCACCCTCTTCAACGCCCTGGTGAAGGCCCGTGCCTATGCAGCCGACCAGCTGTTTGCCACGCTGGACACCACCACGCGCCAGCTCTACCTGGGTGAGGCCGGGCGCTCGGTCTCCCTGTCCGACACCGTGGGCTTCATCCGCGACCTGCCGCATGGCCTGATCGATGCCTTCCAGGCCACCCTGCAGGAGGCGGTGGACGCCGACCTGCTCCTGCACGTGGTCGATGCCGCCAACCCGAATTTCCCCGAGCAGATCGCCGAAGTGCAGCGCGTGCTGGCCGAGATCGGCGCCGAGCACATCCCGCAGGTGCTGGTCTTCAATAAGCTTGACGCCCTGGGGCCGGAGCGTCGGCCTGCACGCGTGCAGGACAGCTACGAACTCGACGGCCAGGCCGTGCCGCGCATCTTCGTCAGTGCCCATGATGGGGAGGGCCTGCCCGCCCTGCGCCAGCTGTTGGCCCAGCGCGTCATCGACAGTGCCACCACGCCCCGGGAAACGGCCGAAACCATGGCCGATTTCCCTGACAATCACGCAAGTCCATTCTGATTGGGCACAATGCTGGCGTACCGTTCCATGAGCCGAGATCACAGAGAGATCCAAGAATGAAAATCCATGCACCCGCCTTCCGCTGGGCCGCCTTATGGCCCGGCCGCCTGCGCGGCATGTTCAACCTGAACGACCCGCGCTGGGGTCGAGGTGAGGACAAGCCCTCCGAAGGTCGCCCCGAAACCGGCCGCCCTGAATCCGATGTGCCGCCCCCCCAGGGCCATGGTCGCGGTTCCCGGCCCGGCAACACCCAGGGCCCACCTGATCTCGACGAACTCTGGCGCGACTTCAACCGCAAGCTCACCGGCCTGTTTGGCGGGAGGGGTGGCTCCGGTGGCAGCGGCGGCACGCCGCCCGACATGAAAACGGCAGGTTTCGGTATCGGCCTGATCCTGGCCATCGCGGCCCTGATCTGGCTGGGCACGGGCTTTTTCATCGTGCAGGAAGGCCAGCAGGCCGTCATCACCCAGTTCGGCAAGTACAAGACCACCGTGGGGGCCGGTTTCAACTGGCGCCTGCCGTACCCCATCCAGCGCCATGAGCTGGTCTTCGTGACGCAGATCCGCTCGGTCGACGTCGGCCGCGACGTGGTGATCAAGGCCACCGGCCTGCGCGAGTCGGCCATGCTGACCGAGGACGAGAACATTGTCGAGATCAAGTTCGCCGTGCAGTACCGCCTGAACGACGCACGCGCCTACCTGTTCGAAAGTCGCAACCCGGCCGATGCCGTGGTGCAGGCCGCCGAGACGGCCGTACGCGAGGTGGTGGGCAAGATGAAGATGGACTCTGCCCTGTCCGAGGAGCGCGACCAGATCGCCCCGCGTGTGCGCAAGCTCATGCAGGACATCCTGGACCGCTACAAGGTCGGCATCGAGGTGGTGGGCATCAACCTGCAGCAAGGTGGCGTGCGTCCGCCCGAGCAGGTGCAGGCCGCCTTCGACGACGTGCTCAAGGCCGGCCAGGAGCGCGAGCGCCTGAAGAACGAGGCCCAGGCCTATGCCAACGACGTGGTGCCGCGTGCCATCGGTACCGCATCGCGCCTGAAGGAAGAGGCCGAAGGTTACAAGTCCCGCATCGTGGCCCAGGCCCAGGGTGACGGGCAGCGCTTCCGCTCGGTGCTGACCGAGTACCAGAAGGCACCCCAGGTCACGCGTGACCGGCTCTACCTGGAATCCATGCAGGAGATCTACGGCAACGTGACCAAGGTGCTGGTGGATTCGAAGCAGGGCTCCAACCTGCTGTACCTGCCGCTGGACAAGATCATGCAGCTCAGTGGTGACGCGACGGCCGCGCCGCTCATGCAGGGCGCCGCGCCCGGTGTTGCAACGCCGGTACCGCTGCCGTCCGCTGCCGATGCGCGCTCGCGCGAGAACCTGCGTTCGCGTGAACGTGAAACCCGATAAGGAGACCCCCATGAACCGTATCGGATTCATCCTTTCCTCCCTGCTGGTGCTGCTGGCACTGGCCAGTTCCATGCTGTTCGTGGTCGACCAGCGCCAGTTCGGCGTGGTCTATGCCCTGGGCCAGATCAAGGAAGTCATCACGGAGCCCGGCCTCAACATCAAGCTGCCGCCCCCGTTCCAGAACGTGAGCTACATCGACAAGCGCCTGCTCACGCTCGACAGCAGCGACACCGAGCCCATGCTCACCGCCGAGAAGCAGCGTGTGGTGATCGACTGGTATGTGCGCTGGCGCATCAGCGAGCCCACCGAGTACATCCGCAACGTGGGCCTGAACGAGGCCGCCGGTGCCAGCCAGCTCAACCGCGTGGTGCGTAACGCCTTCCAGGAAGAGATCAACAAGCGCACCGTCAAGGAGCTGCTGTCGCTCAAGCGCGAAGCCCTGATGTCCGACGTCAAGGACGAAGTGCTCAAGGCCGTGCGCGGCGACAAACCCTGGGGCATCGACGTGGTGGACGTGCGCATCACCCGCGTGGACTATGTGGAAGCGATCACCGAGTCGGTCTACCGCCGTATGCAGGCCGAGCGCACCCGCGTGGCCAACGAACTGCGCTCCACCGGCGCGGCCGAAGGCGAGAAGATCCGCGCCGACGCCGACCGCCAGCGTGAGGTCACGGTGGCCAACGCCTACCGCGACGCGCAGAAGGTCAAGGGCCAGGGCGATGCCCAGGCCGCCTCGATCTACGCCGAGGCCTTCGGCCGCGACCCGCAATTTGCCCAGTTCTACCGCAGCCTGGAGGCCTACAAGGCCAGCTTTGCCAACAAGAGCGACGTGATGGTGCTCGACCCCAGCAGCTCGGAGTTCTTCAAGGTCTTCCGCGGCCAGGGCCAGGCGCCCAGGAAATAAGGCGTGGCAACCACGTGACTGCCGACGCCTTCTGGCTGGCGATGGCCCTCGTTCTGGTGATCGAGGGCCTTTTTCCTTTTATCTCGCCCGGTGGCTGGCGCCGCATGTTCAGCCAGATCCTGTCCCTGAGCGACGGCCAGATCCGGTTTTTCGGTCTGTGCAGCATCCTCGCCGGCCTGTTATGGCTGGTCTGGCTGCAGTTCTAAAAAACGCGCCTGATTTTTACCGGTCGTAACACCGGTAAAATCACGCTTTTAACAGCTCCCCCTTTCCCATGTCCGCCTGGCTCCTGCCGGATCACATTGCCGATGTCCTGCCTTCCGAGGCCCGCCACATCGAGGAACTGCGCCGCGACCTGCTCGACATGGCGCGTTGTTATGGCTATGAGCTGGTCATGCCGCCGCTGCTCGAGCATCTCGCCTCGCTGCTGACCGGCACCGGCCAGGCGCTCAACCTGCAGACCTTCAAGCTGGTCGACCAGCTCTCGGGCCGCTCCATGGGCCTGCGCGCCGACACCACGCCCCAGGTCGCCCGCATCGACGCCCATCTGCTGAACCGCCGCGGTGTGGCCCGCCTGTGCTACTGCGGCCCGGTGGTGCACACGCGCCCGGCCAGCCCGCACGCCACGCGCGAGCCGCTGCAGTTCGGTGCCGAAATCTATGGCCATGCCGGCCCCGAGGCCGACCTCGAAGCGCTGCAGCTCGCGCTGGACTGCCTCAAGGCGGCCCGTCTCCCGAACTACACAGTGGACCTGGCTGACGTGCGCATCGTCAGTGCGCTGCTCGAAGGCGTGCCAGTCGATGCCGAGACCCTGGCTGCGATCCACGCGGCCCTGGCCGCCAAGGATGTGTCGGCGCTGACCCAGCTCACCGCTGTCTTTCCTGCCGCTTCCCGCCAGGGCCTGCTGGCCTTGCCGCGCCTCTACGGCGATGCGACCGTGCTGGACGAGGCCCGCAAGGTCCTGCCGGCGCTGCCCGCGATACACCAGGCGCTGGACAGCCTGAAGTGGCTGGCTGGCCAGCTCGAGGGCACCGCCCTGGGCTTCGACCTGGCCGATCTGCGCGGTTATGCCTATTACAGCGGCATGCGCTTCGCGGTGTATGCCGAAGGGGTGAGCGACGCGCTGCTGCGCGGCGGTCGTTATGACGAGGTGGGGGCCGTGTTCGGGCGCAAGCGTCCGGCCGTGGGCTTCAGCCTGGATCTCAAGACCCTGGTCGGTGCCGTGCCGGCGCGCGCGCTGCGGGCGGCCATCCGGGCGCCCTGGAGCGAATCCGCCTCTCTGCGCGCGGCCATCGCACGCCTGCGCAAGGAGGGCGAAACCGTGGTCTGCGTGCTGCCCGGCCACGAAAGCGAGATCGACGAATTCCATTGCGACCGCGAGCTGACCGATGTGGCCGGTCGCTGGGTCGTCAGCGCCATCTGAGCGCCTTTATCCATTCAAGCGCTTCTTCGAGTACATCTGAAATGAATACAACCAAAGGTCGTAACGTCGTCGTCGTGGGCACCCAGTGGGGTGACGAGGGCAAGGGCAAACTGGTCGACTGGCTTACCGAGTTCTCCCAGGGTGTGGTGCGTTTCCAGGGCGGCCACAACGCGGGCCACACGCTGGTCATCAACGGCGTCAAGACCGCCTTGCACCTGATCCCCAGCGGCATCATGCGCGCCGGCATCAAGTGCTACATCGGCAATGGGGTGGTGCTGTCGGCGGCCAAGCTGTTCGAGGAAATCGAGGGCTTGGAGCGCGCTGGTGTCGAGGTGCGTTCGCGCCTGCGCATCAGCGAGGCCTGCCCGCTGATCCTGCCCTTCCACGTGGCGCTGGACGTGGCCCGTGAAGCCGCGCGCGAGCAGGGCGGTTCCGAGAAGATCGGCACCACCGGCCGCGGCATCGGCCCGGCCTACGAGGACAAGATCGCCCGCCGCGCCCTGCGTGTGCAGGATCTGAAATACCCCGAGCGCTTCGCCGCCAAGCTCAAGGAACTGCTGGCCCTGCACAACCATGTGCTGAGCACTTTCCTGGGCTCGAAGAAATTCACCTTCGGCGACGCGCTCAAGCCCTACATGAAGGACGGCGAGGTCCAGTTCGAACCGGTCTACGCCGAGGCCATGCGTCACGCCGAACTGCTCAAGCCCATGATGGCCGACGTCTCGCGTGAACTGAACGACGCCAACAGCAAGGGCGCCAACCTGTTGTTCGAAGGCGCCCAGGGCACGCTGCTCGACGTCGACCACGGCACCTACCCCTACGTCACCTCCAGCAACTGCGTGGCCGGCAACGCCGCCGCCGGCGCCGGCGTGGGCCCGGGCATGCTGCACTACATCCTGGGCATCACCAAGGCCTACTGCACCCGTGTCGGTGGCGGTCCGTTTCCGACCGAGCTGGACTGGGAAACCCCCGGTACCCCGGGTTACCACATGAGCACCGTGGGCGCCGAAAAGGGCGTCACCACCGGCCGCTCGCGCCGTTGCGGCTGGTTCGATGCCGCGCTGCTCAAGCGCTCGGCCCAGGTCAACGGCCTGACCGGCATGTGCCTGACCAAGCTGGACGTGCTCGACGGCCTCAAGGAGCTGCTGCTGTGCACCGGCTACGAGCTGGACGGCGAGATCACCGACATCCTGCCCATGGGCGCCGAGGAAATCGCGCGCTGCAAGCCTATCTACGAAACCCTGCCCGGCTGGACCGAGAGCACGGTGGGCGTGACCCAGTACGACAAGCTGCCGGCCAATGCGCGCCTGTACCTGCAGCGCATCGAGCAGGTCACCGGTGTGCCCATCCACATCATCTCGACCAGCCCGGATCGTGACCACACGATCATGATGCGCCACCCCTACGTGGCGTAAAGCCTTCATTCCCCCTGGCAATAAGCTATAAAAAGAGGAGCAACCGGATGTTGACGGAAGATGGCAAGCACCTGTACGTGAGTTACGTCGAGTACCACAACCTGATCGAGAAACTGGCCATCAAGGTCCACCAGTCGGGCTGGCAGTTCGACACCATCCTGTGCCTGGCACGCGGTGGCATGCGCCCGGGCGACATCCTCTCGCGCATCTTCGAGAAACCCCTGGCCATCATGTCCACCAGTTCCTACCGGGCCAATGCCGGCACCACGCAGGGGCACCTGGACATCGCCAAGTTCATCACCACCCCGCAGGGCGAGATCGCCGGCCGTGTGCTGCTGGTCGACGACCTCGCCGACTCCGGCCATACGCTGGCGGCGGTGGTCGGTCTGCTGCGCGACAACTATCCGCCCATCACCGAACTGCGCACGGCCGTGCTCTGGACCAAGGCGCTGTCCACCTTCCACGCCGACTACTCGGTCGAGTACCTGCCCACCAATCCCTGGATCCACCAGCCTTTCGAGAGCTATGACCGCCTGCGTCCGGCCGAACTGCTGGCCAAATGGAAAGTCTGACATAGGCTCACCCCCAGGCTGCGCGCACTTCGTGTCGCTCCGCCACCCCCCTTGCAGGGGGCGCACCCAGCGGCCCGGCAAAGCCGGTTCCGCGGGTGCCCGCGAATAAGTCCTTTCTATCCGCTGTGTCGCGCTATGCTCGGCGTACCTTGATATCCAAGGCTGCAATATGAGTGACAAGACCACCGGCCTGATCCACCATCCCTACACCCCCCCGGAGGGCTTCGCCGCGCCGCAGCCTGGCGTGTTCAAGGCCTCCACCGTCTTTTTCCCCAACGTGGCTGCCATGCGCAGCCGCGAGTGGAAGGACAAGACCGGCTACACCTACGGCCTGCACGGCACCCCCACCAGTTACCTGCTGGAAGAGCGCCTCGCTACGCTCGAAGGCGGTGCGCAGTGCCTGCTGGTGCCCAGTGGCCTGGCCGCCATTGCCACGGTGGCCCTGTCCCTGCTCAAGAGCGGCGACGAGGTGCTGCTGCCCGACAACGCCTACGGCCCCAGCAAGGCGCTGGCTAACGGCGAACTCAAGGACTGGGGCATCACCCACCAGTGCTACGACCCCATGGATCCGCAGGACCTGGCGCGCCGCATCGGCCCCCGGACCAAACTGGTCTGGCTCGAAGCGGCCGGTTCGGTCACGATGGAGTTTCCCGATCTGCGCGAGCAGCTGCGCATCTGCCGCGCCGCTGGTGTCCTGTGCGCGCTGGACAACACCTGGGGCGCCGGCCTGGCCTTCAACGCCTTTGAACTCGGGGACGGGCAGGGCGTGGACATATCGATCCACGCGCTCACCAAATACCCCAGTGGTGGCGGTGACGTGCTGATGGGCTCCATCGTCACGCGCGACCCCCAACTGCACATCCGCCTCAAGCTCACCCACATGCGCCTGGGCCTGGGCGTGGGCATGAACGACGTGGAGGCCGTGCTGCGCGCACTGCCCAGCATGGTCCTGCGCTACCGCGAACACGACCGCACGGCGCGCGCGCTGGCCCGCTGGTGCCAGGGCCGCCGCGAAGTGGCGCAGGTGCTGCACCCGGCGCTGCCGGGCGCGCCCGGCCACGCGCACTGGCAGGCCTTGTGCGGTGCGGAAGAGGGCAAGGCCGCCGGTCTCTTCAGCGTGATCTTTCACGAGCGCCACAGCGCCGCGCAGGTCGACGCCTTCTGCGACGCGCTGCGCCTGTTCAGGCTGGGCTACAGCTGGGGCGGCCCCACCAGCCTGGTCGTGCCCTACGAGCTGGCCGGCATGCGCCAGGGCTGGCCAGCCCATCTGGCGCGCGGCACCCTGGTGCGTTTCTCCACCGGCCTGGAGGCCGTCGAGGACCTGCAGGCGGACCTGGCGCAGGCACTGGACGCGCTCGCCTGACTCGATACCCCTGGCGGCATTGGTGTTTTCCTGACTAGGCAGCCAGGGGGCGGCTCGTTAGTCTTGTTCCCCATGAGCGAGAACAGCCACAACGCCGACCCCGGCCTGCCCGTCAACCCCGCGCCCTATGTGCCGCCGCCCCCGGTGGGGCCCCGGCGCGAGATCGTGGCCCTGGGCTTCGGTGACCCCTTCCGCTGGCTGGCGCGCGGTTGGCGCGACCTGACGGCCGAGATGGGCATCGCGCTGTTCTACGGCATGTGTTTCTGGGCCATGGCGCTGACGCTGGGCGCGGTGTTCCGCTACAAACCCGAGTACGCCATGTCCATCGTCTCGGGCTGCCTGCTGGTCGGGCCCTTCCTGGCCCTGGGCCTGTACGAGGTGAGCCGGCGGCGCGAGTTGGGTCTGACGCCCGACCTGGGCGCCTCGCTGACCTGCTGGGACGCGCGCATTGGCAGCATGGGCCTGCTGGTGCTGGTGCTGGTCGTGCTGGAGCTGCTCTGGGGCCGCGCCTCGCTGGTGGTGTTTGCGGTGTTTTTCAACACCGGCATGCCGTCCACGGCCGGCGTGCTGCAGGCCATCTTCAATCCCGAGAACTGGGAGTTCGTGGCGGTCTACCTGGTGGTGGGCGGTGTCTTCGCCGGCCTGGTGTTCGCCACCTCGGTCGTTTCCATCCCCATGATCCTGGACCGCGACACCGACGCCATCTCGGCCTCGCTCACCAGCATCCAGGTCTTTTTCACCCATCTGCCGGTGCTGCTGCTCTGGGGGGCGCTGATCACGGCCCTGGTCACCATCGCCCTGATCCCCTGGGGTCTGGGCCTGCTGCTGATCGGGCCCTGGCTGGGGCATGCCAGCTGGCATGCCTACCGTGGATCGGTGCGTTGGCTTGATGAATAGCCTCGTGTAGCAGCGGTCATGACGGCGTGCCAGAATCGTCGCCATGCCCGACGCTTTCCTCGAATGCCACCACCTCGTCAAACGCTACGGCGAGGCCACGGTCGTCAATGACCTGAGTTTTGCCATCCGTCCCGGTGAGTGCCTGGGCGTGATCGGCCCCAACGGCGCCGGCAAGACCACCACCCTGCGCATGTGCCTGGGCCTGAGCACGCCCGACAGCGGCCACGTCGAGGCCTTCGGCCTGCGCATGCCCGCTGACGCCCACGCCATCAAGGCCCAATTGGGCGTGGTGACCCAGTTCGACTCGCTCGACCCTGATTTCACCTGCGCCGAGAACCTGATGGTCTTCGGCCGTTATTTCGGCATGAAGACGGCGGACATCCGCGCGCGCATTCCCGGCCTGCTGGAGTTCGCCGCGCTCTCGCACAAGGCCGACGCCAAACCCGGCCAGCTCTCGGGCGGCATGCGCCGCCGGCTCAGTCTGGCGCGTGCCCTGGTGAACGACCCGCGCCTGCTGCTGCTCGACGAACCCACCACCGGCCTGGACCCGCAGGCCCGCCACCTGATGTGGGAGCGCCTGCAGCAGCTCATGCAGCAGGGCAAGTCCATCCTGCTCACGACCCACTTCATGGACGAGGCCGAGCGCCTGTGCGACCGCCTGCTGGTCATCGACCACGGCCGCAAGATCAGCGAAGGCACGCCGCGCGAGCTGATCGCCCAGCATCTGGAGCCCGATGTGGTCGAGGTCTACGGTGGTGATGCGCTCGCCTTGAGCAACGGCCCGCTGCGCGCCCTGGCCAGCCGGGTCGAGGTCAGCGGCGAGACGGTGTTTTTCTACACACAGGATGCCGCGCCGCTCATGCAGGCCCTGGCGCACGACCACAGCGTGCGCAGCCTGCACCGGCCCGCCAACCTGGAAGACCTCTTCCTGAAAATGACCGGCCGTCAGATCCGGGAGGACGCGTGATGAACAACATGATGCGCTGGTGGCCCGTGTTTCTGCGCAACCTGCTGGTCTGGCGCAAGCTGGCCATCCCCAGCCTGGTGGGCAACATCGCCGAGCCGCTGATGTGGCTGGTGGCCTTCGGTTACGGCCTGGGCGCGCTGGTGGGCAGCGTGCCGCTGGGGCAGCAGCAGGTGCCCTACATCCTCTTCCTGGCCAGCGGCTCGATCTGCATGAGCGCCATGAACGCGGCCAGCTTCGAGGCGCTGTACTCGGCCTTCTCGCGCATGCACGTGCAGAAGACCTGGGACAGCATCATGAACGCGCCCATCGCCCTGCGTGACGTGCTGCTGGCCGAGATGCTGTGGGCCGCCTTCAAGTCGCTGTTCTCCGTCACGGCCATCCTGGGCGTGATGCTGGCGCTGGACATCAGCCGCAGCCCCATGCTGCTGCTGGCCTGGCCCATCCTGCTGCTGGCCGGCATCACCTTCAGCTGCCTGGCGCTGATCTTCAACGCCCTGGCCAAGGGTTACGACTTCTTCACCTACTACTTCACGCTCTTCCTCACGCCCATGATGTTCCTCAGCGGCGTGTTCTTCCCGCGCGACAACCTGCCGCCCCTGCTGCAGCACGTCTCGGCCTGGCTGCCGCTGACCCAGGCGGTGGAACTGGTGCGCCCGCTGTTCCTCGGGCAGTGGCCGCAGGACGTGCTGCTGCACCTGGGGGTGCTCGTCCTGTACGCGCTGGTGGCCTGGTTCATCGCGCTGGCCCTCACGCGGCGGCGTTTCCGGGGCTGAGCACACCGTTTTCAGAGCCAGCGTAGCCTTGGGCGCCGCGAACTGCTAGAGTGCGCCCATACGACTGGAAGGAAGAACGTGGTCACACCCAATTACGGATACGAAAAGCGACAGAAAGAACTGGCCAAAAAGCGCAAGAAGGAAGACAAGCTCAAGGAAAAGGCCCAGCGCAAGCTGACCGGGCAGCCGGAGGACGGCAGCCCGGCCGAGGACGGCGCCGAGCCCACGGCGTCCGACGCGCCGGATGCCGGCCAGGGCACACAAGCCTGAGGCCTGTCGCGCCAAACTTCCGCGGGGCGCTGCACGCACCATGGGCTGGCTCATCACCAAATACCTGCTGACCGCTGCCGTGGTGGTGGGGGTGTCCGAAATGGCCCGGCGCAGTGACCGCCTGGGCGGCCTGCTCGCCGCGCTGCCCCTGGTCACCGTCCTGACGCTGGTTTGGCTCTACGTCGACAAACAGCCGGCCCAGAAGATCGCCAACCACGCCTGGTACACCTTCTGGTACGTGCTGCCCACCCTGCCCATGTTCCTGGCCTTCCCGGCGCTACTGCCGCGCCTGGGCTTCTGGCCCACGCTGCTCGCCGGTGTGCTCATCTCCCTGGTCTGCTTCGGCCTGCTGGCGCTGCTGCTGCGGCGCTACGGCATCGAACTGTTTGAGCCGGGGATGCAGTCGCAGCCATGAGCGGACGGATCAGCTGGCGCCTGAGCGCCCTCGTGTGCAGCGTGTTGCTGCTGGCCGCCTGTGCCACGCCACCCGCCACGCCCGCCGGCGAAACACCGCCGGAGCAGGGCAGCGCGCCCGATGCCGCCGCCAAGCCCGGTCTGATCGCCCAGTCCGGTGTGGTGCAGACCGCCACCCAGCCGCTGAACGACCTGAACCTCATGCAGAGCCGCATCCCGCCCGTGCTGACGGCGGCGCAGCAAGGCCCTTATGCCGTGCCGGCCGACAGCAGCTGTGCCGCGCTGCAGCTCGAGCTGCTGGCGCTGGATCTCGCCCTGGGCCCGGACATCGACGCCAGCGCCACAGGGGGCAGCGATCCGGGCCTGATGGGCAAGGCGGTGGATTTCGTCGGTGATGCGGCCATGGACTCGGTGCGGGGCACCGTCAGTTCGGTGGTTGACGGGGTCATCCCCTTGCGCAGCTGGGTGCGCAAGCTCAGCGGTGCCGAGCGTTATTCCAGGGCCGTGGCGGCCGCCATCCGGGCTGGCACGCTGCGCCGGCCCTACCTCAAGGGCTGGGCCGGGGCTTCGGGCTGCGTGGAAGGCCCGCCTGCGCCCCCCAAGCCCAAGGTCGAAGCCAAGCCCGACGATAAAGCCGAAGCGAAACCCGAACCATGAGCCCTGACACCGAAATCCTGGCCTGCATGACGGCCATTGCCTGGCTGGTGCCGCGTTAGTTCTGAGCCGCAGGCGCGCTGGCTCCGCCCTGCAGCATCTGCGCGGCCAGCGCCTGCATGGCCGCCACCGAGCGGTCCCTGGGCTGGATGTCCTGGGCGCTGCCGAACTGCTTGAAGTTGCGCGCCATCGACTGCAGGTAGACCGGGTCGTAGTGCGTGAGCAGCAGGTCGCGCACCACGTCTTCGAGGCGGCCACTGCGCACCTGGGTCTTCCAGCCCTCCACCACCTGCTTGCCCTTGAGTTCGGTCAGCGCGTCCAGGCGTTCGCAGAAGGCCTCGCGGTTCTGCACGAAGAAGTCGTAGTCCTCCAGCAGCAGGGCCACGCGTTCCTCGTCGGGCAATTGCAGGTTCAGGCAGTGGCCGGCGCGCATGGCCTCGATCAGCGCGGCCGGCACGGCCACGTTGCCCACCTTCTTGCTTTCGCTCTCCACATAGACCGGGCGCTTGGGGTCAAAACGGCGCAGCGCGTCCCAGATGCGGGTGTCGAACTCCTTTTGCGTGGGCTGGGCCAGGCCCGGTATGGCGCCCAGCACGGAGCTGCGGTGGTTGGCCAGGGCCTCCAGGTCCAGCACCTGGCCACCGGCCGCCTGCAGGGCTTGCAGCAGCCGCGTCTTGCCCGAACCCGTGGTGCCGCAGACCACGCGCCAGTCGAACAGAGGGGCCAGGCGCGGGATGTCCAGCAGCAGGGCGGCGCGGAAAGCCTTGTAACCCCCTTCGATGATGGTCACGCGAAAACCGATCTCGCTGAGGATCAGGCTCAGCGAGCCGCTGCGCTTGCCCCCGCGCCAGCAGTAGGTGAGCGGTTTCCAGTCTTTCGGCTTGGCTATCACCTCGCGCTCGATGTGGGCCGCGATATTGCGCGCAGCCAGGGCGCCGCCGCGTTTCTTGGCCTCGAAGGCGTTGACCTGTTTGTAGAGCGTGCCGATGTCGTGGCGCTGCTGGTTGTCCAGCGTGGGCCAGTTCACGGCGCCGGGCAGGTGGTCTTCGGCGTATTCGTTTTCGCTGCGGGCGTCGATGACGGTGTCGAAGCTGTCGAGCTGGCGCAGGGCGTCTTCGGCGCTGATCGTGAACAAGGGCATCAGAGGAGTTTCTTGAGTTCGGGCCAGACGTTGTCCAGCATCCGGGGCTGGGCCTCGGCCGTGGGGTGGATGCGGTCGGGCTGGAACAGCCGCGTCGGGTCCGGCCCGTCGGCCACGCCTTTCAGGAAGAAGGGCACCAGGCTGGCCTTCTCGCTGCGCGCCACCTGCTGGAAGAGCCCGGCAAAACGGCGCCCGTAGTCGGCGCCGTAATTGGGCGGCATCTGCATGCCCAGCAGCAGCACGCGTGCCCCGGCTTTCTTGGACTGCTGGGTCATCCACTCCAGGTTGGCGCGTGTGGCGTCCAGTGCCAAGCCGCGCAGCGCATCGTTGCCGCCGAGCTCGATGATCACGTGCGTGGGCTGGTGCTGGGCCAGCAGGGCGACCAGGCGTGAGCGGCCGCCGAAGGTGGTCTCGCCGCTGATGCTGGCATTGACCACGCGCACCGCCTGCTTCTCCGCGGCCAGGCGCTGCTCCAGCAAGGCGACCCAGCCGCTGCCGCGCGGCAGGCCGTATTCGGCACTCAGCGAGTCACCGAGCACCAGCACCGTACGGGCCATGGCCGCGGGGGATAACCCCAGGAAACCGCCCAGCAGGGCTGCCGCGATACAGTAGCGACGCAAGAAAGAAAACTTCATGTCCGAACCCATCATTTCCGTGGAACACGTGCTCAAGTCGGTCACCGACTCGACGGGCACGCTCGATATTTTGCGCGATATCCATTTCAGCGTCCCGCCACGCCAGACCCTGGCCATCGTCGGCGCCTCGGGTTCGGGCAAGAGCACGCTGCTGTCCATCATGGCCGGGCTGGACACACCCAGCAGCGGCACGGTGCGCCTGGACGGGCAGGACATGTTCGCGCTCAACGAAGACGCGCGTGCAGCGCTGCGTGCGCAGAAGCTGGGTTTTGTGTTCCAGAGCTTCCAGCTGCTGGGCCACCTGACCGCGCTGGAAAACGTGATGCTGCCGCTGGAACTGGCCGGCCGCAAGGACGCGCGCAAGGCCGCCACCGAGATGCTGGACCGCGTGGGCCTGGGCCAGCGCCTGGGGCATTACCCCAAGGTCTTGAGCGGCGGCGAGCAGCAGCGCGTGGCTCTTGCGCGGGCCTTCGTGGTGCAGCCCGCCGTGCTGCTGGCCGACGAGCCCACCGGCAGCCTGGACTATGCGACGGGCGAGACCGTGATGGAGCTGATGTTTGCGCTGAACCGCGAGCAGGGCACCACCCTGGTGCTGGTGACGCATGACACGGCGATTGCGCAGCGCTGCGAGCGCAGGATCACGATTGAGGCGGGTCGGGCGAGTGGGTGATCGGTAGCTCGTCTACTGCATAACAAAGCAATAAAAAACTGGACTGCAGCCTTAGTAGCAAAGCAGGCTTTGGAAGTTGTATTTCCAAGTGGCTGCTCTATCGTTTCTCTTGGATCGAGGCATGAAGGTGATTTTTTCGGCCATGTGATTTCGGCCGAAGTAGCAGAGATATGTAGGGCAGCACGATCCACAAGGCAGATGTCACCACGTAACAGATGGTGCTAATGGCCCCATCTATTCCTTTTGTCAGCATTGTCATAACTATGACATTCGCAATGCCTGCCAGAGGGAGAAGGGCTATGCCTATTCCTGATCTAAAGTATGCGAAGAGTCCAACGACCGGGGACAACAGAACAAGCTTGATGTCAAAGGGGTTCTTGCCAAAAGGCCCAGCACCTGGGAAGAACACGATGGCTAAAAAAATCAACCAGACAGAGAGACCGAGTAGCGATGCCAAGAGCATCGCCAAACATCCCCCCGCTGCAGACGCTGCGGTTTCGGGTCGAGTCGAGGATTCTTCGGGTTGAATTTTTTGGCTCATTGAGTCGCGACTGATGTAATTACAAGATCATTGAATCTGTTTGCACATACCGATACATTGTTTGCAGAGAAGAAAGGCATTCTAAGGAGATCTCTCGCCCTGACCCATCCCCCAAATGGGGGATGCCCCAACACTTTCGACGACCGGGATCCTTTGCCATGCTGGGATAATCCCCCCATGTCCTCCCCCAAAGTCCTGTTCGGCTTCCATGCCGTCGGCGTGCGCCTCAAGACGGCGCCGCAATCCATCATCGAGATCTATTTCGAGCCGACCCGGCGCGACGCCCGTATGCGCCAGTTCCTGGAAAAGGCCAAAGAGGCCAACGTGCGCCTGATCGAGGCCGATGGCATGCGCCTGGCCAAGCTGGCCGGCAGCCATGGCCACCAGGGCGTGGCTGCGCGTGTGGAGCCGCTGGCCCAGATCCATTCCCTGGACGACCTGCTGGACGCGCTGACCGAGCCGCCCCTGCTGCTGGTGCTCGACGGCGTGACCGACCCGCACAACCTGGGCGCCTGCCTGCGCGTGGCCGACGGGGCCGGGGCCCATGCGGTGATCGCGCCCAAGGACCATGCGGTGGGTGTCAACGCCACGGTGGCCAAGGTGGCCAGCGGCGCAGCCGAGACGGTGCCTTATTTCATGGTGACCAACCTTGCGCGCACGCTAGGCGAGCTCAAGGAACGCAACATCTGGTGCATCGGCACCAGCGACGATGCGCCCAAGACCATCTACCAGGTGGACCTGCAGGGCCCCACGGCCCTGGTGCTGGGTGCAGAGGGCGAGGGCATGCGGCAGCTCACGCGCAAGACCTGCGACGAGCTGGTGGGCATCCCGATGAAGGGCGCGGTGGAGAGCCTGAACGTGTCGGTGGCCAGCGGGGTCTGCCTGTACGAAGCCTTGCGGCAACGCGGTTGATTGCCGACTTGCCCAACAAAACGGCCCTCACGAGGGCCGTTGTTGTTGATGGGGACCAGTTCAGGCCGTGACGTCGAGTACCGTGCCGCTGAGCTGGCTCAGGGAGTTGATGTTGCGGCGGGTGGTGCTTGGGTTGCTGGGGGGCTGGCGCGGCTCGCTGTTTTCCAGGCCGCGCACCTTGTCGTCGGAGCGCACGGATTCGCTGCGAGCCGTCTGCGTCTGCTGCTCCAGCCTGGCCACGCGGTCGGCGGCCTGGGCGGCCTCCTGCCGGGCCTGCTGCAGCTGGGCCCGGTACTGGCTCAGCTGGGCCTGCACGCTGGGCGTGCTGCCATTGAGGGCTGAGAGCGGGAGGGCCATGAGGATGCCAATCGGGCGTTCAGGCCCGTTCGTTCACCAGCCGACCGGTGGTCTGGCCCTGGGTGTTGACCACGGGTTCGCGCTGGCGGGCTTCGCGCTCGGCGGCCTGGGTGGCCTGGCTCTCGCGCTGGGCCTGCTCGTTCTGCACACGCTGCTGTTCGGCGCGGAATTCCTGGGCGCGATTGGGGGCGCTGCTGCGCGCCGGCGTGGAAACGGGGGTGCTGGAGGAAATGCCTTCGGTCGCCATGGTGGACTCCGGGTTGGTGTTGCTGAAATTTTAGTCAGGTTCGGGGGCCTGTCAACCGCCTTCCGCCCGGCGGTTCTGTGGGGATCAGCCCGCCTGCGAGGCATCCGGGCGGCAGGCCTCAGCGCGACATCGCGCGCCGCAGCGCGTAGGACAGCACATCGACCAGGGCCACCAGCAGGAACATCGCGATCAGGATCGAGCTGGTTTCGCGCATATGGAACAGGCCCATGTGGAAGGCCAGCATCTGGCCGAGGCCGCCAGCCCCCACCACGCCCAGCACGGCCGCAGCGCGGATGTTGTTCTCCCAGCGGTACAAGGTGTAGGACAGCAGCTGCGGCAGGATCTGCGGCAGCGTTGAATACAAAAATACCCGGCCCTCCGGCACGCCCTGCGTGCGCAGCGCGAAGGAGGGGCCCGGTGGTGCGTTCTCGATGGCCTCCGCAAACAGCCGGCCCAGCACGCCGGTGGTGTGCAGCGCCAGCGCCAGCGTGCCGGCGAACGGCCCCAGCCCCGCCGATATCAGCAGCAGCGCGGCCCACACCAGCTCGGGGATGGAACGCAGCGCGTTGAGCACGAGCCGTGTCGGTGCGCGTGCCAGCGCGCGGTCGTCGGCATGGGTACGGCTGGCGGGCAGCGCCAGCAGCAGGCCGCCCACCACCGCTAGCAGGGTGCCGAGCGCGGACATGGCCAGGGTCTCCAGGCTGGCGACCGCGAGTTTGCTCAGGAAGCGCAGGTCGGTGGCTGGCACGAGAAGTTCGCCGAGGAACTTGCCCATCCTTTGCGCAGCGTCCAGCGAGAAGAACTTCGTCCATTGCAGGTCGAGCGTGACGAAGCTGGCAACGACCAGCGCGAGGGTAGCAGCCACGATCCAGCACGCCATGCAGCGCGCATGGAAGATGGGCGGCGGCACCTTGAAGGGCTGGTGGCCTGCTGGATCGATGCCTGGCGTGGGCGTGTTCATCCGAGCGCCTTGCGCAGGCCGCTGCTGGCCAGGTCGGCCAGCCAGACGAGGCCGATGAACACCAGCAGCATCGTGCTCACCTCGCTGCCGTTGAACATCTTCATCGAGGTGTCCATCTGCTGGCCAAGTCCGCCGGCGCCGACAAAGCCGAGCACCGCGGAGGAGCGGATCGCACATTCCCAGCGGTACACCGTGTAGCTGGTCAGTTCGGCGGAATTCTGCGGCAGCAGGCCATAGAAGAAGGCCTGCAGGCGGCCGGAGCCGTTGCGCAGCAGCGAGGTGGTGGCATGTGTCTCGCCGCTCTCCAAAATCTCTCCGTACACCTTGCCGAGCATGCCGCTGTAGGTGAGCGCGATCGCCAGCACGCCGGCCGTGGGGCCGAGGCCGACCACGCGCACGAACACCAGCGCCCACACCAGCTCGGGCACGCTGCGCAGCAGGATCAGCAGCCAGCGCACCGACTGTCGCAGCACAAAGGGCAGCGCGTGCATGCGCCCGGACAGGGCCGACACCGACAGCGCTGCCGTCGAGGCCAGTGTCAACGGTATCGCCAGCAGCAGCGCCAGCGCGACGCCGGCGGTGGCGATCGCCACCGTGCGCCAGGCCTCGCGCGCCACCATCGCCAGGAACTCGGCATCCACCTTGGGCGGCAGGAAGTCGCGCAGGAATTTCAGCGTGACTTTCAGGTTGTCCGGCTCGACCAGCACCCAGAGTTTGAACTCGGTGACGACGAGCATCGGCACCAGCAGCACGGCGGCGACACTGGCCCAGAACAGGCGGCGTGTCCAGGCCGGGTCGCGCAAGGCGGGCGCGGTCAGAGCGGTGGCTGCCATGCGTTTGGGTCTAGCGGCAGACCAGGGGCGCCGGCCGGGCTGGTGGCGCTGCCTCCGGCGCCGGCGCTGCGCCGGTCAGCTCGTGTTCGTGTTGCACATACAACTGTGCCAGGTGCTCGCGCGTCACCTGCGCGCCGGGCAGATCGAAGGCGAGCAGGCCGTCGCGCAAGCCGACCACACGTGGGAAGCGGGTGGCGACATCCACCTGGTGCAGGGTGGTGACCAGCGTGGCGCCACGCTCGGCGGCGACCTGGATCAGCGTGTCGACGGCCTGGCGCGCGCGCGTGGGGTCGAGCGCCGACAGTGGCTCATCGACCAGCCACAGCGAGGCCGGTGCCAGCAGGCCACGCGCCAGGCCGATGCGCTGGCGTTCGCCGCCCGACAGCCGGTCGACCCGTTCCCACAGCTTGTGCGCGAGGTCAAAGCGCATCAGGGCCGCGTGCGCGGCGCCGATATCGCTCGGGTACACCAGCGAGCGCAGGCTGGCCCACAAGGATTGCGCCGGCAGACGCGCAGCCAGCAACGCGGTGATCACCCGCTGGCGCGGCGGCAGCGGCGGTGTCTGCGGCGCCAGGAACAAGTGACCCCGCAAGCGCTGCAGTTCACGCACCGGCAGCGACCAGGGGTCGATGCCGTCCAGCTGCAGCGTGCCAGCGCTGGGTTTGAGCGCGCAGGCCAATGCGTGCAGCAGCGTGGTCTTGCCGGCACCTGACGGGCCAATCACCGCGATCTGCTCGCCCGGCGCGATGGACAGGGTGAGCGGCTGCAGCGCAGGCGGGGCACCCGCGCCAGCGGCCGGATGACGCGCGGCGAGTCCGAGAAGCTCGACCCGCATGCCTGGCAGGCGATCCACCGGCTTACTTGATCAGGCCCGCGCTACGGCCGGCCGCCTCAAAGCTTTTGTAGTTCTCGGCCGAGGTCGGGATGTACTTGGTGGCCCGGTTCAGCGTCAGGATTTCCTTGCCTTCCGGGTTGTTCATGTTCAGGTCGAGCAGCACCTTGGTGATGCGCTCGCGTTGTGCGGCCGGCATGTCGGCGTGCACCGACCAGTTGTAGTTGAAGTACGGCGGCGTGGTGAAAAACACGTTGACCTTGTCAGTGTCGACCTTCTTCTCGTCGACGAACTTGCGCCACACCGTGATGTCAAGCGCCGCAGCATCCACGCGGCCGCTGACCACGGAGGCGATGGTGGCGTCATGCGCACCGCTGTAGGCCACGCGCTTGAAATCCCTGTCCGGATCGACACCGGCCTGCAGCAGAAAGCTGCGCGGCATCAGATGGCCCGAGGTGGAAGACTGCGAGCCAAAACTGAACTGCTTACCCTTGAGATCCGACAACTGCTTGATGCCGGAGTCGGTCTGGGTGATGAACACCGACCGGAATCGGGTGTCTTCCTCGCGTTGCGCGATGGGGATGATCTTGCCGCCAGAGCGGATCTGTGCCTGCACGTGGGTGAAACCGCCGAACCACACCAGGTCGACCTGCTTGTTGACCAGCGCTTCCACCGCGGCCGGATAGTCGTTGACCGGGGTGAATTCAACCTTCGTGCCGAGTGTGCGCTCGAGGTACTTCACCAGCGGGCCGAACTTGCGCACCTGCTCGGTTGCGGCTTCCTCGGGAATCGTGGTGACTTTCAGCACGGTTTGTGCGTGGGCGGTCGACAAGCCAGCCACGGCGGCGAAGGCCACCGCCGCCAGGGCCTGCATCGTGCGTGAGGCGGAAAAGGAAATCATGGGGCTACTCCAGTACGTTCCAGGTCGAATGGGTGATGGCAGCATGGCGGGCGTCGCACAGCTGTTGCGCAGGAAACAATTGTCGCAGAGCCTCGCAAGCTCGGTGTGACCCCGCGCCAAGCAGGGTCCGGTAGATCGGTGCATTGGGGCGAAGCTGAATTCGGGCATGATGTTTTTGGCTTGATCCCCTTTTTTCGCGCCATGCCCCAGCAAACCACCGACCGGCGCCAGCTGCTGCGCCTGGCTGCCGCCACCGCCAGTACGCTGTGGCTACCGCGCAGTGCCTGGAGCCTGGGCCGCCTCAAGCACGACCCCTTTGCCCTGGGGGTGGCCAGCGGCGCGCCCACCGCCGACGGCGTGGTGCTCTGGACCCGTCTGCTGTTTCAGCAGCCGTCGCGCGATGCCTACACCCTGCGCTGGGAAGTGGCACACGACGAGGCTTTCACGCGCATCGCCCGCAGCGGCCAGGTGCAGGCGGAGCCCGCGCTGGGGCACGCCGTGCATGCAGAGGTGATGGGCCTGGAGCCGGACCGCTGGTATTTCTACCGCTTCATGCTGGGCGAGGCTGTGAGCCCGGTGGGGCGCACACGCACCTTTCCGCGGCCGGACGCCATGCCGGCGCGCCTGCGCCTGGGTTATGCCTCCTGCCAGCGCTGGGAGCACGGTTATTACGCGGCCTGGCGCCACATGCGCGCCGAGCAGCTCGACGCCGTGATGTTCCTGGGCGACTACATCTACGAATACCCGGGCGCCAGCAATGCCGTGCGCGCCGTGACCGGCGGCTGGGTGCTGACGCTGGAAGACTACCGCGCCCGTTACGCCCTGCACCGCAGTGACGCCGACCTGCAGGCCATGCACGCGGCCTGCCCCTGGCTGTTGACCTGGGACGACCACGAGGTGCAGAACGACTATGCGGCCCTGCACGAGGGCACGGGGGTGCCGCTGCTGGGCACGGTGGACGACTTTGGCGCGCGCCGCGCCTCTGCCTACCAGGCTTGGTACGAGCACATGCCGGTGCGCGCTGCCATGCTGACACAGGGGCTGGGTGGCCTGGCGCGTGGCGCCGAATTGCGCATCTACCAGCAGGTGCCGTTCGGCCGTCTGGCGACGCTTTATCTGCTCGACGGCCGCCAGTACCGCGACCGCCAGCCCTGCCTGAAGGACGGCCAGCCCGGCGGTCGTCTGGTGGACCCGGCCCAGTGCCCGGAGTGGGCCGATGTGCCGCGCAGCTACCTGGGCGCAGTGCAGGAGCAGTGGCTGGACGGCGCGCTGGCCAAGTCCGCTGGGCGCTGGAATGTGATCGGGCAGCAGACCCTGTTTGGCCCGCGCGACGCCCGGCCCGGCCCGGGCCAGCGCCTGTGGAACGACGGCTGGGACGCTTATGCCGGCAACCGCAAGCGTGTGACCGATGCGCTGCAGCGCCACGCTGTGAGCAACCCGGTGCTGCTGGGCGGCGACGTGCACGAGAACTGGGTGGGCCACGTCAAGGCTGATTACGCCGCGGCCGGCAGCCCGGCGGTGGGTGTGGAGTTCTGCGGCACCAGCATCTCTTCACGCGCCAGCGCCAGCGCGGTGGAGAAGACACTCGAGCGCCTGGCCGAGAACCCGCACTTCGTGTTTGGCGACGCGCAGTACCGCGGCTACGGCGTGGCCGAGTTCACGCCGGGCCAGTTGCGCACCACCTTGCGAGCGGTGGAGGACGCGACCCGTGCCGATGCCGCCGCTTTCACGCTGGCCGCTTTCGAGGTGCGCGAGGGGCGCGCACGCATCGAGCGGAGATAATCCAGGGCGTGGGCGGCTGCCGTCCACGCTTCTGTTCCTGTTTTCCTGCTCCCTGATGAACCACTTTTTATGGCTGCCGCTGCTGCTGGCCGGCAGCACGGTCCTGGCCCAGGACAACCCGGCCCCTGCGGCCGCTCCATCGCCCGAACCGCTGCCCATCTCGGAGCCCGCCGCCGTGACGCTCACGGCGCCGGTGGTGACGCCCGTGGCCGTGCCCGAAGCGGCGCCCGAGCCCGCCCCTGAGCCGGCCCCCGCGGTGCCTGCCACCGCGGCGCCATCGCTACCCGTGCCGCCGCCGCAGCGCGTGCCGCCGGTGGCGCCCCTGCAACTGGAGACTGCGGGCCGCTGGGAAGGCGATTTCGGCACCGGGCTCACCCTGTCCTCGGGCAACACCGACGGGCAGGCCTTCAACCTGACGCTGGACACGACCTACACGCGCCCCGAGGACAAGCTCTCGCTGTTCGGCAACTATCTGGAGAGTCGCGCTCGCACCGAGGAGGATGGCTTGGTGACGACCCGCATCACGGCGCGGCGCTGGCGCGCGGGTACGCGGTATGACCGCAACATCACGGAGCATGAATTCGGCTTCGTCGGCCTGGAGTTCAGCCATGACCGGGCGCGCGATCTGGATCTGCGCAGCGCCGTCAGCACCGGTCTGGGTCGCCACATCTACAAGGACGCCGAACTGACCTGGGATATCTACGCCGGTTTGTCCTGGCGCGAGGACTATTACCGCGGCGAGGGCGTGGAGGTGAACGGCGTACTGCGCAAGTACTACAACACCACCGAGACGCTGTTCGGCCAGGAATCCACGCACGAGTTCGCCGGCAGCACGCGTTTGACCCAGAAGCTCGTGATCTATCCCGGTCTGCTCAAGGGCCAGGGCGCGCGCGCGACCTTCGACGCCGGCCTGCTGGTGGACATCAACGAAACGCTGAGCCTGAGCGTCAAGCTCCAGGGCCGTTACGACAGCCTGGCCCGGGCCCCGGCCGAGAAATACGACCTGTACCTCATCACCGGCCTGAGCGTGAAGTTCGGCCGCTGAGCCGGGCTGAAGATCAGAGGTGCTGCGCCAGCCACAGGCGCGCCCGCATGCCGAGCTCGGGGGTGTAGCCCACGCTGGCATGGCGGATGCGGCCCTGGGCGTCGAGCACGACAAAGGCCGGCACGGCCTTGAGGCCATAACGCGCCGAGAGGCTGCCATCCTCGTCCACCGCGGCCAGCCAGGGCAGCTCGCGCTGCTGCAGCACGCGCGTGACCTTGGCCGTATCGCCCGAGCGCATGGCAATGGTCAGCACCGGCCAGTCCTGCTGCACATCGCTCACGCTACCTTCTTCGGCGCGGCAGATCGGGCACCAGTCGGCCCAGAAATGCAGGGCCACGGCGCGTCCCGGGTGCTGGGCGCGCCAGGCTTCGAGCGAGATGGCTTGTGCGCCGACGGCACCCGCCAGTTCGGCCTGAAAGTCCGGTGCCATGCCCTCGGGGAGATGGCGGGTCTGCCAGGTGTTGACGGCCAGTACCACCACGGCCAGGATCAGCAGCGTGAGCGCATGGGAGCGCCAGTTGAAAAGCCAGGCCTTGAAGCCCGAGGCCAGCCTTTGCAGGCGCGCGTTCATTGCAGCACCTCCAGCAGGCGGTCCAGCCCGCCGCTGTTGATGGCCACCATGGCCTGCTCACGCACTTTGGGTTTGGCGTGGTAGGCCACGGACAGGCCGGCCTCGCCCATCATGGGCAGGTCGTTGGCGCCGTCGCCCACGGCGATGGCCTGCTGCGTCGAAATGCCCAGTAACGCGCAGGTCTGCTGCAGCATGCGGCGCTTCTCGGCGCCGTCGCAGATGTCGCCCCAGGGCTGGTCGACCAGGCGGCCGGTGAGCACGCCGTCCTGCAGCTCCAGCACGTTGGAGCGCGTGTAGTCGATGTCCAGCAACTGCTGCACATGGTCGGCGAAGAAAGTAAAACCACCGGACACCAGCAGCACTTTCAAACCGGCGCGTTTGCAGGCGGCGACGAGCTCGGCCGCCCCCGGGTTCAGGCGCAGGCGTTCGCGCCTGACGGCCTCCAGGTCGGCCGTGGTCACGCCCTGGAGCAGGGCCACACGGCGGCGTAGGCTGTCCTTGAAGTCGGTGATCTCGCCGCGCATCGCGGCCTCGGTGATGGCGGCCACCTCGGCCTTGCGGCCCACGGCGTCGGCAATCTCGTCCACGCACTCGATGTTGATCAGCGTGGAGTCCATGTCGAAGGCGATGAGCTTGAAATCGTGCAGATGCAGCGGCGGGGTGAAACCTTGCAGCACGAGGCCGGGCGAGTGTTCGGTGGCGGGAGCAGTCATGGGAGGGCTCAGGATTTCAGGTAAAGCGTGTCGGACCAAGTGGCCAGCCACTCGGGGCGGTAGGCCACGAAGATGGCCGCCATCATGCCGGTGACAAAGGCGTCGCCCCAGGCCATGAGCCAGAGCGCCACCCAGGAGAGTTCGCTGCCGATGTTGGGCAGGGTGTGGCCGGCCGCCTGCGCCAGCAGGCTGGCGGCAAAAAGGCACAGCACGGTGCCGATGAAACCGCGCCCCAGCACATAGACAAAAGGGTGGTGCGGCACAAAACGTCGCAGCAGGGCGCCCAGGCCCAGCGCCAGCGTGGCCGGCACCAGGCCCTGCCAGAGCAGCAGGGCCAGCGCCTGTTCACCAGTGGCCGGGGTGATGAGCCAGGTGATGGCGCTCACCAGCGTGAGCACCGGGACCGCCAGCGGCCAGCCCAGGCACAGCGTCACCAGGCAGGCACCCGACCACTGCAGCTGCAGCGGCATGGCGTGCCAGTAGGGCAGGGCCCACAGCAGGGGCAGCAGGGCCAGGGTGGCCAGCAGCGGTGTCTGCAGCCCGTTGCGGGCCAGCAGGCGCCAGGGCCGCAGCCACAGCGCCGGCAGCAGGATGAGCAGCGCGAGCAGGGGTTCGAAGAGCACGTTCATGGTCAGGCCGGCGCCCCTTCGGTGCGTGGCGCGCCGAGCGAGCGCAGCACGTCGCGCACCAGATGGGCCCGCGCCTTGGGGTCGGGCAGTTCGCGTTCGATGCGCAGTTTCTCGTTGCCGGCCAGCTTGATGTGGCGGTTCTTCTGAACCAGCTCGATCACCTTCATCGGGTCCACCGGCGCGTCCTTGCGGAAGGTGATGTTGATGAGGTGGGGCGCGGCGTCGACCTTGACCACGCCGTAAGGCTGGCTGATCACACGCAGGCGGTGCACGTCGATCAGGGTCTGGGCCTGGGGCGGCAGCTTGCCGAAGCGGTCGACGATCTCTTCCATCAGCGCGTCGATCTGTTCGGTCTTCTTGGCAGTGGCCAGCTTCTTGTAGAAGGACAGGCGCATGTGGACGTCGCCGCAGTAGTCGTCGGGCAGCAGGGCGGGGGCGTGCAGGTTGATGTCGGTGGTGGCGCTCATGGGCGAGAGCAGATCCGGCTCCTTGCCTTCTCGCAGGCAACGCACGGCCTCGCCGAGCATCTCGTTGTAGAGCTGGAAACCCACTTCCAGCATGTTGCCGCTCTGGTTTTCACCCAGCACCTCGCCGGCGCCGCGGATTTCGAGGTCGTGCATGGCGAGGTAGAAACCCGAGCCCAGTTCTTCCATGGCCTGGATGGCGTCCAGGCGCTGCGAGGCCTGCTTGGTCAGGCTTTCCTTGTCGGGCACCATGAGGTAGGCATAGGCCTGGTGGTGGCTGCGGCCCACGCGGCCGCGCAGCTGGTGCAACTGGGCCAGGCCGAACTTGTCGGCCCGGCTGATCACGATGGTGTTGGCCGAGGGCACGTCGATGCCGGTCTCGATGATGGTGGAGCACAGCAGCAGGTTGCTGCGCTGGGCCACGAAGTCGCGCATCACGGCCTCCAGTTGCCGCTCGGGCATCTGGCCGTGGGCCACGGCGATGCGGGCCTCAGGCAGCAGCTCTTCCAGGCGCGCGCGCCGGTTCTCGATGGTCTCGACCTCGTTGTGCAGGAAATAGACCTGGCCGCCACGCTTGAGTTCGCGCAGCACGGCCTCGCGGATCACGCCCTTGTCCTCGTTGCGCACAAAGGTCTTGATGGCCAGGCGGCGTTGCGGCGCGGTGGCGATCACGCTCAGATCGCGCAGGCCTTCCAGCGCCATGCCCAGCGTGCGCGGAATGGGCGTGGCGGTGAGGGTCAGCACGTCGACCTCGGCGCGCAGGGCCTTGACGGCTTCCTTGTGGCGCACGCCGAAACGGTGTTCCTCGTCGATGATGAGCAGGCCCAGGTTCTTGAACTTGGTGTCCTGGCTCAGCAGCTTGTGGGTGCCGACGACGATGTCCACGCTGCCATCGGCAATGCCCTTGAGCGCGGCCGTGATCTCCTTGCCGGAGCGGAAGCGGCTCATCTCGGCGATTTTCACCGGCCACTTGGCGAAGCGGTCTATCAGGGTCTGGTAATGCTGCTCGGCCAGCAGGGTGGTGGGCGCGAGGAAGGCCACCTGGCGCCCGCCGGTGACGGCGACAAAGGCCGCGCGCAGGGCCACCTCGGTCTTGCCGAAACCCACATCGCCGCAGACCAGGCGGTCCATGGGGCGCGGGCTCACCATGTCCTGCACCACGGCATGGATGGCGGCGCGCTGGTCGGCGGTTTCCTCGAAACCGAAGTCGTTGGCGAACTGCTCGTAGTCGCGCGGCGAGAAGCGGAAGGCGTGGCCTTCGCGCGCGGCACGCCGGGCGTAGATGTTGAGCAGCTCGGCGGCGGCGTCACGGATCTGCTGCGCGGCGCGGCGTTTGGCCTTGTCCCATTGGCCCGAACCGAGCTTGTGCAGCGGCGCCTCGTCTGCACTCACGCCGGTGTAACGGCTGATGAGCTGCAGCTGGCTGACCGGCACGTAGAGCACGGCGTTGTCTGCGTATTCCAAGTGCAGGAATTCCTGCATCTCGGGTGTGCCGTCGTCCTGCAGCTGGCCGCCGATGTTCATGTTGACCAGGCCGCGGTAACGGCCGATGCCATGGCTGGCGTGCACCACCGGGTCGCCGACCTTGAGTTCGGACAGGTCCTTGATCAGCGATTCGACGTCGCTGGTCTGTTCCTGCTTCTTGCGCCGGCGAGTGCTGGGGCCGGCGGCAAAGAGTTCGGTCTCGGTGACGAAGTCCAGGCCCTCTTCGGTCCAGGCGAAACCGGTGTTGAGCGCGGCGGTGGCGATGCCCAGCTTCTCGTCGCTGGCCTGGAACTCGGCGAGCGAGTCAAAGGCCGGCGGAATGACGCTGCTGGCGCGCAGGAAGTCCAGCAGGCTTTCGCGCCGGCCATCGCTTTCGGCCAGCAGCAGCACGCGGTGCTGGGTGTTGCGCACGTGGTCTTTCAGCTTGGCCAGCGGGTCGTCGGCGCCGCGCACCACGGTGAGCTCGGGCAGCGGGTCGAACTCGGCCAGGCCTTCGGCGTTACCAGGGCGGATGGCCAGCTGCGCGTGGCCGTTGGCCAGGCCGAAGAAGGCTTCGATGCCCAGGAACAAGGACTCGGGTGGCAGCGGCGGGCGATCGGGTTCGCCCTGGGCCAGGCGGTAGCGTTCTTTCGTATCCTGCCAGAAGCGCTGCAGCGCGGGCTCCAGCTCGCCGTGCAGCACCACGGTGGCGGCCTGCTCGGTACCAGCGCCGAGGTAGTCGAAGACGGTGGCGGTCTGTTCGAAGAACAGGGGCAGGTAGTACTCGATGCCGGCGGTGGCCACGCCGTTGCCGATGTCCTTGTAGAGCCGACTCTTGGTCGGGTCGCCTTCGAGCAGCTCACGCCAGCGCTGGCGGAAGAGCTTGCGCGAGTCTTCGTCCATGGGGAACTCGCGCCCGGGCAGCAGGCGCACCTCGGGCACGGGGTAGAGGCTGCGCTGGCTGTCGGGGTCGAAGGTGCGGATGGAGTCGACCTCGTTGTCGAACAGGTCGACGCGGAAGGGCACGGGCGAGCCCATGGGGAAGAGGTCGATCAGGCCGCCACGCACCGCGTACTCGCCCGGGCTCACGACCTGGGTCACGTGGTTGTAGCCGGCCAGCGTGAGCTGGCTGCGGAACTGCGCCTCGTCCAGCTTCTGGTTGACCTTGAAGGAGAAGGTGTGGGCGGCCAGGAAGGCGGGCGGCGCCAGGCGGTACAAGGCGGTGGTGGCCGGGATCAACACGATGTCGGTCGTGTCCTCGGGCCGGCCCTTGCCATGGTTGTACAGGCGCCAGAGCGTGGCCAGGCGCTCGCTGATCAGGTCCTGGTGCGGCGAGAAGGTGTCGTAGGGCAGGGTTTCCCAGTCGGGAAACATGGCGCAGTGCAGCTCGGGCTTGAAGAAGGCGATCTCGTCGATCAGGCGCTGGGCATCGGTGGCGTCGGCACAGACGATGGCCAGCAGGCGACCGGCCGCCTGCTCGCGCTCGGCCAGGCGGGCCAGCAACAGCGCGTCGGACGAGCCCGTGGGACGGGGCAGGGTGTAGCGCTTGCCGGCTTGGAGTTTGGGGAGATCCATGAATCAGGTATGCAAAACACAAAAACCCCCCGCGCGGATGGCGGGGGGTGTGCAGGCCTCATTCTAGTGGAGCAGGCCCTAGAATGACAGCTCCCCCATGAGCGCCCATCCCCACCCCTCGACCGCCCGTTACTGGGCCCTGATCCCCTGCGCGGGCAGCGGTTCACGCGCCGGCGGTGCCGGTCCCAAGCAATACCAGCCGGTGGCCGGCCTGCCCATGGTGCGGCACACGCTGGCGGCCTTTGCCGCCGTGCCCCAGCTGCAGCGCACCCTGGTGGTGGTGGCCCCGGGCGACCGTTTTCTGCAGCCCGATGCCAGTGCCGGCTGGGTGGTGGCCGACTGCGGCGGCGACAGCCGCGCGGCCAGTGTCACGAACGGCCTGGCCGTGCTGCGCACCCTGGGCGCCACGGACGATGACTGGGTGCTGGTGCACGACGCCGCGCGTTGCCTGGTGACACCGGCGCAGATCGGCCAGCTGATCGACACCTGCGCGCTCGACGAGGTGGGTGGTCTGCTGGCGCTGAAACTGCCGGACACGCTCAAGCAGGAGCAGGGGGGGCGCGTGGCAGCCACGCTGTCGCGCAGCGACAAGTGGCTGGCCCAGACGCCGCAGATGTTCCGCCTGGGCCTGTTGCAGCGCGCCTTGCTGCAGACCGGTAGCGAGGTGACCGACGAGTCCTCGGCCATCGAGGCGCTGGGCCTGGCGCCGCGCCTGGTGAACGGCAGCGCCCAGAATTTCAAGGTGACCTACCCGGAAGACTTTGCGCTGGCTGAGGCCGTGCTGCGGGCCCGGGGGGGCGCTGTGAGGAACACGACATGAGCATTCTTTTTTCCATGCGCGTCGGCGAGGGCTGGGACGTGCACGCCCTGGTCGAGGGGCGTCCGCTCATCCTGGGCGGCATCACGATCCCCTACGAGCGCGGCCTGCTGGGTCATTCGGATGCCGACGCCCTGCTGCACGCCATCACCGATGCGCTGTTCGGCGCGGCCGGCCTGGGCGACATCGGCCACCACTTTCCCGATACCGATGCCCGTTTCAAGGGGGCGGACTCCGGCGTGCTGCTGGCCGAGGCGGCGGCGCGCGTACGTGCCCAGGGCTGGCAGATCGGCAATGTGGACAGCACCATCGTCGCGCAGGCGCCCAAGATGGCGCCGCACATCCCGGCCATGCGCGAGCGCATCGCGGCCCTGCTGGGCCTGGGGGTCGACCAGGTCAACGTCAAGGCCAAGACGGCGGAGAAGCTGGGGCCCGTGGGGCAGGGGCTCAGTATCGAGGCGCGGGCCATCGTGCTGCTGGCGCGCTAAAAACTTGTGAATAAATCTACTGCGCGACCCGATCGCAGCGTTGGGCGGTGCTCGCCATCCTCACGTACCTGAAGTACGTTCCGGTGGCTGCGCTCCGTCCGCCTTGCGCTCGGGCCGCTCGCTACGATTTCTTCACAAGTTTTGGGCCTAACGATGGGCCTGCTTGAGCTGGATGCGCAGGGTCAGGCCGCCGGTGCTGCTGTTGCCCAGGCCGAACTTGCCGCCCATGCGGAGCACCGTTTTCTCCACGATGGCCAGGCCCAGGCCGGCCCCGGTGGCGGCGGTGCGCGCTTCGTCGCCGCGGTAGAAGGGTTTGGTGAGGTTGGGCAGGTGCTCGGGCGCCACACCTGGGCCGTGGTCGCGCACGCGGATTTGCACCCACTGGTCGCGCGCGCGGGTGGTGATGTCCACCGTGGCGATGCCGGTCTCGGGGCTCTTGCCGTAACGGCGTGCGTTCTCCACCAGGTTGGAGATGACGCGGCCCAGCTCCACCGCGTCGGCCAGCACCGAGACGTTGTCCTGCAGCTCCAGGTTGAACTGCATGTCGGGCCGGTCCATGAAGGCGAAGAGGCTGGCGCGGATGACCTCGTTGATGTTGACCGGGGTCAGTCGCACGTGGTCGGGGCGCGCGTAGTCGAGGAACTTGTCGATGATGGCGTCGAGCTGCTCCAGGTCGGCCACCATGTGGGCCTGGGCGTCGGGGTCGGCCACGCTCATCTCGGTCTCCAGGCGCAGGCGCGAGAGCGGCGTGCGCAGGTCGTGCGAGATGCCGGCGAGCATGACGGCCCGGTCCTGCTCGATCTTGGCCAGGCGCTGGGCCATGCGGTTGAAGCCGATGTTGACCTGGCGGATCTCCGTGGTCGGCACGCGTTCGTTCAGGCGGCTGGCGGCGAAGTCGCCTTCGCGGATGCGGCTGGCGGCAAAGGACAGCTGCTTGAGCGGGCGGTTGATCAGGCGCGCGATGATGGCCGCGCCGGCCAGCGAGAGCAGGGCGCCGGTGGAGAGCCAGATCAGCCAGGTCTTGCTGGCGGTCTGGTTGAAGCGCGAGCGGTCGGTGTGCAGCCAGTAGTTGTCGCGGTCGATCACGAAGCCCACCCATAGCCCCGGTTTGCCGTTGACGCTGTTGGCCACCACGGTGCCCGGACCCAGGCGGGCGGTCAGCTCCTGGTTGATACGTCGGCTCACGCTGTCGGTGTCGAAAGGCTCGTACTGGTCGCGCGGCTCGCGCGGCAGCACACGCACGCCCTCCTTCTCGGTCATGGTCTTGATGAGCGAGACGCGCATGATGGCGTCGGAGTGGATCAGCGCGGCGCGGCTGAGGTTCACCAGCGAGGCGATCTGCTGCGCGGTCTGGATGGCACGTGGCTCGAACTCCAGTGCGCGCAGGGTTTGCAGCCAGGCCAGGATGCTGCCGAACAGCAGCAGGGCCAGCAGGAAGAAGGTGCGCCAGAACAGGCTCAGGCCGGTCGGGTCGCGTACCTCGCCGTCGAGTTCAGCGGGGGTGGTCTCCTGGGCGCCGCCGCGGTGCTCTTCGGTCAGCCAGGATTGCCAGCGCGACGGATCCAGCAGCGAGGGCCGCAGCGCGGCGGGGGAACGGGGGCCGCGTAAGGTCAACCTGCACCGTCCGGAACGAAGACATAACCCACGCCCCAGACGGTCTGGATGTAGCGCGGCACGGCCGGGTCGACCTCGATGAGCTTGCGCAGGCGCGAGACCTGCACGTCCAGGCTGCGGTCAAAGGGCTCGAACTCACGCCCGCGGGCCTGCTGGGCCAGCTTCTCGCGCGACATGGGCTGGCGCGGATGGCGCACCAGGGCCTTGAGCATGGCGAACTCGCCGGTGGTAAGGGGCAGTTCCTCGCCTTCCTTGCGCAGGGTGCGCGCGCCCATGTCGAAGGTGTAGGGGCCGAAGCTCACCACCTCCTGGTCGCTGGAGGGGGCGCCCGGCGCTTCCTGCGCGGGACGGCGGCGCAGCACGGCGTTGATGCGCGCGAGCAGCTCACGCGGGTTGAAGGGCTTGCCCAGGTAGTCGTCGGCGCCGACTTCCAGGCCCACGATGCGGTCCACGTCCTCGACCTTGGCGGTCAGCATGATGATGGGGGTCTTGTCGTTGGCGGCGCGCAGGCGGCGGCAGATCGACAGGCCGTCTTCGCCGGGCATCATGAGGTCGAGCACGATGAGGTCCACCGTCTCACGCAGCAGGATGCGTGTGAGGGACTTGCCGTCCTCGGCCTGGAAGACCTCGAAGCCCTCCTGGCTCAGGTAACGGCGCAGCAGGTCGCGGATGCGTGCGTCGTCATCGACCACCAGGATCTTGTCGGTACGGCTGGAAATGGAAGTCATGGTCAGTGTTGGGCCCAGGAAGGTACACCCTGCGAATTCTGCCGGTCGCCGCGCAGGGTAGGCCCCTGCAGGGCCTGACTTTGACATACTGTTACAAATCTTGGCGCTGTGCGCAAGTGCGCATCGCAAGAATGTCTGCAACCTGGAGAAAAGACCATGACATCGAGCCATTCCCGCTTTTGGGCCTGCGGCCTGGTGGCCAGCCTGTGCTGGGCCCTGCCGTCCCTTGCCCAGCCGCTGTCAGCCGTGCCGCGTGACGTGGTGCAGTTCTCGGCCACCGCCAACCTGGAGGCGCGCCAGGATCAGCTCAGCGTGACGCTGCGCGCCACGCGCGAGGGCAGCGACCCGGCCATGGTGCAGCAACAGCTCAAGGCCGTGCTGGACGCGGCCCTGGCCGAGGCGCGCCCACAGGCCCAGCCCGGCGGCCTGGAGGTGCGCAGCGGCCCATTCAGCCTGGTCCCGCGCAGCGGACGCGATGGGCGCATCAGCGCCTGGCAGGGCTCGGCTGAATTGCTGCTGACCGGGAGCGACCTGGAGCGCATCGCGGCCCTGGCCGGCCGCGTCCAGGGCATGACGGTGGCGCAGCTGGTGTTCGGCCTGAGCCGCGAGCAGCGCGAGCGCCTGGAGCAGCAGGCCCAGGCCCAGGCCATCGAGCGGTTCCGTGCCCGGGCCAGCGACATCGCGCGGGGTTTCGGTTTCAGCAGCTATAGCCTGCGCGAGATCCACATCAACAGCCAGGAGGCTGGCGCGCAGATCCGCCCGCGGTTCATGGCCATGGAGGCCAAGGCCAGCCTGTCGTCCGACGCGCCGCTGCCGGTCGAAGCCGGTCAGGCCCAGGTGCAGGTCACCGTCAGCGGTTCGGTGCAACTCAAATAAAAACAGGCGCGGGTAAGTCCCGGACTTGCGCGGCCGTCGCGCCGGCCTACACTGAGTGAAACCACCATGTTGCCACTGCCCACCTTCCAGAACCCCCGGCGTCCCGCTGTAGCCTTGCCTGAACCCAAGGTGGGCGACAGCATCGGGCGCTTCAGGCTGCAGCGTCTGATCGGCCAGGGGGGGCAGGCTACGGTCTGGCTGGCGTTTGATCCGCGCCTGGAGCGCGAGGTGGCCATCAAGCTGCTGCGGCCCGAGCAGGGCGCCGATGCGGCGCTGGTTGCCCAGTGGCTGCAGGAGGCGCGCAGTGTCAGTCGACTGACGCATCCCAACATCATTCCGGTCTTCGAGGCCGATGTGGAGGACCAGCAGCCCTACCTGGTCTTCGAGTACGTGCCGGGCCAGACCCTGGCGGCGATCCTGCACCAGCGCGGTGCCCTGCCGCCGTCCGAGGCGGTGGGCCTGATGGTGGATGTGCTGGAAGCGCTGGCCGCTGCCCATGCCGCCGGCATCGTGCACCGCGACCTCAAGCCGTCCAATGTGCTGGTCGACGCCAGTGGCCGTGCGCGCGTGATGGATTTCGGCATCGCCGTGCGGGTGCAGGACAGCGAGGCCCCGTCGGCCCGGGCCGCGGGCGCGCAGGCGACCGGCGGCACCCCGGGCTACATGTCGCCGGAGGCGGCCACCGGTGCGCCGCCCGCGCCGGCCATGGATCTTTTTTCCGCTGCCGTGGTCCTGACCGAGATGCTCAGCGGGCGCCGCCTGATTGACGAGCGCGATCCCTGGCGCGCTATGCAGCGTGTGGCGCTGGAGGATCTGCAACTGCCGGCCGATCTGGGCAGCGAGGCCGACGATGGTTTGCGTGCCATCCTGCTGCGCGGGCTGATGCGCGATCCGCGCCAGCGCCATCCGTCCGCCCAGGTGTTTCGCGATGAACTGAAGAAGTGGCAACGGCCGGTCACCACGCCCCTGGCCGACGGCGGCAAGGACAGCCACAGCGGTACGGTGGAGTTCCTGCTGCGGCGCATGCGCCACAAAAGCGATTTTCCGGCGATGTCGGGTTCCATCATGCGCATCCAGAGCATCTCCAGCTCGGACCGCGAGAGCGTGGCCACCCTGACCAACGAGATCCTGAAAGACGTGGCGCTGACCAACAAGCTGCTGCGCCTGGTCAACACCGCGCAATACGCGCGGGGTGGCACCATCAGCACGGTGTCACGCGCCGTCACGCTGGTGGGCTTCAATGGCATCCGCAACATGGCGCTGAGCCTGGTGCTGCTGGAGCACATGCAGGACAAGGCCCACGCCAACCTGCTCAAGGAAGAGTTCCTGCGCTCGCTGATGGCCGGCGCGATCGCCATCGAACTCAGCCCGGTGCGCAGCGAAGGCGAGGAGGCTTTCCTGGGGGCCATGTTCCAGAACCTCGGGCGGCTGCTGACCGAATACTATTTTCCGGAAGAGGCGCGTGCCGTGCGCGCACTGACCGGCGGCAAGGAACCCATTCCCGAAGACAGCGCCGCCATCACCGTGCTGGGCATCAGCTACGAGCAGCTGGGGGTGGGCATCAGCAAGGCCTGGCACCTGCCCGAGAGCATCCAGCATTGCATCCGCAAGCCCACGGGCCCGGCGCCGACCACACCACCCAGGGAACTCGAGGACAGGCTGCGCTGGATCGCCCTGGCGTCCAACGAGATGGCCGATGCCCTGCTGCATACAGAACCCCGGGCCGCACAGGTCAGGCTGACGCAGCTGGGCCAGCGCTACGCACGCGGCATCGGTATCGACAGCAAGGCCATGGAGACGGCGACCCAGCGCGCGCGCGAGAAGCTGGCGGAACTGGCGCGCGCCATGGATTTCAAGGTGGCGCCCGATTCGCCGGCAGCCCGCCTGCTGCAGCCGGTAAACCAGGGTGTCGCGACGCCGCAGACGGTGACCCTGCACGATCCGGTTGCAGGGGAGGCCGGATTCCAAGACTCGGTGGGTTCGTTTGAGTTGCATGCCACCCAGCCCGTGACCCCGGAGCAGATCGCTGCGCTGGCCCAGGAGTCGCAGCGCGTGGCCGAGATGCTGGCCGCAGGCATCCAGGACATCACCAATGCCATGGTCGAAGACTTCAAGCTCAGCGACATCCTGCGCATGATCCTGGAGACCATGTTTCGTGCCATGCGTTTTCGCCAGATCGTCTTCTGCATGCGCGATGCGAAGCAGGACGCGCTGACGGGCCGCTTCGGCCTGGGGCCGGGCGTGGAGCGTGCCGTCAAGGCCTTCCACATCCCGCTGCATCCGGACAGGAGCGACCTGTTTTCCGCGGTTTGCAGCAAGGGCGTGGACACCATGATCAGCGACGCCGGTGCCACCCGTGTGGCCGAACGCCTGCCCGACTGGTATCGCGAAGGCGTCCATGCCTCGTCTTTCCTGCTGCTGCCGCTCATGCTCAAGGGCGCGCCCTTCGGCCTGATCTATGCCGACAAGGGGCAGCAGGGGGAGTTGCAGCTCGGGGAGAAGGAGCTGGCGCTGTTGCGGACCTTGCGCAACCAGGCGGTGATGGCGTTTCGGCAGTCGTCCTGATTATTCTTCGTTGCGTGATGGCTTGCGAGGGAGGCCGGGACTCGTTCCGGCAGCGGGTTTGGTGTCGGGTGATGCGCCCGACAGCGCACTCACTTTCTTTGCTTCGCCAAAGAAAGTAAGCAAAGAAAGGCGAGCCGGGTTCGTCGTCCCTCCGCTGCGCTGCGGGCACGCTGCGTTGCTCGGCCAGCGCGGGAAGTGCAGAAACTCGGCTAGCGCCTCAAACATCTGCACTTCTTTTTCCGCCCCGGCCTGCGCTACTCGCCTCCTCTCACGGCAATGGGGGACCGGAGACCAAAGCCAAAAACAAAAGCAACAAGGACGCGCCATGGCGCGTCCTTGTGGGGTTCGGTTATTGGGTCCCCCATGCCGTGTGGCAGGGCTGAGCAGCGCAGCAGCGGGCGGACCAGGGCGGGCGTTGTCTGAGCGCAGCGAGTTTAGCCCGACCCCGCCCGATGCGAGCAGCGCAAGGAACCCCGCAGGGGCCCTGACTTCGGCTCGCCTTTCTTTTGGGTACTTTGCTTTGGCGAAGCAAAGAAAAGTACCTCGCCCGCCGGGGCGAGTCCCGGCTTGTCACGCAAGCCCAGGATGAAATAGAAGGAAGAGGGGCGCTCTTACTGCGCCACCCAACCCCCATCCATATTCCACGCCACCCCCCGCACATTGTTGCCCGCAGCCGAGCAGAAGAATACGGCGAGTTCGCCCAGTTCGTCCGGGGTGGTGAACTGCATGGACGGCTCCTTCTCGCCCAGCAGCAGCTTCTTGGCCTCCTCGTTGGAGACCTTCAGCGCAGCGGCCTTGGCGTCCACCTGCTTCTGCACCAGCGGGGTCAGCACCCAGCCCGGGCAGATGGCATTGCAGGTCACGCCCGTAGTGGCGTTTTCCAGCGCGGTCACCTTGGTCAGGCCCACGATGCCGTGCTTGGCCGCCACATAGGCCGACTTCTCGGCCGAGGCCACCAGGCCGTGCACCGATGCCACGTTGATGATGCGGCCCCAGTTGGCCGCACGCATGGCGGGCAGGGCCAGGCGCGTGGCGTGGAAGGCGCTGGTCAGGTTGATGGCGATGACGGCGTCCCAGCGTTCGGGCGGGAAATCCTCGATGCGTGCCACGTGCTGGATGCCGGCGTTGTTGACCAGGATGTCGACGCGGCCGAACTGGGCTGCGGCCTGTTTCATCATGTCCTCGATCTCGGCCGGCTTGCTCATGTCGGCCCCGTGGTAGGCCACCTTGACACCCAGCGCAGCGATCTCGGCCTTCGGGCCTTCGACGTCGCCGAAGCCGTTGAGCACGATGTTGGCGCCCTGGCGGGCCAGGGCCTTGGCGATCCCCAGGCCGATGCCGCTGGTGGAGCCGGTGACGAGGGCTGTTTTTCCTTTGAGCATGCTGATGTCTCCTCTAAAGACTGTACGTTTGAATTAGGATGGTACCCAGTGCACCCGATGATCTGATTTCACCATGTCCGAGCCTACGCTGAACTACGTAACCTGTCCCGACGCCGCTGGCGGCCACCGCATGGCCTGGTGGCAATGGGGCAACCCGGCAGCGAGCCATGTAGTGATGTGTGTGCACGGCCTGTCTCGCCAGGGGCGCGATTTCGACGTGCTGGCGCAAGCCCTGTGTGATCGCGCCGGAGGCCACTTGCGGGTGGTCTGCCCGGACGTCGCCGGCCGCGGCCAGAGCGACTGGCTGCGCGACCCTGCGGGCTATCAGGTGCCATCCTACGCGACCGACATGCTGGTGCTGCTGGGTGAATTGAAGCCCGTCACGCTGGATTGGGTGGGTACCAGCATGGGCGGACTGATTGGCATGGTACTGGCTGGCCAGCCCACGTTGCCGCTCAATGTGCGGCGCCTGGTGCTCAACGACGTAGGTCCCGCCATCCAGTGGCAGGCCATCCAGCGCATCGGTGCCTACTTGGGCGCACCGGTGCGCTTCGCCTCGGTAGAGCAGGCGGCCGAGGCGCTGCGCCTGATTTCCGTGGGCTTCGGGCCGCACACCCCTGAACAGTGGCTGGCACTGACCCGTCCCATGGTGAAACCGGCGACCGACGGCCAGGGGCTCCGGCTGCATTACGACCCAGCCATTGCGCAGCCCTTCGGCGCCATGACGCCCGAGGGCTCTGCACAGAGCGAGACCATGCTTTGGCAACTTTACGACGCCATCACCGCCCGCACGCTTCTGCTGCGCGGTGCCAACTCCGACCTGCTGTCACCCGAGACGGCCCTGGCCATGACCCAACGCGGCCCGCGCGCGCAGCTCGTCGAGTTCCCCGGTGTCGGCCACGCGCCCACGCTGGTGGCGGCCGACCAGGTGCAGGCGGTCTGTGATTTCCTGCTGGGCTCGGACGCATGAGTTCCGCATGAAAAGCCACGCGTCCGAATTGCCTGGCGGCGAGTCTCGCTCGCCGCTGATCGCCGCCACCGCTCACAGCCTGCCCGAGCAGGCCCATGCCCTGGCGCGTGCGCGCGCCTTTGCCGAACCCCTGCTGGCCAACGAGGCGCTGGACACCGGTGAAAACACCCTGGTGCATGCCGATGCCGTCGCTGCCATTCTTCGCGCCATCGGCGGCTCCGAGGCCATGCAGGCCGCCTGTTATCTGGTCTACACCTGCACCCATCTGAACAAGCCGCAGGAGACCATAGCCAAGGCCTTTGGCGAGAGTTATGCCGAGCTGGCCGTGGAGACCACCAAGCTGGTGCAGGTGCAGCGCCAGGCCAGCGCCGCCCAGCAGGCTGCCCTGCGTGCCGGCACGCCGGTGCCGATGGCGCAGACCACGGCAGCACAGACCGAGAACGTGCGCAAGATGCTGCTGGCGTTCTCGCGCGACCTGCGCGTGGTGCTGCTGCGCCTGGCCTCGCGCCTGCAGACGCTGCGTTTTTTTGCCGCCAGCAAACAGCCCTTGCCACCCGGACTGGCGGCCGAGTCGCTGCACGTGTTCGCCCCCCTGGCCAACCGCCTCGGTATCTGGGAGATCAAGTGGGAGATGGAAGACCTGTCCTTCCGCTTCCTGGAGCCCAACACCTACCGGCAGATTGCGCGCCTGCTGGATGAAAAACGCATCGAGCGCGAGGACTACGTGCTGCGCTTGCGCGAGCGGCTGGAGACCGAGCTGCGCACGCAGGGCATCCCCGCCCAGGTGCAGGGGAGACCGAAACACATCTACAGCATCGTCAAGAAGATGCGCGGCAAGTCGCTGGACTTCGACCACGTCTATGACGTGCGTGCGCTGCGCATCGTGGTTCCCTCCGTGCCCGACTGTTACGCCGCTTTGAGCTGGGTGCACAGCCAGTTCACGCCGGTGACCGAGGAGTTCGACGACTACATCGCCCGACCCAAGGCCAACGGCTACCAGTCGCTGCACACCATCGTGCGCGATGCTGAGGGCCGCCCCATCGAGATCCAGATCCGCACCCAGGCCATGCACGAACACGCCGAGCATGGCGTGGCCGCGCACTGGGCCTACAAGGAGGCCGGCACCAGGGGCTACTCGGGTGTGACCGCCGACAGCGCCTACGACGCCAAGATCGCCGTGCTGCGCCAGCTGCTGGCCTGGGAGCGCGACCTGTCAGGCCCGCAGCAGGGACAGGCCGTTTTCGACGACCGCATTTACGTGCTCACACCAGATGCCGCCATCGTCGAGCTGCCGCAAGGCGCCACGGCGGTGGACTTTGCCTACAGCGTGCACACCAACCTGGGCCATCGCTGCCGCGGCGCGCGGGTGGACGGCGCCATGGTGCCGCTGAACACGCCGCTGAAAAACGGCCAGACGGTGGAGATCGTCGCAACCAAGGAGGGGGGGCCCTCGCGCGACTGGCTCAACACCGAACTCGGTTTCATGGTCAGCCCGCGTGCGCGCAGCAAGGTGCGCGCCTGGTTCAATGCCCAGGCCACGCACGAGACCATTGCGCGCGGCCGCGAGGCGGTGGAAAAACTGCTGCAACGCGAGGGCCGCACCGCCATCAAGCTCGACGACCTGGCCTCGCAACTCGGTTTTGCCTCGGCCGACGCCCTGTTCGAAGTGGTGGGCAAGGATGAATTCTCGCTGCGCAGCATCGAGGCTGTGCTGCGTCCGGCCGAGCCGGTCGCCTCGCAGGAGGAGGCCCCCCAGCTCAGGAAGAGCCGCAGCGAGGGCGGAGCGCGCGGCAGCGTGCTGGTGGTGGGGGTCGACTCACTGCTCACGCAGCTGGCCAAATGCTGCAAGCCGGCGCCGCCGGACGTGATCCGCGGCTTCGTCACGCGCGGCAAGGGTGTCAGTGTGCACCGGACCGACTGCTCCAACCTGCTGCAGCTGGTGGCCAAGCATGGTGAGCGCGTGATCGAGGTCGAGTGGGGCCTGCCCAAGGGCGGCGAGGCGCCGCTTTATCCGGTGGACGTGACCATCGAGGCGACCGACCGCCAGGGCCTGCTGCGTGACATCCTGGAAATCTTCTCCAAGGAAAAGCTCAACGTCGTCGGCGCTCAGACGCAGACCGTCAAGGGTGTGGCCTGGATGACGCTGACGGTGGAGATTTCGGATTCGGGGCGGCTGGGGAAGGTGCTGGCGAGCGTGGCGGGCTTGTCGGGCGTGAGGACGGCGCGGCGCCGCTGATTTTTCCAGGCCGCGTCAAGCCAGGCTTCGAAGCCTAAGCGCGCCTTGGCCGGCGAGGTTCAGAGCGCGCGGTTCAGGTCCACGTCCAGTCCGGCCTGTTTCATCGCACGGGCCAGCAGCAGACGCCACAGGCTCGCGTCGTCCATGGGCACGCACGCGACCCCGTCCCAGGGCAGGGGTTTGGCCGTCGGGCCCGGCACCAGGAAAAAGACGCGGTCCTTCCCCACGGTTCCCAGCAGGAAGCCGAGTTCCATCAACAAGCCGGGTGACAGGGCTTTGAGTCCGCCGGCAGCCGCATCCAGGGCGTTGGCGGGCAGGTGGACGATGGCGTACTGCAGATCGGTCAGATGCTCCAGTCGATTGAAGAAAGCCCCGCCGCTCGGGTTCGAGAGTTCCGGCAGGAACGCGGGCTGCAAACCCAGCTGCCTGACGAGGCCCAACGTCGCGTCGCGGACCTGCGCATCGTGGCTGACGACCGTGACGCGGATGCTCACAGGGGTTGCTGACACGGCGGAGCGGGATTCGACCACGGGCTGAGGGGGCGGCGCCTGGATGGGCACCGGCGATGGTGTGGGAGCAGGTGTAGGCATGGGCGCAGGTTCCGGTGCCGGTTGAGGCTTGGGGGCAGGTGCAGGCGGCACGGGAGTCGGAGTCGGAGTCGGAGCAGGAGCAGGAGCAGGAGCAGGAGCAG
>LNFM01001617.1_pt1 | contig 50247 bp, 37 predicted proteins | sample 596031 | NCBI WGS metagenome assembly LNFM01 (sample SAMN04254537, study PRJNA301005) | activated carbon metagenome | isolation source: dual media filters at the Ann Arbor, Michigan drinking water treatment plant | place: USA: Ann Arbor | reverse complement strand
TCTTCCGCCTGATCCTGCAGTACGCCTTCGGCGACAAGGCGCACGGCAAGCCGATCACGCGGCTGTGGCTGCAGAGCATGACGCCGCAGGCCATACGCGACGGCTTCGACCAGTTGCGCAGCGACAAGCAGATGCTGGGCCTGGCCGACGCGGCACGCAGCCGGTCCGAGGCCGACTGGCTGGTGGGCATCAACGGCACGCGCGCGATGACCGCCTTCAACTCGCGCGACGGCGGCTTCTTCCTCACCACCGTGGGGCGGGTGCAGACGCCCACGCTGTCGATCGTGGTCGAGCGCGAAGAGAAGATCCGCAAGCATGTCTCGCGCCCCTACTGGGAGGTGAAGGCGCGCTTCGACGCCAGCGCCGGCCAGTACGAAGGCAAGTGGTTCGACCCCAAGTGGAAGAAGAACCCCGACGACGCCGAAGCCCGCGCCGACCGCCTGTGGAACGAGGCCGACGCCCAGGCCATTGCGGCCGCGGTACGCGGCGAGCCGGCCACGGTGGTGGACGAGGCCAAGCCCAGCACCCAGGCCAGCCCGCTGCTGTACGACCTGACCACCTTGCAGCGCGAGGCCAACGGCCGCTTCGGGTTCAGCGCCAAGACCACGCTGTCCATCGCCCAGGCGCTGTACGAGAAGCACAAGGTGCTGACCTACCCGCGTACCGACAGCCGCGCCCTGCCCGAGGACTACGTCGAGACGGTGAAGCACACCATGGCCATGCTGGCCAAGGAAGACCTGCCGGGCCCGCTGCGCGAACTGTCGGGCCACGCCGCCAAGGCGCTGAAGGCCGGCTACGTCAAGCCGACCAAGCGCGTCTTCGACAACACCAAGGTCTCGGACCACTTCGCCATCATCCCCACGCTGCAGGCGCCCAAGAGCCTGAGCGAACTGGAGCTGAAGCTGTACGACCTGGTGGTCAAGCGCTTCCTGGCGGTTTTCTACCCCTCGGCCGAGTTCATGGTCACCACGCGCATCAGCACGGTGGCGAGCCAGGGCCAGGAATGGCGCTTCCAGACCAACGGCAAGGTGCTGGTCAGCGCCGGCTGGCTGGCGGTCTATGGCAAGGAAGCGCAGGACGACGATGCCAACCTGGTGGCCGTGGCCGCGGGCGAACAGGTGCGCACCGAGCACGTGGACGTGAACGCGCTCAAGACGCGCCCGCCCGCACGCTATACCGAGGCCACGCTGCTGAGCGCGATGGAAGGCGCAGGCAAGCTGATCGAGGACGAGGAGCTGCGCGACGCGATGAAGGAGAAAGGCCTGGGCACGCCGGCCACGCGCGCGCAGACCATCGAAGGCCTGATCGCCGAGAAGTACATGCTGCGCGATGGCCGCGACCTCATCCCCACGGCCAAGGCCTTCCAGCTGATGACGCTGCTGCGCGGCCTGGCCATCGAAGACCTGACGCAACCCGACCTCACCGGCAACTGGGAGTACCAGCTGTCCGAGATGGAACACGGCCGTCTGAAGCGCGACACCTTCATGGCCGAGATCGCCAAGATGGCCGAGCGCATCGTGCGCAAGGCCAAGGAATACGACCGCGACACCATCCCCGGCGACTACGCCACCCTGGCCACGCCCTGCCCCAACTGCGGCGGCGTGGTCAAGGAAAACTACCGCCGCTTCGGCTGCACCGGCGCCGACGGCAGCAGCACCGAGGGCTGCGGCTTCTCCATCACCAAGACCCCGGCCGGCCGCGCCTTCGAGACGGCCGAGGCCGAGGCCTTTGTCTGCGACCGCAAGATCGGCCCGCTGGAGGGTTTCCGCTCCAAGGCGGGCTGGCCCTTCACCGCCGAGCTGAAGCTGGTGCGCGACGACGAGATCGCGAACTGGAAGCTCGAGTTCGACTTCGGCGACGACGCCAAGAACGCCGAAGGCGACGGCGAGCCGGTGGACTTTTCCGACCAGGCCAGCCTGGGCAAGTGCCCCAAGTGCAAGGGCGCGGTGTACGAGCACGGCAGCAGTTATGTCTGCGAACACGCCGTGGGCGCGCACGTGACCTGCGACTTCAAGAGCGGCAAGATCATCCTGCAGCAGCCGGTGGAGCGCGAGCAGATGACGCGCTTGCTGGCCACGGGCAAGACGGCGCTGCTGGAGAACTTCGTCTCCAACAAGACGCGGCGCAAGTTCAAGGCCTTCCTGGCCTGGGACCCGAAAGAGGGCAAGGTGGGCTTCGAGTTCGAGCCGCGCGCGGCACGCGTGCCGGCCAAGAAGGCGGCGGCCAAGAAGACCGCGGCTTGACCCCGGCACCGGCCTGCCTGAGTGAACACGGCAGCGGCTGCCGGCTGCTGGTGAGCGTGGTGCCCAACGCCCGCCGCACCGGCGCCGACGGCCTGCACGACGGCTGCCTGCGCGTGCGCCTGGCAGCACCGCCGGTGGAAGGCAAGGCCAACGCGCGCCTGCTGGCCTGGCTGGCCGATGAACTGCACTGCCCCCAGCGCGCCGTGCGCCTGCTGCGTGGCGACACGGCGCGGCGCAAGCAGGTCGAGATCGACGCCCCGCCGGCTGCCGTGGCCGCCTGGCTGGCACGCGTGCTGGCCGCAGACGCATGAGGCCGACATGACGCTGGTCGTCGCCTACAAGCTGCTGGCCATCGTCTTCACGGTGGCGCTGGGATGGCTGGCGGCGCGCCAGGGCTGGCTGGGGCGCGGCGCGGCCGACCCGTCGCGCGTGCTGGGCAACACCGCCTTCTACCTGTTCGTGCCGGCGCTGCTGTTTCGCACCATGGCGCGGCTGGACCTGGCGGCCATGCCCTGGCGCACGCTGGCTGCGTACTTCGTGCCCACGGTGGCCGTGCTGCTGGCCTTCTACGCGTGGCAGGCCTGGCGCGCGCCGCGGCCGGGGCCAGCGGCGGCCACGCGCACCGCAGGCGCCGTCTATGGCAACGGGGTGCAGGTGGGCATTCCGATGTCGGCAGCGCTCTTCGGCGAGGCCGGGCTGGCGCTGCACATCACCCTGGTGGCGCTGCACGGCGTGCTGCTGCTGACGCTGCTGACGGTACTGGTCGAGGCCGACCTGGCGCGCGCTGCGCCCGGCACCAGCCATGCCGACGCCGTGCGCAACACCGTGCGCAACGCCATCGTGCACCCGGTGGTGCTGCCGGCGCTGGCCGGCATGGCCTGGAACCTGAGCGGCTGGGGCCTGCACCCGGTGGCGGACGAGGCCCTGGCCACGCTGGGCAGCGCCGTGGTGCCGGTGTGCCTGGTGCTGATCGGCGTGTCGCTGGCCAGCCACGGCCTGCGCGGGCAGTTGCGCGGCGCACTGCAGTTGGCGGCCTGCAAGCTGCTGCTGCTGCCGGCCGTGGTGCTGGCCGTGGCCTGGCTGGGCTTCGGCCTGCGCGGCCTGCCGCTGGCGGTGCTGGTGATGATGGCGGCGCTGCCCGTGGGCAGCAACGCGCTGATCTTTGCGCAGCGCTACGACACGCTGCAGGCCGAGGCCAGCAGCGCCATCGTGCTGTCCACGCTGGCCTTCGGCTTCAGCGCCAGCCTGTGGCTGGCGCTGCTGGCGCTGCTGCCGCCCTGAGCCCGCGCTGCAGGCTTGCAGCGCACGAATCTGCACCTTGCGCACTTGATGGGGCACCCTGCACGCCCTTGCCACCCGGGCCGTACGGCGCGGCAAAGGCGGCCGGCTGCGTGCAGCGGCGTTGACGGGACTCAATGCCGCCCCTGCGCCCCGGTCTACGCTGAAGTGCGCAACGCTGCGTCGCTGCAGCGTGACAAGTCGAGGGCAGGGCTTTGCAGGCAGCCAGCGTCAACACGGGGTACCCAGCCAGCCACCAGGATGCGGCCGCGCCGCTGAAGCTGCTGCCGGCGGCCGCGCCCGCCTTGCTGGTGGCGCTGGGCTGCCTGGCACTGGCCGTGGGCCTGCTGGTCTACATGGCCGATCGCGACGCCACCCGCGTCTGGCTGTTGCCGCATGGCGCCGTGCTGCACGGCGGGCCCTTGTTTGGCGCCCTGGGCGGCTGGCTGCCGGCCTTCGTCCACCCCTTTGCCTTCAGCCTGTTCAGCGCCGCGACGTTGCGGCGCAAGGCCGTGCCCGCCTACCGTGCCTGCGCGGCCTGGTGGGCCGTGAATCTGCTGTTCGAAGCGGCGCAGCATCCGCACATCCAGGACCGCCTGGCAAAGTTGCTGCCCCTCGCCGATGGCCCCGACGTGCTGGCGAACTACTGCCGATCGGGAACCTTCGATGCCGGCGATGTCGTCGCCGCGACCGCGGGAGCGCTGGCCGCCGCGCTCACGCTCTGCCTCGTGCACCACTGGGAGACCCGCCATGCGCCATGACAGGTTCAGATCTTCGACCGCCTGGCGGCGCCTGCTGGGCACCCTGGTCGCGGCCTTGGGCGTCATCGCCATCATCGGCAGCGGTGGCGGCGGCGTCGGATTTCCCGATCTCGACTTCGGCGGCCCGTTCACCTTCACCCCTACAACCAGTGTCGAACCCGCTCGGACGATCGTGCAGGTTGGCGGCTCGGCGACGTTCACGGCGAACCCCATCTTCGCGACGGCGCCCTTGAGCTACCAGTGGCGCCGCAACGGCGTCGACCTGGCGGGCGCAACCGCCCAGACGTACACGCTCGTAGGCGCCAACCTGGCCGACGACGGCGCGCGCTACGAGGTCACCGTGACCGCCAGCAACGGCGTGGCCAGCGCGGCGGGCATCCTGCTGGTCTCCTCTGCGCCTGCCGTGGTGCTGCGTGACAGCGACTTCCCGTTCGCAGGCTGGACCGTCAGCGCCGTTGCGGTGCCGGCGTCGAACGGGCCCACCCACGCCGTCACCCAGGCGCTTACCGGGGGCGATCCGGATGCGTTCAGGAGCATCAGCTACCAGGCCACGGCAGGCCCGAGTTCGCTGCGCCTGTTCCATACCGCGGTGGCTGCTGCGTACGACCCCGCGCTGCAGGGGGCCGTCTACGTCGTCGACCTGGCGCTGTCATGCAACCGGCTTGCCACGTCCACGAGCAGCGAGACCTATGCCTGGCCCGCCTTCGAACAAGGCGGGCGCTGGTTCGTGCCGCAGCGCTTCGATGCGTTTTGCGTGCCTTTCTGGATGGACGAGCGCGTATCCAGCCTGCACGCGGACGAGTTCGCCATCCTGGCCGGCCCCGCCTGCGGGGCGGCCCAGGCGTGTCCGGACTTCTCGGCTGGGGCAGCGCCACTGCGCTTCGGCTTCGTCAGCGGGGTGAACCTGACGACGGGGGTGGTGGCAGGGACCATCGCCCAGGGCATCGACAACTGGATCATCAAGGTCTGGCGACGCTAGTAAGGCTGGCGGGGCGAATTGGGGACAATCACCCCCCATGAACCCCAGCGACCTGCCCGAGTACATCGCCCAAGTAGGCGCGGCCGCGCGCGCCGCGTCCCGCTTCATGGCCGCCGCCAGCACCGCCGCCAAGGACCGCGCGCTGCGCGGCCTGGCGCAGCGCCTGCGCGCCGCCGGCACCGAACTGGCCGCGGCCAATGCGCAAGACCTGACCGCGGCACGCGCCGCCGGCCTGGCCGAGCCGCTGGTCGACCGCTTGAAGCTCACGCCTGCTGTCATCGAAACCGTGGCCCAGGGCTGCGAGCAGATCGCCGCCATGCCCGACCCGGTGGGCGAGATCACCGGCGTGCAGCGCCGCCCCAGCGGCATCAGCGTGGGCCGCATGCGCGTGCCGCTGGGCGTGTTTGCCATGATCTACGAGAGCCGGCCCAACGTCACCATCGAAGCCGCCTCGCTGGCCATCAAGAGCGGCAACGCCTGCATCCTGCGCGGCGGCAGCGAGGCGCTGCAGTCCAACCTGGCGCTGTGGCGCCTGGTGCAGGCGGCGCTGGTCGAGGCCGGCCTGCCGGCCGAGGGCGTGCAGCTCATCGCCACCACCGACCGCGCCGCCGTGGGCCGCCTGATCACCCTGCCCGAATGCGTGGACGTGGTCATCCCGCGCGGCGGCAAGGGCCTGATCGAGCGCATCAGCGCCGAATCTCGCGTGCCGGTCATCAAGCACCTGGACGGCAACTGCCACGTCTACGTCGACGCCGAGGTCGACCTGGACCTGGCGCTCAAGGTCACCGACAACGCCAAGACGCAGAAATACAGCCCCTGCAACGCCGCCGAATCGCTGCTGGTGCATGTGGCCCAGGCAGCAGCGTTCTTGCCGCGCATGGGTGCGATCTTCGCCGCCAAGGGGGTGGAGATGCGCTGCTGCGCGCGCGCCGCGGCGCTGCTGGGGCCGCAGCCGCTGATCGTGCGGGCAAGCGAGGCCGACTGGTCAACCGAGTACCTGGCGCCCATCATCAGCATCAAGCTGGTGGACAGCCTGGACGAGGCCATCGCGCACATCAACCGCTACGGCTCGCACCACACCGACGCCATCCTCACCACCCACCACGTCAGCGCCATGCGCTTCCTGCGCGAGGTCGATTCGGCCAGCGTGATGGTCAACGCCAGCACTCGCTTCGCCGACGGCTTCGAATACGGCCTGGGCGCCGAGATCGGCATCAGCACCGACAAGCTGCACGCGCGCGGGCCGGTGGGGCTGGAAGGCCTGACCTCGATGAAGTGGGTGGTGCTGGGCCAGGGCGAAGTGCGCGGCGCATGACCGACCATCAGTGGTATGCGCTGGCCGCCGCGGCGGTGCTGCTGTTCTGGGTGGTGGGTGCCTACAACCGGCTGATGAGCCACCGCAACGGCATCGTCCAGGCCTGGCAGCGCGTGGAAGACGCGCTGCGGCTGCGGGCCGGCGCCGCCGCGCCCTTGGCCGAGGCGCTGGCCGTGCCGCTGGCGGCCGAGCAGGGCGCGCTGCACGCCTGGCGCCAGGCGCTGGACACGGCCGCGCGCGCCGCCGCGGTGCTGGGCGAGCGGCCGGTGCGCGCGAGCAGCGCCAGCGCCTGGGTGGCGGCCGAGGCCGCGCTGGCCGCGGCCTCGGCGCGCGTGTTCGCGCTGCTCGATCAGCAGGCCGAACTGGCGCGCGACGAGACCGTGGCCCCGCTGGTGGCGTCCTGGCAAGACGGCCAGGGCCGCCTGCCCTTTGCGCGCCAGCTGTTCAACGACGCGGTCGACGCCCACAACGCGGCGGTGGCGGTTTTCCCCACGCGGCTGCTGGCCAGCGCCTTCGGCTTCAAGGCGGCCGGGCACATCTAGCCCCCTAGCTTGCGCCAGCGCGCGCCCTGCACGGCGCGCGCCTGCGGCCTAGACTGGCCCGATGAGCACCTTCCGCGCCGTCACCGCAAGCGTCCCGCCGACCCTCATCGTGCCCCAGGGGCGCGCGCCGGCACGGCCGCCACCCCCGCAGCCGGCGCCGGCGCCCGGCGGTGGCCGGCTGCTGACCAAGACCCAGGTGCTCGGCCTCGCCCAGCAAAGCCGCCCCTTGGCCGTGGCGTTCCCGTGGGCCACGCTCAGCGCCAACAAGACCTACGTCAGCGGGCGTGCCGAACTCACGATCTGGAACGCCTTCGCCATCAGCTGCGGCTCCTTCAGCGAGATCAAGCTCAGCTCGGGCGCGTTCGGTGCCGGTGCCGATGCCCAGGTCTGGGTGCGCCTGCCCAGCATCACGCCCGGGCAGCTGTTCCTGGTGGAGGTGATCGGCTGGTGCGGCGGCCCCAACGGCGCGCTGCGCTTCGAAACCAAGACCGGCAGCGCCGACGCGCCCATCACCCAGACCAACTACAACCTGCCGGTGGCCGTGACCGACCCCGACGGCGACGCGCTGCTCGTCATCAAGATCAAGGCCCTGCCCCGCGACGGTCTGTCCATCAAGACCATCAAGGTCTGGAAGCTCGACTGATCAGGCCATGATGTGCAGGCCGGCGTCGACGTAGATCACGTCGCCGGTCATGCCCGACGCACCACCGCCCACCAGGAAGGCGACGACGCGGCCGACCTCGGCGATGTCCACCAGCCGGCGCCCCGGCGATTGCGCCACGGCCTTGGCGATCAGCTCGTCGAAGTTGCCGATGCCCGATGCCGCGCGCGTGCGCAGCGGCCCGGGCGAGACGGCGAACACGCGGATGTCGCGCCCGCCCAGCTCGTGCGCCAGGTAGCGCACGCTGGATTCCAGCGCGGCCTTCACCGGGCCCATCATGTTGTAGTTGTTCACCACCTTGTCGGCGCCGTGGTAGCTCATGGTGATGAGCGTGCCGCCGTCGGCCATCAGCGGCTCGCACAGGTGCGCCATCTCGATGAAGGAATGGCAGGACACCTGCATGGCCTGCAGGAAGCCGGCCTGCGAGCAGTCGACGATGCGCCCGTGCAGATCGGCCCGGGGCGCGAAGGCGATCGAATGGATGGCGAAGTCCAGCGCGCCCCATTCCTGGGTGATGCGCTCGAACACCGCCTGCATCTGCCCGGGCTGGGTCACGTCCAGCGGCAGCAGCAGCGATGAATCGAGCTGCTGCGCCAGCGGCTCTACATAGGGCCGCGCCTTGTCGTTGAGGTAGGTCAGCGCGATCTCGGCGCCAAAGGCGCGCAGCTTGGCGGCGCAGCCGAAGGCGATGCTGTCGCCGTTGGCCACACCCACCACCAGGCCGCGCTTGCCCTTGAGCATGTCGCCGATGCGGGCGTTCTCGTCCCACACCTTGGGCAGGGGGTCCAGCGGAAGAGGGAGGTCGCTCATGGCAAGGGGCTCCCGCGGCGGCGCTCGGCCGCGCGGCAAGTAGTGGCTGTGGCCCTGTACTTCGACCGCCAGCCGGCGGGCTTGAGCGCACGCCGGCCCCGGGTCAGGCGGCGCGCACCGCCTGCAGCTGCGGCGGGTGCGCCAGGGTCTGGTAGATGACGCAGTAGCGCTCGGTCAGCTTCAGCAGCGTGGCCACCTGCTCGTCGGACGCGTCGGTATCGAGGATGAACTTGAGCGCGATGCGCTTGAAACCCACCGGCGCGTCCTTGGCCACGCCCAGGGTGCCGCGGATGTCCAGGTCGCCTTCGGCCTCGAGCCGCGCATCGCGCAGGGTGATGCCCAGCGCCTTGGCCACGGCGTTGAGCGTGACACCGGCGCAGGCCACCAGCGCCTCCAGCAGCATGTCGCCCGAGCAGGCCTCCAGGCCGCTGCCGCCGCCCAGGGGGTGCAGGCCGGCGGTGACCAGGCCCTTGCCGGTTTCGATCTTGCACGTCACGCCCTCGCCCACGCGGCCCTGGGCGCGCAGGGTGATCAGCGCGGCCTCGGGCTCTTGCTGGTAGCGCTGCTTCAAAGGCGCCTGGATCGCGCGCAGTTCCTCGATGTTCATGCGGGTCTCGCTTCCTGGATGGTGGGGATGAAGGTTGGTCAGGCCGGCAACCCGGCCGCGGCGTTGACGGCCGCCGGGGCCACGCCCAGGCTGGCCGCGGCGGCCAGGATTTCGGCCCAGGTGGTGGCGTCCACCGGCACGCCTTCGGCGCTGCGCCGAGCACGCCAGGCGCGCTCGGCATCGCCGGCAATCTGCACCGGGCCGTCGGCTTCACGCGCCGGGCTGGCGCGGGCCCAGGCCAGGAAGACCAGGGCCTCGGCCTCGAAGGCGGCGCGGTCGGCCAGGCGTTCGGGGTCGACCAGGATGCTGAACATGCCGTTGAGCACGCGCTTCTTGCCGGCGTCGGTTTCGCGTTGCGTCATGCCCGAGGCCAGCGCGCCGCCCAGCAGCTCGCACATCAGCGCCAGGCCCCAGCCCTTGTGGCCGCCAAAGGTGAGCAGCGCGCCGAAGGGCGGCACCACGCTGTAGCGCGGGTCCTGCGTGGGCAGGCCCTGGTCGTCGATCAGGCAGCCGGGCGCCACGGTCTCGCCCTTGTTGTGCGCCACGCGCGTCTTGCCCTGGGCGATGACGCTGGTGGCGAAGTCCAGGATCACCGGCGCGCGCCCCGCCAGCGGCACGCCGGCGCAGAAGGGGTTGGTGCCGAAGCGCGCGTCGGCGCCGCCGTGCGGCGCCACGATGACGCGGCTGATGACGTTGACGAAGTGCATCGACACCATCCCGGCCGCGGCAGCCACCTCGGCCCAGGCGCCGATGCGCCCCAGGTGGTGGGCGTTGCCCAGCGCCAGGATGCAGCTGCCGTGCTGCCGCGCTCGCTCGATGCCCAGCGCCATGGCCTGCTCGCCGATGACCTGGCCGAAGCCGGCGTGGCCGTCCAGGCGCAGCAGCGCACCGGCGTCCATCAGCACGCCCAGCTCGGCGTTGGGCTGCAGGCTGCCTTCCAGGAACGACGCCGCGTAGCGCGGCAGCATGCCGATGCCGTGCGAATCGTGGCCGGTGAGGTTGGCCTCGACCAGGCGCTGCACCACGGCCTCGACCTCGGGCTCGCGGCTGCCGAAGCCGCGCACCAGCAAGCGCATGGCCTGCAGCAGGCGCGGCAGCGGGATCAGGAGTTCGTCGCTCATCGGGTGGCAGCTTGCGCAAGGGTGGCGCGATGCTAGCGTGGCGCCGCGTCATTGCCCGCCGCCGCCACGGCCGTTGTTTGCGCCGCGCGCCAGGGGCACCGTTCAAGGCCAGCGCAGCGGCGTCGATATTGCACCAAGCCCGCGGCCACGCGCCGAGTGCTGCATTCCCGTGTCCACCCCCCGCGAAGCCGACGCCCAATTCCTTGCCGCATCGACGCCAACGCCGCCCGTGGTGGCGTCCGGCCCGCTGCTGCCCTCGGTGTCGATCGTCGAGCGCACCATGGGTCTGGCGCGGCAGTCGCTGTTGCTGGCTCTGGCCGGCGCCGCGTTCATCGTCGGCGGCTTGCTGGCCGAGCGCCTGTGGCTGTCAGAAGCCCAGGAAGCCGCGGCCAACCGCCACGCCCAGGCGCAGCGGCTGGCGGGTGACGTACGGCTGGCCGACCAGTTGCTGACGTCGGCAGCACAAATGGCAGTGGCCACCGGCGAGCGGCGCTGGGTCGACGACTACGACACCCATCTTCCCGAACTGGACGAAGCGCTGGCACAGGCCAAGGCGCTGGCACCCCCGGCTGCGGCAGGGCGCTTCGAGCAGCAGACGCGCGTGGCCAGCGAGGAACTGGGGAGCATGCGCGAATCGGCCTTCGAGGCGGTGACGGTGGGTGCGGCGGACGTGGCCCGCACGATCTTCGACGGCGAGCGCTACCGCAACAACACCCGGCTCCTGGCCGCCGCCACCGCCGAGTTCACGGCCGCCACGGTGGCGGCCACGCAGGCCGAGCTGACCGCGCTGAAGCGGCGCACCTACACCGTGGGCGCGCTGGCGCTGCTGGGCGCGTTGCTGCTGGGCGCAGCCTTGTGGCGCCGCCTGGCCAGCCGGCTGGCGCGCTCGCGCGCCTATTTTCTGGATGCCGAGGACCGCATGCAGCGCCTGGCTTCGAGCGACCTGCTCACCGGCCTGGCCAACCGCGCCGCGCTGCACGACGCGATGGCCACCGCGATGGCACGCGCCACGCGCGACGGCCATCGGCTGTCGCTGCTGATGATCGACCTCGACCGCTTCAAGCCGGTCAACGATCGCCACGGTCACATGATCGGCGACCTGGTGCTCAAGGAAGTGGCGCACCGCCTGCGGCGCTGCCTGCGCGACGGCGAGTTGCAGGCGCGCTACGGCGGCGACGAGTTCGTGGTGGCGATCGAGGAAAAGGACGGCGCCACGAACGCGCAGGCGGTGGCCGAGCGAATCGTGCGCATGCTCGGTCAGCCGATGCTGATCGACCATCTGTCCATCAGCATCGGCGCCAGCATCGGCATCGCCCGTTTTCCGGACGATGCAGGCAGCGGTGACGAACTCCTGCGCAAATCCGACTCGGCCTTGTACCGCGCCAAGACGCGCTGCCGCGGCAGCGTGTGCCACTACGACACCAGCCTCGACGAGCAGGTGGCCGAGCGCGCCACCCTGGAGCAGGCCATGCGCGAGGGCATCGCGAGCGGCCAGTTCGTGCCCTACTACCAGCCGATCGTCGACCTGGCCAGCCGCAGCGTGCACTCGCTGGAGCTGCTGTGCCGCTGGGTCCATCCGCAGCGCGGGCTTGTGGCGCCGGCGGAATTCATCCCCTTGGCCGAGGACTCGGGCCTGATCGGCCCGATGACGCTGTCGGTGCTGCGCCAGGCCTGCGCCGACCTGCCGCGCTTTCCACCCCACTGGCGGCTGTCGCTCAACGTTGCGCCGCAGCAGATCCTGGACGCCTCGCTGGTACCGCAGCTGCTGGCCGTGCTGCGCGAGTCAGGCGTGCCGCCGCAGCGGCTGGATGTCGAGCTGACGGAAACGGCGCTGGTCACCGACACCGCACGCGCACGCAAGGTGATGCAGGCCATGAAGGACGCCGGCATCACGGTGACGCTGGACGACTTCGGCACCGGTTACTCGAGCCTGAGCTACCTGGCCGAGTTGAGCTTCGACAAGATCAAGATCGACCGATCGTTCGTGCAGACGCTGCACGAACGCCCGCAAAGCGCCAAGATCGTCGCCGCCGTCATCGGCCTGTCGCGCAGCCTGGGCGTGCAGACGGTGGCCGAAGGCGTCGAAACCGAGCGCGACGCACGCGTGCTGCTGCAGCTGGGCTGCGGCCTGGCCCAGGGTTACCTGTTCGGCCGCCCGTCGCCGGCGCTGCAGCTTGGGGCGTCGGTCGAGTCCAGCGCTGCCTGACCCACGCAGGGTGCCGAGTTCCGGCGCGCGCAGCGCCATGCTGGTGCGGAGCGATCTCACGCCACTGCAGACCCGGCAGCTCTTCCCCGCGCAGCGGCGGAATGCCCAGGGCAGCGGCTCTCGGATCGCTGCGCCACCCGGTCACGCCCAGGGCGCTCAAGAAGCCGGCGCGTGCGCCGAAGAATGCGCTGACGCCAGAATATTTTCTCTGCAGGCTTGGCTTGCACCATCAGCCTCCGTCGCCCTGTTCTGTGAGACCGAACGCAGAAGGTCCCAGGCCGCCGGCGTCGAACCTGAAGCAGTTCCACCATGAAGTACTCACGCCAGCTCTTGTTGTCGATGGCCGTCCCGACGGCGATGGTGGCCGCTGCAGGGCTGACCGTGATGCTCGGCGCCTGGTGGCTTGCCGGCCAGGCACAGCACATCGACACCGCGAAGATCGTCGACCACCTGAACCTCGGGCGCGCGCTCATCGGCGCCCTGACGGCGGTATGCGTCCTGTGCTGCATCGGCTTCACGATCTGGATCCTGCGGTCCGCGCGCGCCGAACTGGGCGGCGAGCCCGCCGAAGCGCGCGCGGCGATGGCGGCCATGGCCGACGGCAGGCTGGACCCGCCGCTGGCCCGCGTGCCCGATGGCAGCCTGATGCACTCGGTGCAGCGCCTGTCGGGGTCGTTGCAGGGCACGGTGCGGACCATCCAGGCGGCGGTGCAGCAGGTTCATCTGGCGGCGGGCGAGATCGCCAACGGCAACCTGGACTTGTCCAACCGCACCGAGCAGACCGCCCACAACCTGCAGCGTTCGGCCAGTTCGATGAAACAGCTGTCGGCGACGGTGAGCCACACCGCCGACTCGGCGCGGGTGATGCAACAGCTGGCCGAGACCGCGGCCGCCGCGGCGCAGCGGGGCGGCACGGCGATGGTGCAAGTGGTGGCCAGCATGCAGGGCATCCAGGCCTCGAGCCAGCGCATCACCGACATCATCGGCACCATCGACGCCATCGCGTTCCAGACCAACATCCTGGCGTTGAACGCCGCCGTCGAGGCGGCGCGTGCCGGCGAGCAGGGCCGCGGCTTCGCCGTCGTGGCCAGCGAAGTGCGCAGCCTGGCACAACGCAGCGCCGAAGCGGCCCGCGAGATCAAGGCGCTGATCGGCGGTTCGGTGCAGCAGGTGCAGGCCGGCAACCAGCGGGTGGCCGATGCGCGGGGCACGATGGACGAGATCATCGGCAGCGTGGAGCGTGTCGGCCGAACCATCGGCGAGATCGCCGACGCCGCCGGCGCACAGAGCCAAGGGCTGGGCCAGGTCAACCATGCGGTGGCCGAACTCGACCACATGACACAACAGAACGCAGCCCTGGTGGAACAAGGGGCCGCTGCAGCCGCCGCTCTGCACGAGCAGGCCGGGTTGCTGACGCAGGCCCTGGCGCACTTCCAGGTTTCCAGGGCTGCAGGCTGAGGGTGCGCGCCCGTGGTGGCGTGTGCCCAGCGGCCTGATGCCAAGGCCGACCGGGCCGCATTGCCCGGGCCGCCGACAGGCTGCGCCGTCAGCGCAGGTGCCGGTCGATCTCTTCGTAGAGCCTGGTGACGGAGAAAGGCTTGGCCAGGTAGCCGACGCAGCCGGCCGCGCGCGCCTGGCGCTCAAAGTCTTCCAGCGCGTAGGCCGAGACGGCCACGCAGCGCAGCCGGGCGGTCAGCGGATCCGCGCGCAGGCGCTGCACCACTTCGAGCCCGCCGATGTCGGGCAGATCGATATCGACCAGCAGCAGATCCGGGTGCAGCCGCTGCGCCAGCGCCAGCCCACTGGTGCCGTCGGCCGCCACCGCCAGCTCGACGTCGCTGCGCAGGGCCAGCAGCTCCTGCATCAGGATGGTGTTGACCGGGTTGTCCTCGATGTAGAGAAGGCGCCGCAGCGGCGCGCCGGTGGCGGGCAGGGGCAGCTGCGCAGCGGACGGCGGATGGGCCGCAGTGTCGCGGCCGGTATCGCCGCCGGTATTGCCGCCGGTATTGCCCCCGTTATCGCGGCGCAGACGCACCGCGAAGGTCGAGCCCTGCCCCGGCGCGCTGCGTACCGCGATCTGCCCGCCCATGGCATCGACCAGCTGGCGCGCAATCACCAGCCCCAGGCCGGTGCCCTCGACGTTGCCGCGCTCGGCGCCGACCCGGTTGAAGGGCTGGAACAGCCCTGCCAGCTGTTGCTCGGTCATGCCCGGGCCGGTGTCGCGCACCTCGATGAGCACCCTGTCGCCTTCGTCGCTGACCGCCACTTCGACGAGACCGTCACGCCGGTTGTACTTGATCGCGTTGCTCAGCAGGTTCGCCAGCGCCTGGCGCAGCCGCAGCCGGTCGGCCGTGGCCCGGACGCCGTCGGCGGCGCAATGGCAACGCATCATGACGCCACGGCCCGCCGCCAGCGATTCGGTCAGCGACACGCACTCGGCCAGCAGCACGCCCACGTCGACGGACTCGATGGCCATGCGCAAGCCGCCGGACTCTATGCTGCCCAGGTCGAGCAGGTCGTCGATCATGGCCAGCAGGTGCTGCCCGGCCGCGCGCACCTGGCGAACCTTCTGCAACGCGGTCGGGGAGGTGCCCACGGTCGGGTCGAGTTCGAGCAGCTGCGAAAAACCGAGCACCGCGTTCAGCGGCGTGCGCAGGTCGTGGCTCATGCGCGCCAGGAACTCCGACTTGCCGCGGCTGGCCGCCTCGGCCGCATCCTTGGCCGAGGCCAGATCGGCCGTGCGCTGCGCCACCCTTTGCTCGAGCGTGACGTTGAGCGCGCGCAGGGCCTCGGCCTCGCGCCCGGCCTGCACGCGGTGAAACGCGGCCTCGATCACCGCGGGCAGGGCCGTCAGGTAACCCTGGCGCTTGACCACGTAGTCGGTCGCCCCCAGGCGCATCGCCAGCGCCGCGACGTCCTCGTTGCCCTGGCCGGTGACCAGCACCACCGGCAGGTCGAGCCCGAGCTCCTGGCGCACGGTCTTCAGCAGGTCCAGCCCGGTGTCGCCGGCCAGCCGGAAGTCGACCAGTAGCACGTCCACCTCGGTGTCCGCGCCGGGCACGCGCTGCAGGCGCGCCAAGGCCTCGCCCACGTTGCCCACACAGGTCAGGCGCAGGTTCGGTGCATGCGCGGCGAACTGACGCTGCGTCAGGTCGATGTCGAGCGCGTGGTGCTCGACATACAGCACCCGCACCTGCTGGCCATGGCGCGCGGCCTCGCAACGGTGGGCCGCCAGCGCACCCCTGGCGGTGGCGGCCACGCGCTCAGGGAACCACTCGGTCTTGGCCAGATAGTCGTCAGCCCCGGCGCGCAGGGCGGTCATCACCAGGCCCTCGTCGCCCTGGCTGGTCAGCGTCACCACGGCCAGCGGCAGGCCACGGGCGCGGATCTCGGCCAGCAGGTCGAGCCCGTTGCCGTCGGGCAGGTTCAGGTCGAGCAGCGCCAGGTCGAAGCGCAGCGGCCCGGCCAGTGCGGCACGCGCGGCCGCCAGCGTGGGCGCCACTTCAAGCTGGGCCGGCGGTTGTTCACGCAACAGGGCGCGGCGCACCAGATCGGCGTCCAGCGCGCTGTCTTCGACGTACAGGATGCGCATCGCGCCGCGCTCAGTAGCTGCGCTTGTTGATCACGGTCCAGTACAGGTCGATCTTCTCGCTCACATCCATGAACTTCTCGAACTCGACCGGCTTGACGATGTAGGAGTTGACGCCCAGGTGGTAGGCCGTCTGCACGTCGGCGCTTTCCTCCGAGGTCGTGAGCACCACCACCGGGATCACGCGCAGCGTGGGGTGCTGCTTGATCTGGCGCAGCACCTCCAGGCCATCCACCTTCGGCAGCTTCAGGTCGAGCAGGATCACCGCAGGCCAGGGTTCGCCGGCTTCCCAGCGCGCCAGCCAGCTCAGCGCCTCTTCGCCGTCACGTGCCACGTGGATGGGGTTGGTGACCCGGCGACGCCGGAACGCGCGCAGCGTCAGGTCGACGTCCATCGGGTTGTCCTCGACGAGCAGGATGGGGCGGTCGATCATGTTGCAGCGGCCTCGGGCAGTTCGATCGTGAACGTGGATCCTTCGCCCGGCTGGCTGACCGCCCAGACGCGGCCGCCCATGCGGTCCATCGCCTTGCGCACGATCGCCAGGCCGATGCCGGTGCCGGGGTAGTCCTCGGCGCGGTGCAGCCGCTGGAAGATCGAGAAGATGCGGTCGTGGAACTTCATGTCGAAACCAACTCCATTGTCATTCACGGACAGGCGCACGGCATCGCCGCAGCGCTCGGCCCGGATGCCGATGCGCGGCGGCGTGCGGCCGCGGGTGAACTTGAGCGCATTGTCGATGAGGTTGCGCAGCGCGATCACCAGGCCTTGCGCGTCGCCACGCACGCAAAAGGAAGGGTCGATCGCCGTGTCCAGCGCGACCCCTGCAGCGGCCAGCTCCGCGCGCAGGCTGCCGAGCACGGTGTCCAGCATGGCAGCCAGTGGCACGTCCGTCAACGTGAGCTCGCGACGTTCCAGCCGCGAATAGGCCAGCAGGTCGTCGATCAGCACGCCCATGTGTTGCGTCGCCTGGCGGATGTGGCCGAGAAAGCGGCGGCCTTCGTCGTCGAGTTGCGCCTGGTGGTCGGTCAGCAGCAGCCGGCTGTAGCCGTCGATGCCGCGCAGCGGCGCCTTCAGATCGTGCGAGACCGAGTAGGTGAAGGTTTCGAGCTCGCGATTGACCTGCACCAGGCGTGCAAGGCTGCGGTCGAGCTCGACATTGAGCCGGTCGATCTCGGTGATGTCGACCAGGCAGACCAGTGCCGTGCCTTCCTCGTCGTCCAGGCCCGGCAACGACATGGTCATCATCAGGCTCAGCGGCCGGCCCGACACGGAGGGCAGCAAGCGCTTGGTGGTGAAGAGTCGCTGCCCGGCCCACATGGCCGCCAGCTCGTCGGCGAACTGCGCTTCGGTGGCCGGCGTGGGAAAGAAGGTCTGCAAGTCCGGCTGACGCTCCGACGGCTGCTGCACGTCGTGCAGCGCCAGCGCCTTGCGGTTCAAGCGCTGCACCTTCACCGCGCGCAGGCATTCGTGCACGAAGTCGGGTCGGGCCGCGAAGAAGCCGGGCCCGTCCGCCACGCCCTGTTGGCGCAGGTCGCGCAGCCGCTGTTGCACGCCCGACCAGTCTTCTTCGCCGATCGACACCGGCACGGTCTCGAAGATGGTGCGGTAACGCGTCTCGCTCTGGGCCAGCTGCGCGGTGCGCTCCTGCACGCGCTGCTCAAGTTCGGCGGCCAGCTGGCGCACGGCTTCCTCGGCATGGCGGCGCTCGCTGATGTCGATCCAGGCGCCGATGATCTCGACCGGCACCCCCTGGGCGTCGCGTTGCACGCTGACCTGGTCGCGCATCCACAGCCAGCGGCCGTCGGCATGCTGGAAGCGGTACTCGAGCGTCAGGTCGTCGCACGCGCCCAGGGACTCCAGCGTCTTCAGCAGACCGGGCCGGTCGTCCGGGTGGACGTGGTCGATCCAGAACGATGGCCTTTCGATGATGCGGCTGGGCTCCCAGCCGATCAGTTGCGGCAGGTTCGGCGAGTAATAGGTGGCGGCGAAGTCGCCCTGGGCGCGCGCGGTGTAGATCACCGTGGGCGCGCGCGCCAGCAGGTGGGACAAACGGGCCTCGCTCGCTCGCAGCGCGGCCTCGAGCTGCTTGCGCTGCGAGATGTCGCGGAACATCAGCAGCAGGCCATCCTGGCCGTCGAACTCGATGCGCTCGGCGCTGAACATGACCTCGATGGTCGCGCCCGAGCGCTGCCGGGCCACGCCCTCGAAGCCCTGCACGGCCTGCCCCGCGAGCAGCCGCGCCGCAATCTCGTCGCGCTCCTGCGCGCGCGTCCACAGGTCCAGCTCCACCGAGGTGCGTCCGATCAGCGCCTGGCGCGGGTGCCCGAACAGCTCGCAGAACGCGTCGTTGACCTGCAGGAAACGCCCGCTGTCGAGATCGCTCACCGAGATCGCCTCGGGTGCGGACTGGAACAGCTTCTCGAAGCGTTGCGTGGCCGCCGCCTGCGCGGCCTGCGCGGCCTTGATGGCGTCCAGATCGGTGTGCGTGCCCAGCAAGCGCAGCGGCTGGCCGCTGGCGTCGCGCTCCTGGATGCGGCCGACCGACAGGATCCACTTGTAGCCGCCATCACGCATGCGCTGGCGAAACTCCACCCGATAGTCAGGGCGCCGCCCGGCCACGTAGTCCTCGTAGACGCGGTACACCGCCTCGCGGTCGTCGGGATGCAGCCGCTCGCGCCAGGCGGCGTTGCTCTCGTCAAAGTCCTGCGGCTCCCAGCCCAGCATGCGGGTGTACTCCGGGCTCACCACCGCTTCGCCGGTGCGCAGGTCCAGGTCGTACAGGCCCTGGTTGGCCGCTTCCAGCGCCAGGCGCAGCCTCTGCTCGCTGTCGCGCAGCGTGCGTTCGGCCTGGTTGCGGCGCGTCACGTCCAGGGCCAGCACCAGCTCGGCGGCGCGGCCCTCGAAGCGCAGCGTGTGCGAGCGGATCTCCACCTCGAGCAGCCGGCCATCCCTGGCGCGGTGGCGCCAGGTGCCGGCCTCGTCCAGGCCGTCGCTCACAACCGCGACGTTGGCAAGCAGGCGCGGCACGTCCTCGGACGGGCGGATGTCCTTGATCGTCATGCGCAGGAACTGCTCGCGCGACCAGCCGTACTGGCGCAGCGCGGCGTCGTTGACGGCCAGGAACGCCAGCGTGTCGAGGTCGTAGACCCACATCGGGTGCGGGTTGGCCTCGAACATGGCGCGATGGCTGGCCTCGCTCTCGCGCAGCGCCTGCTCGGCCAGCACCTGCGCCGTGACGTCCTGCACCGTGCCCACCGAGCGCAGCGGCGAGCCGTCGGCCGCATAGAAGCTGCGCCCCTGTTCGTGCACGTGCTTGACGCGCCCATCGCCGAAGCGCAGGCGGTGGGTGAAGGCGTAGTCGCTGCGTTCGGCCACCGAGCGCCGGAAGGCCTGATCGACCGCCTCGCGGTCCTCGGGATGGATGAGCGCCAGGAAGATCTCGTAGCTGGCCGTGAAGCGTGCCGGGTCGACCTCGAAGATCACGAACACCTCGTCCGACCAGCTGAGCGCGCCGCTGGGCAGCTCGAGCTCCCAGCTGCCCAGGGCGGCCAGGCGCTGCGCCTCGCGCAGCCGCTGCTCGCTGCGGCGCAGTGCCTCGGTGGCGTGCTGGCGCTCGGTGATGTCGCGCGAAATGCCGAAGACGCCGCGCACCTCGCCGTCGATGACCAGTGCGCCCTTGGTCGTGAGGTGCTGGCGCGGCCCCTGCACCGATGGCACCGCCTCCTCGTAGTTCTCGGTGCTGCGCGCCTGCATCACGCGTTCATCGTCGGCCCGGAAGACCTGCGCCACGGCCGGGAACAGCTGGCGGTCGTCGGCGCCGATGATCTCGCCGGCAGGCCGGCCGAGCAGCGAGCCCATGGCCCGGTTGGCGACGATGTAGCGGCCGGCCGCGTCCTTGACGAAGATCGCGTCGGTGCTGCCCTCCACCAGCGCCTGCAGCGTGGCGTGCAGGCGCGCCAGTTCGGCTTCGCGGCGCTTGCGCTCGCTGATGTCGGTGAAGAAGACGAAGATGCCGTCGGCGCCCGGCTGAACGCGGCTCTCGAACCAGGCATCCCAGGGCGGGTAGTACTCCTCGAGCTCGATCGCCACGCCTTCGTTCATGGCGCGCTCGTAGGCGTGGTGGAAGGGCTGGCCCACACCCTCGGGAAACTCGGTCCAGATGTGCTTGCCCAGCAGGCTGGCGGGGTCGCGGCCCAGCAGCCGGCCGGCCTTGCGGTTGACGAAGCGGTAGCACCACTGGCGGTCCAGGCTGACGAAAGCGTCGCTCATGCCATCGAGCAGCGCCAGCAGGTGCTGGCTCAGGCGCTCGCGTTCCTGCTCCGCCTGCTTGCGGTCGCTGATGTCGCGGCTGATGACCAGCGCGGTCGGGTCCGCGCCGGCCACTGCCGGCTCCAGCGCCACCACCGATTCCCAGTGGCGCACGCCCTGCGGCCCCGGGTAGCTGAACTCGATGCGCTCGCTGCGCCCGGTGGTGAACACGCGGCGCAGGGTGTCGCCCCAGAAGTCGACCGTCTCCGGCGGCATCCCCAGTTCGGCGTTGGTCTTGCCGATGAAGGCTTCGGGCGGCAGGCCGGTCGCGCGCACGACCGCGGGGTTGGCGTACCGGTGGCGCCCCTCGCGGTCGAAGCGCACCACCACGTCGGGCAGGTTGTCGGCCAGGCTGCGGAAATCACGCTCGCTGCGCGCCAGCGCATCGCTTTGGCGGGCCAGCACGCGCAGCGCCCCGCCGAGACGGTGCGTGCCCGCCGCCAGGGCAGCCAGCAGCAGCAGCAGTGTCGCAGCCACCCAGGGCAGAAGCTCGTACCAGGGCGCCAGCAGCGTGTCGACGGCCACGCCGTAGGCGACGACCAGCGGCACGCCGTCCGCATCGACGCGCTGGTAGGCCATCTGCCGGTGCACCTGGTCGAGCTGGGTCACCGTGTTGAACGCCCCTCGCGGCGCCTTGGACACCGCGGCGGCCAGCGGCCCGCGCACGGTGCGCCCGAGTTCGGCAGGATCGAAGGGCGCGCGGGCCAGCAACGTGGTGCCGCCATCGTCCTCGATCCGGAACAGCGCGGCGACGCCGCCTTGGGGTGTGCGCGAGCCCTCGAAGCGGCGCAGCAGCGCGCCATGGTCCAGGGTCACCGACCAGCCGCGCACGCCGTGCGGGTTGGGCGCGGCCGGGCGTACGAGCGGCACGACGAGAACGTCGCCGTCAGCGCGGGTGGGTTGCGGGTGCCAGCGTAACTCGGCCGGCACGGCCTGCGCGTCGCCCTCCAGCACCGGCCGCACCGACACCTGCAGGGGCAGCGCGGCCAGCACCGGCGCCTGTTCCGCCAGCGTCGCGCGCAGCGCGGCCAGGGCTGACTCTGCGGAAGTGGCGCGCGCGAGCCGGGCTTCAAGGCCGTCGATCACGACGCGGCTGAGGTCCAGCGTATGCGCGAGTTCGGTGGCCAGCCGGCCGGCGCGCCGATCGTTCGTGGCAAGCGCCTCCTGCAGGATCGCCTGGCGGTCGAACCAGACCAGGGCCCCCGCGCCGACCAGGGTCAACAACATGACCAGAGCGGCCGCCCAGCGCACGCCCACCACGCCAGCCCACGGCCCGGCCAGGCGGGATGGCGCCGCCTCTTGGATCATCCCCGCATGCACGGCACTGCTCCTCCCTGGTGACGGCAGTCTAGCGGCACTGCTCCCCGCGATTCAGGGTTCTGCGCCCCCCGGCCCGCATGCCTGCCGCCTGGGCGACTGCCGATCTGGGGGCATCGCCCCAATTCAGCGCTTGCCGCGGCGCGGCCCGGCCGCCCATAGTGGAACCATCCACCACCCGATACCGAAGGCCCTCTTGAACGCCACCCCACCCGCACCGCTGCGCCGCACCCTGCCGCTGCAGGCCGCCGACCTGCGCGGCCTGGCCCGCCTGGGCATTGCCGGCGTGCTGGGCGTGACCGACATCGCCGAGGCGCTGCACCACACCATCGCTTCGGGCAGCGCGCCGCTGGGCAGCGCGCCCGCGAGCCGCACCTCGGGCATCACCGGCCTGGTCTACCGCAGCGTGCGCGGCGGCACGCGGCTGGTAGGGATGGGGCTGGACGCGGCACTGGGCCCGGGCCTGGATGCGGCACTGGGCCGCGTGCCGCTGGCGGCCGATACGCCGCGCCAGCCGGCGCGCGAGGCCTGGCTGGCGGTGCTGAACGGCGTCTGGGGTGACCACCTGGCCGAGAGCGCCAATCCGCTGACCATCCCCATGACGCTGCGCCGCGCCGACGCCACGCCCCCGGGCGGGCGCGTCCTGGTGCTGCTGCACGGCCTGTGCATGAACGACCTGCAATGGCGGCGCCAGGGCCACGACCACGGCGAGCTGCTGGCGCGCACGCGCGGCTGGACGCCGGTGTACGCGCACTACAACAGCGGCCGCCATGTCTCGCACAACGGGCGCGAACTGGCGGCGCAGCTGGCGCAGCTGCTGGCCGCCTGGCCGGTGCCGGTGCAGGAGCTGGCCCTGCTGGGCCACAGCATGGGCGGGCTGGTGGCACGCAGCGCCTGCCACCAGGCCGAGGGCGCGGCCTGGCGCCAGCACCTGCGCAGGCTGGTCTGCCTGGGCACGCCGCACCAGGGCGCACCGCTGGAACGCGGCGGCCGCCTGGTCGACGGCCTGCTGGGCATCAGCCCCTACAGCGCGCCCTTTGCGCGCCTGGGCCAGGCGCGCAGCGCGGGCATCACCGACCTGCGCTACGGCAACGTGCAGGACGCCGACTGGCAGGCCAGCGGCCGCCACGCCCAGCGCGCCGATGACCGCCGCCTGACGCCGCTGCCAGCGGGCGTGGATTGCTTTGTGATGGCCGCCACGCGATCAGAGACTGCGCAGGGGCTGGGCAGCAAAGTGCTGGGCGACGGCCTGGTGCCGGTGGCCAGCGCCCTGGGCGACCACCGCGACCCGGCGCGCGCGCTGGGCGTGCCCGAAGACCGGCGCCGGGTGATCACCGAAGCCAACCACTGGGGCCTGCTCAGCCGCCCCGAGGTGGGGGCGCAGTTGCAGGACTGGCTGGCCTGACGCCGGCCGGGCCTGTGCCGAACCGGTAACTAAGGCTGGCTAAGGCTGGCCGACGATCGAGGCCGTGGCCATCATTTCCTGGAACAGCGCCATCGACACCTTGCCCGACACGGCAAACGGGTCCAGCACCGGGCGCTCGGAGTACTTGAGCAACAGCGCCGGGTTCAGCCGCGCCATGTTCACCTGGCCCATGGCCCAGCCGGCGAACATGCGCTCGCCGATTTCCTCATAGCTGAGCAGTTCCACCTGGCTGTGGCGCGGGTCGCCGGCGATGCGGTTGTACAGGCCGTTGACGGCGCTGCGCCCGCCTTCCAGCACCTGCAGGAAGATGCCCTCGCTGTAGCACAGCACGCCGGTCACCCCCAGCGGCGGGTTCTGGGTGCGGCACTTGCGCAGGATGGCCAGCAGTTCGTCCTGGGCGATGCCGTCCTTGGCACGGCTGGCGTAAAGCAGTCTCACGAGCATGTTGGTTTCCTTCAGCCGTTCTTGCGCGACAGCAGCGAGAGAAATTCGCGCCGCAGGTTGGCGTCCTTGAGGAAGGCGCCGCGCATCACGCTGTTGACCATCGCGGTTTCGGTGTCCTTGACGCCGCGCCAGTGCATGCAGAAGTGGTCGGCCTCCATCACGATGGCCAGGCCGTCGGGGCGCACGCGCTGCTGCAGTTCGTCGGCCAGCATGGTGACGGCTTCTTCCTGGATCTGCGGGCGGCTCATCACCCAGTCGGCGATGCGCGTGTACTTGGAGAGGCCGATCAGGTTGCTGTGCTCGTTGGGCAGGATGCCTATCCACAGCTTGCCGAAGATCGGGCACATGTGGTGGCTGCAGGCGCTGCGCACGGTGATGGGGCCGACGATCATCAGCTCGTTCAGGCGCGCCGCGTTGGGGAACTCGGTGACCGCGGGCATGGGCACGTAGCGCCCGCGGAAGACCTCGTCGATGTACATCTTGGCCACGCGCTTGGCCGTCTCGTTGGTGTTGTGGTCGCTCTCGGTGTCGATCACCAGGGCCTGCAGAAGATCCTGCATCTTGGCCTGCACCTCGGCCTTGAGCTCGGCCAGCTCGCCCTCGCGCACGAAGGCGGCGATGTTGTCGTTGGCGTGGTAGCGGCGCTCGGCCTTGACCAGGCGGTAGCGGATGCGCTCGGAAGCCGGCAGCTGGGCCAGCTCTTCTTCGGTGCGCAGCAGGCGCTGGCCCGGGTCGGTGGGGGGTGCGGCGGAACGTGGCATGCGGCGGGGTCCGGTAGCGATGGGCCCATTGTGCGCCGCGGCCCGGCCCGGCGCTGGCCGCGGCCATTGCCCCGGCGCTGCAGCAGGGACTGGGTAGACTGGGGCATGGCCCGCGACGAACCCGCCCTGCCCTCGCCCGCCTTATCAAGGCTGCTGGACCATGGCGCCGACGCGGTGCAGGCGGTGCGCAGCGGACGCTCGCTGACCGAGGTGCTGGCCCAGGTGCCGCCAGAGATGCGCCCGGGCGTGCAGGCGCTGAGCTTCCACGCCCTGCGCTGGCTGGGCAGCGCCACCGAGCTGCGCCAGCGCCTGGCGCCCAAGACCCCACCGCCCAGGGTGGACGCGCTGCTGGTCACCGCGCTGGCCCTGCTGTGGCCGGGCGAGGCCGCGCCCTATGCCGAGTACACCGTGGTCGACCAGGCCGTGGGCTGCGCGCGCCAGCGCGCACCGGCGGCGGCCGGCTTCATCAACGCCGTGCTGCGGCGCTTTCTGCGCGAGCGCGAGGCCCTGGTGGACGCCGTGCGGCGCACGCCGCTGGGCGACTACAACCACCCGCTGTGGTGGATAGACCGCGTCAAGCACGACTGGCCCACCGAATGGCAGGCGCTGCTGCTGGGCGCCAACCAGCGCCCGCCGATGACGCTGCGCGTGAACGCGCGCCGCGGCACGGGTGCGGCCTACGTCGGCCGGCTGGCGGCCCAGGGGCGCGCGGCCACGCTGCTGGACGACCCGGCGCTGGGCGGGCAGGCCGTGGTGCTGGCCCAGCCCTGCCCGGTGCTGCAACTGCCCGGCTTTGCCGAGGGCGAGGTCTCGGTGCAGGACGCCGCGGCGCAGCGCGCGGCGCGGCTGCTCATCGGCGAGCAATGGCTCAAGCCCGGCGCGCGCGTGCTCGACGCCTGCGCCGCGCCCGGCGGCAAGACGGCGCAGCTGCTGGAGCTGGCCGAGCTGGACCTGCTGGCGCTGGACAGCGACCCGCTGCGCCTGGTGCGCGTGCAGGACACGCTCAAGCGCCTGCAGCTGCGCGCCACGGTGCAGGCCGGCGACGCGCGCCAGCCCAAGGCCTGGTGGGACGGCCGGCCCTTCGACGCCATCCTGCTGGACGCGCCCTGCACCGCCTCGGGCATCGTGCGCCGCCACCCCGACGTGCGCTGGCTGCGCCGCGCCGGCGACATCGGCGCGCTGGCGCAGGTCCAGGCCGAGCTGCTGCACGCACTGTGGCCGCTGCTGGCGCCGGGCGGGCGGCTGCTGTACGCCAGCTGTTCGATCTTCAAGGCCGAGGGTCAGACCCAGATCGACGCGTTTTTGCAACGCCTGGGCCCGGGCGCGGCGCGACTGCGGCCCGAGTCCCCCGGCCACCTGCTGCCCAGCCGCGACAATGCCCTGGCAGCCGGCGGCGGCGCCACTGCGCCCCTGCAGGATGGTTTCTTCTACGCCCTGATCGAAAAGACCTAGCCAGCACCCGTCCGCATGCAGACCTTGCCGGTAAGCCAACACTTCTTGCAGGGCCTGCTGGCCCTGCTGGCGTGTGGCTGCCTGCTGGCCGCCGCGCCGGCGCGCGCGCAGGGGGTGGAACTGGCCACGCTGCAGACGGCGCGCGCCGACGGTGCGCTCAACCTCGAGTTCGCCGCCCGCGTGACCCTGCCCAAGGCGGTGGAAGACGCGCTGCAGCGCGGCGTGCCCATCTACTTTCTGGCCGAGGCGCAACTGCTGCGCGACCGCTGGTACTGGCGCGACGAGCGCGTGGCGCGTATCTCGCGCTCCTGGCGCGTGGCCTACCAGCCGCTCACCGGCGCCTGGCGGCTGAGCCTGGGCGGGCTGGCCCAGACCTACCACACCCTCACCGAGGCGCTGACCACCGCCTCGCGCAGCGCCGGCTGGAAGCTGGCCGACCTGAGCCAGCTCGACCCCGACAAGGACTACCGCGTGCAGTTCAGCTACCGGCTGGACACCACCCAGCTGCCCGGCCCCATGCAGTTCGGCCTGGGCAGCCTGGGCGACAAGGGCGACTGGGCAGTGGGCGTGAGCCAGACCATCCGGGTAGAGCCGTGAGCGCCGCACGGCCGCTCCGAAGGCGCTCGATCCCCCTCGGGGGGACTGAGTGCCGCGGCTCCAAGTCCGCCTGCGCGGACTTGGACGGCACGAAGGACAGCCGCGTCTCGCGGCTGGCGGCGCGCAGCGCCAAGGGGGCCACATGACCCGGACCGCGCGCTGGGGCTGGATCGTGGCGCTGCTGGCGGCCACGGGCGCGGCGCTGGTGCTGGCCTTCGTGCTGTCCTTCAGCGACCCCGACGGCAGCTACTACGAACGCAATTTCGAGTGGCTGTTCGTCGTCAACGTGGCCGTGGCCGGGCTGCTGGCGCTGGTGATCCTGCTGGTGCTGGGGCGCCTGGCCACCCGCCTGAAGCGCGGCAAGTTCGGCACACGGCTGCTCATCAAGCTGGCCGGCATCTTTGCGCTGGTGGGGCTGCTGCCGGGCCTGGTGATCTACACCGTGAGCTACCAGTTCGTGTCGCGCAGCATCCAGGCCTGGTTCGACGTGCGCGTGGCCGGCGCGCTGGACGCCGGCCTGGCTCTGGGCAAGGGCACGCTGGAGACCCTGGCCAGCGACCTGGTGGCCCAGACCCGCGCCGCGGGCGAACGCCTGGCCGCGGCCGGCCAGCCTTTGACGCCGCTGGTGCTGGAGCGGCTGCGCGAGCAGATCGACGCCAGCGAGGTCTCGCTGGTCTCCGACAACGGACAGGTACTGCTCAGCGCCGGCGGCGGCGCCGACGCCGGCCCACCCGAGCGCCCGGCGCCGAGCCTGCTGCGCCTGGCGCGCCAGGGCGGCACGGCCAGCCAGTTCGAGGGCCTGGACGAGGAATCGCTGGCCCCTGGCGGCATCGGCGCCCGCGTGCGCGCCCTGGCGCGGCTGCCGCGCAGCGAGATCCTGCTGGCCATCGGCGAAGAGCGCTACCTGATGGTGCTGCGGCCCATCGGCCGCAGCCTGGCGCTGGACGCGCTGGCGGTGCAGGCCGCCTACAGCGAGTACCAGCAGCGCGCCCTGGCGCGCGACGGCCTGCGCCGCATGTACGTGGGCACGCTGACGCTGGCGCTGATCCTGGCGGTGTTTGCCGCCGTGCTGCTGTCCATCGCGCTGGGCAACCAGATCACGCGCCCGCTGCTGCTGCTGGCCGACGGCGTGCGCCAGGTGGCCGCCGGCGACCTGACGGCCAAGCCGGTGTTTGCCAGCGCCGACGAACTGGGCGGCCTGACGCGCAGCTTTGCCGACATGACGGCGCAAGTGGCCGAAGCCCGGGCCCAGGTGCAGCGCGGCATGCTGCAGCTCGAAGGCGCGCGCACGCGGCTGCAGACCATCCTGGACACCCTGACCGCCGGCGTGATCGTGTTCGACCGCGAAGGCCGCATCGACACCGTCAACCCCGGCGCCACGCGCATCCTGCAGCGCCCGCTATCGGCCTGGCGCGGCCGGCGCCTGTCCGAACTGCCCGATCTGAAGGAATTTGCCGACGGCGTGGAGCAGCGCTTCGAGCTGCTGGCCACCAGCCCCGAGGCGGGCGAGCGCGACCAGTGGCAAGAGGGCTTCGAGCTCAAGCGCGGCGACGGCGCCACGCTGACGCTGCTGGTGCGCGGCGCCACCCTGCCGGGCGACACCCGGCTGATGGTCTTCGACGACATCTCCGAGGTCGTCTCGGCGCAGCGCAGCGCCGCCTGGGCCGAGGTGGCGCGGCGTCTGGCGCACGAGATCAAGAACCCGCTCACGCCCATACAGCTGTCGGCCGAGCGGCTGCAGCACCGGCTGGGCCACAAGCTGGCAGGCGCCGACCAGTCGCTGCTGCAGCGCTCGGTGCACACCATCGTGAGCCAGGTGCAGGCCATGCAGACCCTGGTGAATGAGTTCCGCGACTACGCGCGCCTGCCGGCGGCGCAGATGCGGCCGCTGGACCTGGACGCGCTGGCCGGCGAGGTGCTGGCGCTGTATGGCCAGGCGCTGGACAACGGCCTGCTGCTGGCGCGGCTGGAACCCGAGCTGCCGCGCATCCTGGGCGACGCCACGCAGCTGCGCCAGGTGATCCACAACCTGGTGCAGAACGGCCTGGACGCGGTGGCCGACCGGCCCGACGGGCAGGTGGAGCTGATCACCTCCAGCGCCCGCGGCGAACACGGCGAGCTGCGCGCGGTGCGCCTGACCGTCATCGACAACGGCCCCGGCTTTGCCGACAAGGTGCTCAAGCGCGCCTTCGAGCCCTACGTCACCACCAAGACCAAGGGCACGGGCCTGGGCCTGGCCGTGGTGAAGAAGATCGCCGACGAGCACGGCGCCCGCCTGCGCGCGGCCAACCTGCACGCCGGAGACGAGCCCGACGGACCTGTCACCGGGGCGCGCGTATCCTTGTCGTTTTCCAACTTTGCCGCCGCGTCGGCTTCGGCGGAGGGCGGCGCGGCCGGCCCCGTGCCGGCCACCGCGGGCAGCGCAACGCAGCACACCTAGAGCCCATGGCAACCATCCTGGTCGTAGACGACGAGCTCGGCATCCGCGCCCTGCTCTCGGAAATCCTGGCCGACGAGGGTCACACGGTCGAACTGGCCGAGAACGCCGCGCAGGCGCGCCAGGTGCGCGAACTGCTGCGCCCCGACCTGGTACTGCTGGACATCTGGATGCCCGATGTCGACGGCGTCACGCTGCTCAAGGAGTGGTCGGCCGCGGGCCAGCTGTCGATGCCGGTGATCATGATGAGCGGCCACGGCACCATCGACACCGCGGTCGAGGCCACCCGCTACGGTGCCAGCGCCTTCCTGGAAAAGCCCATCACGCTGCAGAAGTTGCTGCGCGCGGTGGACCAGGCGCTGCTCAAGCCGTCGCAGCGCGGCGGCCCCGCGGCCGGCGGCAGCGGTCGCGGCGACGGCCTGCCGGGCGCCGGCCCCGGCAGCGCGGGCGAGCCGCCAATGGCGGGGGCGAACGGCCTGCAAGCGGCGCCCGCCCTGGCCGACGGCCCGCGCGCCGAGCAGAGCTTCGACCTCGACCGCCCGCTGCGCGAGGCGCGCGACGCCTTCGAGAAGAGCTACTTCGAGTTCCACCTGTCCAAGGAAAACGGCTCGATGACGCGCGTGGCCGAAAAGACCGGCCTGGAGCGCACGCACCTGTACCGCAAGCTCAAGCAGCTGGGCGTGGACCTCACGCGCAACAAGCGCGGGGTCTGAGCGCGCCCCGGGGGGCGCTGCAGGCTGGGCTACACTATCGGGCTCTGCACGGCCTGGTAGCTCAGTTGGTAGAGCAGCGGATTGAAAATCCGCGTGTCGGTGGTTCGATTCCGCCCCAGGCCACCAAGGATTCAAGAGGGTTAGCCGGTGAGTAGCCGCTAACCCTCTTCTGTTTCCGGCGCTGTCATGTAAGCGCTGGTGTAAGCAGATTCCAGCAATGGCGCATCTGGTGGTCGCACTTGGCCGCTTCGCAGCCGTGCCAACATGCCGATGCGCTCTGCTTGCATGCAGGTCAAGCCCTCGCATCGGTCCTCCCCGCTGGAGTCACAGGAATGCTCGCCAACACCCTGCCGCCCCGTCCGGGCGAAGAACCCACCTACACCCGCTCCGTGTTTGAAGCCATCTTGGACGGGATGGGCTGGGACGACCCCTTCAGGGCCCAGTGGGTTTGCAGCGACGACGGAGTCCGGGTGAAGAAAGCGGACACGGCCGGGTCGCTGGCCTGGCACCCGTGCTGCGAAGTCATGACACCAGGCAGCCCGAATCCGCTTGACGAGCCCTGGTTGCGGTTTCCGTTCACCGCACGGCAATTGGCGGCGCTCATGGTTGACGGATGGGGCTACTTCATCCGGGAGAGGTACGGGAACTGGGAGGACGGGCCCGACGAGGAGACGCTGCTGAGCTTCGGCCTGCTCGGGGGCAAGGCAACGGAAGCCTTGAGGGGCGCCTACGCCGCATTTCGGCACGCGGTTGAAATGGCGCCACGCCTTGATCGCACCCTTGAGGCCAGCGCCAACGAACTCGCACAACAGTACGAAGACGCGCGCGAGGCGGCAATGGCGCGAGAAGAACTCCGCGAGCATCGCGACGCCGATGCCGAATACAGGGCGCGACTTGCGAGGGTCAACGAAGCGGTCGCTGACCTCGGCCAGACCCATCGTGTCGCGCGTAGTGCCGCGGACATGGCCCATGCTCAGTGGCGTCGGGCAGTCGTGCAGCACCTGTTGCTACCCATCGAAGAAGTGTCCTCGGACGCCTTCGAGTGCCTGATATTGCAGGCGGTGCCTCCCGTTCGGCGCGCCGAAGCACTCCACCAGCTGCAGTCGCAGCGCGCCTTTGAAGACTCTGCCGCGGGGCAGGCCCACTGGGCCCTGGTGGAAGAGATCAGTAGCGTCGAAAACGAGATTCGCTACTGGCAGCTATTCAACGCGCAGAGCATCACTGAAGCTGGACGGCGCAAAGACGAGCTCAAGGAACTCAACAGTCGACTGGCCGAACTCGATGCTCGAATGAAAGTCCTCGACCGAGGCGATGAAGGGGGGCCGATCCCGTCGGGTGTAGCGCAGGAGAGCGCATCCCGGCGCCAAGAGCGCCGCCTTGCAGATCTGCGTGCTCTCGGTGGCGAGTGGGTAAAGCGCGGCGCCAACTGGCGCGCGCGGGACCGTCAGTCCGGGGCCTTCAAAAAGCTGGTGGATCAGGAGCGTAGCAACGGCTCTCGAAACTGCTCCGAGAAAAGCGTCAGGCTCGATCTGTGCCTCGCAGCCGAGGCTGAAGCCGAAGAGAGGCGTAGCGGCGTCATGCTGAAAGGCCTCGCCGCTCCCTGAGCCTCCCTCACGGCTTCCCTGACCACCTACGGAAGTCGTCAGGGAAGCTGCATCAGTTTGTCCCTGGCCGTCCCTGACGGCGGCAATTCAACCCGAACCAGCACCGCCACTGGTGCCGAAAGGGTTGAGTATGAAAGCGCCGTCGCTTCAACACCAGCAAGACCAGCCGCTCGCCGCGCAACTGCCGCCGGCTGCGCCACCGCAGTTCACGCCTCTTGACCGCGAGACCCGCACGCACGTCGACACCGAGACGATGTGCTGGCACCTGGGCTTCGCACAGCAGACCGCCCGCCTTTGGGCCTGCAAGGAGACCTATCCCGAGGGCCTGCGGCCGATCCGCGTGAACGGCCGCCTGAAATGGCCCGTCGCCGGCATTCGCAAGACGCTGGGGCTGGCCTGATGAACGCCGCCGCGCCCAAGAAAGACGAAGGGGCCAGCGCTCGCGACGCCAGCCCCCTCAAGCAACACCTTCAGAACCCCGATTCTGCCGACGCCACTCTTGGCGTCAAGCGGTTCGCCACGCTCCAGGCCCATCTGGCACTGGCGGGCTTTTCGCTGACCCGGGCCGCCGACGGGTACTACGTGATCGCCCGCTGGAACCAGACGCGCCACCTGAAGACGCTGGAGCAGGTCGAGCAGTTTCACCGGAGGGTCGCATCATGAGCCCCGCCGACAAGCTGCTCGCGCACCTGCAGCGGGTCAAACGCACGGGCCCTGGCCGCTGGATCGCCAGTTGCCCCACCCGCGAGGACCGGCACCCGTCTCTGGCCATCCGTGAGCTCGACGACGGCCGCGTGCTGCTGCACGACTTCGGCGGCGACGATGTGGCATCGATCCTGGCCGCGGTCGGCCTGGATCTCTGCGATCTGTTTCCTGCGACCCCCGGCACCGCCCAGCCCACCCGGCGGCCGTTCAATGCCGGCGATGTCCTTGCGCTGGTGGCCATCGAGTGCAGCGTGGCGGTGGTGGTCTGCGCCGACGTGCTGCGCAGCCGCACGGTTTCCGAGCCGGACTTCGGTCGGCTGCTGATGGCCGCGCAACGGCTGGGTGATGCCGCGGAGGTGTGCCGTGCCTACCGCTGACCTCGACAAGCTGGCCGCCGTCGCCGACAGCCTGCGCCAGACGGTGGCTGATGCCGCTGTTGCGTGGCCACAGCCCACGGAGATCAAGGCCGAACTGCCGTCGGCACCGGCCTTCGACGCGCCGACGCTGCTGCCCAACCCACTGCGCGACTTCGTGCTTGACGAGGCCGACCGCATGCCCTGCAGCCCCGACTACGTGGCGGTGGCGCTGGTGGTGGCCATCGGCGCCGTCATCGGCGCGCGCGTGGCGCTGAAGCCCAAGCGACGCGACGACTGGATCGTGACGCCCAACCTGTTCGGCGGCGTCGTCGGCGACCCGTCGTCCAAAAAGACGCCGGCCATCAACACCGCGCTGCGCTTTCTCGATCGTCTGGAGGCCAAGGAAGCCGAGCGGCACGACGAACGCATGAAGGTGCACGCGGCCGAAATGGCCGCCTTCGAGGCCCGCCAGAGCGCAATCCAGGTGGCCATGAAGAAGGCGGCTGGCGGCAAGGGCGACGGCCTGAAGATGGACACCGCCGTGGCTGACTTGCAGGCACTGGTACCGCCGGAAGCACCGGCCCAGCGGCGGTTCAAGACCAACGACGGCACGGTGGCCAAGATCGGCGACATCCTGGTCGGCAGCCCGGCCGGCCTGCTGGTGTTTCGGGACGAGCTCGTCGGCCTGCTGGCGTCTTGGGACCGCGAGGGCAACGAGGGCGACCGGGCCTTCTACCTTGAAGGCTTCAACGGCACCGGCAGCTTCAACATCGACCGCATCGGCCGCGGCAGCCTGCTGGTGAAGACCGTGTGTCTGTCCGTCTTCGGCGGCATCCAGCCCGAGTTGCTGGAGCGCTACCTGGCCGGCATGGTGAACTCGCTCGACAACGATGGCCGCATCCAGCGCTTCCAGCTGCTGGTCTACCCCGACCCCGTGGCCTGGCAGTGGCGCGACCGCTACCCGGTCAAAGGTGCCCGCGAGGCCGTGCGCGACCTCTTCGACCGGCTGGCGGCCTTCGACCCGCAGCAGGACGGCGCCCAGCCCGCCGACGACTTCGTCAAGTTGCCCTGGTTCTGTTTCGACGACAAGGCACAAGAGGTATTCATCGAGTGGGCCACCGACCTGTACCTGACGCGCATCGCGGCCGAGCGGAACCCGCTGATGTGCCAGCACCTGGCGAAGTTCGAGAAGCTGTTCTGCGCGCTGGCGCTGATCCTGCACCTGGCCGAGGGCCGCATCGGGCCGGTGCAGGCCGACACGGCGCTGCGCGCGGCGGCCTGGTGCGGCTACCTGGAAGGCCATGCCCGGCGCATCTACGCGCTGGTGGAGGTAGCCAGGGTGTCGGCCGCGCGAACGCTGAGCCGCCGCCTGCTGGCGCGCAAGCTGCCGGTCGACGGGTTCACCGCGCGCGACGTGGTGCGCAAGGGCTGGACCGGCCTGAAGACCACCCTGCAGGTCGAGGCCGCGCTGGCGGTGCTGGAGGAGCACGGTTGGGTTGTCGGCAGCGAAACCGCCGAAAACGTCGGCCGCCCGACCACGAGGTACTGCATCAACCCGATGATCTACGGGGGCGCGCCGTGATCGACTGGGCTGCGCGCGCCAGGGCGGAACTGGCCACCAACCCTGCCGGGGGTGCCGCCAGAACCGACGAAAGCCCGGTTACGTCGGTTTCGTCGGCACCCCCTGCGGCCGTCGACTGGAATCAGCTGGCTGCGGTGGCGGTTTCGTCGGTTTCGTCGGTGCCCCCTCTGCACGTTCCGGCGAATGACGATGACGGCCCATGCGACGCCGCCAAGCCCGCGCGCCGCAGCGGCAACCCCTACATGACGCCCGAGCAGGGCGACGAGTGCCACGAGGGCGGCTGGGACGATGCCGAGATCGAAGCCTTCATGGCGCGGTCGGCGCGCTTCAGTGCCATCGGCCGGGCCGACGCCGATCACCTGGCGGAACGCCTCACGCTTCGTGACCGGCAAGCCGACGACCGGCGCCTGTGCGTCGAGTGCCGGGAACTGGAAGCCAGCGGCCGCTGCGCAGCTGCGCGACGGGGCACTTTGGCGGGCGCCGACCGCCGCCTGGTGCCCACCCAGAACATCCTCATGCGCTGCCCCGCCTTCCGCGGCAGCGACCCCCACCACCGATAGGCACGAGGCCACGACCATGCCCACCCACGCGCCAGACACATCCGAGATCATCCCCTTCCCGGCAACAACAGCCCAATATCCGACGCGCCCGACGGGCTACGCGAACGTGCGCTTCAACGCCATCAAGCACGGCGTGCTCAGCCAGCACACGGTGCTGGCCCACGAGGACGGCGCCGAGTTCGGTGAGCTGCTGGCCGCGCTGGTGACCGAGCACCAGCCCACCGGGCCCACCGAAACGCACCTGGTCGAGGAACTGGCCGGCGCCATCTGGCGCAAGCGGCGGGTGCTGCAGGCAGAAGGCGCGTCGATCAACCGCGGCCTGCTGGCCATAGCCAAGACTCGTCACGACCGGCCCACGGACCCTGACGGCCCAGCGCGGGCGGCGGCGCCCTTTGAGCCTCGAATGGCCGGCACGAGCTTGAATCACCCTGCGGAACTGGCAGAGGTGATCCGCGCGACACCATCAGAAACGCGCAAGCACGTCACCGAGGCCGAGGCTGACCTGGCGTCGACCATCAAGGCCGCCGAGATCCTGCGCCGTGGCGGTGTACGTGCCTACGACCGTGCGATCCGGGCCTTCAGCGAGGGCTGCGCCCAGTGGTGGGACAACAACCTCGATGAAGAAGAGGTCGAGGCCACAGCCGAGTGCCTGGCCAAGTTCATCGAAGACGACATGCTGCCGTTCAGCCGCCAAGCGGTGATCGAGGCTCAAAGCCACGAGGCCATCAAGGCGCAAACCCTGGGCGAAGGGCTGCAGGCGCACCGCCTGGAGAAGCTGAACCGCTATGAAACGCACCTTGATCGCAAGTTCGAGCGCACTTTGGCGATGCTGTTGAAGCTGAAAGAGCTCCGGCGGGGGGCCTGAAGGTGAGCAAATCGACCCCATACCACTCACCCAGCGGATCGGGTGAACAGCAAGGCGGGCTGCGGCTTTCTGGCCGATTCGACTCGGCGGTGGTGCGCAAGCGCTTGCCGATTTGCCTGATGATTTCGGGAGAATCGGGAGACAGAAATGGGCGGACGCGGTAGCGGCCGCCGGGCGGGCTACGCAGGCAGGTCCACGACCGAGGACTCGCTGCCCCTGGACATTCGCCGCTTGCAGCGCAGCGGCGTGCTGGCGCCGGGCCGGGCCGGCAGCTGGCAGTGGACCGTGAACGATCGCGTCTGCGCCTCGATCCAGATTCGCGCCGACGCCTGGCAGATCGAACTGGGCTACACGTACACCGCGCACCGGCAGCCCGAAGAAGCCATCCGCCAGGTCGTGATGCTGGAGTCGACGCCGTGCACGCTGGGTGGCCGCCGCTCGTGGTTCCGCTGCCCGACCTGCGCCAGGCGCGTGGCCGTCATCTATGGCGTCGGGCGCCTGTTCGCCTGCCGAATCTGCAAGGGCCTGCCCTACGCCAGCCAGCGCGAGACCGACGATGACCGCGCCACACGGCGTGCCGATCGGATCCGCAAGCAACTGGGCTGGATGCCGGGCATCTTGAACGAGGCCGGGGTGAAGCCCAAGGGCATGCACTGGGCCACCTTCCACCAGTTGGTGGCCGAACACCATTATTGGGTTGCCGTAGCGCTGGCGGGCATGGGCAAGCGGATGGGCTTGATCAACGGGATGTTGGCTGACATTCGCGACCTCATGCCGCCTCGATGAACGCGCCGTCTGGATGCTTGAACCGATAGGATGAGTGCATGATCGTCGCCCAGGCCAGGCTCCAGTGTTGCGCGGGCTCGCACCAGGCCGTGCGAGCCAGAAGCGCCAACCATCCAGGGCCGTTTGATCGCCGGCCCGCCGCTCGCGGCGCAGAAGCTGATCGACGAATGACTGCCCGCCCTGAAACGGCAGAGTCCTGAGTGGGATCTGTTTCGCAATTTCAATGTTCGCTGGCGCCGACGGCGCTCGAAGGGCCTCACCGCCCCACAGCCATCGCGTTCGCCCTTGTGGCCGGCACAAGTGCCCGAGCCCCCGCCTGGCCCGGCTTGAGGCGAGGGCCGGCCCCTTGATGCTCCAGGATCTGGGGTCCCCCACCTGGACCTCACCCTTGCTGGACCGTCTGCGCCATAAAGGCCCGGCGCGCGCATCGGCGGCGGACTGGCTCAGGCTTGTGCTGGCCAGCAGCGAGCACGGCATCGGCAAGGACGAGATTCAGTTCTCAGGGGTGGCGCATGCGCTGCTGCATCAGCACGAAGAAGATGAGACCTTGACGCGCCGGCAGGTGCTGGCGGCGGCAGCACTTGAGTCCGTCAAGCCGCGCTTGCAATTGATGGTCGACGACAGCTTCAACCCCTCTGGCGAGTGGGAGGAGATCGCCACGCGCATCGCCGGCAAGCACCATTTCAAGCACGGTCTTTTCGGCAAGTGGCCCGGCTCGACCTACGTGAAGCGCTATCGGCACCGCTCGTTGGGTTGGTCGATAGTGCTGGCCCGCCACGTAGACCTGATGCACCCGGACGGGAAGTGGTGGCTGGTGCTGGATGCTGGCGGGCGCCGCCCAGCAGACCAGCCCGCCTACGGATTTGCCGATGCGAAGTCGGCGATCGCCCATGCGTCGCGCTTGATGCAGCAGCAGTTCCTGCGTGCGGGCCGGGCCCGTCACGCTCCCCGCTGGCAGCGCTTCAGCATCGATGGCCTGGGGCCTTACGCTGAGTTGTTGATAACGCTGCCGCTGTGGCCAGCCAGCTTCGACAGCCCCGTGCACTTTCCGGGCGTGCGAAACCTGCTCTTGCACCTGCGCACGAACATCGGCAACGCCGCGGACGGGCGGCGCGTCCTCTTCCTAGACGAAGTGCAAAGCGACTGGCACGCCAGTATTGCCAGGCGCTCTGATTCCATCGATGAAGATGCCGTCCGCACCGAGGCTGACGTGCCCTTTGGGCGTGAGTGGCCGCTGCTGGCCTTGAAATTTGCGCTGTGGCGCGCCGGGCAGCACGGCCTGGACGGCGTGGCCTGGAGCACACCGGCCCTGCACATGCATCGCTGGCACGGCTACAACCCGCCAACCGAGGTTTACCGCCGCGGCCTGCCGGACGCTGCGGGCCGCCTGGCCCGAGTGCTTTTGCTTGACCAGACACAAACCGTGCTGCTGCGACGGCGGGTGGTCAAGGACAAACGGTCGAGCCGAGGCTGGCGTGTGCTCGATGCACAGGGTCAGCCTTTGTGCCGAGCTTTCCCGTCGCGCGAGCAGGCAGACCGTTTCGCCGACATGACGGGGGCCATCGACCGCCTGGAGACGCCGGTGCTGTGGTTGCCGGCGGGCAAGCACTACGACCAGATGCCGCTGTTCGGTGTCGGCCACGCGGCGATGTGGGCGGGCCCTGCCACCACGGGCGCCGCCCAGGAAGTGCACAAGCCGTGAACGAGAATCGCCGCATATTCCAGACACCCTCATGAGCAACGGCGCCCTCACCAACCTGACCAAGATCGAAGCCAGCCTGTGGGAGGCCGCCGACCAGCTGCGCGCCAACGCCAAGCTGCCCAGCAGCGAGTACTGCATGCCCGTGCTGGGCATCATCTTCCTGCGCCACGCCAGCAATCGCTACGACGACGCCCTGGCGGCTATCCAGGCCGATCAGGAGGCCGGCCGCATGCCCAAACGCAAGCTGGTGGCCGCCGACTTCAAACGCCGCCGCGCGCTGATGCTGCCTACCGAGGCTCACTACAACTACCTGCTTGCCCTGCCCAAGGGCAGCGATCTCGGCGCGGCTCTGGTGGTTGCTATGAACGCCATCGAGGCCGACTTCGAGTCCCTGCTGAACCAGCTGCCCAAGGATTACGAACTCTTTGAGGCCGACGTTCTTGAAGACTTGTTGCGGACCTTCGACACCGAAGAGTTGCGCCGCGCCTCCGGCGACGTTTTCGGCCGCATCTACGAGTACTTCTTGATGAAGTTCGCGATGCAGGGTGCGCAGGACAACGGAGAGTTCTTCACACCGCCCTCACTGGTGCAGATGATCGTCAACTTCATCGAGCCCGATCACGGCGTGGTGGCCGACCTGGCCTGCGGCTCGGGCGGGATGTTCGTGCAGAGCAGCCATTTCATCGAGCACGAAGGGCATGACACGATGAAGCGAGTCACCTTCTACGGACAGGAGAAGACAAAGTCGACGATCCGCCTGGCCAAGATGAACCTGGCTGTGCACGGGCTGGAAGGTGACATCAAGGACGCGAACACTTTCTATCAGGATGAACACCGCTTGCCCGATGGCCGACCGCTCTGGGGTAACTGCGACTTCATGATGGCCAACCCACCCTTCAACGTGGACGCGGTGGACGCCACCAAGGTCAAGGGTGACCGCAGACTCTCCTTCGACCTGCCGGGCGTCAACAAAGCCGGCAAGGTGGGCAACGCCAACTACTTGTGGATCAGCTACTTCCACAGCTACCTGTCGCAGACGGGCCGCGCCGGCTTCGTGATGTCGTCGCAGGCCAGCAGCGCCGGCCATGGCGAGGCCGATGTGCGGCGCAAGCTGGTGCAAACCGGCGACGTGGACATGATGGTGTCCATCCGCCCCAACTTCTTTTACACCCGCACCGTGCCGTGTGAACTGTGGTTCTACGACCGCGGCAAGCCGGCCGAGCGGCGCAACACGGTTCTGATGCTCGACGCGCGGCAGGTGTACCGCAAGGTCACGCGCAAGATCTACGACTTCAGCCCCGAGCAACTGGCCAACTTGACAGCAGTCGTGTGGCTGTACCGGGGGCAGACGGCACGCTTCGAGGATCTGGTTGCACAGCACCTGCAAAGCGCAGTGACGGCTGCGCAGGCCTGCTTTGCGGTCGAGGGAAAGTCCGAAGCGGTTGCGCCGGTGGAGGCCGTGCTGGCTGACTACAGAGCGCTGACGTTATTGGTGCATCCTTATCTGGCAGCCGCAACGGCTGCCGACGATGCGGCGCTGGCCGCCATCGAGCAATTGCGTACCGGCACACAGGCCCTGGCCACAGCGCATGCGGACTTGCCCGCTGCGCACGCCGCCCGCGTGAGTTTCCATGCCAAGCAACTGCTGCCGCTCGCTGATCAAGCGCACCGGCTAGTGATCACGCTGGACGCGGCGGTACGCGAACAACTGCTCCTGATGAACGACGCCGAACGCCAGCGACAAGACCGCGAAAGGCCGGCCTGGCCCGCACGCGAAACTGCCCGTAGCCGCGAGTTGAACCGCGCCCGCAAGGCGCTCGAAGAATCGCGGGCCATGGCGGTCGCGCAGTTGAAGGCGGTGCGGTACTTCCAGCGCCATGCGGCCTGGCTGATCGAGCGGTTTCCGGCGGGGCACTATTGCGATGTGCAGGGGCTGTGCAAGTCCGTCACGCGCGCCGAGATCCAAGCGGCGGACTGGAGCTTGACGCCTGGACGGTATGTAGGGGTGGCAGCAGCGGTGGAGGATGAGGACTTCGACTTTGCTGAGACGATCCGTGACATCAAAGAGGAGTTGGACATCCTGAACCAACGCGCCGCCGAGCGGGCTGAGCAAATTCAGCTTCGGCTTGCCGAACTGTCAGCATGAATTGGGTTTCGCTTCGCCTCGGTGATGTCATGGACGTGAAGCATGGTTTTGCATTCAAAGGTGAGTTCTTCGCAGAGAGCGGCAAATACGTTCTGTTGACGCCCGGAAACTGTAAGGAAGGCGGCGGCATCAAGCTTCGCGGTGACAAGGAAAAGTACTACGTCGGCGAATTTCCAGATGAGTACATCTTGAGTCAGGGCGATCTGCTGGTGGTGATGACCGATCTGGTCGGCACAGCACCCGTCTTGGGCGGCGCCTTTGTCGTTCCGGAGGGGGACCGATTTCTGCACAACCAACGCCTGGGCTTGGTCCAGGTCACAGACGAGTCACGCATTGATCGAGGGTTTCTTTACTACCTGCTCAACACGCACGGCTATCGAGCGCAGGTCCGCGGCTCGGCAAGCGGCGCAACGGTGCGCCATACGTCACCCGGCCGAATCAGGGCGGCCGTGCTCCGCGTTCCTGCGGACAACGGCTATCAGCGCAAGGTTGCGGAAGTGCTGGAGGCCTACGACGATCTGATCGACAACAACTGCCGCCGCATCAAGCTGCTGGAAGACTCGGTGCGGCTGCTGTTCGACGAGTGGTTCGTGCGACAGCAGCTACCGCCGCACTTGGAGTCAAGGCCTGACGATGAGCCGCAGCACTTCTCTGTGGCTGATCTGTGCGTCGACGTGAAGTCCCAGGTGCTGCCGGAAGCCATAGAGGCCGATACCCCCTACATCGGGCTGGAGCACATGCCCCGGCGTTCCATCACTTTGTCGGACTGGGGTGAAGCCAGTGATGTGACCAGCGCCAAGCTTCGTTATGTCGAGGGCGACATCATCTTCGGGAAGATCCGGCCCTACTTTCACAAAGTGGGCATCGCACTCACCGACGGCGTATGTTCGTCAGATGCCATCGTGATGCGTCCACGGGCAGAAAGCTGGCAACCCTTGCTCCTTGCCCTGGTGTCCAACGATGCCTTTATTGCAGCCACTGCTCAGGGGATGAAGGAAGGTTCGAAGATGCCCCGCGCCGACTGGAAGCAGATGAGAGCCTATTCGGTATGCGTGCCGAACCAGCGGGTTCTGAGTGCGTTCAACGGTGTCGTCGCGCCTGTGCTGCAGCAAGTGAAGACACTTGCGCTGCAGGCCCGCGCGCTGCGAACCGCCCGCGACCTGCTGCTGCCCCGCCTGATGAGCGGCGAACTCACCGTCTGAGCCATGACGCCCGAGAACCAGCAACTCGACCGCAAGTCGCTGCGCAAGGTGACGGGCAAGACCGCGGCCTGGTCCGAACTGGCGTTGGACTGCGTGGCCTTTGCCAACGCCCAGGGCGGCAGCCTGCTGATCGGCATCGAGGACGACCAGGACGTGCCGCCGCCCGGCCAGACTATTCCGCCGGGCCTGGTCGAGACCGTCGCCAGGCGCATGCGCGAGCTGACCGTCAACATCGAGTTGGTGGCCAGCGTGACCACCGCGGCCAATGGCGGCGCCTTCATCGACCTGCGCGTGGCCCGTGCCCACGGCGTGGCGTCCACCACCGACGGGCACTACGCGCTGCGCATCGGCGACGAGAGCAAGCCAGTGGTGGGTGACGACGTGACGCGGTTGGTCAACGATCGACCGACGCGGCCTTGGGAATCGCTGCCGGTGGCTGGGATGGCGCGCAGTGGGCTGGACGCTGACAAGTGCGCGGCCTTCGTGACGGCCGTGCGCGCCTCGGCGCGGGTGAAGGACTCGGTCAAGGAGAAGTCCGCCGACGAATTGCTGGACCACTACGACCTGACCACGGGCGACACCGTCACCCACCTGGGCGCCTTGCTGCTGGGCCGCCGGCAAGACCGCGCCCGGCTGGGCACCGCGCCGGTGGTGCAGTGCCTGAAGTACGACGCCCAGGGAACCCGCATCGACAAGTGGCTGTGGGACGACTACAGCCTGTCGCCGCTGGAACTGGTGGCCGCCGTCTGGCAGGGGGTGCCCGAGTTCCGTGAAGCCTACGACCTGCCCGATGGCCTGTACCGCACCAGCGTGCCGGCCTATGACGAGAAGGTGCTGCGTGAACTGTTGGTGAACGCGCTGGTGCACCGGCCCTACACGCAGCGCGGCGACATCTTCCTGAACCTGCACCCTGACCGGCTGGAAGTGGTGAACCCCGGCCGGCTGCCTCTGGGCGTGACGCCACAGACCATCCTGCACGCCAGTCGGCGCCGCAACGACGGCCTGGCCCGCGTCTTCCACGACCTGGGCCTGATGGAGCGCGAGGGCAGCGGCTTCGACCTGATGTACGAGCAGTTGCTGGCGGCCGACCGCCCGCCACCGGTGCCCACAGAGGGCGTGGATTCGGTGACGGTGACGGTGCAGCGGCGCAAACCCCGGCCGCAGATCGTGGCCCTGATCGATGATGCCGACCAGCGCTTCCAGCTGAGCCAGCGCGAGCGCATCACGCTCGGCATCCTGGCGCAGGCCGATGGGCTGACGGCGCTGGACCTGTGCCGGCAAGTGGAAGTGGCCGACGCCGACGCGCTGAAGCCCTGGCTGGGGCGGCTGCTGGCGCTGGGCCTGGTGCACACCACCGGCCGCACCAAGGGCCAGCGCTACTTTGTGGCGCCGACGCTGCTGCGCGGGGCCAAGGTGCCCACGGTGACGACGCTGGCGCGCATCGAGCCGCACCGGCTGCGCGCGTTGATCCTGGAAGACCTGGCACGCTACCCGGACTCGTCCAGCCCCGAGGTCAACGCCCGCGTGGGGCCGGAACTGTCGGTCAAGACAATCAAGCGCGCCCTCGACGAGCTGGTGGCGGCCGGCAGCGTGGCTTTTACGGGTGAGCGGCGCTGGCGCCGGTATCGACGCATGACAAAAGGACAGGCCGACCCGGAAAGCCCGGGACGCGGCGGCTGAACCAGGGGCGAGACAGCGGTAAGTGCTTGATTCGATTGCCAAAGCTAACGGACACTGGCCCCCCAATGTCCTTGAGGCGACCGCCGGTTGTCCTTGAGACAGCCAGGGGGTGGGTGGGAGGGGGGAGCCAAAGTGAAGGGAGCCGGGTATGCCAAGCGTGGGACCCACGCACTTCTGGGCGTGGTCGCCATGACCCGGCTGTGCCCGCGGCATGGTTGCGGTACGGCCTGAACCTACGCAGCGGCCATGGCCTACACCGACATCAACAGCGAAGACCGCCTGGTGCAGGCCACCTTTGCCGAGCACCTGGAAAACGAACTGGGCTGGGAAAGCGTCTACGCCTGGAACCAAGAGACCTTTGGCCCCGATGGCACGCTGGGCCGCAACAGCACGCGCGACGTGGTGCTGGTGCGGGATCTGCGCGCGGCGCTGCTCAAGCTGAACCCCGAACTGCCGCCGGCCGCCATCGACGAGGCAGTGACAGCGCTGACGCAGCACGACCCCACCCGATCGCTGGTGCAGCACAACCGGGCCTTCCACGCGATGCTGCGCGATGGCGTGCCGGTGCGCTGGCGTGACGCGGCCGGACAGTTGCGCCAGACGCTGGCGCGGGTGATCGACTTCCGCGACCTACTGAACAACCGCTTCCTGGCGGTGCGCGAGTTGAAGATCACCGGCCTGCGCACGCCCAGCTACAACCGCCGCGCCGACCTGGTGTGCTTCGTCAACGGCCTGCCGCTGGTCTTCATCGAGCTGAAGGCGGTGTACGTGAACGTGCGCGCCGCCTATGAGGGCAACCTGAAGGACTACCTGGACGAGAACGTCATCGCCCACGCCTTCCACCACAACGCATTCATCGTGGTGAGCAATGGCCACGCGGCGCGCTACGGCTCGGTGACGAGCGGCTGGGACCACTACGCCGAGTGGAAGCGGCTGGAAGAAGCCGACAAGGGCAGCGTGGCGGCCGAGGTGCTGCTGAACGGCATGCTGGCGCGCAGCCGGCTGCTGGACCTGCTGGAGAACTTCATCGTCTTCGACGAGAGCCGGGCCGGTGCGGTGCGCAAGGTGGTGGCGCGCAACCACCAGGTGATGGGCGTCAACCTGGCCGTGGCGGCGGTGGTGCGGCAAGAGGCATTGAAGGCGCAGTTCCCGCCAGGACAACGGCTGCGCTACCGGGTGGTGACGATTCCGCAAGCCGAGCCCAGCGCAGTGGATGCCGAGGCCATGGGCGAGCCAGCCAATGCACCGTCACTGGCCGTGGTGCATGCCGCAGAGGGCGCAGCGCCGGGGCGAGCCCCGCGGGAGATAACGATCATCGAGCGCGTGCACCCCGACCTGGGACGCCTGGGCGTGGTGTGGCACACGCAGGGCAGCGGCAAGTCGTACTCGATGCTGTTCTTTGCCGAGAAGGTGCGGCGCACGGTGCCGGGCAATTTCACCTTCCTGCTGATGACCGACCGCAACGACTTGGACAGCCAGATCTACAAGACCTTCGTCGGCTGCGGCATGGTGCCGCCCGCCACGCCGCGGGCCGAGTCGGGCGAAGCGCTGCGCGACTTGCTGAAGCAGAACCACCGCTACGTCTTCAGCCTGATCCACAAGTTCAACCAGGACGTGGCGCCAGACCAGCCGTACAGCGAGCGCGACGACATCATCGTGATCTCGGACGAGGCCCACCGCACGCAGGCGGGCCGGTTGGCGCGCAACATGCGCATCGCGTTGCCCAACGCCGCCTTCATCGGCTTCACCGGCACGCCACTGTTCAAGAGCGACAACCTGACCAAGCGCATCTTCGGCGGCTATGTCTCGCGCTACGACTTCAAGCGGTCGGAAGAAGACGGCGCCACGGTGAAGCTGGTCTACGAGAACCGCGGCGAGAAGCTGGGCGTGGAGCGCAAGGACTTGAACGACAAGATCGCAGCGGCCATAGAAGCTGCCGATCTGGACCCGAATCAACAGGCCAAGCTGCAGAAGCTCCTGGGCAAGGACTACGAGGTCATCACCGCCGATGACCGGCTGCTGAAGATCGCGCAGGACTTCGTCGAGCACTGCGCTGCACGCTGGGAGGCCGGCAAGGCGATGCTGGTGTGCATCGACAAGGTGACCTGCGCGCGAATGCTGGCGATGACCAAACCGCTGTGGCTGGTGAAAGCGGCCAAGGTGCAACAGGCGGCCGACGACAAGCAGGCCGAAATCGACGCCGCCGTGAACGCTGATGAACGCCAGCAACTGCACGCCCAGCGCGACCGCTTGCTGGCCCAGGCGCAGTGGCTGGACGAGACCATCCTGGGCCTGATCGTGAGCGAAGCCCAGGGTGAGGTGGCCGAGTTCAAGCAGTGGGGCTTCGACATCATCCCGCACCGGGCGCTGATGAAGCAGGGCTTCGAGACGCCCGACGGCAAGCGGGTGGATGTGGAGACCGCCTACAAGGACCCGAAGCACCCGTTCCGCGTGGCGGTGGTGTGCGCCATGTGGCTGACGGGGTTCGACGTGGAGTGCCTGTCGACGCTGTACATCGACAAGCCGATGAAGGCACACACACTGATGCAGGCCATCGCACGCGCCAACCGGCGCTACCCGGGCAAGGACTTCGGCCTGGTGGTGGACTACAACGGGATGCTGGCCGCGCTGCGTGCGGCGCTGGCGCAGTACGCGTTGGGTGACGACACGGCCGGCACACCTGAGATCGTGGCGCCACTGCAGGCGCGGGTGGCAGCGCTGGATGACGCCATCGCCGAGATCGAGTTGTTCCTAAGGGTGCGGGGTTTCGAGCCGAATCGGCTGATCGGAGCCAAGGGCTTCACGCGCATTGCGGCACTGGCCGACGCCGTGGAGGCCATCAACGCCCCCGCGCCACCCGCCGCCGGGACCCCACCGGCCGCGCCGGCAGGGGGCGACAAGCCCGCCAGTTCCGACCACTCGCGGCAGCGCTTCGAGATCCTGGCCAGGGCCATCTTCCTGCGCTTCAAGGCGCTGGTGACCGAACCCACGGTGCACCTGTATGCCGAGCGGCACGACAACATCGAGGCGATCTACAAGAAACTGGCGGAGAAGCGCGACGACGCCGACATCACCGATCTGCTGAAGGCGCTGCAGCGGATCGTCAACGAGGCGATCAAGGCCGACGCGCCAGGCGCCGACCAGGCGCAGGGCCTGACCGTGGACCTGTCGCGCATCGACCTGGAGAAGCTGCGCGACGAGTTCGCCAAGAAGGTGAAGCACAAGGCCACGGCGATCGAGGACATCCGGAAGCTGGTGGAGCGCAAGCTGGCGCTGCTGCTGGCCCAGAACCCGACGCGCATGAACTACGAGGTCAAGTACCGCGAGATCGTGGCGGCCTACAACCTGGACAAGGACCGGGCGACGATCGAAGAGATCTTCGCCAAGTTGATGGCCTTGTCGAAGAGCATGGACGACGAGCAACGCCGCGCTGTGCGCGAGGGCCTGAGCGAGAGCGAGCTGGCGATCTTCGACCTGATGCAGAAGACCACCCTGGCTGCGACCGAGCGCGAGCGCATCAAGCAGTCAAGCCGGGAACTGCTGGCCGAGCTGCAGCGCATCATCGCGCCGCTGGACCAGTGGACCGAGAAGGAACAGACGCGAGCCGAGGTGGAGACCGTCATCCTCGACCGGGTCTTCCTGCTGCCCGAGCCGCCCTACACGCCCGACGACAAGGACGCGATGGCGAAGATGTTATACGAGCATGTGTGGCAGCAGAGCAGGGGTGGCAGGTTTGGAGCCGGTTCACAGGCCAATTCACTGTGACCAAACTTACCCGTGGCTCCGGCCTTATCAGTCTCAATATTGAGAAAGCAAAATAAGCAATGAGACAAAGTCCAGGCTTCTTTTCTGGCGTTGCCTTGAATGATTTTGGCCCGGCCGAGGCCGAGATCGCAAATAATCTTGCGACAGTTTGGTTTATCCCATTTGCCGGCATCTATCGCGCAGGCAGGACAACGCTGCCCTATCTATTTTTGAAACCCTGCGACTCGTTCAAGGAGAGGTTCAATCTCTACAATGAAATTCTTTGCCTCTTTCATCCATACGCGGAAGTCGATGCCAGAATCCTAAATTCCATTGACAGCATAATTTCAGCGAATGGCGCTCGCCTTGATAGACTTTGCGTGGTTCTGGTGACAAACGCAGATGGATTCTCGAAGGAACTGGAACGCCGACAGGAAAGCGACTCCGACCCTCGAATAGTAGTCCCTTTCAAGTATCAAGAACTGAAGGGCGGCGTTGCGGGCAAAGAACGCCTAATGTTCGACCACTTCGAACGACTCCTTCTGACGAAGGATCTATTCTCAATGTCCTCAGCATTGAAAACAGAAAGGTTCTTCTTTGGGCGATCTGCGGATATTCAAAAACTAATTGGCCACTATCAGAACAATGAAAATAGTTCAGTATTTGGTCTACGCCGAATCGGGAAGACATCTGTACTCTGGGCCGTCGTGCGCCAACTCAAGCAGCTCGATGTTCCGGTAGTATTTATAGACGGAAACGACACCACATTTCATAGAGCCGCCTGGAATAAAGCCCTCTATAGGGTCAAGGAAATGCTTTTCCAAGCGAATGGACTGGGAAGGTCCGGGAACAACGAGAGCCAATACACCGAAGCAGACGCATCAACTTGCTTCGCCGCGGACTTAAAGGCCGTAAAGACGCGCAAGTCAAAGCCTTCGCTCGTAGTATTTGATGAGATTCAAAATCTATGCTTTGACATCTCCAGCAGCTCGGATTGGAAAAGCGGCAAGGAGTCGCTACCATTCTGGCAGGCGATTCGATCGGTATACCAACAGAATCAGAATCTATTCAGCTTCATACTTGCCGGCACAAACGCGCATATTGTTGAGGCTTCACATAGCCCTTCGGGCGCAGACAACCCTCTATTCGGCTATGTCGCAACCTACTACTTGGGCTTCTTCGATCACGAAGAAGTCAAGGGTATGCTCACACATATCGGCTCATACATGGGCGCAACGTTTGAGTCATCGGTATACACATACTTAACAGATGACTTTGGCGGGCATCCATTCCTGATTAGACAAGCATGCAGCAAGTTGTGGGATCTTCAAATTACGAGAAACGTTCCACGCCGTGTACTCACGACGAAGAACTTCTACATTGCCAATAGATCCACATTGATGGATCACACTCGCAACTACATCACGATGATTCTTCAAGTACTCACGGAGAGATACCCTCGTGAGTTCGACTTGCTTCGAACACTAGCCGCAGGCGATCAAGAGCGATTCCAGATATACGCAGCCGATTGCAGGCAAGATGTTGAGCATCTTCGCGGCTACGGCTTGATCGAAGAGGCACAGTCGAAGTTCTATTTTCGAATCGCCGCCGTTGAAATGGCTGTGAAGGAAAGTGCACGCGACCTGATGTGTCCAGCCTCGATTGAGGAACGTTGGGCGATTCTCAGCAAAGAACGGAATCAGTTCGAGTTCCGCTTCCGAGATTTTGTCCGATCAAACCTCAAGGTCGCATTGGGAAAAGATGCCGCCAAAGCGGCCACTCTCTCAATACTGCGGAAATCGTCGCAGTTGTCAACTGCGCAGAATCTTGAATATGACGCTATTTTCACTAAGGAGTTCTACTTTTCGAATCTGAAGGACTTAGTCATCCTTCACTGGGATCGATTCAAGTTTCTCTTCAATGAAGATAAACAGAGATTTGCGGAGGCAATGGACGCCGCCAATCGACTACGAGCAGATGCTCACGCAAAGACAATTACAACAGAACAATTTCGAGCGGCCATGCCTCTACTTGTTTGGCTATCGAAGTCATTCGATGAAAACTCGTGAGGCCCGACAACGGCAACTCTGAGCGAGGCCGCCACTTTGGATCGATCAGGCAGTTCGTTAGGCGGCCACCAATTGGATCCCGGGCTTTTCGTCGGCCCTGGGCTTGAAGTCAATCCCGGCCTGATCAAGCATCCACGCTTCGATGCGCTCATGCCACATCCGCAACAAGTCGAGCGGACGGACCCGGTAGTGCTTCTCGGCAATGGCGCTGGGCTTGTGGCCCTGAATCTGGGCCACCACGCCCACGGGCACTTCCACCCATTCCGACAGCGTGCCGAAGGACCGGCGCAGGCCGTGAAGGGTGACGTGGGGCAAGCCTGCGGTCTTGAGTGCCCGGGTGTGGTTCGCCCGCGCGTCTTGCAGCCGGCCACTCGCCGCGCCGGGGCTGGTAAAGACGTAAGGGTTCTTCGGCCGACGCGGCAACCACGACAGCAGGTGCGCGACGTAGGGGGTGAGTGGAATGGTGCGCTCCCCCTCGACCTTGTCGCGAATGCCCAGCGCCTTCCACTGAAAGTCGACGTCTTCCCAGCGCAGGCCAGCGAGTTCCTCACGACGCGCGCCGGTCAGGAGCAGGGTCTGCAGGTAGGCGGCAGCGACCGGGTTGCCGTCACCGCGCACGGCCTTGAACCATTCGGCCAGTTGCTCCCGCTGCAAGGAGTCCGTCTTGGCGGACGGCTTGCCCAGTTTCTCGCGGGTCTTCTTGCTGCGGCAGGCGTCAGGCTGGGCCATCAGGCGATAGTCGTCACTCTCGGCGCACCAGTTCAGGAAGGCCCGAAGCAGGCGAAAGCCCAGCAGGGCACGCGCCGGGCGGGCCTTCGTCTCGCGCGTCACCCATGACTGCACTGCGGCGGCGTCGATCTCGGCCAGTGGGCGGGCCAGGAGCGGGCGAAGCGGGCCGACGATGGTCTTGCCCTCAGCGCGCTTGCGCTGCCTGCCGCCCTCGGTGGCGAAGGCCAGGTGGTCGGTGTGGTTCCGCACGCTCCAGTGCGGCTGGCGCTCGGCGCAGTAGACCTCCCACGCCATCAGGCCGGTCACTTCGAGCCGCTGGCGCGTGGCCTTGTCGGCGTCACGGACGGCGCGGTCGCTGGCTTCCTGCTCGGCCCGCTCACGTCGAGGGTCCTTGCCTTCGTCGATGAGGCGCTGCAGGCGGCGGGCCTGCTCCTGAGCCTGGGGAATGGTGTAAACGCCCCTGCCATCCTCGCTGATGGGCTCGCCGATGGTCAGGCGAACGGTCTGACCGTCACGAAGGCGCCCCTGGAAGATGTAGGCGCGTGCGCCCTGGGCCGTCACCCGCAGCCCCAAGCCTGGCGCCTTCGAGTCCCAAAGGAAGGCTTGGGTCTTGCCGTCAGGGCAGGTGAAGTCGGCCAGCCGGCCGGCGGTGAAGTTGACCTTGGCCATGTCCGCATCCTCCGATGCGCTCACCCGCAAACCCATGTAAGCAGCCGTGTAAGCACATTCTAAGCATTCACTTCAACGCCGTCCAACGTTTGACGCAGGCCAGGAAGCCGCATGGATGCTTGATTTCATAGGATGTGGCGGGAAGTTTCAACACGCCGAAGTTCCGACAAATTCGGCTTCTCGCATATTGAAAATCCGCGTGTCGGTGGTTCGATTCCGCCCCAGGCCACCATACAAATCAACGGCTTGCATGTGCCTCCGCGCTGCAAGCCGTTCTCGTT
>LNFM01001616.1_pt1 | contig 50260 bp, 47 predicted proteins | sample 596031 | NCBI WGS metagenome assembly LNFM01 (sample SAMN04254537, study PRJNA301005) | activated carbon metagenome | isolation source: dual media filters at the Ann Arbor, Michigan drinking water treatment plant | place: USA: Ann Arbor | reverse complement strand
TGATCGACGCCTACATCGATCTGAAAATGGAGGAGGTCACGCGCTTCCGCATGACCACGCATCCGGTCGAATTCGACATGTACTACTCGCTGTAATCGGGCACTGTGCCGATCGACAAGGGGCGGGCGACCGCCCCTTGTTGCATCCGACACCCGCCTCGGGCCAGCGACGTGAGCGTAAAGGCAGCCCACAAAATGCCGGCGCATCAGCCGTTAATTGGGTCGATCCGCGGGATGCGGCGAGTGACGACGCGGCCTTACACTGCGCCGCATTGCCTCGTGCGTCACGCCTGCGCGCATCTCCATGCGATTCCTCGCCCTGATCTGTTCTTCGTTGCTGTCGCTCCTGCACGCGCCTGCGTTCGCACAGGCCGACATCTTCCTGTGCACCGACGACGCAGGCCGCAAGACCTTCCAAAACACCGGCGCCGGCAAGGGTTGCAAGCGGCTGGACGTGCAGCCTCTGGTGACGGTGCCGGCGCCGCGCCTGCCGCCTGTTTCTGCCAACAGCAATCCGGTGCGGCCCGCGATGGATCAGCGCGCCGCCGCGAGCTTCCCGCGGGTCGAGGCCGAGACCCAGCGCGCCCGCGATGGCGATCGTCGGCGCATCCTCGAAGACGAACTGAAAAGCGAGGAAGACAAGCTGGCGCGTTTGCGCACCGACTTCAACAACGGTCAGCCCGAGCGCAACGGCGACGAGACGCGCAACTACGCGCGCTACCAGGAGCGGGTGGCGCGCATGCAAGACGACATCCAGCGCAGCGAGAGCAACGTCGCGGCCCTGCGTCGCGAATTGGCGCTGCTGCGCAACTGACGCACCGGGCGCGCCCGCGCCCGCACCGGTGGTGGTGCGGCGCCCTGCACAAGAGGGCGCCATGACCGGCGGCGAATACGGCTTCTCGGCCGACCTCGAGCGCTTCCAGGGACTCGACCTCCTGACAACCGCGGTGCTGGTGCTCAACTGGCGCGGGGCGGTGGTGTTCGCCAACCAGTCGGCCGAACAGTTGTTCGAGACCTCACGCGTCAAGCTCATCGGCCAGCAGGCGCATCGCCTGTTCAGCGGTGAGCATCCGATCGAACAACTGCTGACCGACGCCAGCGCCAACGCGCTCGGCCAGCGCCGCCAGGTGCTCGAACTGCGGCGTGCCATGCGCGAGCCGCTGGCGGTGCAGGCCACGGCCTCGGCGCTGTACTCGCGCGAGACACCGCTGGTGATCGAGCTGTCGGAGATTGAGCAGCAATTGAAGGTCAGCCGCGAGGAGCGTCAGCTCGACCTGACCGAGGCCAACCGCCAGCTGCTGCGTAATCTCGCGCACGAAATCAAGAACCCGCTGGGCGGCATCCGCGGCGCGGCGCAACTGCTCGAAAGCGAACTTCACTCTCCTGAGCAGCGCGAGTACACGCGCGTGATCATCGACGAAGCAGACCGTTTGCAGGCACTCGTCGATCGCCTGCTCGCACCTCACCGCAAGCCGCGCGTCATTGCCCGCTTCAGCATTCACGAGGTGCTGGAGCGTGTGCGTGTTGTGATGGCGGCGGAGTTTCCCCGTGGGCTTGAGTTTGTGCGCGACTACGATGCCTCGGTGCCGGACGTCGAAGGAGACAAGGAGCAGTTGATCCAGGCCTTACTCAATGTCGTGCGCAATGCCGCCGAAGCGCTCGAAGGACGCATCGCTGCCGGTGACGCGCGGATCACGTTGCGGACACGGGTGACACGACACGTGACCATCGCGCGCCGCCACTTTCGTCTGGCACTGGACTTGCATGTGATCGACAACGGTCCCGGGATTTCGGACGAGTTGCGCGATCACGTCTTCTATCCGCTGGTATCCGGCCGTGAAGGCGGCAGCGGCCTGGGGCTCACGCTGGCACAGACGTTCGTGCATCAGAACGACGGCGTGATCGAGTTCGAATCGCGGCCAGGGCGCACGGATTTCCGGATCCTGCTGCCCCTGGCATGACGTGGTCGCAACGATGCGGTATCGGTTGGAACGAGAAGGGCAGGTCGACGTGAATTGCGCAGCTCATTGCTTGGGGTCCCGATGAAGCCGGTCTGGATCGTCGATGACGACCGCTCGATCCGCTGGGTGCTTGAAAAGGCACTCACGCGCGAGAACATCCCGTGCAAGGCGTTCGGTGGCGCCCAGGAGGTGCTCAACGAGCTGGAGGTCGACAGTCCCCAGGTGCTGGTGTCCGACATCCGCATGCCGGGTACGGGTGGATTGGATCTGCTGCGGCGGGTCAAGAGCAAGCATCCGGCGCTGCCGGTGATCATCATGACGGCGTTCTCCGACCTGGAGAGCGCGGTGTCGGCGTTCCAGGGCGGTGCGTTCGAGTACCTGCCGAAGCCGTTCGACGTCGACAAGGCGGTAGAACTGATTCGCCGCGCGGTCGACGAGAGCCTGCGCGAGTCGGCGGTCGACGATGCGCCGGTCGAACTGCCCGAGATCCTCGGCCAGGCACCGGCGATGCAGGAGGTCTTCCGCGCGATCGGGCGACTGGCGCAGTCCAATGTGACGGTGCTGATCACCGGTGAGTCCGGCAGCGGCAAGGAGGTCGTCGCGCGTGCCTTGCACAAGCACAGCGGGCGCAAGGGCGGACCGTTCATTGCGCTGAACACGGCGGCGATTCCGCGTGATCTATTGGAGAGCGAACTGTTCGGGCATGAACGCGGTGCCTTCACTGGCGCGCAGGCCATGCGGCGTGGTCGCTTTGAACAGGCTGAAAGCGGCACGCTGTTTCTCGATGAGATCGGCGACATGCCGGCGGAACTGCAGACGCGCCTGTTGCGCGTGCTGTCCGACGGGTTCTACTACCGCGTCGGTGGCCATCAGCCCATCAAGGCCGACGTCCGCGTGGTTGCCGCAACCCACCAGAATCTCGAGGAGCGGGTGCGGCAGGGGTTGTTTCGGGAAGACCTGTACCACAGGCTGAACGTGATCCGCCTGCGCCTGCCGTCGATGCGCGAACGGCCCGAGGACATTCCCCTGCTGGCACGACACTTTCTCGCGAAGAGCGCGCGCGAGCTCGGCGTCGAAGCCAAAAAACTCGCACCCGAGGCACTGAAGTACATCCAGGGTCTGCCGTTCCCCGGCAACGTGCGCCAGTTGGAGAACCTGTGCCATTGGCTGACCGTGCTGGCGCCGGCGCAGGTGGTGAAGATCGACGACTTGCCGCTGGAGATCCGCAACGAGATGGCGGGCATGAACTCGCTCGCGCCGCTACCGCTTTCCACTGCCTCGACGCCGACAGCGGCAGCGGCAGTCGCTGCACCGGCAGCGGTGGCGCCGCTGCCAGGTGACTGGCTGGCGCTGCTGGTCGACGAGGTCGGTCGGCGTCTCGGCGCCGGCGAGCGTGAGGTGATGGACCAGCTGGTGCGCCAGTTCGAGGCTGCCGTGATCCGCACGGCGCTGCGCCACACGCATGGTCGCCGGATCGAAGCCGCGACCAAGTTGGGCGTTGGCCGCAACACGATCACGCGCAAGATCCAGGAACTCGGCCTGGAAGACTGAGCGCCGCGCAGTCGAACGCTCCCGCCTGAGACCCCGGCTGGTGCGGTTTGTCGGTCCGGTTCGCGCTTCGTCGCAAAGCGCGGGCGGGTGACCCGACCCGTCCCGATAATCCGCCCCCATCAAGAACGATCCGTCCGGCTGCCGTGGCCGCTGGGCTTCGGGGGACCGATGAAGACTCGAACCAAGCTCGGCGTGGCGCTCGCCGTGGTTGCGCTGGTTGCCGCAGGTAGCGCCCTGGGTTTGCGCGCCAGCAAGTCGCAACCGGAGGAGGTCGCAAAGAAGGCGGCGCCACCCCTCGAATTCGTTGCCGCCGACCTGGTTGCTTTGCGCGCTGCGCCGCTGGTGACGGAGTTGGTGATGCCGGGCTCGGTGCAGGCGCTTTCGCAGGCCACCGTGCGCGCCAAGCTTTCCGCTGAGGTTCGCGTGGTGCGCGTGCGGGAAGGAGAGAAGGTCCACGCCGGGCAGGTGCTGGCCGAGTTCGACACCGCCGCACTTAGGGTGCAACTGGCCGAACGCGTCGCCACCCTCGAGTCGGCGCGTGCTCAGCTGGCCCAGACGGAGCGCACCCGGCAGGCCAACGCGCAATTGGTCAAGCAGAACTTCATCTCGCAAAACGCTTTCGACACGGCTGATGCGGCTTTCCGCGCGCAAGCAGCTGCGGTCGAGGCAGCGCAGGCGCAGCTGGCGCAGGTCCAGCTGCTGCTGTCCGACGCCGTGGTCCGGGCGCCCATCGCCGGGCACATTGCCAAGCGGCATGTGCAGCCCGGGGAGAAGGTGGGGTTCGATGCACCGCTGATCGGCATCGTCGACCTGAGTCGGCTGGAAGTCCAGGCGCAAGCGCCGGTATCCGACGTGGCCAGCATTGCACCGGGCGCGCCGGCGGTGGTGGCGATCGAAGGATTGCCGGACCGGCCGTTCGAGGGCCGGGTGGAGCGCGTCAATCCGAGCACCGAGCCGGGCACGCGATCAATCAACTTCCATGTGTCGCTACCGAACGCGGCATCGGTACTGCGAGCTGGCATGTTCGCGAAAGTGCGGCTGGGCGTGGGAGGTCAGCCGGTGCCGGCGCTGCCGGTTTCTGCGGTGCGCAGCGAGGCAGGCGAGCACTTCGTGTGGGTTCTGGCCGACGGCGCGCTGCGCCGGCAACCGGTGACCCTCGGCCGCCGCGACGAGCGCGCTCAACTGATCGAGATCCGCAGCGGCCTGACCCGCGCGGACCGGGTGATTGCGACCAAGTTCGACAACCTGCGCGATGGCCTGGCGGCGCGAGTGATCAGTGGTGCGGCTGGTGAAGCACGCGTGGCTGATCGCGACGCGCCTCGTCCTGCGGCTGCGAACTAAGGGGCGTCGCATGTGGATGACGCGCGTATCCATCAATCACCCGGTGTTCGCCACGATGGTGATGGTGGCGCTGCTGGTCTTGGGCCTGTTCTCGTACAACCGGCTCGGCGTGGAGGCAATGCCCGATATCGAGTTGCCGATGGTGCAGATCTATGTCGGTTACCCAGGCGCCTCTCCCGAGCAGGTGGAGAACGACATCACCAAGCCGATCGAGAATGCCGTCAACACCGTGGCGGGCGTCAAACGTATCCTGAGCCGCTCCGACGAAGGGCGTTCGTTCACCTGGGTGGAGTTTCGGCTCGACGTCGACACCACCCAGGTCTTGCAAGAGACGCGCGACAAGCTGGCGCAGATCCGCGCCGGCTTTCCACGCGATGCAAAGGACCCGGTGGTCCAGCGTGCCGGGGGCGGTGAGAACGAGCAGCCGGTGGCGACGTTCGCCTTGATGGGCGAGGGGCTGTCGCAGCGTTCGCTTACGCTGGTTGCCGAGCAGGTGGTGCAGAAGGCATTCGAACGCGTCAACGGCGTCGGGCGCGTGGATCTGGGTGGCACCGTGACGCGCCAGATTCTGGTGCAGATCGATCCCGCCAAGCTGGTGGCCTTCGGCGTCAGCGTCGATCAGGTGGTGCAGGCGTTACGCAACGCGAATGTGAGCGTGCCGGTCGGCACGATCACCTCGACGACGGCCGATGCGATCGTGCGGGTGGATGGCCGCATGGGTTCGGCGGCGGACTTCGGCCGCATCATCGTGGCGCGCAAGGGGGGCGTGCCGATCCAGCTGCTTCAGGTGGCCGAGATCCGCGACACCGAGAAGGAGCGCAACACGATCTCGCGCGTCGACGGTCAGCCGTCGATCGGTGTCTGGATCTACAAGACGCAGGATGCGAATCTGATCGAGGTCGGCGCCGCGTTGAAGCAGGCTGCGGCCGACCTCAAGTCGCTGCTGCCACCGGGCGCCGAGTTGAAGTTCATGTGGGCGATGGCCGACTTCGTCGAGCGCTCGGTCAACAACGTCAAGCGCACCATCGTGGAGGGCGCGCTGCTGACGGTGCTCATCGTGTTCCTCTTTCTCGGAAGCTGGCGCAGCACCGTCATCACCGGCCTCACGCTGCCGATCTCCGTGATCGCCACGTTCATCGCGCTCCATGCGTTCGGCTTCACGCTCAATTACATGACGCTGATGGCGCTCAGCCTGTGCATCGGGTTGCTGATTGACGACGCCATCGTCGTGCGCGAAAACATCGTGCGCCATGTGCACATGGGCAAGGACCATTACACCGCAGCGCGCGAGGGCACCGACGAGATTGGCCTGGCGGTGCTGGCGACCACGCTGTCAGTGGTGGCGGTGTTCGTGCCGATCGCATTCATGGGCGGGATCGTCGGCAAGTACTTCTATTCGTTCGGTGTCACCGTGGTGGTCGCGGTGCTGGTGTCGCTGTTCGTCAGTTTCACACTCGATCCGATGCTGTCGGCCGTATGGCGCGATCCCCCTGAGGGTGCGCGCCGCCTGCCGGTGATCGGCGCGGTGCTGCGTGTCTTCGAGGGCTGGGTCGAACGCTGGCACGTGTGGTATGGCGCGCTGCTGGGCTGGGTGCTGTCGGATCGCCGATGGGCGCTCGGCGTGAACCTGCCCGGCTTGCGATGGCGCGTGGGGCTTCCGGCATTCGGCATCTGGCGTGCGCTGCGTCATCGAGACTGGCGCCTGCTTGCCCCGCGTCTGGCCACCATGACGCCGCGCGGCGTGGCGTTGTGGCTGGCAACGGCGAGCTTCTTCATCGGCATCGGCCTGCCGATGACCGGCATCATCGGCACCGAGATGCAGCCGCAAGTGGACGAGAGCTTCACCCGCGTCCAGCTGACGATGCCGGTCGGTTCGAGCCTCGACTACTCGAACCGACGCGTCAAGCGCGTCGAGGAGGCGCTGCGCGAGTTTCCCGAGGTCCGCACGCTCGATACGCTGATCGGCAATGACGGTCGCAACACGGCCCGCATCAACGTACGCCTGGTCCCGCCCGACCAGCGCGCGCGCAGCCAGAAGCAGGTGGAACAAGCGATCCGCGCGCGCATGGCGCGCATCCCCGGGGTGGAGATGAAAGTGGGCGGCAATACACCGATCTACGTGGCGCTGCTGGGGAACAACGACGCCGAGATGAATCGCGTCATTGCCGATCTGAAAGTCAAGGTTGCGCAGATCCGCGGCATCACCGACATCGAGACGTCGGTCAAGGAAGGCACGCCGGCGCTGTCGGTTCAGCTTAAACCGGAGCTGGCTGCGGAGTTCGGCATCACCCACGCGCAACTGGGATCGACGTTGCGCGCCTTCGTTGGGGGTGAACTGTCGGGCTACTGGCTGGCGCCGGATGGCCAGAACTACGAAGTCATCACGCAGGTGCCACGCGCCAGTCGGTCGGTGGTCGATGACATCTCGGGGCTCAACATCGCCACCGGCAGGGCACTAGCCGATGGCGGCGCCGAGGTTGTGCCGCTGCGCGCGATCGCCACCGTCGAATCAACGTTCAATCCGCAGAACATCCGCCGGCAGGACCTGACGCGCCGGGTGGCGCTGTTTGCGAACGTCCAGGGTCGACCGTCCGGCGACGCCGGCAAGGAGGTGCAGGCGCTGGTGAAGGACTACCCGCTGCCCGCGGGGCTGCGATTCGATGTCGGTGGCCAGATCAAGGACCAGGAAGAAGTGTTCGGCGCGATCTTCGGCGCCCTAGCGCTGGCAGTGATCTTCATCTACATCGTGCTGGCCTCGCAGTTCGGCAGTTTCATCCAGCCACTTGCCATCATGGTGTCGCTGCCGCTGTCGGTCGTCGGCGTGATGCTGGCGCTGCTCGTCACCAATACGACGCAGAACATCTTCTCGATGATCGGCATCGTGTTCTTGATGGGCTTGGTCACGAAGAATGCGATCCTGCTGGTCGACTTCGCCAACCAGGGGCAGCGCAATGGGCTGTCACGCGCAGAGGCGCTGCTGGCTGCCGGACAGACGCGCTTGCGGCCGATCCTGATGACCACTGCGGCGATGATCTTTGGCATGTTGCCGCTCGCACTGGGCCTGGGAGAGGGCGCCGAGCAGCAGGCGCCAATGGGGCGGGCGATCATTGGCGGCGTGATCACGTCGACGTTGTTGACGCTGGTCGTGGTGCCGGTCATCTATTCCTACCTCGACGCGCTCGACCGTCGGTGGTTCCGGCGTCCCCCCGCCTCTGGCGGCGTGGTTCTGGCCGCGCAGCCGGCCGATCGGCAGCACTAGGCTTGCCCGTCTTTCCCCCGACGCATTGTTGGGATCAGGGCTGCAGTCGGTATCGGCGGGGCACAATCGGCGACGTGAATCGTCCGAATGATCCTGCCCGACGGATTGCCGCCCTTGATCCCGATGCCCGGTCCGTCAAGGCGGTCTGGATCGCCTGGGGCATCGCGGTGCTGGTGTTTGTGGCTCTCCTGGCCGTCACGCCGCGAGAGCGCCTGCCACTGATGCTCATCGGCGCCTCGCTGCTGCTGCTGTGGCCACTGTGGCGCGGCGGCCGACTGCTCTGGGACCAGATGTTGGACGCGTCGATGCAGCCATGGCAGGGCAGCTACTACGAGTACGACGGCCGCCAGGTCCGCGTCCTGGTGGATGATCTCGACGGGCTGTGGTTTTGCGCGGCCGATGTCTTCGATGCCCTCGGGCTTGATGGCAAGGCGCGGGACGTGGGCCGTGCTCGCCTGGCTGCCGGACGCGAGGGCCTGCGCGCGGCACCCGGCGAACGGATGCTCTGCTTCACTGAGCGCGGCCTGAGTGCGTTTCTGGAACGCCGCTCCGACGCGCGTTCGGCGTCGTTCCAGCGCTGGCTGCAGACGCAGGTGCTCCGGCCGCATCATCGCCGCCTCGAGATCGCGTCAGCGTCTGCGCCAGCGCAAAATCCGCCCACCTGAGGCCGGCAGACTTGCATGGGGAGGCAAGCGATGAACAAGGTAGCAACCAAGCCTAGAGCGAGTTCGAAGACCCGCAGCGGCGAACAGGCGAAAGCCGACGCCGCAGTGGCCCGCAGTCGGCCAGCGGCCAAGGGGAGCCGGTCCGCCGCGCGTGCGGTGGAGCGCGGCGACACCGCACCGGTGCTCCGGTCGGCGGCGGTCGACGCCTTCGTCGTGCAGGAGGCCACGAACGCAGCCAACTTGCATGAGGCTGCTGCGCTCACGGACATTCTCACTGGCGAGGCGCCGGCCGATCGGCGTGCGCTCATCAAGGCCCTCCTGGCCGAACCGGCCCCTCAACGATCGGGGATCGATCCTGACGAGGAACTTGCCGACGACTGGCGCCAGGGCGGCTATCCGTACAAGAACCTGATGGCTCGTAAGAACTACGAGCGGCTCAAATACGGCTTGCAGGTCGAATTGCTGAAGCTGCAGGCCTGGGTCAAGGCGACCGGACAAAAGGTCGTGATCGTCTTTGAAGGACGTGATGCCGCCGGCAAGGGCGGTGCGATCAAGCGCTTCATGGAGCACTTGAATCCCCGCGGTGCACGCGTCGTTGCGCTGGAAAAGCCGAGTGAGGTTGAGCGCGGTCAGTGGTATCTGCAGCGCTACGTGCAACACCTGCCTACCGCCGGCGAGATCGTGATGTTCGACCGCTCCTGGTACAACCGTGCCGGGGTCGAGCGCGTGATGGGTTTCTGTACCAACGACGAGTACGTCGAATTCATGCGGCAATGCCCAGAGTTCGAGCGCAACCTTGTGCGCAGCGGCGTGCACCTGATCAAGTTCTGGTTCTCGGTCAGCCGCAAGGAACAGCGCCGCCGGTTCAAGGAACGCAAGGTGCACCCACTCAAGCAGTGGAAGCTGTCACCGATCGACATGGCATCGCTCGACAAGTGGGACGAGTACACCAAGGCCAAGGAAGCGACTTTCTTCTATACGGACACCGCCGATTCTCCGTGGACCGTCATCAAAAGCGACTGCAAGAAGCGCGCACGCCTGAATGCGATGCGCTATGTTCTCCATAAGCTGCCGTACACAAATAAGGACATCGATCGCATCAGCGCGATCGATCCACTGCTCGTTGGTCGCGCCAACCTCGTCTACGAACGTGGCGAGAGGCAGGACGGCACGCTCGGCCTCTAGCACCGAAGCGTTCAAAAGCACAAAGGGCTGCGAACCGAGCGGTGCGCAACCCTTTGATTGTCTGGCTCCCCGACCTGGACTCGAACCAGGGACCTGCGGATTAACAGCACAGGGGAGAGCGGGGCAGGGCACCACTAACTCGATGATCGGCAACGAGTTTTCCGGCGTGGCGGGGTGGGTCGAGGATGCTCCGAACCCCTTCCGAACCGACCCGCTCGGCATCAGCCCGGCTGTCGCGGAAACTCGAAGCGAGACAACGGCTTACGCGCCGGCCTGCCGAACCGCGACCGAACGGCGCTCCTTACCTTAGGTTGCGCCCGGTTCGGCATTCGACCAGGTGCGCGTGCCGGCCGGACAGACCTGGCACGCAGCCAATCATTGACCGCCGCGCAGCTGACGGCAGGATCGACTGAGGGCGACCTGCTGCCGCGTCTCAGATTCGCCATGAGCAGTAGTGGCGACGTCGAAAGCTGTCGCTCCCCGTTCGGGTTCAGTCTCGGCGGCGCGTCAGCGCCGATGTCGCCTCGAGCCCGTTGTTTGGCATCAAGGTGGTTTTGGTTAGCAGGTAACTCACCCAGCCGTTTGCTCCCAGCCCATGAAACGTCTCAAGTGCTGCTGCAAACCAAAGTCTTGCTCTTTTACTCATATGAATACCCTCCTTCACGGACGTTGCCGCCGTGCTCGGCGCTGCCAGCATGCGGTTTCCCGCGAACTTCACAACTACCAACGCAAGTAGGGCCAAGAGCAATACAGCTGTCGCGGGAGTTGCACCCGCGCTGCTCCCCGCTAGCCAAAACCTCCTTTCCAAACATACTTAGCAATCCTGACGTATTGATGCCGAACTTCCATTTACACGGCAGTTTTTCAACTTATCAGGATCCGTACTCGATCGAGCTGGATCGCGCGCAAAGCACTGAATTGTGCACGATCGCGTCGAATTGACCCGCCTGATTGAATTCGCCTGACCCGCAACGAAACGGCGCATGAGCAGTTAGCCAGTCACGGGCGGGTCGGCGCATGACTACTATGTGGGTCATAGGCGCGCGATCGTCAACACCTGTCATGTCGAGGCGGCTCACGGCTAGCCCGATGTGGTTTCTGCCTTCTGGGTCTACGCGGTGTTCAAGCGGGTGTGGCCTGCTCGGCGATCTTCGGTCCACGGCGAGCGTGAGAGAAGCGCTGGTCGCGTGGGACGCAACACAATTAAGAGTCGGCCGCCAAGCGGTCAGGACCGCTTCGGTCGAGGCGCCAAATGGAGCACGCGGCCGTGAGCGGATGTCGCCGTCGCGCCTCGGACGCTCGCTTCGCCACAGTTCACTGCACTAATTGCCTTAGAGAAGCGCCCCATGACTTCGCCGGTCTTAGAGGCTAGTCGCGATCCTCAATGATCTGCGGGACGCCGCGGTTGAGCATCACAGCAAAGCATACGATACGACGTTGGAGGTCGGCCGGCACAGACTTGGCATGCGTGACGGCGGCGTCGATGTTGATGAAGAGTCCAAGCGGATAGCGCAGGACCTCAAGCATCGATCGCAGACTTTGGAAGTCGCCGAGCGCTTCCGCGGCTGTGGCGCGAAGCTTCAGCTCGATGACGGCAACATTACCTTCCGTTCGTGCGTTGTGGCGTGCGGGATCGAACGGCTCGTGCACGATGATGTCGGGCCGAATCGTGAGGCCATGCTTGCCCGCCTGTTTCTGGTACTCCTGCTCGACGATCGCGTTGTCTGACAGCCGAAGGCGCTGGTGCAGCTGAGCCAGCAACGCACCCTGATAGCCGCGCTCGCTCTGGAAAAGGCGTGGCGCGGTGATCGTGGCCAGCGCGTCACGAACGCCTCGCAACACGTCGTTGGGCGCGATCGTCGCTTCACTTTGCGAGCCCAACGGCGCCTCCGGCCAGACCGCCAACTATCGCGGTCACCAGTGGGTGTTCGAGGAAGGCGGCGAGCTTCGATTTCGCAGCCTCCTTCTCGGCCGGCGATGCATCAAACGCGTCGATGCGCGCCACGAGTTCCTGCACAGAAAGCGCCAGGACCGGCGAACTGATCGACTTGCCAGCGATGTTTACCTGGCCACTCACCGGGGCGTTGAAGTTGATCTGTGCCATGGCCATATCCTTGTCGAGCTTCGCGTAGATTGGGCAGGCCGCGTAGTGGATCGGCTCGACGTGCTGCCAGTTCAAGCGCCAGTCCTTGCCGCCACTCGGCCCGTCGACGGCAATCGCGTTCTCCGCTGCAGCGCGGTCGATTTCGTCGGCGTAGCGGATCAACGTCGTTGCGAAGAGCTTAAACGTGTCGAACGCTACTTCGGGGCAGAAGTTGGCGAACGCAGAGGGTTGGCCGTCCGCTCCGGTTATGGATGCGGCGGTCTCAGCGGTCGCGGGCCAGGCGTCGTGAGCCTTCCACTTGGCTAGCGTGGCAACCTCAACTTCCGGGTCCAGTTTCGCGGTGACGCCGGCGTCGGAAAGCAGCGCGACCGACTCGAAGTGACGCGGGCAGCGGCTGACGGCGGCGAAGGGGCACCGGCCAGTCAGCTGCTTCCGTTCGCTGATGGCCGTGTACCAGTCGAGATCAGGATTAATCGGTCGCATTGACTACGCGTCGTTCGCCGCTACTTCACGATGCGCAGATGTCGCGGTTGCGCTTCCGACGTGATCGTGAGGCCATACATGCGGCTGAGTTCGTCAGGATGAACGTGCAGCATTCCGCTGAGGTCAGCAAGCGAGTATCCCAACTGCTTGACGTGTGCCTCAAGCAGATCGGGTACGACCGTCGCCTCTTCCGTCGGGAAATCCAGCTCCGACGGTTCGGCCATGCGAATCTTTGCCATGTTGAACTGCTGCCACAGGTAGCGCTCCTGATTTGATGTCAGCAGGCCGAGTGACCGGGCACGCATCAGAAGCGATGCCATGGATACGCGCCACACCGGTTTGAGTTCTGCTAGCAGACGGAGATCGATGCGGCGGTTGTAAAAGGGCCGGATGTCCTGCGTTGGCATCAGGAAGTAGCTGGCGAACTCGTTCGCCTGTTCTTCCATCAGCCGCGTCGGCTGGGTGCGGTGCATGAGCAGGTGGCCAAGCTCGTGGGCAAGGCTGAACCGCATCCGGTCGGGCGGCTGGGTAGAGTTGAGCACGACCAGCGGCGGCAGACCCGGCGCGGCGAACGTCACTCCATCCACAGCGGAGCCGGCAAGGTCGGAGTGAACGACGACAATTCCCGCCGCTTCCAGCGTGCGCGTCAGGTTCAGGACTGGCCCCGCGGGTAGCTGCCACTGAGCGCGCGCCAGTGCGGCGATGCGCTCGACGCTATCGAACTCGTCGACCGGCAGCGAAGGCAGGGCATAGGTCGCCTCGATCTCGACGGCGGCCAGCAGGCGGCGCAGATGCATTAGCCGGACATTTAGTTCGGCGACTATCTGATCCATATCCCGCGCAGTGACGATAGCCTTGCGCCGCCACATCGGGTGCACGCTGACCGGCGCGCCCAGGACCGGATCGGCCTGGAGAAAAAAGGCGCGCGGCATATCGAACGCCGCTGCCGCGCGATCGATCAGTTCATCGGAGAACGCGGATAGGCGGTTCTCGACGCGCGACAGCATGGCCTGACTGACACCGAACCGCTGCGCCGCTTCTCCTTGTGGGACGCCACGCCACTGCCTTGCGACCCGCAACAGTTCGGGATTGCCGAGGTCCGCCATGGATCAGTTCTCGCCTGTTTCGTTCTTCTTCTCTTCGTCCGTCTTGCGCACCCTTACGCGCGCACCGCGTCCACCGTCACTTGATGCGGGCATGGGTAGCGGAATGATCCGCGCGCTGGTATCGGGCCCGATGTCGTAACTCCAAAGACAGACGTCGCCGTCGCGCGCCGCCACCAACACTTCGTCGACCCGAGTCTGCATGCGGTTGAGAACGTAGACGACCTCAACTTTATGCACGTTGGGCAGCCCGGGAAGCTGCTGCTGTTGATCAACGAAGCCGAGCGTCGCCTGTGTCTGGATGTTGGAGCCGAGGCCCTTGTCGTTCGCCTTCTTAAAGCGCAACGCCACGGTTTCGGCAAAGATGAACTTCACGGTCTCGTCGCGCTGGATGATCCGTACGGCCGGATCGTGGCGTAGCACGGCCATTGCGCGCTGGACGATGAAGTCATACACGACGCAAGCCCGGCTGCGCGCCGGAAAGAGCAGGCGGCCGCCGAGCTCCATGGCGCGCCAATCATTCCAGCCGCCGTGCACTGCGCGGAACAGCACGCTGTCATACGGTGACAGAATGGCCCGTACCGCCTTCTCGTTCGCCTTCGGCATCGTTTCTTCCTCTGGCCAACGGGCCATCTGCAAAAACAACGCGAATTTTGCATGATTCTATTCGGGACGGCAAGGGCCTGCCGGCATGGCTGGGCGAGCGTGACGCGGGCGCAGACGGGAGTGGGCGCGCGAACGAGCGCACGCACGTTGAACCGGTGATCCATCGCTGGATGTGACGATCTGCGAGGGCGATAATTACGGCGGCGATCCCAACCTGCCGTGCGACACAAGAAGCACTGAGCGACCGGGCCGGCCAACCAGCGTGCCAGGCAGGTGAAGCCGGCGGCTGAAGCATCGAGATCGGGTCGTCGTCAGCGCCTGTCGGAACGTCCACTCATGGACAGGCCAGGAACGCTGCCAGATTGATGAAATCGGGCATCCGGCAAAGAGCGTCGCTCAGCAGGAACTGCACCGATGCGCTGCCGAGCGCCCCTTCCGCAAGCACCCGCGACTCACCCAGCGAAATCCCACAAAGCGCGCCCTAGGGGTGTCGCGCGTCACGCCGAAGGGGGTGATCCCCACCGGGCGGCGATGGGCCCGTGGCGGGGCAACCTAGGCACGAGGCGGGGCCTTTCGGGCGCCCCGGCCCCGGTCACTCAGGCGGTGTCGGCCGGCGATCCCGCACCGCCCGAGCGCTTGTCTTCCAACGCGGCGAATGTCATCCCTGCATGAGTCGGCTGCTTGCTCGGCAAAGCGCGCATCGCCTCCTTCATCGCATCGGCAGCGACTTGAGAAGCAGCAGCCATTGTCGCTGGGGCGATGTGCGAGTAGCGGTTGGCCGTCATTCGAATGTCGGCGTGGCCCAGTTGCTCCTTTATCGTGAGCAAACTGACGCCCCGATTGGCAAGCATGCTCGCGTGCTGATGGCGGCAGTCATGCAGACGAAAGTGTGGCAAACCAGCTTCGCGCCTCAATCGTTCCCACACTTTCTTAGTACTCACGTAAGGCTTGCCGGTCGCACGGTTGACGAACAAGTGCGGGTAGGAATCGGTGTCGAGTTCGTCGAGGATTTGGAACGCCAGGTCGTTGAGAGCTGCCCAACGTGACTTCCGGTTCTTACTGTGCTGCTGTGGAATCAACCACCGGCGGTTCTGGCGATCGATGTCCTTCCACGTCGCTTTGATGGCTTCCGAATACCTGCAGCCAGTAGCGAGCAACCACAGAACAAAGCGGCAGATCATCCGGTTGGCGTCTGTGTTCAGGACATGGAGGAGGCGGGCCAGTTCTTCATCGTTTAGGAAGTGATTGACCCTGTTGTCCGGATTGAACAGCGGAAACTTGGCCGCGGGGTTTTTGTCGACCATGCCTAGTTCACAGCCGTAGCCAATCACGCGCCGCACCAGCTTGAGGTAATGATCGGCCGTCGCGGGCGCGAGCCCATCGTTTAGGAGCGATGAGTGGAACTCGATCAGCTCCTTGCGCGTCAGCTCGTTCACGCGCCGATGGCCGTACTGTTTCTCAAGGCGAACGCGATACAACGTCTCGTCGCTGTGTGCCGAGCGCTTCCTTGGGCGCGCAAACTTCATGTACTCGGCGAATACTTCGCCAAACGTCGCCGCCTCGCGCTTGGCACGCTCATCGCGGCGCGGATTGCCACCGAGAGCGATCTCTGCGCGCAACTTCCTCGCGTGCGTGCGCGCCTGAGCCACTCCGAGGTCCCGTGTGGAGCCGAGACGCTGGTAGGTGGTGGTGCGGCTGTCTCGTGGCCGGTACCTTAGGTACCACGTCCCGACGCCGGGCGAGGTCGATCTTGCTTCAATGAAAAGGCCGGGGACCGACCCATCGCCGCTGTCGACGTATTCGATTCGAGACCGGCCCTCAGGGCAGGCGAGGCCAGATTTCAGGAGATTGGCGAGATTGGCTTTCACGTGGACGCTACCTCGATGTCAACGCTCGGCACGTCGGTGTCGCAACACTCGATGCAGCGCTTCTGGTCCGGGCACTGCAGGTCAGTGGCGATGCCACGGGCGGCGGCGGAAATGCGCAAGTGATACTGGCGCGGAAACCTGCGCTTGGACGGCGCAAAGGCCAAGCCAATCCCGCCTGCAGCGACGAGATGCGCAAGGCACCTTCCCGCTTGCTGGCGCAGGCCGGCCGTGCCAAGCAGACGCCAGAACGCTTCGCCGCAAATCTGGCGCGTCGTGTACTTAAAGTCCGGCTCGAGCTCGGTGAGCGCGGACTCCACTTGAAACCTGATGGCGTCGTAGTACTCGCGCATGACGGGCCTGCCGTTGCGCAAGATGATGTCGGTCGATGAATTGGGCATGACTGTCCCTCGCAAAGTGTTTGATCGGATGGAAATGGCCGGCCGCACTTGCGGGTGGCTCTTGCAGTAGAGAGGGCGGCGCCGGCAATGCGGCCCCTCGAAGCGGTTGCTTGGTCGGTGCGTCCCGCCGGGGCGCGGGAATCTGAAAACCTGCGGACCTGCTACGCCTGCGGATCGGTAGCCGGGAATGCAGGCGGCAGCGCCTCGTAGACCTTGGCGCCGCGGTCGCGCACCTTGAAGCGCCAGCGATAGCGTCCCGGGTCGTCGCCCGTATAGCGATCCAGCACGACCAGCACCTCGCGGCGGCTGGCCCTCATGCGTTCACTGACGTCCTGCACCAGACGCATCTTGGTGTTGATGCCCGCAGTGATGCAGGCGAGGACAGCATCGATCAGCTCGGCATCGGTGCGCAGAGCCTCGGCCTGAATGATCGGCAACAGCTGCGTCTCGTCGATCTCGCGTACCGACAAAAGCAACTCGTCGTAAGGCTGCCCACGCTCGACCGAGTAGCTGTAGGCGACCGTCTGCGCCGCGTTGCCGCGGCGCTTGAAGTTCTCGAAGCGAACCACCTTGGTTTTGTCGTCCACGGCAACCTGCTGCAGGGTATAGGCGCAGTCGAAATCGTCGACGACGTCGGTGGTGCCGGCATAAATGGGAGTTCCATCCGGGCGCGGATGCTTGTTGGTGTGCGCAAGCGCGATGACGGTGCCACCATGCAACACGAAGCGACGCATGATGGCCGTGAAGCGGCTCGCCCTTGCCTTGTCCATCAGATCGACGAACTTCTTCATCGTGTCCAGCACGATGATGCAGCCGCGCGCGTACTCGCCCGAGGTGAGAGCGGCGACGACTTCCGGCAGATCGCGCGCGTTGAACTCGCGATAGCCCTCCGACAACATGTGGAAGCCGTACTCCTCGGCGATCCTGAGCTTGTCAAGTAGACCGTGCGCCGTGTCGTCCACGTTGACGTAGTAAAGCTGCCCCGGCGCGATTCGTCCGCGGCGGACCGCTTCGGTCAACAGGGCAAGCGTGATCAGCGTCTTACCCGTGTTGGGCGCCGCATAGAAGACAGTGGCTTGACCGCTGATCGCGATCTGGCCGAGGACATGCTGCTGCGCTACAAGCTGCTGCTGCACCTCACTCGATCTGCCGAGCATGGAGTAGCGGGCGAGCGGGTGCGGCGACGCCGGCGCCTCTACGGAACCGGCCTTGTCGATCACCTCGTAATCGCACTGCTCGAACGGCGGCTCAGCGGCCGCAAGGGCTTCCTGCCAATCGATGCCTTGTTGCTGCACAGCGTGGATCAGGCTGCCGATCGTTACCGGGTTCGGGTGGTCCGCATTGAAGCTTCGCCACTTGCCTTCGATCTCAGCGTGTCCCTTGAATTTCTTGCCGCCGCTGCTCCATTCAGTGGCGAGTTTCAGCCCCTCGTCGCTGCCGCTGGTCTCGTGGAACACCGCCATGAGGATGTGCAGCCAGTCCTCGTATCCCGTGTCCGGGTCGAGAAAGTCGAGCAAGACGGCCAACTGCTTCGCGGGCACTTTCGACCCCTGCGGCTCGCCAGGTGCCGGCGCGATAGGAGCCTTGCGCGGCGGTTCTCTGCCGTTGTGCGCGTTGACGGCATCAACGAAGTCTTGACCGACTTCGGGCAAGTCGGCGGTCGACTGCGCGTTGCAGATCAAAACTTCGCGCCCCCCGCTGGGCGGCAAGACAACGAGTGCCCGGCCGGCCTTGATGTCGATGCGGTGAGGGTATAGCTCGGTGCTGTGCGAGTCGGACTTGGCGAACGTGTCGGGCGCTAGCCGGAAGTAGTGATGAACGCCCTTGCGCGTGCGGACAACGAGGGTGGGCCTCACGTTGAAGCGGCGTTCCAAGTCCTGCAGTGCCGCCTGAGAGACTTCACTGTCGGCGTCGAGGACGATCAAGCCGCTGCCAACGATGCAGCCGACCTCGAAACTCGGATGGGCGGCCCACTCGGCCAGCACCTTCTCGCGCGAGTAGTCGGCGAGCCAAGACGACCACGTGCGGACGCTGAACTTCTCTCCTTGCACAACGGCGATCGCCTGCAACCCGAAGTCGCACCAGTAAGCGGCGGCCTCGCCGTTGTTAGCGAATGACCGGCATGCGCGTGCTACTGCGATTCTGATCGTTGAAGGGTCGATCGGCGCTGCCGGTGACCCAGGGTTCGAGGTGCTCGACATCGAACGTTCCTTTGTGTGATTCGGTGGCAAAACGCCGCGCGAGCCCGATCGGCGGCACGAATGGCACGCGCCGAAGAACGTCAAAGGAACAACAAAAGGAACAGCGCGAGAGTGAAGACCGTCGATCGCGCTTACGGGAAGGCAGGAAAAAAGAAACCGCTAGGTGGCTGCGTACTGCACCGGGCGAGCAGCCAAACGATAGGCGGATTATCTCTGACCGCACCGCGTGTCGTCAAACTTTGGCTCGGCCCGTCGTTGGGCGCAGCGGTTGCGGCTCGGTACCTCGTCCAACTGGGGACCTGAAATCCTGGCGCGCTGACGGCCCCAGCATGCAGGACGCCAGCTTTCCAGGTTTTCAGCCCGCCGGCCCCGGGTCAGTCGGTCGCCGCGAAGATCGCCGCCACCTCGATGTGCTCCAGCGCGTACTCGCGCAGCAGGTGGAACTGCTGTGAGCACGACTCGACCAACCTCGGTGGACCTCCGAACGATAGGTTGCTGTATGCGTACATGCTGCAGACGATGCCGAACCCCTGGGCCGACATCGATCCGTCGAATCCGTTCTCGCACTGCACCTTGAACGGCCGATCGCTGTCCGGCGCCATGTAGAAGCCGCCGTTGCTGAGCCTATAGAAGTGCCAGTAGCCGCCGTCATAGTCGAGCGACAGCTTCGATGCGATGCCGAAGATGAACGGCTCGACGCGCAGCGGAAACAGCACGCCGAAGATCGCCGCCGGCACGCTCATGCGCTGTCGCAGGTCCAGCAGTTTGCGTTCAATGTTCATGGACAGGCCCTATGCAAAGAGAGATCGGAGCAGCGCAGGACTGCCCCGTCTCGGTTGGATTCCCGCAGGCGAACGCCGACCTCCGCAGGAACGCGGGTCGAATGAGACAGCGGGGGAGGGGGTGAGGCGAGGAGGGATGGAGCGATGGGTGTTGCGAGCGATGCGCGATCAGTTCGGGTCGAGCGGTTCCTCCGGGCTGATGTGGGCGAGCAATCTGGCCTGCGCCTGAACTGCTCCTGGGATCAGGGTGTCAGGCAGGTCGAAAGCGAGCACTAGTTGAATTGCATCTGGCAAGCAGGACCGGTAGTCGTTCATGGATCAGTGCACCTTTCTTGAGGACATGCAGAGAAGGAGGAGGCCGAACAGCGGGTAGCGATAGAGCAGCAGAGCGACACCCAACACAGCCGAGGCCTTGGCAGACCCGGCTACGAGGGCAACGGCAGTGGCGGCAGCAATCAGAGACAAGGCGAGCAAGCCGAAACCTCCGTGGAGAAGAAGTCAGCAGGACGGGGGACAGAGCGACAGGGACGGAGACGACGTGACGCGGGCGGCCGACGCGGGTCGGTATTCGGCCGGTATTCCTCAGGTGTTTCTTGAGCTTGGAGAAAAGGCCTTTCGCTTCTTGGACTTAGAAGGGCTCTTTGCGAGGGACCCGCGGAAAGTAAGAACAGGTCACTTCGCTTTCGCCGCCTTTGCTTTCAAGGGCTTTGCCGTGGCGTCAGGCGTGCGCGTCATGTGTCGCTTCGCGCCTGAGGCGAACTCCGGTCCCAGCCCATAGCCGCGCTGCTTGTCGGGCAGCGGCTGGACCAGTCCCTTGTGCTTGAACACGGCCAGGACGAAGCCAAGGTTGTTGGCCGACCGCTTCCTGAGGACGCTGCTGAAGGTGGCGCAGGTGATCGGCAGCTTCGCCTTCTCCAGCGCTTGCATCAGGCTGTTCAGCGGAACCCAGGACGAGCTGAACTTGCCGGGCGCGCTATTGGCCACGATTCGCAGGTGCAGGTTCGCGTCGGTGTCGCGGCCAACCTCATAGCCCAGGGTCGACTGCTTGGTGAGCGACGCGCACGCGCCGCGCTCGACCACGGCGATCTCCGGCTCCTTGCTGGTGGCGGTGGCGACGCCGCTTTGTTTGACGCTTGCGGTACTCGACTTCGGTTTTGTGGCTCGTGACTTCACTCGATTTTCCTTTCTGTTGTGACTATCAAAAATATATATCTCATATAAGGTGGCTATCGTCGCGCGCTTCTTTCTTGCAGCGGCGACAGCAGCGCGATACCCGCGAACCGGTCCGAGACGATCGAAGTCAGATCGTCGGGACTGCGCCGCGCTTTGCAGGTCACCCGCAACTGAACGGTGTTGGGATCGGTCACCAGGGCGCAGCGCTCGTTGCCCTCGATCTCGACTTGCATCACCGTCAGGCCCAGGAGTGCCGTCGGATGGCTGCGCAGGACGTACAGCAGGGCCAGCGCCTCGGCGTGCTCTCGGGGCTGCAGCCCGTCGTACTCGACGATGGCGGCGCGCTCCTCGAACGATTCGCGCAGGTCAGGGTTCAGGCGGTCGATCAGTGCGGCAATGGCTGGGTCAGTCATATCGATCTCCAAGAAATAAAAAAGCCGCCCGAAGGCGGCTGGGGTTGAACAGCGAGGGGTCAGAACAACTGCGGGGTGGGGTTGGCGAAGGAGGCGCAGAACGACAGCAACTCAGGGTCGATGCCGTCGACCTTCGGAATGACTAGGAAGACGCCCGCACCGTCGTCGCCCAGCACGAAGACCAGCTCGTAGCAGCCGGGATGTGCTTCGAGGACGTCGATGCAGGGCGTGAAGTCGGGCTCGCCGAAACGTTTGCCGTCGACGCGGTTGGACAGCAGCGGGAAGCCGAGCTGGGCGTCGATCAAGTCCAGACCGTCGCCCGGCTCGACGACGATGAACGTCGCCAGGTCGGCGTCGGGTCCGAGTTCATCGATGCGCCGCTGAATCAGGGCGCGGATCTCGGGGTCGAGGTGAGGGGAAGCGGCATTGCGGATGACTTGCATAGGCGCTCCAGAAAAGACGAAGCGCCTGAGACCAGGACGATCAGGGGCGCTTCAGGAGGGAAAGGAAGAGGGATCTACGGCGCGGGAGCTGCTCCGAGGGAGGTCAGGGGGTCTACGCGCCGAGGATGAAGAGCAGCAGCCAGAACAAGCCCATGAAGAGGGCCACGTAGAGCACGGCGATCAGGACGCCGATCAAGGCGCGCTGGCCGACAATCTGCAGTTCAATCCAGATGCACGAGGCGACGATGCCGAGCCAGTGCCAAAGCCACAAGGCAAGGCCAGAGAACGCACCGAAGGCGTCGTCGAGGCCTTCACGAAGTTCGCCGCGGCAGTCTCGGTGAATGTTGACGAGGGCATCGACGTTGGCCAGTCCGAAGCGCTTGAGGACGTGCAGGGGGAAGCGGACGAATACGAAGAGGAGGGCGCTGACGACTTGCAGGGAGAGAAGGCGGAGGGGGATGGGCGGGGAGCGAATGCGCTCGCGGATAGCGGGGTATTCGAGTTCTCGAATCAAGTCGGCGGCATCGGCATTGGAGCGGTGGACCTTGCGCCACTCGGACGCGATTTCGCTGATGAACGGCTTGCGATTTCTCGGCATTGACCTCCTTTGGATGTGTGATGTGATTTGACCCTCGCTGTTGCCTCGCAGGGTGTTGCGCTCACGTTTGATGCAAGGCACGAACCGACCCGCGTGGTCCGATATGGTCCGTCGTGCCAACTACTGCCACTCGTGCTGCCTCGCTTTCTCAACACTCGGAAAAGACCAGAATGATCCGCCTCGCCGTCGTTATGTTGATTGCTGTGATCGCCACCGGGTGTGCCACAGCCCCACCGCTCGTAGCGCCCGAGATTCAGTTCGAGGACAGGCCCCCGTTGAACGCCAACGCAAGTTCCGAGATCGGTGCGTCGATGATTTCAAAGGGCAAGCTGTACGTCTTCGAAGGACTTGAGTTGCATGAGCGGATAACCGACAACGGCTTCGCCCGCGAGTACATCATTGAGCCGTCGCAAATGCGCCTAGAGCGAACCGACGATGACGGTAACAAGTACTACGTGCCACCCTACGGCGCCTATTTCGTTAACGACAAGACGTTTTCCAGAAGGGCCGTTCCCCAAGACGCATTTCTTATCCGGCGACCAGACGGCTCCCTGGCGATGCAGGGCTATTACGACCTTTCGGTCGCCGGGAAAAGGATCTCTCCTGCGCAGCCTCGCTACACCCACGGCAAGATCGTCGACAGGAAGCAACCGAATTTCCGTCAGGAACTAATCTATGGTGGTCGGATTGGCAACCAGATCAAGGTCACCTACCGCGAGTTCTCAAGTGAAACGGCCCGACCCGCCTTCTCGCAAGAGGCTCAGTACGACCTATCGACGGAGCAAACGATTGGGTTTATGGGCGTCCGTATTGAAGTTCTTTCGGCCACAAACACACGGATTGACTATCGGGTCATCAAGTCCTTCCCCGACCGCCAATAGGTGTGGCTTGTCGCGAGTGCACCGGATGCCGGCAGACCACTCAATTCGAGGTTGACCTGTGAGGGGCCTTGGACTCGTTGAAGCCTTTCGCCGCTGCGGCGCGGTGGGCCGTGACAGCTAACGCAGCGGGTGGCTCGCTGGCTGTCAGCTGCTGGTCGCATCGATTGAGTTCGATCTGGATCGCTCTACATCGACTTCCGGCGCAAGTCGCTCGGAACGTAGAAGGTTGTTTCGCTGAACATCGAACCCGGGAATCCAACTGACCGTCAAAGACATGAGCATGATCACTGAATCAACGCTGGAGATGCATTTCCACTCAGCGCTCATGGACCTCTTCAAGGCCACGTATGGCCTTGGCCCAACCGGCACGTTTGAATTCTTTAAGTATTCCCCTCAGCTAGAAAAATTTGTCGGTTTTGATCAGGCGTACGTTAGAACTGAGCTTAGTGATGCAGAGCTATTGCGGAGTTTGCATGAATTCATTGGCGACCCAAAGAAGCCGCTAGCTCGGAAGTTTGTCGGATACTTTCTTCAGTTTAAGGTGGTAAAAATCCTCCAGCGGCGTAGCAGACTAACGCCTTCTGGTTTTACTCTTCCTTACTATAGATGCGACCTACGCACACAGCGACGTAAAGCGAGCGACCTGTCTCAGCATGAGACTCTGTTTTCGCTTTCGCGACACCCCGGGGCGCTGGTCTACTACGCATGCCCAATGGTGTTCGAGAGGAATGAGCTGTATCGCCATCCGGCCGACCTCGATCAACTTGTTCTAGCCGAGGTGAGCTCCGCGCCTGGCCCACTCAATGACAACGAAATTCACTCTATCTGCTTTCAAGAACTGACGTCTCCGCCCGTTTGGTGCAGTGATCCAGTAGAGGGTCGGTCAATCTCTCCAGAAGCGTTCGTTGAGAGACTCCTCGGTACGCTGAATAGCACGGAGGCCCGCTTAGGAAATGCTAGTGGCCTCGTCGATTTTCTCGGCTCTGCTTCGTTCCGGGAGCGGGGAAGCGAAGGGGGAGACTCGTCCTCGGTTGTGGAATCACTGACTGTTGTTTCGGTAAGTGATGATGGAGAACGACTCAGAACCTGATTTGTTCTGACGTGCCCGACAGGGGCTCGTGGCGCGACGAGGTTGCAGACAAAAGCCAGAATGGGATTGCGGATGCCTAGGTCATTTAGGAGTGAAGCGAGCTACAAGTCAGAAGCGCTTTCGCGCTCGTCGATTGCCCCATTTCTCGCGGAGCGCGGCCTCGCCGTGGTTTCCGACGAGCGCAAGAAGGTGGGGAAGGGCGAATCGCAGATTGTCACCTTTGATTGGCCAGATGGCTCACGGGTAAAGGCCCGGGTTCGCCTGTGCTGGCGGAGAGATGGGCGTAAGCCGCGCGAGCGCCTCTACTCAGCAGCACAACTGAGCGCCAGACTGATCAACGATAGTTGGGACGATACGTTGTCTCACATCCTCAGTCGCGATACTGCTGAACGTATCACGCACACCTTGATCATCCAGCGATCGAAAGCTCATGTGGTCGCCGCGGCGCTCATTCCGACAGGCACGCTTGCGAAGATTTGGCGGAAGCAGAGGTCCGTCAGCGACCAACTGATCCGTAGCGGACGGTTAGGTCGAATTCGGAAGAACCATGCCGCCAACGGCTCAAGCCCAACACTCTGGCTGCAAGACGACCGGACGCCTGAGGCGAAGGCTGTGCCGAACGTGCTGTGGCACTGGCCAGGAGTTGTCAACCTCGCCGAGCTACGGCCGCTGTCGGAATCTGGGAACGATGACGATACGTACGATGACTGCTTCAACTCTTCCGTGCTCCTGGGCAGCGATGGTTCAAGCCGCTTCGCTGCGCAGCGGTCGGGCGTCAAGCGGAACGAGGCGGTGAGGATGGCAGTTCTTTCCCGCGCGGCCATGAAGTGCGAGCGCGTTGGATGTGGGTTGAGTCGGCCCTATCCGGGCTTTCTCGACGTTCATCACATCCTTGGCGCTGACAAAAGTGATCGCCCCTGGACGTGCGTCGCTCTCTGTCCGAACTGCCATCGGGAGGCGCACGTAGCGCCGCTTGCTGAGTCGATAAACGAGGAGCTTTTGTCCGTAGCAATGCAGTTCCAGCCGCTGGCCGCTGCACCAGATAAGAAGATCGAGTGCGCCGCGCCAGAGCGCGGAGGCATACCGAGTTGAGGTAGCTCTATGGAAAACCCACAGGAAAATCGATCATAGCGCCGCTATTGACGTTTTATAGAAACGCTGTAGGATTCCTGTATGGATGCCTACTCCGAAGCTGTTAAGCGGGTGCTCGCCTGCGAAGTCGAGATTCAAAGACTCATCGCGGAACTGCTGGCGGCTCGCCGATACGACGAAATTCAGGATCTTGTTGCGCTCGCTGGGCGCGTTGCCTCGACTGTCAGAGCGCCAGTCAACCTGACGGAGGCCCAAGCCGGAGTGCGCTCTGACTCCCTCCAACTACAGACTGCAGTGCAACCAGCGTCGCGGCTGCCTAGTCACGGGACCGACCGGCTCCGCTCAAAGCGCCGCAAGGCCGGCGACTACCCGCGCTTTGAGCGCCACGGTGACCGCCTCGTCAAGGTGGGATGGTCGAAGAAGGACCGGTCAGAGTACGAGCACAAAGCGCCGCTTGAAGTGGCGCGCGCGGTTCTTGACGCGGTCTTGAAGGCTGCAGGCGAAGGCGACTATGTGCGAATCGAGAGCTTTCTCCCGGTGATCGGGGTGGATGATCAGGAGATCCCCTCATATCAGGTCTACTTAGTTGTAGCTTGGTTGCGAGAGATGGAAATCATCGAGCGTGTGGGACATGAGGGGTATAGGTTCAATGTGGATCGGGATCACGTGGATTTCGAGGTTCTATGGACGCAGACAGCAGAAAGTCGATAAGGAAGCGTAGATGAGCAATCGCTTGATGACGAACGACGAACTGAAGTCACTTGCGTTGTCTTTGCTTGCTGCAAAGACAGAGCAGGAAGCCATCGATCTTCTCGTTGACGCAGGATATTGGAACTCGCCCTCGGCTTGGCGCCTATACGGCGATCGGGACGGAAATTTCGCCACCATCGGCAACCAGCAAGCAAGACCCGAAGCGGCACTTGTTGAGAAGATAGTCAACGCCGTGGATGCACGGCTTTTGAACGAGAGTTTGCGGCAAGGAGTTGACCCGGAATCCGACGTCGCGCCAACTTCGATTCGAGAGGCAATCGCTCGCCTCATTGATGGTAAACCCGCCGGTTCCGTCAGCGGTGGGACGATCGATGGATGGACAAGCAGGAAGCAACTTGAACAAGCCCGCTTGATAACGCTTGCAGTTACCGGAAACAAGCCGCGCCAAGGAATGCCTTGCATAACGATTGTGGATGCCGGTGAGGGTCAAACCCCCAATCGCTTTCCCGAGACGTTCTTGTCTATTGATCGCTCAAACAAGTTAAGGATCCGATTCGTCCAAGGCAAGTTCAACATGGGAGGGACCGGTGCCCTAAAGTTTTGCGGAAAACACGGCCTTCAGCTCATCATCTCGCGCCGCAATCCGGAAATCATTGAGAGGTGGCGTGGCTCCGGGACGAAGTGGGAATCAACGGATCCCCGTGCTGGTGATTGGGCATTTACCATTGTCCGCCGCGAGCGTCCTTCGGGCGGGTCAGGGGAGGTACGAAACTCTGTTTTTAAGTATCTTGCTCCTTGCGATGGAGGGGTATTGAGCCTCAAGGCAGACTCACTTCCCATTCTTCCTGAGGCAAACAGGCCTTTTGTTAAACCTGCTCAGTTTGGATCAGTGATAAAGCTCTTCGAGTACGACATGAAGGGTTTTTCGAGCCAAGCGCTTATGAAAGGCGGATTGCTGAGTCGTCTCGAAGCCCTTCTCCCAAGCATCGCGTTGCCGATTCGAGTTCACGAGTGTCGAGAGTATCGCGGTGATGAGGCGCGGAGCTTTGAGAACAGCTTGGTCGGGTTGACAGTCCGTCTCAACGAGAACCGCGGAGACAATCTTGAGCAAGGCTACCCGACGTCAACGTCGTTCGTCGTTCGTCAGGAAAAGATGACCGCGCAAATTTATGCTTTCAAAGGTGACAAGGCGGAGTCATACACAACGAACGAGGGTGTGCTCTTCACAATCAATGGACAGACGCATGGCTATATACCTAAGACCTTCTTCGAAAGATCGAAGGTGAAGATGGGTCGACTCGCCAAGTCTTTGCTTGTAGTTGTCGACTGCACAGATCTCAGTGTGGGTGCCAGAGAAGACCTTTTCATGAATAGTCGTGACCGTCTGAGCGCTGGCGAACTCAGAAAGGAGATAGAGGAAGAGCTTGAGAGCATCATACGAAATCACAAAGGGCTTCGCGAGCTACAAGCTCGGCGGCGCGCCGAAGAAATCTCAACTCGCCTTGAAGAATCTAAGCCGCTAGAGGAAGTTCTTGACTCGATCATCAAGTCGTCGCCGACGCTAACGCGCCTGTTCAAGTTCGGGCAGCGCTTAAGTAAGCCGCATCGATCGGACTCTCAAACGTCAGCCAACGGTGGAGGTCAGGGCGACACCACAGGTGAGGGAGTGTTCAATCCAAAGCCGCACCCAACCTACTTTCGATTTCATAAGAAACGTGACGGCGAGTCTCTGGCACGAAATGTTGAAGTCGATCGTCGTTGCCGCATTAAGTTTGATACGGATGCACCAAACGACTATTTCGAGCGTGACGTCTTGCCTGGACGCTATGTCGTCGATGTCCTTGACGGGCTCATCGATGCGAGCGAGTTGACCCACAGCTGCACCATCTACAACGGGATCGCCAATTGGAGTGTCAAGATCCCGGAAGATCGGCTGGCTATCGGCGAGACCCTCACTATTCAATGCTCCGTTTTCGATGGCACGAGGAACGAGCCCTTCGTCAATATCGTGAATGTGACAATGACGCCGAAGGAAGAGCACAAGGCAAGGAAGAAGGGAAAAAGGGATCAGAATCAGAGCGGTGGCGATAACGGAGAAGGCGGCACTGGAACGGGAGGTACTGGCGGGAAGAACAAAGGCGAAGGTCAGTCTGATCAAGGTGGCTTGACTCTTCCGCCGATGAATCTTGTCGAACGCGACTCTTGGTCAAAGTATGGCTTTGACGAAAACTCCGCATGCACCATCTTCGAGGAGGAGGATGGCGGTTACTCCTTCTACATAAATGCGGACAACATCTTCCTTCAGACTGAGATGAAGGAAACGCGAGACAACGTTTCCTTGAAGAAGACTAAATTTGTCTGGGGGAATGTACTTGTCGGCTTATCCCTAATACATCAAGATCGCCATGAGAGACCGACCTCGCAAACGCCGAATGACGTTGAGGATATGGGCAGGCAAACGCTAAAGCAGCGCATTGAGCTAACGACGCGTGCGCTCGGTCCGTTCTTGCTGCCGATGATCGACTACCTCGGCGCAATTACCGACGAGGACGTTCTTCAGGTTGCGAAGCAGGGGGATGACGATTGATCAGACGGCGATGTGAAGAAGGACGACTTCGCGTGTTCCAGCCGTTTGTCCCTGCAAGTCCGCGTGCCACGATCGTCGTGGGACTTGCCGCCAGATGCGACGCATCCCAACGGCCTCATTGCGAACTTCGCCGAATCCGGCCGCTTCCATATTTGCTAGATATCGTGGCAGCTGGATCCGAGCATCGGCGAATGCGATCAGCTGAATCATGGCCGCGCCTGGTCGCATCACCCGTCGAACAGAGCGAAGGGTGCGCAGCGACGAATCGAAGTAGTCGTCGTGGCCGGCTTGCTTTCTGCTGCCGAAGTTGTAGTAGGCGCTCCCTTGGCCGTCTAGGCAGTCGGCGATCCAATACGGTGCCGGCGTTTCCCGGCGGCCATCCACTTGCCACCGGTGATAGAGCACATGGATGCCAGGGTACGGGGGGCTCGTCACAACCAAATCGACAAGAGCGCCGGATTTGAAGGGCTCTGAATCGGGGAGATGCTCGGCGGAAGCGTGAACAAGCTGAGGCTGGGCGCACGATGTCGGCAGGGTTGAGGACCCTGTGAGCATTTCGAACGTCTTTTCCTCTAAGCGCTCTCGGAACTGCTTGAGTGTTGCTGGGCGCCGCCGCCCATTCAGTGCCCATTGGGTAACGTTGAGGAGCACGCACCGAGCAAAGACCCGTGCATTGACCGATCGAATCGCATCACACGATGCCAGGCAAAAAGCGATGAATTTCTTGAGTGCTCTTGCACGTGGAAGATGTAGGTTCTTCGTTCGATCCACGCAGAAGTATTCATCGACCAGGCATGGATCGTCCCGGTAGCCGTACTGGAGCACGCCGAGAACCCATGCCTCGACGTCGCGCACTGCCGCTTCGCTTAGCGGTGTCGTCTTTGCTTTCGCAACGAAAACGGCGAGTGAATTGATATCGCAGCCAACGGCGACTCGGTTTGCGGCGATCGCCTCGACGATTGTGGTACCTCCACCCATGTAAGGGTCGAGGACCAGGTCGCCTTCCGAGGAGAAACTCTCGATTGCCGCCCGCGCGAATGCCGGGGAGAACCGCGCAGGGTACTTGTAGTGTTGGTGTGTTAGGCCAGAGACTGGCGAGGGGTCGAGGGCCGCAGTCCGGATTCGTTGGAGCGCCCCTCTCAGTTCAGACGTCTTTTGGAGAATGGTTGCCAATTCGTCGGTCTTCAAAAGCGAGAACACGGAAGTCTAGTTCCTGGGCAATGCGCCGCCAAGGCAATTTAGCGCGGATTCCACTTTGCAGTACGACACGTTGCGAGTCTTCGAACGTTGGGCCCCATATATTGGGCCTCCGCTCGCTTGGGAGCGTCGCCCGAGGTGATCACTCCTTTCTTAGTGAGCGATCGAGCGCTTTCGTCCGGCGAGCAGCGCTTGCTGCGCCCCGGTGCTAGATGCCAAAAGTGCGAGAGCTTGCACGGGCTGTGCCGAACAGCGGCGCAGCTCAGCGGGCCGGCGGTGCCGTCGAGCTTCGTGCAGCGACGGCATGTGGACCTCCGGCGACGCTCAGACCGGACAAAACGACAGGGCCAACCCGAAGAGTGGCCCTGCGATGTCTGGCTCCCCGACCGGGACTCCGACCCGGGGACCCGCGGACTATCCGTCCGGAAATGCAAAGGGCCACCCCAAAGAGTGGCCCCTGCGATGTCTGGCTCCCCGACCTGGACTCGAACCAGGGACCTGCGGATTAACAGTGCGGGTTCGGACTCCGCTAGCCGCAAAAGTACACCAAACGACGCAAGAGGAGCAAGAAAAAGCCCGCGCGCGGCGGGCTTTGTCCGAGGTCAGCAACGCCTAGCGCAAGTACCGCGGCGTGATGCGCCACCGCCCGTGCCGCGCGGTCATGCGGTAGATGCGATCCGAGTCGATCGGCGCGCCCGTGAGCAGGATCTCGATGCGCAGCACTCCGGCGTACAGCGGCCACCACCACGGCACGATCAGCTCGCGCAGCGTGCCGTCGGCGTCCTCTTGGCGATAGGTGACAGTGCCCACGATCACCCCTGCAGCGCGATGCGCCCGCGCGCAACGGCGTCTTGAATCTTCACCACCGCGATGTCGCTCGACTGGTTCATGGCCTGCAGCACCTCGGCACGGCTGACGTCCGACCCGACTTGCTCGATGGTGTTGTAGTAGTTCACGACCACCGCGCCGGCGGCCTTCGCGCGCATCGTCGCGCCGGCGTTGCTCGCCCCGACTGCGCCACCGCCCCCGCCGCTGACGCCTGCGCCACTGCTCGCGCCCGATCCGATCAGGTTGAGCAGCTGCGTGACCCAGCTGCCGCCGCTGCCGCCCGTGCCATTGAATGCATCACGCAAGCGCCGCGCTAGCGGCTCCACGATGGTGAGTTGAATCACCAGCTTGCTGATGTCCTGCAGCAGCGCCTTGAACACGTCTTCGATCTTGCCGCCCGTGTCGATCAGGCGGCCGATGCTGCTGGCAAACGTCAGCGCGAACTTGTCGCCGGCCTCGCCCGCTCGCTCGGTCGCCTTGGAAATCTCATCCACGCCGTCGCGCAGGCCGAGCAGGCGTGCATTGGTGGCGTCGAAGGTCTCATCGGAGATGAAGAACCGCGACCCGTCGGGCAGCTTGAGACCCTCGAAGTACGCGCGATTGAGCAGCTCCAGGGTGTCGAACAGCTTGGCGGTGGCGGCCTGGCCGGTCACCTCCCGCAGGCGCTCCAGATCCGCCGCCAGCCGCGCGGCGATCGTCGTGCGGCCTTCAGCGTCGCCCGCGAATCCCTCGTTCGCCGAGCGGAACAGCGACAGCTCCTTGGCGCTGCGCTTGGCCGCGGCGCCCGCGCCATCGAGTGCGCCGGCCAGCTTGTTGGTGGACTCGATCGCGGGCTTAACTGCGGCGTCAAGTCCGAGCACCCTACGCTCGAACTCGTTCAGCGCCGCCGCCGCCAGGCGGCCGTCCTCCTTCACCGCCTCGCCGATCGCGCGGTAGGCGGCGAAGTCGAGACGGGTGAGCGCTTCGGCCTGCGCGAACACGGCGGCAAGCTCGCGACCGATGCCGGTCAGCACGAACGCGACGTTCGCGCCGAGCACCGTCACCGCCTCGAACACCGTCCGCAGCGCCGACGATGCGCCGTTGAACACCTGCGCGGCAGCGGTCGAATCGTTCAGCGCCTTGGCCAGTGCTGTCAGGCCCGGCACGATGTCGCCGGCCAGGTCGCGGCCGACATCCTGGCCGGTCTTGCGCAGGGCAGAGAACGCCTTGTTGAAGTCCTCGGCGGCCTTGGCCTGCTCGGCGGTCACGGTGGCATTGAGCTTGCCCGCCTCTGCCAGGTCATTGAGGATCGGCGCGGCCTGCTGGACGCTCTTACCGAACAGCTCCTGCACCGCGCGCGCCTTGGCGCCGGTGTCGGCGTACTTGGCCAGCGCCTGCGCGGTGCGCTGCAGCGCCTCGACCGGATCGGCGCGGCGCAAGTCCTCGACACTCAAGCCGATGCTGCCCAGGATGCGCGCGAACTCGCTGCCTGGCTGGGCGTCTGCCAGCACCTTGTTGAAGCGGATCAGGGTGGCGGTGGCGTCGTCAAAGCTGCCCCCGGCACGCACCACCACGTCCTCCAGCGCGCTCAGGTTGGCGATGCTGGCGCCGGTGGCGTCCTTCACGTCGTTGAACCTGTCCAGGCCGTCGACGATGCGCTGCAGGCCGGCGGCCAGGGCGCCGGCACTGAACGCAGCGGCCAGGCCGCCCAGCGCGCCGCTGACGGACTTGAACGCGCCTTCCATCTTCGCCGCGTTGCGCTCGGCCAGCTGGGTGGCCTTGTTGAGTCCGGTCTCCAGCTCGCCGAGCTTGGCGACCATATCGATGGTCAGGGTTGCGATTGCCATGGTTTCCCTTTAAGCGAGGTGGGCGCGTGAGTCGGCACCAGGCAAGTGCCGGCGGGAGCGCCCCCGCTGACCGACGCAAGCGGCCAGCCCCGCGAACCGCGATTAGTGCAGACGTCTGCACGGTGCTGCCGCGCCCGCCTGGCTATCCGCCAGGTCGGCCCGCAACAGCGTGAATGGGTGCCCACCGCGGCGCACGGCTCGCATCAGCGTCGAAGCGGCCGGTTCGCCCGCGGGCTGTCGCGGTTGCTTGCTTGGGTGACTCACGACTAAGACCCTGAGCGCGGCCGGCGGCAATGGGCAGGCGCCGGCCGCAGCTCATCAGCGCGTTTCGAGCGCCACGAACGGCGCGACGGTGTTGCTGCCGTCGCGCAGCTTGGTGGCCGCTGCGTCGGCCGGCTTGCCGTCCACGCGCAGCGTCAGCTTGAACGCGATCTCATCGGAGTCGAAATAGCGCGACTCGTCGCGGGCGATGGTGGCATCGCGCCGCAGACCGATCACGTAGCGCCCCCAGTCGGCCAGGATGATGTCGCCCACCGTGCTGAGCGGTGCGCAGGCATCGGTGACGTCGACGGGCCGACCGAAGATGCGCAGGTTGCCCTCGGCGTCCTGCGTCACGGCGGCCACGTGCCCGCCGCCGACATTCTCGGAGCCGGCCAGGTTCATCGTCGTCACGCTCAGCAGGTACAGCGCCGGTACCACCGTGGGGTGGATCAGCCAGCGCGAGCGGGCGAAGCTCGATGGACTCAGGCGCCCGACCATCTTGGCGAGGTTCTGCAGCAGCACCGGGGCGCTGCTCGTCTGTCCGCTCTCCTTGCTCACGGTGATGAGCGATGCGCCGTTCAGCACGCCCAGCGGCTGCGCCACCGCGCTACCGTTGACGAACACGCTGTCCAGGCCGGCGGCCACCGCGTTGCGCATCGCCTCCGACAACTGGCGGTCGAACGCCACCGCATCCTCGAGCAGCTCGGCCGACACGCGCACGAAGATGTTCGCCTTGGTCGCGGTGAGCGTCATCTCGCGCGTCTTACCCTTCTGCTCGGTCATCTCAGCGGCCTCGGCGCCCCACAGCATGCGCAGCCCGCCGCGTGCGTTGTTGGTGCCATCGGCGTCATCGAACAGGCCGACCGTGGCCGACTTCGAGTCCATCGGAATCACGACGGCATGCGGGCGCACCTTCTCGATCTGCAACGAGGCATCGAGCATCGGCGCCAGGTACTGCACCGGGACCATATAGCCACCATCAGCACCGACGGTCTCGGTCATGGTGGCAGCCATCAGGCGGTTGTCGGGCCGCCCGCTGGCGATCGCCGCGCAGTACTCGCCAAAGGTGCGAAAGCCGGGCACCGGCCGCGCTGACTGGCGACCGGCGAACAGCGAGGCAAAGCGACCATCGCGCTCGGCGCCGAATGCGGTCCTGTAGGCCCTCGCGCCGCCATCGAGCGGGCGATCAATCGGGTCGATTGAGTCGGCCGGCGTCAGGCGCGCCATTACAGGCGCCGACGTCAGCGGTTGCGGTCCCGCCGCAAAGTCGATCTCGTCTTGCAGGTCGTCGATCTGCTTCTGCAGCGCCTCGACGCGCTCCGTGTTGGCCCGGATGGTGCGCTTCTCGTCGGCGCTCAAGGCGCGGCCGGCGGCGTCGGCCGCGTCGATCAGCGCTTGCGAGCGACCGATCGCGGTCTCCTGCTGATTCGTCAGATTGGCGATGCGAGACGCGGGGTCGGCGTTGGCGAAGATCGCCGGACCGAAGGATGCACGCAGCGCTGCCAGCGCCAGTGCGTAGGGTTGTTGCTTCAAATGCATGGACCGCTCCTAGGAGGAAGGAGCGCCGGGGTCACAAGGGAGACTGCCCAGCGCCCGAAAATCAACCGGCAGGCCGCGAACGGCCTGCCACGCTGCCGGCAGATGGGCGCTGAGCTTCGCGAGGGACTGCGCCACGGGTCGCCGCTGTGCGCGGGTCCGGGGCGGGATCTGATTCGGTGCTGCAGCTGGTGCCGGTGCCGTACCGCATATCGCGACACGACGGCGCGAGTGTATCGCCTCGCGCGATCAATGCAAAATCTCCAGACTCGCCGCGGCGAGCTGCACGGCGCCGCCGGCCGCGGCCAGGCGCAGCGACATCTCTGCCACCGCCGGCAGGAGCAGCACCTGCAGGCGCCCGCCCTGGCGCACCGCGGCGGCCACCGCGGTGCGCGCGTCCGGCGTGAGTTGATCGAGCGCCCGATGCGCCAGCGGCGCCACCGCCTCGGCCAGCTCGGCGCCCGCCTCGTCGATCGTCGGCCAGGTCTGCACGCTGGCCAGGCCGGGAAGCCAGACGCCCAGCGCGGCGCTCGGCCAGAGCGTCACGACGACGACCGCTGTCGGTTCGATCGCCTGCCGCTGCAGCCAGGTCTCGGCCGCGTGCAGGGCATTGGCCAGCGGGTCTATCGGCGTCGGTCTGCTATCCATCAGTGCACGTCCTCTGAGAAAAAAAGCCAAAACTCAGCCACGCGAAAAAAGCACTACGAGCGCGGTCCTGGGTCGGAAGGCGCCAGAGATTGACGGCGCCCCCGGGTGTCTTGGTCGCCGTTGCCGAAGCCGCCGTCCTCGCGCGCGGTCTTGGCGTCGTGATGCGGCTTGCACAGCGGCTGCCAGTTGCTGGTGTCCCAGAACAACCCACGGTCGCCACGGTGCGGCGTAGCGTGGTCGACCACGGTGGCCGCCTCGATCCTGCCGCCGGCCTGACAGCGCACGCACAGCGGATGCGTGCGCAGGTAGGCCGCCCGCGCCCGCTCCCAGTCCGCCGTGTAGCCGCGCTGCCTGGCCGAGCCGCGGCGCGCGTCCTGCTCGCGCTGAACGTGCGCGCGGTGCTGCTCACAGCGACCGCCCTGCGTGGTCAGTGCCTTGCAGCCCGGATAGGTGCAAGGGCGAGGCGCCGCCTTAGGCATGGATACCCTCGCAGAAAACACGAGAAACACCGGAAACCCGTTGCGCCTTGTCTGCGTTTTCCGCGTTTTCCGCGAGGGTCCGACGTGCCTCCCGTAAGTACAGAGAAAGAAAGAATCTTTCTGAATGTGTTCTATGCAGAAGACGCACATTCGCGGATAACTCAGGCGTTCGCATCGAGGGCCGCCGGGTTGATGAGCCAGTAAATCGAGGCGCGCGCGCCCTTGTTCGGTCGCTGCTTCAGCTCGGACAGCGCGCCCCAGCCGGTGAGCACCGCCGCGGCCTGGCGCAGCTGCTCGACCTTGCGGAAGCGATAGGACATCGCCTGCGTGGCCTCGGTGCTGGTGAACAGCAGTGGCTCGCCACGCGCGCGCAGCCACTCAAGCAGCGCCAACGCGTTGGCTTCGGTCTGATCTGCGCCCGCCTCGGAGAACACGCTGAGCGCGTGGTCGACCAGGCGCTGGCCGATCGCCACCGCATCGAGCATGGCCTCGATGTCCACCTGCGTGATGGTCGGACCGCGCCGCGCCAGCTCGATCAGCGCCGCGATGCGCAGCACGCGCCCAGGGTGTTTGCTGCCCCAGTCACGCAGCCCGCGCAGGCGCCCGCAAGCGCCCAGCTCATCTTCGGCCGCCCCGCGGAACGCATCGAACGCCTCTTGCGCCATGGGCGTGAGCGTGAGCACGCGCGGCGTGCTGCCCACCTCGGCCAGTGCATCCATCAGCGAGAGCACCTCGCGGCGGTAGGCCTCGGCCAGGGCACTGTCGACCGACGCACGCCGCGCCGGATCGCGTCGGCCGACGCGCGGCGCGGGGTTGCCGTAGGCCCAGCGCGCCAGCAGTCCGCTATGCCGCATCCGCTTGTCGCCGGCGACCTCGCGGAACAAGCCCGGCTGGAATGCCAGGCACATGGTCAGCGCCGCGCGCACGATGTAGGCCTTGCGTTGTTGACGCTCGACCGACAGCGCACCACCGTCGCCACCCTTCAGAAACACATCGAACGAAGCCTGCCCGTTGCTGTAAAGACCGCCTAGCGTCGCGAACTGGCCGCCCTCATCCGAGAACAGGGCGATGCGCTCGCCGTTCTCGACCAAGAGCTGCTGCAGCCGCTCGCTGGTGATGTCGCTGACGAGCGCGCGCGGGACGTAGATCGGCTCCGGCGTCAGCTCGATCTCCTGCGCCATGGCCTTCTGCGCCGCCTGGCGGTCCTCTGGCGTTCTGGCCTTCGCTGCGTCCGCCTTGTAGCGCTCGATGCGCGCCTTGGCGGTCTCGCGCGCGGCGATGTTGTTCGCCACCGCCGTGCGCCAGCGGTCGCGCTGACGCTTCTCCCATTCGTGTAGCGGCTCCGTGAGCGGGTTCATCACCGCGCTCTTGCGCTCGCCGCTGTCGGCCAGGATCAAGCTCCACCAGCTCAGCGTCTCGCGCCAGCCGTCGCCATACGGTGCGATCTCGATGCGCCGCTGCGCACACGTGGCCAGCACCGCCAGGCACACCAGAGTGGCCATCGTCGGCGCGGTCTGCGTCGCCTCGGCCACCGCCTCGCCCATCTGCCCGACGATGCCGCCAATCTCGCGCGGGTGGATCTCCGCTTGCGCCTCGGCGCTCGATGGAATCGACAGCGGCGGCCAGGCGCCTGCACGCGCGTCACTGTCAGGCATACGGCCCCGGCTCGATGGAATCAGGGTCGATCTGCGCGCTGTACATGTTCACCGCCGCCCCGCGCTTGGCGCGGTACCACACCAGGCGCCGGAACGCGGCCCGCTCGATGCGGAAGAAGTGCGTGATCGGTGCGACCTGGCCATCTTCGAGCACCTCGCCGATGAACCACACGCGATCGGTGACGCCTAGCCGCATGTCTGCCCTCGCTTTGGCGCCCGGCTGTGATCTTCGTAGCGCAGATCGTCTTGGGCCGTGTGTAGCGCGCGCAGCGCGTTGCTGACGTGCACGCGCGCATCGAGCCGCCGGCCGTTGTTCAGTGCCAGCGTGCAGAACCCCATCGACCGTGCCGCGGCCTCAAGCTGTGAGATCACCGCCCGCAGGTCCGGGCCGTCATGCTCCTTGCTCATTCGCTCACCACCTTGCGCCTGGCCAGGTCGATCGCTGCGCGCTCGATCACCGCCTGATAGCGCTGCGGGTGGAAGTACAGGCGGCCGTGCCGGTAGGCGAGGGCGCCGGCGTCGGTCAGCTCGACGCGCCGTTGCCGCAGCTCCCAGCGCACCGATTGCTCGGACGGCGCATCCGCGCCTTGCCACAGCTCATTGATCGGCCGGAACTCGGCCAGGATGGGAGGCAACGGCGGCACCGTGCGCCGTGCAGTCTTTCGAGTCGGCATGCATCACTCCTCAGTCGAACCTGATCCGTCGGCGAAGATTCCGGCCTCGCGCTGAACGGTGGCGCTTGTGCGCCGGGAGTGACTATCGGTGCCGGTTAGCTTCGGCGCATTGCCTTTTGGTTTTTGGCGGACTTTTCCAAAAGCGACTGACGACGCCTCGTAAATGCGCGTTGTGTCGCGTCGATCTCAAGCACCATCTGCCGCGCGCGCGATAGGCCGAGCGGCGTGCGCAGGCGCTTTAGCTCGCTCGTCAGCGCAGCATCGAAGCTCATCCCCCGACTGAAGACGCACTCAGCGACGGCGACGTACAGCGGCGCTGCAAGGCGCCAGTCGCGGCGCGCTTTGACGGCGCGCGCGCCGCTGGCAGGCATGCTGGGTGAAGCGAACAGCACATCGAGGGAGTGCGGCCCGGCCTCGCTCGCGAACTGCGCCAGCTTGGTGGCCAGCGCATCAGCGATCCAGTCGGCCAGCGGCATGCCTTCGTCGGCGCAGTCGACCACGGCGCGCAGCAGCTCCACGCCGTCGCCGGCCTCGAAGCGCGCGCGCCGCGCATCGAGGTGTAGCCGGAACTTCTGCAGTGGTTGCGGTCGATAGCCGTCGCGACGATTGAACATGTGCCCGGTGCGCAGCGCGTACGCCAGGCGCATCAAGCTGGCGTCGAAGTCGCACAGCTCGATCTCATCCGGCGTGAACTCAGGCAGCAGCGGGCCGAGCAGCAACTCGCCCGTCCCGCCGCCCGGCTTGCGCGCCTGGCTCATCGCGGCACCATCGCCCGCATGAACGTCTCGAACTGCGCATCCACCGGCCGCGGCGCCACCGGCACCGCCAGGCGACCGCAATCGAACAGCGCCCGCAAGTCGCGCAGCGACTCGATCACCGCGGCGCGCGTGTCGGCATCGAAGCTGTGCGGCACGTCCTTGTGCTGGATCAGGTTGAACGCCATCGCGATCGCGGCCATGCCCTCGCGCAGCGTGCCCTCGGCGGTGGCTCGTGCGCGCGCCGGGGTGCCATAGCGCTGCGCCTGCTCGGCCGCGGCGTTCTGTTGCCGACGCTGCGCGTAGTACGCCTCCTTTTCGGCCTCGGTGTACTCCTGCGCGATCACCCAGTATCCGCGCCGATTGGTCGACTGGCGGATGGTGGCCGAGTGACCGGACGGCAGCACGATCGGCGGTCGGCGCCGCCCGCGTCCAATGGGCGCGAGCGCCTGCACCTGCTCGGCGGCGATGACGCCCGCCGCGGCCAGTTGCTCAGCGGTGCCGTCCCACAGGATGCCCCAGCCGTACACCTCGCGTCGCAGTGGCCCCCTCATCACAGCCCCCCCAGCGCGGCGCGCATTGCCTGCGCCTTGGTGGCGCGTTTCAGGTGGGCATAGCGGCGCGTCATCACCAGCTGGCGATGGCCGAGACACTCGGCGACCACCGCCAGGTCGACGCCCGCCTGCACCATGCGGCTGGCGAAGTCATGGCGGCAATCGTGCAGGCGCCAGTCCTTCAAGCCGGCACGTGCCACCGCATCGCGCCAGGCGCTATCGATCGAGGCCGCCGCCTTGTGCTTGCTGCGCATGCTGCCGAACACGTAGCGGTCAGGATCGCCCTCGAACGGGCGCAGCGCGGCCACCAGCTCAGGCAGCAACACCAGCGTCTTGCGGTCGTTGTTCTTGCTGCGATCGAGGTAGGCGACGCCATCGGCGCCGGCCTCGTCCTTCGGGGGCAGCTCGATGTCGCGCCAGCGCAGCGCCAGCAGCTCGCCGCGGCGTGCGCCGGTCAGCAGGGCGGCCAGGGCGAACGCATGCAGGCGCGGGTACTTGGATGCCTTGCACGCAGCCAGCAGGGCAGCGCGTTCGTCCGCCTGCAGGTACCGCACGCGGCCGGCCGATTCGGGCATGCGCTTGACCCCGCGGCACGGATGCACCCAGCCACGCGGCGCCAGGCGCTGGTCGATCGCCCACGTGCACACCGCACCCAGCGCGGCGGTGTACTTGTTCAACGTCGCCGGTGACTTCTCCGGGTTGCCGGGCTTGGCCTTGAAGATCGGCCGGCCTTCGAAGTCGGTCCCCTTGAAGGCGAGCGCCGGCTGCGCGCGCAGCTCCTCGCGCGCGGCGTGCACGAGATCGGCGTCGAGCTGTTCGAGGGTGAAGTCGCCGAGCAGGGCGGTCCATGCGGCCAGGCGCTGCGCGCGTGAACTGTCGCGACCACGGTAAGCGCGCATATAGCGGTCGATCACCTCGCGCATGGGCAGGGCGGTCGGTCGCTCGGCCAGTGAGCGCAGCTTGATGGAGAGCGCCTCACCCCCGGAATGGGCCAGCGCTGCGGCCGTGGGATGCGGCCGGTCTTGCTTGGTGTCTTGCGTCATCTTCTGATCTCCGAAAGAGCCGGAAAACCGGCGGACTTGCGGAGTCCGAAAAAAACGCCGACGGATCAGGAGCTTGGCTCCCCGACCTGGACTCGAACCAGGGACCTGCGGATTAACAGTCCGTCGCTCTACCAACTGAGCTATCGGGGAATGAAAGCGCGCGAGTATACCGAGACGATGCGTGCCTGATCAAACGAAGAACGGTCGCTTACGCCTTGAGGACCGCGGCAATGGCATCGCAGGTGTAATCGATGTTGCGCGAGTTCAGCGCCGCGACGCAGATGCGGCCGCTGGACACGGCATAGATACCGAACTCGCTGCGCAGACGCTCGACCTGCGCGGCCGAGAGGCCGGTGTACGAAAACATGCCGCGCTGCTTGGCCACGAAGCCGAAGTCGCGCGCAACGCCGCGCGACTTTAAACCTTCAACGAATCGAGTACGCATCGACTTGATGCGATCACGCATCTCGCCCAGCTCTTTTTCCCATTGTTCGCGCAGCGCCGGCGTGGTGAGAACCGCAGCCACGATCGTGCCGCCATGGGTTGGCGGGTTCGAGTAGTTGGTGCGGATGACTCGCTTGAGTTGGCTCAGGACACGTGCCGCTTCGTCCTTGTCGGCTGCCACGATCGAAAGCGCACCAACTCGCTCGCCGTACAGCGAGAACGACTTGGAGAAAGAACTGGCCACGAAGAACGTGACTCCGGCATCAGCGAACAGGCGCACGGCAGCGCCGTCGGCATCGATGCCATCGCCGAAGCCTTGGTAAGCGATGTCGAGAAACGGCAGTAATTGCCGCTCGCGCACCACATCGACGACTTGCTGCCACTGCGCCAGCGTGAGGTCGACACCTGTCGGGTTGTGGCAGCACGCATGCAGCACGACGATGCTGTGGGGCTCGGCGGCCCGCAGCGAGGCCAGCATGCCTTCAACGTTTACGCCTTGCGAGGTGGCGTCGTAGTAGGGATAGGTTGCGACGTTGAAACCCGCGCCTTCAAACAACGCGCGGTGATTTTCCCAGCTGGGATCGCTGATGAGCACGCGGGCGGCGGGGTTGAAGCGCTTGAGGAAGTCAGCGCCGATCTTTAGGGCACCGGTACCGCCCAGTGCTTGCGCCGTGATCGCGCGCCCCGAACTGATCAGCGGACTATCGGCGCCGAAAAGCATCTTTTGGACTGCAGCGTCGTACGCCGCGATCCCTTCTATCGGTAGGTAGCCGCGTGGGGTGGCAGCTTCTACCCGTTGGCGCTCGGCCTCACGAACCGCCTTCAGGAGCGGGATCTTGCCTTCGTCGTTGCAGTACACGCCCACCCCGAGGTTGACCTTGCCCGTGCGTGCATCAGCGTTGAAAGCTTCGTTGAGCCCGAGAATCGGGTCGCGCGGCGCGAGTTCGACGGTCGAAAACATCGTTTGGGGCATGGCTCTTGGCTTCCGAGGGTAACTGCTGGTGTTGTGGTGCTGTTGCGATGCAATCGGTGTCACAAAAAAGCGTTGCGTAGCGCCGACGCGGACCATGAAGAGTCTACACGTCCGGCGTTGTTCACCGATTTGTCAAGCCCTTTTTGGGCTGTCTCCGGCGCTCGTGCCGCGACTGCGTCGGGGGAGATGAAAATTTCGTAAGCCGTTGAAATATAGGCAAAAAGCATTGCCGATCGGCAACGTGGGGCTAGGCTTTTGGAGGTTGCATCTCTACAATCCGGCGCCTTGAAAGCGCTGCGTTTTGCGGTGCACCAGAGTCAACGTGCTACTGACCTTTTCCAACTCCCCGTTCGAGTTGCTTGAGCCCTTTGAGCCGGCCGGCGATCAGCCGACGGCGATCGCTCGCTTGGCGGAAGGTGTTGCCGATGGGTTGGCGTTTCAGACGCTGTTGGGCGTCACGGGGTCGGGGAAGACGTTCACCATGGCCAACGTCATCGCGCGGACAGGAGCACCCGCAATCGTCCTGGCGCCGAACAAGACCTTGGCTGCGCAGATCTATTCAGAGATGCGGGAGTTCTTTCCCAATAACGCGGTGGAGTATTTCGTCTCCTATTACGACTACTACCAGCCTGAAGCCTACGTCCCATCGCGCGATCTCTACATCGAGAAAGACAGCAGCATCAACGAGCACATCGAGCAGATGCGGCTGTCGGCGACCAAGAGCCTGCTCGAGCGGCGCGACACGATCATCGTGGCCACGGTGTCGGCGATCTACGGCATTGGCAATCCGAGCGACTATCACGCAATGGTGATGACCTTGCGTGTTCAGGACAAGTTGAGCCAGCGCGATGTAATTGCCCGGCTCACGGCCATGCAGTATCGGCGCAACGAAACGGAGTTCACTCGCGGCACCTTTCGCGTGCGCGGCGACACGATCGACATCTTCCCCGCAGAGCACGCGGAACTCGCGGTTCGCATCGACTTGTTCGATGATGAAGTGGAGAGTCTTCAGTTGTTCGATCCGTTGACCGGCCGTGTACGCCAGAAGATTCCACGGTTCACGGTTTATCCATCGTCCCATTATGTGACGCCACGCCAGACGGTCGTGAAGGCGATCGACGGCATCAAGGTGGAACTCAGGGAGAGGCTCGATCAACTGGTGGCGGCAGGCAAGCTCGTCGAGGCCCAGCGACTCGAACAGCGCACGCGATTCGACCTCGAGATGCTCAACGAACTCGGCTTCTGCAAGGGCATCGAGAACTACACACGCCACCTGTCAGGTGCACTGCCCGGCGAGCCGCCGCCGACGCTGATCGACTACCTGCCCGCCGATGCCCTCATGTTCATCGACGAGTCGCATGTCACCGTGCCTCAACTCGGTGGCATGTACAAAGGCGATCGTTCGCGCAAGGAAACCTTGGTTGATTATGGTTTCCGGTTGCCGTCTGCATTGGACAACCGTCCGCTGCGTTTCGACGAATTCGAGCGCAAGATGCGCCGCTGCATCTTCGTCTCGGCGACGCCAGCGGACTACGAATTGGCGCGTTCGTCGCAGATCGCCGAACAGGTCGTACGGCCGACCGGGCTGATCGACCCCCGACTTGAGGTGCGCCCAGCACGAACGCAGGTCGATGACATCCTGGGCGAGATCGGCTTGCGCGTGTCGCGTGGCGACCGCGTGTTGATCACCACGCTGACCAAGCGGATGGCAGAGGACTTGACCGCGTTCCTATCCGAGCATGGCGCCAAGGTCCGTTACCTGCACTCCGACATCGATACCGTCGAGCGCGTTGAGATCATCCGTGACCTGCGCGCTGGCGTATTCGATGTCCTGGTGGGCATCAATCTGCTGCGCGAGGGGCTGGACCTGCCAGAGGTTTCGCTGGTAGCGATCCTCGATGCCGACAAGGAAGGCTTCCTGCGCTCCGAGCGCTCATTGATCCAGACAATTGGTCGGGCCGCCCGGAACTTGAACGGCACCGCGATTCTCTATGCCGATACGGTGACCGATTCGATGCGCCGAGCCATCGATGAGACCAACCGTCGGCGTGCCAAGCAGATGGCGTTCAATCGTGAGCATGGTATCGAGCCGCGCGGCGTCAAGAAGGAAGTTCGAGAACTGATCGATGGTGTGTTCGATTCAAGCGCGGCGCGCAAGGCTGCGAAGGACGAAGGCGAGGCCGTCTCGTACGAGACGATGAGCGAGAAGCAACTGGCGCGCGAGATCAAGAGGCTTGAGAAGTTGATGTTCGAGCATGCCAAGAACTTGGAGTTCGAGAAGGCTGCCCGGGCGCGCGATCAACTCGCGCAACTGAGGCAGCAGGTTTTCGGTGCCGGTGGCGGAAACGTCACGGCACGGATGACGGAGAAGGCGGCTTGAGCGGCGGGACGACTCAAGTCGTGAAGAGGCTTTAGATGCGGCCGGGCGGCCGACAAGCGGGCTGGCAGCGTTTTCTTGAACTTCTGCCCTTCACGCGTGTCAGCCGGTGGCTGTTGTCGGGACAATTCGGAAAACATGACAACGCGCGGATGAGTTCCGCCGTTGGTCAGTCAACGGGCAGCCAAAACGCGGGCCCGAACCAGAAAGGCGCGTTCGCTATGACCAAGGTGTTATTTGTTTGCATGGGAAACATCTGCCGCTCGCCGACCGCTGAAGGCGTGTTCCGGAAGATGGTTGTCGATGCAGGGCTATCCAACATTGTTCACGTGGATTCCGCGGGGACGCATGCCTATCACGTCGGCGAAGCGCCTGACCTGCGCGCCCAGCAGGCGGCGAAGAAACGTGGATACGACCTCGCCGAACTTTCTGCGCGCCAAGTCACGCAGGACGACTTCCGTGACTATGACCTGATCCTGGCGATGGATTGGGAAAATCTGGCGTTGCTGCAGCAGCAGTGCCCCCGCGCGTTCAAACACAAGCTGCACCTGTTGATGCGGTTTGCCGGCGAGCACGATGCGGCGACCGTGCCGGATCCGTATTACGGTGGACCGGAAGGTTTCAACACCGTGCTCGACTATGTTGAAGATGCGTGCCAGGGGCTCATCGATGTCGTGCGTAAGCGTGCCACGATGTACGCGGCAGCGTGAAGCAGTGCCCTTTCGCACGTTGAGTACGTTCGAAATGAGTCCGCGCGGGGCGTAACCTTCCCCGCCAGGTGGCTCGGCTTCATTCCCCCGAGTCAACCTCGCTGCCCTCCGGCTCGGCCCGTTTGACGCTGCCTAGCAGAAGTCGTTTTGCGGCCAGAGCGGCGTTGGTCAACTGCGCGACCCTGACTGTTGCCCCAGGCAGGATGTCATCTGGTCCATGCTTGGCGTAAAGCCATCTCTGGAATCCAAGACCGCGTCGCTACCCAAACAATTGTTGACTAAATCAGTTGGAAATCGCTACATTCCCGATTGATGCGGTCGGGAATTATTTGAGCGCAGCGTGATCCTACGTGCACGGCAGCAAGGGGCTGCCCGCGCGACCCCACAGCGCTTGACCACACTCAGCCATGCACACTCTGAGGCACTCACGATGAGACTGACCACCAAGGGCCGCTTTGCGGTAACCGCGATGATCGATCTGGCCCTTCGCCAGCACAACGGGCCGGTGACGTTGGCCGGCATCAGTCAGCGCCAGAAGATTTCCCTGTCCTACCTCGAACAACTGTTCGGCCGCCTGCGCCGTCATGAACTGGTCGAAAGCACGCGCGGGCCGGGCGGCGGGTACACGCTCGGCAAGACGATGGTCGATGTCTCTGTCGCCGACATCATCTACGCCGTGGACGAACCTCTTGACGCGACGCAGTGCGGCGGCAAGGAAAACTGCGATAACGACCAGCGTTGCATGACCCACGATCTGTGGTCGAACTTGAACCGGGTGATGGTTGATTACCTGGATTCAGTGACGCTTCACGATCTGGTGGAGCAGCAAAAGCAGCGCATGGCGCAGCAGGGTGTCAATGTCACGGTCCTGCACGATAATCGCCGCGACGGCGAGAGACGGTCCAGCCATAGCGGCTCAAAAGAACAGGTTTCCGTCGGTTGAGGGGAGTGCGTTGATGCAATTGCCGATCTATCTTGATTATTCAGCCACCACGCCGGTTGATCCGCGCGTGGTGGACAAGATGATCCCGTACCTGCGGCAGAACTTCGGTAATCCTGCCTCGCGCAGTCACTCGTTTGGCTGGACTGCGGAACAAGCGGTCGAGCAGGCGCGTGAACAGGTGGCGACCCTCGTCAACGCTGACCCGCGAGAAATCGTCTGGACCTCCGGCGCAACAGAGTCGATCAATCTCGCACTCAAAGGTGTCGCCCACTTCTACAAGGACAAGGGCAGGCACCTTGTCACCGTCAAGACCGAGCACAAGGCGACCCTCGATACGATGCGCGAACTCGAGCGCGAGGGTTTCTCCGTCACGTACCTGGATGTTCAGGCGGACGGTCTGATCGGTCTCAACGCACTTGAATCCGCTCTGCGGCCCGACACGATCTGCGTGTCGGTGATGTACGTGAACAATGAAATCGGTGTCATCCAGGACATTCCGGCGATCGGCGAGATGTGTCGTTCGCGCGGCATCGTGTTCCACGTCGATGCGGCACAGGCGACGGGCAAGGTCGTGATCGATCTCGCATCGCTGAAGGTCGACCTGATGTCGTTCTCCGGGCACAAAACGTATGCGCCCAAGGGCATCGGCGCGCTTTACGTGCGTCGCAAGCCGCGGGTCCGGCTCGAGGCGCAGATGCATGGCGGCGGGCATGAGCGCGGCTTGCGCTCCGGCACGTTGCCGACGCACCAGATCGTCGGCATCGGCGAGGCGTTCCGTATCGCGCAGGCAGAGATGGCCACCGAGAACGAGCGCATCCGCATGCTGCGTGACCGGCTGTGGAAGGGCCTGTCGCAGATCGAGGAGGTGTATGTCAATGGTGATCTCGAGCAGCGGGTCCCGCACAACCTGAACGTGAGCTTCAATTTCGTCGAAGGCGAGTCGCTGATCATGGCGATCAAGGATGTCGCCGTGTCGTCGGGATCGGCCTGCACGTCGGCGAGCCTGGAGCCCTCCTATGTTCTGCGCGCGCTGGGTCGCAGCGATGAACTCGCTCACAGTTCTATCCGCTTCTCGATCGGTCGGTTCACCACCGAAGAAGAGGTCGACTACACAATCGACCTCCTGCAGCGCAAGGTTGCCAAGTTGCGTTCGATGTCTCCGCTGTGGGAGATGCACCAGGACGGTATTGATCTGAGCACGGTCCAATGGGCGGCGCACTAGGGCAGACCGGCACAACTACTGAAGATCAGTGAGGCAGACATGGCATACAGCGAGAAAGTCATCGACCACTACGAGAACCCGCGCAACGTCGGTTCGTTCGACAAGGGCGACGACGCAGTCGGCACCGGCATGGTCGGCGCACCCGCGTGCGGCGACGTGATGAAGCTTCAGATCCGCGTCAACGAGCAGGGCGTCATCGAGGATGCGCGCTTCAAGACGTACGGGTGTGGCTCCGCGATCGCCTCCAGTTCGCTAGTTACAGAGTGGGTCAAGGGCAAGACGCTGGATCAGGCGATGCAACTGAAGAACACGCAGATCGCCGAAGAACTTGCGCTGCCGCCGGTCAAGATCCACTGCTCGATCCTCGCCGAAGATGCGATCAAGGCGGCGATCGTCGACTATCGGCAGAAGCACGGCGCGACGGAGCCGCACAAAGCCGCCGCATAGTGCGGATGACGGCAGGCTGTTTGCAGGATTGGGAGGACGGGAAGATGGCTGTCACGATGACGGAGCGCGCTGCCAAGCATGTGGCGGGCTTCCTCGAGAAGCGCGGCAAGGGACTTGGCTTGCGTGTGGGTGTGCGCACGACCGGCTGCTCCGGCATGGCATACAAGCTCGAGTATGTGGACGCCGAGAGTCCGGAGGATCAGGCATTTGAGTGCCACGGCGTCAAGGTCTATGTGGACCCGAAAAGCCTTGCGTACATCGACGGCACTGAGCTGGACTTCGTGCGCGAAGGCTTGAACGAGGGCTTTCAGTTCAACAACCCTCGCGAAAAGGACCGCTGCGGCTGTGGGGAGTCTTTCCGCGTCTAGCGTTTCCACGATGGCAAGCGGCTGCCATTTTGCAGCCGCTTGTCTTTTCCGCCTTCAGCTGCAACTCCGTGCCTGCCGCCCTCGATCACTTTGAGCTTTTTGGCCTGACGCCGTCTTTCGCAGTCGAGCTTGATGCATTGGAGACGGCTTACAAGCGTGTGCAAGCGCAGGTCCACCCTGATCGGTTCGCCACCGGATCGGCCGCGGAGCGCCGCGTGGCAATGCAATGGGCCACGCAGGCGAACGAGGCATACCGCACGCTGCGCGACCCCGGCAGACGTGCTGCCTATCTGTGCGAGCGGCAGGGCGTTGCCATCGACGCCGAGTCGAACACCGCGATGCCTCCCGCATTCCTGTTGCAGCAAATGGCCTGGCGAGAGGCGCTGGACGAGGTACGAGTCGATGGTCGTAGCGCAGATGAGCTGTTGGCTGAGGTGGAACAGGCGCGTGCCGACACCACCGCTGCGCTGGCACAGGCAATCGATGTCGACGCTGACTACCCGCGCGCCGCGGGGCTGGTCCGCCAGCTGATGTTCATCGATCGCTTTCGCGCCGAGCCGGCTGCACACAGGGATGTGCACCAGGCGGCGGGGGGTTAGCCATGGCGTTGCTGCAGATTGCCGAACCCGGCATGTCCACGGCGCCGCACGAACACAGGCTCGCGGTTGGCATTGACCTGGGCACCACCAATTCTCTCGTTGCCACGGTGCGTCATGGCGTGGCTGAGGTCCTGGGCGATGAACAGGGCCGCGCGCTGCTGCCTTCGATCGTGCGATATCTCGCCACCGGCAACACCTTGATCGGACATGAGGCGATTGCACATCAGGCGACCGATCCTCGCAACACGATCGTCTCGGTCAAGCGATTCATGGGGCGCGGCGTCAAGGACGTCGAGCACGTCGAGAACCTGCCGTATGACTTTGTCGACGAGCCCGGCATGTTGCAGTTGCGGACCGTCGCCGGCGTCAAGAGCCCGGTCGAAGTTTCTGCCGCGATCCTCGGCCTGCTGCGCGAGCGTGCCGAGACATCGCTGGGTGGTCCCCTGGTCGGTGCAGTCATCACGGTGCCTGCCTACTTCGACGATGCTCAGCGCCAGGCCACGCGTGACGCTGCGCGCGTGGCTGGCATCAATGTGCTTCGGCTGCTCAACGAGCCGACCGCTGCCGCCCTGGCTTACGGCCTCGACAATGCCGCGGAAGGCACCTATGCGGTCTACGATCTCGGCGGCGGCACCTTCGATGTCTCGATTCTCAAGCTGACCAAGGGTGTCTTCGAGGTACTTGCCACGGGCGGCGACTCCGCGCTCGGTGGTGATGACTTCGATCATCGGCTCTACTGCTGGGCGCTCGAACAGGCGAACCTGTCGTTGCTGCCGCCTGAAGACCAACGGCTGCTCACAGTCAAGGCGCGCGCCGCCAAGGAAGCCTTGTCATCCCGGCTTGCCACCACGCTGCAGGCGCGCCTGTCGAACGGGCAATGGGTCAACCTCAACGTCAAGGCCGATTCGTTCGCCGGCATGACGCAGCACCTCGTCGCCAAGACGCTTGACGCAACCCGGCGCGCGCTGCGCGATGCCGGGCTCAAGCCGACCGACATCAAAGGCGTGGTGCTGGTCGGTGGGGCGACGCGCATGCCACACGTGCGCCAGGCGGTGGCCGATCTCTTCGGCCAGCCGCCCCTGACCAACCTCGACCCCGACAAGGTGGTCGCCCTGGGTGCCGCCATGCAGGCCAACCTGCTCGCCGGCAATCGCACGGCCGGTGACGACTGGCTGCTGCTTGATGTCACGCCGCTTTCACTTGGCCTGGAGACGATGGGTGGTTTGGTCGAGCGCATCATCCCGCGCAACTCCACCATTCCGGTCGCGCGGGCTCAGGAGTTCACCACCTTCCGTGACGGCCAGACGGCCATGGCGATCCACGTCGTGCAAGGCGAGCGCGAACTGGTGAGTGACTGTCGTTCACTCGCTCGCTTTGAGCTGCGCGGCATTCCGCCGATGGCGGCGGGCGCTGCCCGCATCCGCGTGACGTTCCAGGTCGATGCCGATGGCGTGCTCGCCGTGTCGGCGCGCGAAGAAATGAGCGGCGTGGAAGCGTCGATTTCGGTGAAGCCCTCCTATGGCCTGGGCGACGACGACATCACCCGCATGCTGCAGGATTCTCTCGGTGCGGCCGATACCGACATGCGCGCGCGCGCGCTGCGCGAGCAGCAGGTCGAGGCACAGCGCCTGCTGGAGGCGACGCAGGCCGCCTTGGCGGTGGACGCCGACCTGCTCGACACCGAGGAACGTGCATCACTGCAAGCCCTGGTGGATCGCGTACGCGAAGTTGCCGTGGCAGCCGACCCGGATCGAGTGAAGGCTGCGGTCGATGCGCTGGCGCACGGCACGGAGGAGTTCGCGGCGCGCCGCATGGACCGGTCGATTCGTGCCGCACTCGCCGGTCGCCGGGTCGACGACGTCATGGCCGAGTAGCGACTGACAAGCCATGCCGAAGATCACCGTACTGCCCCACCCGCAGATCTGCCCGCAGGGCGCGACCATCGAGGCCGTGCCGGGGGAGAGCATTTGCCGCAACCTGCTCGACAACCATATCGAGATCGAGCATGCCTGCGAGATGTCCTGCGCCTGCACCACCTGCCACGTGATCGTGAAGCAGGGCCTTGCGCAGTTGAACCCGTCACGCGAGGACGAAGACGATCTGCTGGACATGGCCTGGGGCCTGACGCCGGCCTCGCGCCTGTCTTGTCAGGCGATCGTCGGCGAAGACGATCTGGTGGTCGAGATTCCCAAGTACTCGATCAACCACGCGCGCGAGAACCACTGAA
>LNFM01001645.1_pt1 | contig 50261 bp, 46 predicted proteins | sample 596031 | NCBI WGS metagenome assembly LNFM01 (sample SAMN04254537, study PRJNA301005) | activated carbon metagenome | isolation source: dual media filters at the Ann Arbor, Michigan drinking water treatment plant | place: USA: Ann Arbor | reverse complement strand
GGATGTGCCTCGGGTGTGATCCCGTGCCCAAGGTTGAAGATATGCGGCCCCTTGGAAAACGCCCGCACCACGTGCTGGGTCGCGGCGATCAGCGCCTGCCCACCCGTCACCATATGCTCGGGCGCTAGGTTGCCCTGCACGCAGCCGTCGATCTGCACATTCGCCGCCGCCCATTCCGGGCTGACCGAGTTGTCGATCGCCACGCAATCCGCCCCGGTCCGGTGCGCGAACCCGATATAGCCCTGCCCCGCCTCGCGCGGGAAGGCGATGACCGGAATCCCCGGATGCCGCGCCTTCAGGGCAGCGATGATCTTGGCTGCCGGAGCCTCGGCGAAGTCCTTGAAATCCTGCCCTTTCAGCGACCCGGCCCAGCTGTCGAACAGCTTGACCACCTCCGCCCCCGCCTCGATCTGCGCCGACAGATACTCTACCGTCGCGTCCGAGATCTTGTCGATCAGCGCCCGGAACGTCGCCCGGTCAGCGGCCTTCAGCGCATGCGCCGCCGCCTGATCCTTCGACCCCTTCCCCGCGATCATGTAGGTCGCCACCGTCCAGGGCGCGCCCGCAAACCCGATCAGCGTCGTCTCCTTCGGCAGCTCCCGCGCAAGTATCCGCACCGTCTCATACACGGGCGAAAGCGTCTCGTGAATCGCCTCCACCGGCTTCAGGTTCGCCACCTGCGACGCGGTATCCGTCGTCTCCATCCGCGGCCCTTCGCCGGTCTCGAACCACAGCTTCGGGCCCAGGGCCTGCGGCAAGAGCAGGATATCGGCAAACAGGATCGCCGCATCAAAGCCATAGCGCCGGATCGGCTGAAGCGTCACTTCCGCCGCCAGATCGGGCGTATAGCACAAGCTCAGGAAATCCCCCGCGCGTCCCCGCGTCTCGCGGTATTCCGGCAGGTATCGCCCCGCCTGACGCATCATCCAGATCGGCGGGGTCGGCAGCACCTCGCCCTTCAGCGCGCGCAGGATCGTCTTGGTCATTCCGGGGTCCTTTCGTCTTCGCCCATGGGTCCGCTGCCCCGCCCGCCTTGTCAAGAGTTGTCAGCCCCGCCTGACAGCGCTAAGCCTTGGCGCATGAGCGATGATCTGCCCACCCCCGCCCGCCCCCTGAAGATCGGCACCCGAGGCTCGCCCCTCGCCCTCTGGCAGGCGCACGAGACGCGCCGCAGCCTGATGGCCGCCTTCTCCCTTCCCGAAACCGCGTTTCAGATCGTGGTGATCAAGGTCACCGGCGACCAGATCCAGGACAAGGCCTTGCGCGAAATCGGCGGCAAGGGCCTTTTCACCCGCGAGATCGAAGAGGCGCTTCTCGACGCCAGCATCGACATCGCCGTCCACTCGATGAAGGACATGCCGACGATGCAGCCCGAGGGCCTTGTCCTCGACTGCTACCTCCCCCGCGCCGACGTGCGCGATGCTTTCGTCTCCCCCCGTTTCGCAAGTATCTCCGACCTCCCCCAAGGCGCCACCGTCGGTTCCTCCAGCCTCCGCCGCCGCGCGCAGCTCGCCCTTCGCCGCCCCGACCTCCAACTGGTGGAGTTTCGCGGCAACGTCCAAACCCGGATGCGCAAGCTCGACGAAGGCGTCGCCCACGCGACCTTCCTCGCCATGGCCGGCCTCACCCGCCTTGGCATGGCCGAGGTCGCCCGCTCTGCCATCGCGCCCGAGGAAATGCTCCCCGCCGTCGCCCAAGGCGCCATCGGCATCGAGCGCCGCACCTCCGACACCCGCACCGCCGCTCTCCTCGCCCGCATCCACGACCGCGACACCGGCCTCCGCCTCGCCGCCGAACGCAGCTTCCTTCTCACCCTCGACGGCTCCTGCGAAACCCCCATCGCGGGCCTCGCGGTGCTGGACGGCCCGACCCTCTGGCTGCGCGGAGAACTCCTCCGCCCCGACGGATCGGCCAACGTCACAGGCGAAAGACGCGGCCCCGTCGGACAGGGCGCCGACATCGGCCGCGCGCTGGCCGAAGACCTCCTCAGCCGGGCAGGGCCGAACTTCTTTCACTAAGGCACCCGCGCGCCGTCACCCCTCCAACGCCAGCCGCGTCTCCACCAGCCGCACCAGATGCGCCGCCGCAGCCTCGACATTCGACGGGGTCAGCAGGTCCCAATGCGCCGGCAAAAGCCACAGCGCCTCATAGCTTGTAGGCTGCATCCGCACCCCGTCAAGATCGGCCCACAGGCTGTAATCGAACTGCCTCGACATCGCGCTCCAGCTATTTCCCGCGAAACCAAGGTTCAGCACCATCCGCCCACGCGGCACCTCGACCCGAAGCTGCTCCAGGTCCGAGCTTTGCTTCTCCACCTTCCCCCCGAACCGCCCCTCCAGCGCCCCGGCAATGGCCTTGCGCAGCTTGGCGGGCGTTACCGGCACCGCCTCGGCAAAGCTTGGCACATGCGGTGCCGGAGGCCCGGCGGCCTCACCGGTCAGCCCCTGCAGCCGTACAAACCCCTCGATCCCGCCGGGATCGGCCCCCAGCCGAGCCAGGTTCTTGACGGTCTGGAACCGAAGGTCCGGCCGCGAATGCACCGCGCGCTCCACTTCGGCCAGAACCGGCAGCCGTTTCATCAACGCCTCCCGCTCCGCAGGGCCCAGCGGTCCCCCCGCCTGCGCCTCGTACAGGGACGACATCTCTTGGGCATAATCCTCCCGGTCGCGCAGCGTCATCGCATCCAGCGCCACGAGCCGCCAAAGGACAAAAGTCGACGGACACCCCCGCAGCAGTGGAAACCCCGTCGCCGCCTCTTCCCGCCGATGCGCCCGAACCCGCTCCATGCCAGCCTCCAGGCTTCACCAGCGCAGGGTGCGCTACTGCGCACCTCCCGTCAAACCCGACCCGCGCCAAGCGGATGATCCGGGCGCTGCCCATACACGTGGTGTCCCCTCCCTCAAGGAAGAACGCTGGGAGGACAGGCCGACCCACAGACCATACCCCCCTTGATACCCACGACCAGGCAAGCGCCGCCCCTTCCGCGTGGCCCCGCAACCCCCCGGCATTTGCCCATGTCCGAAATACTCCCGCCAAAAGCAGCACCGGCAGCCCTCAGCCCCGCCCGCCTTGCGTCGCGTACCACGGCCCGCCCCATCCCGGAAGCCAACCACGCCCCCACCCGCCGCGGCCCCCGGCATTTGCCCTTTTCAAAATACTCCCGCCGGAGGCAGCACCGCCAGCCCCAGGCACCGGCACCCATGCCAACGCGCCCCCAAACAATCGACCCCCTTCCCACGGCGAAACAGCGACGACCAACCCCACAGGCGCGGGTTAACGAACCCCTAACGCCCGCGACCAACCCCTTGAAATCACATCGCTCCCAGCGTTTGTCCACCGTGGACACCTCACACCACCTTCCCCCGGTCCAGTCGCGAAAGCACCCCCTCCGCCCCGGCCAGCACCGCCTCCCGATGCCCCGCCTCCATCCCGTCCCAGACCCGGTACATCTGCCCCATCCGGGGGTTCCCCCGGAACCGCTCCCGATGCCGCACCAGGAAGTGCCAGTACAGCAGATTGAACGGACAAGCCCGCTCCCCCACTTTCTCCTTCACCCGATAAGAACACCCCCCGCAGTGATCCGACATCCGGTCGATATAGGCCCCCGAGGACACATAGGGTTTCGACCCCAGCAGCCCCCCATCCGCGAACTGGCTCATGCCCAGCGTATTCGGCGCCTCCACCCATTCGAAGGCATCGACATAGACCGACAGATACCACTCATGCACCGCCGCCGGATCCACCCCTGCCAGCAGCGCAAAATTCCCCGTCACCATCAGCCGCTGAATATGGTGGGCATAGGCCAGGTCGCGGGTCTGCCCGACGGCCGCCTTCATGCAAGCCATCCCCGTCTCACCCCCCCAATAGACCGCAGGCAAGGCCCGGGAATGCTCCAAGGCATTCCCCTCCAGATACGCGGGCCCCTTCAGCGCCCAGATCCCCCGCACATATTCCCGCCAGCCGATCACCTGCCGGATGAACCCCTCCGCCGCCTGGATCGGCACCTTCCCCGCCTGCCACGCCGCTTCCACCGCCCGACACACCTCCATCGGCCCCAAAAGCCCGATGTTCAGATAGGGCGAAATCACCGCATGGGAGAGAAACGCCTCCCCCTCCAGCATCGCATCCTGCTCCTCGCCAAACCGGGGCAGTCGCTCCTCGACGAACTCTCGCAATGCCGCCAGCGCACCGTCACGATCCGTCGCCCACCGAAAAGACCGCAGCCGCCCGAAATGAGTGAACCGAGCCTCCACCAGCCCCAGCACCTCCTCCACCACCGCGTCCGGCCCAAAATCCCAGGGCCGCGCCCGCAACAAGTCCCCCTTCGCGGGCTTCCGGTTGTCGTGGTCAAAGTTCCACTGCCCGCCCGCCGGCTGATCCCCCTCCATCATCAACCCGGTCTTCCGCCGCATGTCGCGGTAGAACCACTCCATCCGCAGCTGCTTGCGCCCCTCGGCCCACCCCGCGAACTCCGCTTCAGAGCACAGGAAGCGGTCATCCTCCAGGACCCGCACCGGCACCGGCAGTGCCTCCAGGTCACGCAAGACCCGCCACTCCCCCGGCTTCGTTGCCAGCACTTCCGAGGCCCCAAACTCCGCCGCCCGCCGCAACAGCTCCCCGGAAATCGTCTGCGCATTCTCCGGATCGTCCAGCCGCGAATAGGCAACCCGCCACCCATCCGCCGCCAGCCCCGAAGCGAACTTCCGCATCGCCGCCAGGATCAACGCAATCTTCTGCGGATGGTGTGGGACGCTCTCGCCCTCCCCCATCACCTCCGCCATCACCACGACATCCGTTGCCCGGTCCGCTGCCTTCAGCGCCGCCACGTCCCGCGAAAGCTGATCCCCAAGGACCAGAACCAACCTCACCACGGCACGACCTCGCCCTTCCAGTCGTAGAACCCGCCCGACTGCTCCGGCCCCAGCCCCTCCAGCACCCGCAGCAAATTCCCCGCCGCGACCTCCGGAGCCACTGCCGGATGCCCAACCCGCAGGGCCGGAGCCAACCCCGTCTCCACCGTCCCGGGATGCAAGGCCACAAAGACCGACAACGGATGCGTCCGCGCGGCCTCCACCGAGGCCGTCCTGACCAACTGGTTCAACCCCGCCTTCGCCGCCCGATACCCATACCAGCCGCCCAAGCTGTTATCCCCGATCGACCCCACCCGCGCTGACAGCACCGCCAGCCGACTGACACGATCCCTCGGCAACAACCGCAAAGCATGCTTCATCACCAGCGCCGGACCCACGGCATTCACCGCAAACTGCGCCGCCAGACCCTCGGCCGTCACCGCGCGCAGCGTCTTCTCCGGCCCGACCCCGCCGATGACCAGCGCCCCCGTCGCCACCACCACCAGATCGAACAGACCCTCGACCGCCCCCAGCACGCGCGCAACCGCCGCCTCGTCCGTCACCGCAAGCCCATCGCCCGACCGCGACAGCCCGACGACTTCACCCCGCTCCCGCAGCGCCGACACCAGGGCCGAGCCGATCCCGCCCGACGCCCCCACAACCAAAGACCGCATGATCCCTCCAGGTCAGAGGCATGAGATAGCGCCTACCCCGCCCGCGACCATGGCTTGCCCTTTTCCAAATACTCCCGCCGGAGGCTCTGCCCGCCCCACCGGCACAACGCCGGACGAGCTTCCGCGACAGCGCCGTCACGAGGGGCTCGATGCCCGCCGTGACGGCTCCCCGCTCAAGGTTAAGTCCGCACTAATGCGGACAGCCAACCCATTGTTTTTCAAAGATCCAAATGCCCGCCCAGCGCGGACAGTGCTCAGACGACGATCTCACTCGGGACGATGAAGTCCACCGTCACCCCGGAGCCAAAGGCAACCTGCCCCCAGTCCGCGACATCGAAATCCGCCACCAAGGTGGCCCCGGTCGGATACCGCGCGAACTCGGCGTTGGCCGGCGGATGCGCCACCAACCGGGCCGCGAACTCCGCGATCCCGGGGTTGTGCCCGATCATCATAACGACGTCCGCCTTCGCATGGCGCAGGACCGCCATCATCACATCCGGCCCCGCATGATACAGCGCTGGCTTCAGCTCCAGCACCGGCGCCCCCGGCAGCGCGGGCGCAATCCCCGAAAAAGTCTTCCGCGTCCGCACCGCGTCGGAACAGAGGACCTCGCCCGGAACATAGTCACGTGAGGCAAGCCACTGCCCCAGGTCCGCCGCCGCCGCCTTGCCGCGCTCATTCAGAGGGCGGTCATGGTCGGGGGTCATCGGGTCGTCCCATGAGGATTTCGCGTGCCGCGTCAGGATCAACCGCTTCATCTGTGAAACTGCCCCATGTGATAGGCCGACTGTTCGGGCAGTCTTGCATAGCTTTGCGACACCGGGCAAGCGCGGCGCACAAGGCAGCCACCGGACAGGCACTCCGCCCCCTCGGGCTGGTCAAGAAAGGCATGACAGGCGGGCACGTCATACCCCGCCCCGGTCAATGCCCCCGCCGGGCAGGCCGTCAGGCAAGGGGCCGTACAGCCCTCACAAGGCCGCGCTACCGGGGGCGGCACCGCGACCGCCTGCTTCAGCGCCAAAGCCCCGCGAAAGCTGACCATCAACCCCTGCCCCGCATGCACCAGTAGCCGAACGGGGCTGTCCCACACCCGCCCCGTCCGCAGCGCCCACTGGTAGAACGGGTGATAGGGCGGCCCACCGAACGGAAACAGCGCCTTCGCCCCCAGGTCGCAGGCAATCCGCCCGATCACCCGCCGCGACCAGCGGTCCACTGGGTCGGGCTCTCCCCACTCCGGCTGCGCCTGCAGATGCGCCCAGAACCCAGGTTCCTTCGGCCCCAGCATCAGCAGGGTCCGTGTTCCCGCCGGAAACCCCTCCTCGCCCTCAGCCACAGCAAAGCCGCCCAGGATCTCCAGCCGCTCCTCGACCAGCCGGGCCTCTAGCGCCGGAAGGGTAATCCCAGCGCCCATCCCAGCCTCGCCGGTCTCTCGTCCTGCCATTCCAGCCCCACGGTCATTGCCTCATGCCCTGCCTTCGGTTCTGGCACATAGGTGCGGAAAAGCCGGTCCCAAACCGACAGGGCAAAGCCGTAATTGCTGTCATGCTCCTCGCGATGGATCGAGTGGTGCACCCTGTGCATGTCCGGCGTCACCAGCACCAGCCGAACCACGCGGTCCAGGGGCCCCGGCATGGCCAGGTTCGCATGGTTGAACAAGGCTGTTCCGCTCAGCAGGATCTCGAACACCAGCACCGCCAAGGCGGACGGCCCCAGCAGATAGACCAGCCCGATCTTCAGCCCCATCGAGGCGAGGATTTCCACCGGGTGAAACCGGAACCCCGTCGTCACATCCATGTCGCGGTCGGCATGGTGGACCCGGTGGAACCGCCAGAACAACGGCACCTTGTGCGTCACCAGATGCTGCGCCCAGATCGCAAAGTCCAGGGTCAGGACGGCCAGCACCAGTTCCAGCCATGCGGGCCAGTCCAGCCGGTTGAACAGGCCCCAGCCCTGCGCCTGCGCATCCAGCGCCGCCCCGATAGCCAGGAGTGGCAGCAAGACCGCCAGCCCCCGGAGTGCGACGGTATTCAAAACGGTGATCGCCAGATTGGTCGGCCAGCGCCGACCGCGGGCAAAGGTGCGGGGGCGGCGCGGGGCAAGCGCCTCCAGCCCCGCGAAGAGGGCAAAGAGCGTCAGGAACACCCCGCCACGCCAGAGAAGATCGGTCTCCATAAGCCAGCTATATGCGCGATTCGCGGCAAATGGTTAAGAACTGCCGGTATGCGCGCGCGTATGCATGGAATGAATACGGGAAACATACGCGCGGAATACCCCGAAAATCCCGTCCTTTCCGCTGCTTAATCGCCCGTTCGGTCGCCCTGCCGCTCAGCGCCGGACATGCGGCTTCACCCGCGGCGCGGTCGACCGGATCTGGCTCCCTGCGCCGTGGTCGGTGAACAGCTCCAAGAGGCAGGCGTTGGGCACCTTGCCGTCCATGATCGTCACCGCCCGGGTGCCCTGCTCGATCGCCATCAGCGCGGTCTCGGTCTTCGGGATCATCCCGCCCGAGATCACGCCATCTGCGGTCATCTGCCTGATCTCTTCCGGGGTGATCTGGGTCATCACCTGACCGCTGGCATCCTTCACCCCCGGCACGTCGGTGAGCAGCAGCAGACGGTCCGCCTGAAGCGCCCCCGCGATGGCCCCCGCCGCTGTATCGCCGTTCACGTTGAAGGTCTCGTTGTCCTTCATCCCCGTCGCGACCGGCGCCACCACCGGGATGATCCCCGCGTTGTAAAGGTCACGCAGGACCTGGACGTTCATCTCGACTGGGCGGCCGACATAGCCGAGTTCCGGGTCATCCGCCTCACAGACCATCAGGTCGTCGTCCTTGCCGGAAATGCCCACGGCACGCCCGCCCGCATCCATGATCGCCTGGACGATCCGCTTGTTCACCAGGCCCGACAGGATCATCTCCACGACTTGCACCGTCGCTTTGTCGGTAACCCGCTTGCCGCGCACGAATTCGGATTTAATCCCAAGCTTTTCAAGCATCTCGTTGATCATCGGCCCGCCGCCGTGAACCACGACCGGATGCACGCCGACCTGCTTCATCAGCACGATGTCACGGGCGAATTCCGCCATCGCGGCGTCGTCACCCATCGCGTTGCCGCCGAACTTGACGACGACGACAGCCCCCTCGAACCGCTGGAGGTAGGGCAGCGCCTCGGACAGCATCTTGGCGGTGGTGATTGCGTCTTTCATGGTCAGGGTCTGCTGTTTCATGGCGGCCTCCGTGTCAGTGGCCGCATAAGGCTTTTCCGCCCCTCTGCCAAGCCTTGCCTTCCCCGTGCGCAAGCGTAGCCTGTGACGCCAAAGGAGACACCAGATGTCCGAGCAGAAAACCCTTGTCCTGACCGGCGCAAGCCGCGGGATTGGTCATGCGACCGTCAAGCGGTTTGGCGCCGAGGGGTGGCGCGTCCTGACCTGCTCGCGCCAGCCGTTCGATCCGCGTTGCCCCTGGCCGGGGGGTGAAGAGAACCACATCGAGATCGACCTGGCCGACCCAAACAAGACAATCGCCGCCATCGAGACGATCAAGGGAAAGGTCGGCGGGCGTATCCATGCCCTTGTAAACAATGCCGGAATCAGCCCCAAGGGCCCCGAGGGTGCGCGGCTGAACACCATGACCACCGACCTTCGGACCTGGGGCCACGTCTTCCACGTCAACTTCTTCGCCCCCGTGATCCTGGCCCGCGGCCTGAAGGATGAGTTGACCGCGACCAAAGGCTCCATCGTCAACGTCACCTCCATCGCCGGGGTCCGCGTCCACCCCTTTGCGGGCGCGGCCTATGCCACGTCCAAGGCGGCGCTTGCGGCGCTGACCCGCGAAATGGCCCACGATTTCGGGCCCTTGGGCGTCCGCGTCAACGCCATCGCTCCGGGAGAAGTGGAAACCGCAATCCTCTCCCCCGGCACCGACAAGATCGTCGAGCAACTGCCGCTGCGCCGCCTCGGCCAGCCGAAGGAAGTCGCCGACGCGATCTGGTTCCTGTGTTCCGACCAGTCCAGCTACATCTCGGGCGCCGAGATCGAGGTCAACGGCGCGCAGCACGTCTGACCTTTGCCCTTCGCGACCTGCTCTGGCATAAGGGCCCATCCCGAAAGGTCCGGCCATGCTTGACGACACTGACGACATCCACCCGCTCTTCCACGGCGCCCCGAAGGGGCTCGAGTTCCGCAAGCTGCGCAAACGCCTTGTCCAGCAGGTGCGTGAGGCGATCGACACCTATGGCATGGCAAAACCCGGAGACCGCTGGCTGGTCTGCCTGTCCGGCGGCAAGGACAGCTACACGCTGCTTGCGATCCTGACCGAACTGAAATGGCGCGGCCTTCTGCCCGTCGACCTTCTGGCCTGCAACCTTGACCAGGGCCAGCCGAACTTTCCGGCGACCGTGTTGCCCGAATTTCTGACGAAGATGGGCGTCCCCCACCGGATCGAGTACCAGGACACCTATTCCGTCGTGATCGACAAGATCAAACCGGGCGGGACGATGTGTTCGCTGTGTTCGCGGCTAAGGCGCGGAAATCTCTACCGGATCGCGCGCGAAGAGGGGTGCTCGACCGTCGTCCTCGGCCACCACCGCGACGACATCCTGGAAACCTTCTTCATGAACCTGTTCCACGGCGGGCGCCTTGCCAGCATGCCGCCGCGGCTTCTGAACGAGGACGGCGATCTGTTCGTCGCCCGCCCGCTCGCCTTCGTCGCCGAGGAAGACTGCGGCAAGTTTGCGGGTGCCATGGGCTATCCGATCATCCCTTGCGACCTTTGCGGCAGCCAGGAAGGTCTCCAGCGCGCCCAGGTGAAAAAGCTCCTGGACGAGTGGGAGGCCCGCACCCCTGGCCGCAGGCAGATCATGTTCCGTTCTCTGATGAACGTCCGCCCCTCGCATCTGGCCGACCCCGCGCTGTTCGACTTTGCCGGGCTCACTTCCGCTCAGGCAGATAGCGAAAATTCTTCGCAACTTTCGGATGAGCGTTAAGGAACTGATCAGGAACATCCGCCTAGCTTGACCTTGAACCGCGGGCATCTGGCCCGCCTGTTTGGGGGCGAATGGCATGACTTTGGCGCTGCAACGGCTGGCACAGCATTCCTGGCAAATCCTGGCGCTGCTGCCGCTTCTTGCCCTGTCGGCCTTCTGGGTTGGCGGCGAAGCAGCCCTTGTAGCCTTGGCAACCGCCTTGCCCCTTGCCATCCTGGCGGTCGGGCGGGACCCAAAACCGGTCGATCCCGGCGCTGTCAGCGATCAGGTCATTGCCCGGCTGGATGCGATGCTTGCTGAAACCCGGGCTCGGGGTGGTTCCACCGGCTGCTTCGTCATCCAGTTCGACGATGCCGCCCACCTCTGCGACCGGTTGGGGCGCGCCCGCCAAAGCGAGGTGCTGTCGGCCTGCGTCGCCCGCCTGCGCGGCGCCCTGCGCCCTGGCGACCTGCTTTACACTCTGGAAGACGGCAGCCTGGTCGTCGTTCTCGCGACCTCGCCCCGGCTCGACCTTGAAATCATGGTCCGGATCGCCGCGCGGCTGCAACTGGTGGCGCAGCAGCCGGTGACCTTGTCTTCGGGGCCGGTGCAGGTGACCTGTTCCATCGGTTTCTGCTTTTCGATGCAGATGGCCCAGCCCAGCGGCCGTGCGCTTCTGGACGCAGCCCAGGTCGCCGGGGATGAGGCTGCTGCCTGCCGTCCGGGCGCGATCAGGTCTTACTCCTCGGAACTGGCGCAGGCCCGGGCTGACCGCGACACCCTTCGCACCAGCTTTGCCGGCGCCGTCGACCGGGGTGAGGTGCGGGCCTGGTTCCAGCCGCAGGTTTCGACCGACAGCGGCGAAGTGACCGGGGTCGAGGCGCTGGTCCGCTGGATCCACCCTGACCGCGGCTGCCTCTCGCCTGCGGCTTTCCTGCCCGCCATCGAAGGCTCTGAGCTGATGGAGCTTCTGGGCCAGACCATGCTGACCCAGTCGCTGGCAGCCCTGGCCGAATTCGACCGCAAGGGGATTCGCATTCCGACCGTTGCGGTGAATTTCTCGCAGCAGGAACTGCGCGACCCGCATCTGCCGGAACGGCTGGGGTGGACGCTTGACCGCTTTGGCCTCGCCCCGTCGCGCCTGACTGTCGAAGTGCTGGAATCGGTGGTTGCGGGCGATGGTGACGACATCCTGGCCTCGAACATCGGCCGGATTGCCGCGATGGGCTGCAGTGTCGATCTTGACGATTTCGGCACCGGACATGCCTCGATCACCGCGATCCGGCGGTTTGCGCTCAACCGGCTGAAGATCGACCGCAGCTTTGTCCAGAATGTCGACCAGAACCGCGATCAGCAGAACCTGATCACCGCGATCCTGTCGCTGGCCGAACGCCTGGGGCTTGAGACGCTGGCCGAAGGTGTCGAAACCCCCGGCGAACACGCTCTCCTCGCCCAGCTTGGCTGCGGTCATGTCCAGGGCTATGTCGTCGCGAAACCGATGCCTGTCGAGGACCTGGCAACCTGGCTGGCCACGCACCGCGAAAAGCGCGCCCAGGCTCTGCGGATCGGCGTGCGGGCGCGGTAGGGCGAGGACCGGCGGAGAAAGAGTCCAATCTTCGGTTCCGGCTACACTGCGCCGCCAGACCAACCGCCGACCCGAGTCTCTTTCCCAGAACGGCACGTCCTGTCTTGACCGCTTACGCCAGACGAAACAGCTTTTCCCGCGAGGTCACGCCGCGCACCAGTGTCAGCCGGGACTTGGGCACGCCCATCGCTTTGGCCAGCGCCGCACGGGCCGCTTCGGTCGCCCGGCCGGCCTCCGGCGGCTCGCTCACCCGGATCAGGATTCTCCCATCCCTCCGCTCGATCCCCGGCTGCCGCGCATTGGGCGTCACCCGCACGGCAATCGTCGCGCCCTCATGGGCCATATCGGACAGTTCGGTCATCCGACCGGAATGCCCCAGGTCGCGTCACGGAACAAGGCGCTTGGGCACCCCGCCGCGTCAGACGCCGACGTCGATGCCCAAGCCCCGTTCACGCGCCCGCTGCACCGCAACCGCCGCCACGGCCAGGTCCTGCAAGCCGACCCCGGTTCCATCAAACAGCGTGATTTCGTCTGCCGACCGTCGCCCCGGATGCCGACCGATCAGCACGTCGCCCAGGGGCACGATGGTCGAAGCGTCCAGCAACCCGGCCGCCACAGCATGCTGCGCCTCGCCAATGGTCACCGATTGCGCGACTTCATCGGTGAAGACGGCCGCCGCCGCGACCAGTTCCGGCGCGACCTCCTGCTTGCCCTTGGTGTCGGTGCCCATGCAGGAAAGATGCGTGCCGGGCGAGACATGACTGGCCAGAAGGCTTGCTGCAGGCGAAGAGGTGATGGTCACGATGACCTCCGCCTCTTGCATCCGGGGCAGGTCCACCGCCTCGAACGGCAGGCCGAGTTCGGCGGCCACCGCGCCAAGCTTTGGCAGCATCTCGGGATGCAGGTTCCAGGCGATCACCCGCTCGAACCGCCGGACCCGCGCCGCCGCGCGCAGCTGGAACCCTGCCTGATGCCCCGCGCCGACGATGCCCAGCACATGCGCCTCGGGCCGCGCCAGGCGGTCGATGGCGATGGCGCTTGCCGCTGCCGTCCGCAGCGCGGTCAGAAGGTTGCCGCCGACCATCGCCACCGGCCGCCCGGTCTCGGGGTCGAACAGAAAGACCGAGGACTGGTGGTTGATCATCCCCTTCGACGCATTCCCAGGGAAATACCCCCCGGCCTTTACGCCCAACTGCCCCCCTGCCCGGTCGAGGCCGGACTTGAACCCGTACTGCCGCCCCTCGCCCAGCGCCTCGCGCACCACGGGGAAGTTGTAGGCATCGCCACGGGCCATCGCCGAGAAACAGGCCTCGACCGCGCGGAAAGCGTCTTCGGGGCTGACAAGCGAGGCGATCAGGGCCTCGGGAACGATAAGCATGACTGCCTTTCCAGGGACCCGCGCCCTGATTTGCTCTTTTCCGAAATACTCCCGCCGGAGGCTCCGACCGGAAGGCCGGGCACTGGCTCAGTAGGCCTTGCCCCTGGCCGAGACTGGCCAGACGCTTTCGACCTTGCCGTTCCGTACGCCCACGTACCAGTCGTGCACGTTGCAGGTCGGGTCACAGTGGCCGGGCACCAGCTTCAGCTTGTCGCCCACTTTCAGCACACCCGCCGGGTCGTCGATCACCCCGTGCTCATCGCTGCATTTGACGTATTTGACGTCGTCGCGTCCGAAGATCACCGGCAACCCGCTGTCCACCGACTGCGCCTTGAGGCCCGCGTCGCAGATCGCCTTGTCGGCCTTCACATGGCTCATCACCGAGGTCAGGATGAACAGCGCATTCTCCCATTCCCCCCGGTCGATCCGGTTGCCCTCCTTGTCGAGGATGCGGCCGTAGTCCGCGTCCATGAAGGCGTAGGAGCCGCACTGAAGCTCGTTGTAAACCCCTGAAGTGCTTTCAAAATAGTAGGACCCGGTGCCGCCGCCCGAGACAAGCTCCGGCTTCAGGCCGGCTGCTTCCAGCGCGTCGACGCAAGCTTTCACCTGGGCGATAGCGGCGTCGAGCTTGGCCTTGCGGTCCTCGTACTTGTCCATGTGCTGCATCGCGCCCTGATAGGCCTGGATGCCGGTGAACTTGAGGCCCTTAGCCACTGCCACGGCCTTCGCGATGGCCACAACCTCCTCGGGCGTCTTCACCCCGCAGCGGCCCGCGCCACAGTCGATCTCGACGAAGACTTCAAGCTGCGTTCCGTGGCGAACCGCCGCAGCCGACAGGTCCGCCACGTTCGCCACATCGTCCACGCAGACGATGGTCCGGGCGCCCAGCTTGGGCAATCGCGCCAGCCGGTCGATCTTCATCGGATCGCGCACCTGGTTCGACACCAGCACGTCCTTGATCCCGCCACGGGCAAAGACCTCGGCCTCTGACACCTTCTGGCAGCAGACCCCCACCGCGCTGCCCAGCCGCTCCTGCAACTTGGCCACATCCACCGACTTGTGCATCTTGCCATGCACCCGGTGCCGCATCCCGTGGGCGCGAGCATAGTCGCCCATCTTTCTGACGTTCCGCTCTAGCGCATCAAGGTCGAGGACCAGGCAAGGCGTCTGGATGTCTTTTTCGTCCATGCCGGGCAGGGCCGGGATGTCGTATCCGACTTCGAGGCCCTGGAAATTCGTTTGCTTGTTCATGGTGTTAGCCTTTCATCCAGGGAAGTTTGTCCAGATCGACGTTTCCGCCGGTGATGATGATGCCCACCCGCTTGCCGCGGAAAGCCGCGCGGTTCTTCAGGACCACCGCCAGCGGCACGGCGCTGGAGGGTTCCATGACCACCCGCAAGTGCTTCCAGGTCAGCTTCATCGCGCCGATGATCTCCTCTTCGGAGGCCGTGTAGATCTCGCTGACGTGGTTCGACACGAAGTGCCAGGTCAGGTCCTTCAGCGGGACCAGCAACCCATCAGCGATGGTCTTCGGCGCATCGTCAGCGATGATATGCCCGGCCTTGAAGCTGCGGTAGGCGTCGTCGGCCTGTTCCGGCTCGGCGGCGATCACCTTCGTCTCCGGCGCCAGCGTCGACAGCGTCAGGCAGGTGCCCGAGATCATCCCGCCGCCACCGATGGGGGCCACGACCATGTCAAGGCCACCGGTCTGCTCCATGAACTCGCGTGAGCAGGTGCCCTGCCCCGCGATCACGCGGGGGTCGTTGTAGGGGTGCACGAAATCCCCGCCGGTCCGGGCTTGAACCTCGGCAAAGGTCGCCTCGCGCGAGGTGGTCGAAGGTTCGCATTCGGTGATCACGCCCCCGTAGCGCCGCACGGTGTCCTTCTTCGCCTGCGGGGCGGTGCGCGGCATGACGACGTTGCAGGGGATGCCCCGCAGCATGGCGGCATAGGACAGGCACGAGGCATGGTTGCCGGAGGAATGCGTCGCGACGCCCTTCTGCGCCTGCTCCTCCGTCAGTCCAAAGACAGCGTTCGTCGCGCCCCGAACCTTGAAGGCGCCGGGTTCCTGGAAGTTCTCGCATTTGAAGAACAGCTCGGCGCCGCTGAGTTCGTTCAGGTAGTCCGAAGTGCGGACCGGAGTCTGGCGGATGTGCGGGCGGATGCGTTCATGCGCAGACAGCATGTCGTCGTAGGTTGGGATTTGCAGGGCCATGTCTTTCATCTCATTCCGCTGCCAGCGCCAGTGCCGGGACCGTGCCGCGATAATACTCCTGCGCCGCAGCGACGCCGGACCCCAGCTTCACCGGCCAGCGAAGATCGGCCATGCACATCTCGGCGACGCAAAGGCCCGACAGCACCATCGCCTCGGTCAGCATCCCAAGATGGCCGATGCGGAAGACCTTGCCTGCGACTTCGCCCAGGCCAACGCCGAAGGCCATGCCGTATTTCGAGGCCGCCAGCTGCACCAACGCGGTGCCGTCGCAGCCCTCGGGCACTTTCACAGCCGTCACAGTGTCTGAATAGAGGTCGGCGGAGGCCGCATAGGGTGTCATCCCCCAGGCAAAGACCGCGCGGCGCACGCCTTCGGCAAGGCGGTGGTGGCGGGCGTAGACGTTCTCCAGCCCCTCGGTCTCCAGAAGGTCGATCGAATGCGCCAGACCCGCGATCAGGCCGACAGCGGGAGTATAGGGGTAGCCGCCGCGGGCATAGGCCGCCAGCATGTCCTTGAAATCGAAGAAGGTCCGGGGCAGACGCGCGCTCTCCATCGCAGCGATGGCCTTCGGGCTGATCCCAAGGATCGCAAGGCCCGCGGGCAGCATGAAGCCCTTCTGGCTGCCTGCCACGGCAATATCGACGCCCCAGGCTGTGAATTCGAACGGCATCGAAGCAATCGACGACACGCCGTCCACAAGCAGCAGGGCGGGATGCCCGGCCGCGTCCAGGGCGCGGCGGATGCCGGCGATATCGGACTTCACCCCCGTCGCCGTTTCGTTGTGCGTCGCAAGGACGGCCTTGATGTGCCCCGCCTTGTCGGCCCGCAGGATCTTCTCGATTGCTGCCAGCGGGGCACCTTCACCCCAAGGGGTCTCGATGATCTCGACGTCCAGCTTGTGGCGCTGGCAAAGGTCGATCCAGCGGTGGCTGAACATGCCGAACCGCGCCGCCAGCACCGTATCACCGGGGGAAAGCGTGTTGGAGATCGCGGCTTCCCAGCCGCCAGACCCGGTCGAAGGGAGGATGATGACCTCGCCTTCCTCCATCTTCAGCACGCGGCGCACCCCGGCAACGGCAGGCTTGAACATCCGCGCAAAGGCAGGCGACCGATGGTCCAGCGTCGGCATGTCGCAGGCCTTGCGCACGCTTTCCGGGATATTGGTCGGGCCCGGGATGAAGACGGGGTTCTGCATGGACATCGGGCAACTCCCTGAAAGATCGCCCACAAAACCTACGCCCCGCGACCAATGCGCGCAATTTTTTCGAAAAGATTTTTCATTGTCACAATGCCGTGCTATTCCCTAATTCAGTCAATAGCTTGCGCTTTTTCATTCCATTGGAGGTCCCGATCATGGCACAGAAACCGCGTGGCCGTCCGAAGGCCTTCAACGACAAGACCGACCAGAACACCGTCCAGGCGCTGGACCGGGGCCTCGACATCCTGACCCATGTCGCCCTGAATCCCGGCCGCACCCTTTCGGAGATTGCCGAGGATACCGGCGAAGCCATCGCCACCGTCTTCCGCGCGCTTGTCACTCTGCAAGGCCACGGCATGGTCGAGGTCGATGAGCCCGGCCAGTTCTGGCACATCGGGCCGGGAGCCTTCCGCACAGGCTCCGCCTTCTTGCGCCGCACCAAGGTCGTCGAACGCGCCCGCCAGCCGATGGACGCCCTCATGCGCGAAACCGGCGAAACCGCAAACCTTGGGATCGAGGTCAAGGACGAGGTCTTCTTCGTGGCCCAGGTCGAAACCTACGAGGCGATCCGCGCTTTCTTCCCGCCCGGCACCCGCGCGCCGATGCACTCCAGCGGCATCGGCAAGGCCCTTCTCGCCTGGTACCCGGAAGAAAAGACCCGCGGCATCCTGGCCCGCAAGGGGCTGGAGAAGTTCACCTCGCTGACCCTCACCAGCGACTCGGCGCTGATGCGCGACCTTTCCCGCACCCGCGACCGGGGCTTCTCCATCGACGACCAGGAACGCGCCGAGGGGATGCGCTGCGTCGCCGCCCCGATCTTCAACGCGCATGGCGAGCCGGTGACGGGCCTCTCTGTCTCGGGCCCCGCCTTCCGCATGGGCCTCTCGGACGCGACCCGCATCGGTGCTTTGGTGCGGGCGGCGGCAGATCAGGTGACCGAGGCGACGGGCGGCACCCAGCCGGAGTGACGCTTTCGACAGGGGCCGGTCGGTCGGGGGCCAGACGGCATGCCCCGACCGGCTAGACAGGAGGTCGAAGCACGGAAGGACGACCAGATGACCAAACCCAACCTCCTGATCCTGATGGTCGACCAGCTGAACGGCACGCTTTTCCCCGACGGCCCGGCGGACTTCCTGCATACCCCGAACCTCAAGCGCCTCGCCGCCCGCTCCACTCGTTTCAGGAACTGCTACACCGCCTCGCCCCTCTGCGCCCCCGCGCGGGCAAGCTTCATGTCCGGCCAGCTTCCCAGCCGTACCCGAGTCTACGACAACGCTGCCGAATTCGCCTCGGACATCCCGACCTACGCCCACCACCTGCGCCGCGCGGGCTATCAGACTGCCCTCAGTGGCAAGATGCACTTCGTCGGCCCCGACCAGCTCCATGGCTTTGAACAGCGCCTCACGACCGACATCTACCCCGCCGATTTCGGCTGGACCCCGGATTACCGCAAACCCGGTGAGCGGATCGACTGGTGGTACCACAACCTCGGCTCCGTCACCGGCGCGGGCGTGGCCGAGATCACCAACCAGTACGAATACGACGACGACGTGGCCTTCCAGGCGGTCCAGAAACTCTATGACCTGGCGCGCGGCCAGGACCCCCGCCCCTGGGCACTAACCGTCAGCTTCACCCACCCGCATGACCCCTTCGTCGCCCGTCGCAAGTACTGGGACCTCTACGAAGGTGCCCCCGAGTGTGAACCGCCGGAGCCTGTGGCCTACGACGACATGGACCCCCATTCCAAGCGCCTGATGGACGCCTGCGACTGGCGGGGGATGGAGATAACCCCCGACCACATCCGCCGCGCAAAACAGGCCTATTTCGCCAACATCAGCTATATCGACGACAAGATCGGCGAGATCCTGGCCGTGCTGGAGGCAACCCGGCAGGACGCCCACATCGTCTTCCTCTCCGACCACGGCGAGATGCTTGGGCAAAAGGGCCTGTGGTTCAAGATGACCTTCTTCGAAGGCGCGGCCCGCGTCCCCCTGATGATCGCCGCGCCAGAAATGCCCGCCGGACTGATCGACACCCCGGTCTCTTCCATCGACCTCGCCCCCACCCTCGCCGCTCTGGCTGGCATCTCGATGGCCGAAGTCGCCCCCTGGACCGAAGGCGTAAACCTGATCCCCGTCGCCAACGGCGCGCCGCGCGGCCCTGTCGCCATGGAATACGCCGCCGAAGGCACGATCACCCCGATGATCGCCTTACGCGAAGGCGCCTGGAAGTACATCCGCTGCCCCGCCGACCCCGAACAGCTGTTCGATGTCGCCAACGACCCGCTGGAGACCACGAACCTCGCTACAGACCCCCGCGCAGCCGAGATTCTGCAACACTTCCGCACCCTGGCCGACCAACGCTGGGACCTCGCCACCTACGACGCCCAGGTCCGCGAAAGCCAGGCGCGCCGCTGGGTGGTCTACGAGGCCCTGCGCAACGGCGCCTACTTCCCTTGGGACCACCAGCCGCTGCGCGCCGCGTCCGAACGCTACATGCGCAACCACATGGACCTGAACGTGCTGGAAGACAGCAAGCGGTTTCCAAGGGGGGAGTGACCCGTCCAAACTGTCGCAAGGCGAGAATGTGAGAAAAGAGCAACTCTGCTTGATTTGCCCTTTCTCCCAAATACTCCCGCCGGAGGCCTCGCCGCCCGGACGCAGCGACCGGTCAGTTCCCCATCCGCGACAGCGCCGCCGAGCGGGGCCTCGATGGCCCCCGAGGCGGCACCCCCGTCAGGATCACCGCGCGTCAGCCAGCACCCGCTCCGCGCCCTTCCAGCCCATCAGGATCGACGGTGCATTGGTGTTTCCCGCGATGATGTTCGGGAAGGCGCTGGCGTCGATCACCCGCAGGCACCCGACGCCATGCACCCGCAGCCCCGCATCCACCACCGATGTGGCCGCATCCGGACCCATCCGGCAGGTGCAGCTTGGGTGATAGACCGTCCCTGACCGCGCGCGGAAGTCGTGGATCAGCTCTTCATCCGTCGCGATCGCCGGTCCCGGCCGCAGCTCTTCCTTGATCAGCCGCGCCATTGCCGGTTGCGCCGCGATCTGGCGCAGGTACTTCACGGCGGCCAGCATCTCTTCGACATCGTGGTTGGTCGAAAACGCATTCGCAGTGATCACCGGGTGATCCTCCGGCCGGCCCGTGCGCAGCCGAATATGCCCCCGGCTCGTCGGGCGGCAGTTCGACAGCCCGATCGACAGGCCGGACCAGGGATCGGGGGTCAGCAGCGGACGCTCGCCCTCGCGCGGGATCAGGGTGGAAAAGGCCTGGAAATACAACTGCATGTTCGGCCGATCCAGGTCCGACCTTGTCCGGAAGAACCCACCGCCATGGTTGATCGACTTCGCGAGCGGACCGCCGCCGCCGATGAAATACTGGAGCCCCGCCCGCAGCTTGCCCCACCAGGGCCGCAGCTCGTCGTTGTAGGTCGGCACCGTCATCGACCAGGTGTAGTTGATCCCCTGATGGTCGCTGAGATGGTCACCCACATTCGGATTGTCGCGCACCACGGGGATACCCAAGCCCTGCAACAGCCCGCCCGGCCCGACCCCCGACAGCTGCAAAAGCTGCGGCGAGTTGATCGCGCCCCCCGCCAGGATCACCTCGGCCCGCGCCCGCAGGACATGCGTCTCGCCGCCCCGGCGATACTCCACCCCCACCGCCCGGCCGCCCTCGATCACCACCCGCGTCACCATCGCGCGCGTCACGACCCGCAGGTTCGGCCGCTTCATCGCCGGTCGCAGAAAGGCCCGCGCAGTCGAGTTGCGGCGCGCATTCCGGATCGTCATCTGGTAGATCCCGGCGCCCTCTTGCACCGCGCCGTTGAAGTCCGGGTTCTCGGCCAACCCCGCCTCGCCACAGGCGGCGACATAGGACTTTACCAGCGGATGCAGCCCCGACCGGTTGGCCGAGATGAACAGCGGCCCGCCCTGCCCCCGCCAGTCATCCGCGCCGGCCTCGTTGTCCTCCAGCGCCCGATAGGCCGAAAGGCACTCCTCCCAGCCCCAGCCGGAATTGTCGCGCCCCCAATCCTCGTAGTCGGCCCGATGCCCCCGAATCCAGACCATCGCGTTGATGCTGGAGGACCCCCCCAGAACTTTCCCCCGCGGCCAGTGGTCCCGCGCGCCGTTCAGGCCCGGATCGGGCTCGGTCCGATACATCCAGTTCACGGTCGGATCGTAGAACAGTTTGCCGTAGCCCAAAGGCAGATGAACATAAAACCGCCGGTCCGTGCCTCCGGCCTCCAGCACGGTCACCTGATGGCGGCCGTTCGCGCTCAACCGGTCCGCAAGTACGCTTCCGGCGCTGCCCGCGCCCACGATGATGTAGTCGGTCTCGTCCATGCTGCCCCCCGGCATTCGGAGCGACCCTACTGGTCTGACCTGCCCCGAACCGTCCGGTTTGCGACACCGGATGTCGCAGAGAAGACTGCCACCCTGACCGACGTCAGCATCGCCGCGCAGCCGTCAAGTCGCGACCTCAAAAGTCGGGGCATAGTCGACCGGGAAATTCACCGACCTTGCGATGAAGCAGACCTCGTGGATGCGGTGATGGATCGCCTCGGCCGCCGCAAGATCGGCTCCTGGCCGCAGGATGACATGCGGCCGCAGGGTCACCTTGACGAACCGCCCCGCACCGCCACGCCCGACCTCACCCACACCGACCGGGATGTCGGAGTAGCCGGTCACCACGATCCCCGCGTCTGACGCATAGTGCAGATACCACAGCATATGGCAGGCCGAGAGCGCCGACAGGAGCAGATCCTCCGGGTTCATCTTCCCCGGATCGCCGCCCAGAAGCGGATCGTTCGAGCAGTGCACCGTCACCTTCCCCGGCACTGCGATGTCCCAGGTCCGGTCATACGCCTTGTAATGCGCTGTCCCCTCGCCCCGGTTGCCGGTCCATTGGATGCGGGTGGTGTAGTCGTGGTTGGGCATCGGCTCTCTCCCTTTGCGGGGAAAGCTAACCCGATCCTTCGCCGTCTGCCAGAGAGCGGCTCAGCTCTCGACCATCCGCCCGATGACGATCAGCACCTGGTAGTCCCGCTTCTCACAGCCGTCGACCATCGGCATCTGGCGGCCGGGGTCCATCGGGAACACATGGGTCGGGGTCTTGTCGGGGGTGCAGGACTGCCCGGTCTTGGCCGTGTAGACCGCCGCCCGACAGCGCAGATGCGTGACGTCATAGATCGTCGCGCCGTCAGCCAGGCTCCAGGCCTGATGCCCCTCGGCGTCCGGTGCGGCCACGGTCAGGATCGACGTCACCTCCCGCCCGCCCGTCACCACATACTGGCCCGGCGGCAGCGGAAAGCTCGGCGCTTCCATGATGAGGCCGTGTTCCTCCAGCCACCACGAGGCCGCATCGAACTGCCACCCAGCAGGGGCCTTCCCGCCATTCGCGAGAAGCTCGGCATAATCCGTCGACCAGACCCCCCGTGGACCGGGATCAATTTCCCAGAACCCCCAGTCCTGCGCATCATTGCCGGACGTGGAGCCGGGGTCGCCCAAGGCGGCGATGTATTGCGTCTCGCCCGGGACGAAGGCTGCTTCCGCCCAGGCGGGCGCAGCGACGAAAGTCAGCGCGGCCAAGGCGGCGCGAAGATGCAGACTGAAATGTCCCAAGGTCCACTCCCCGTTCAATGGGTCAGGACGAGAATACTAGGGCGAAAGCCCGAAAAACCAAACACCGGCGGTTTCTGTGGCTACCGCCCCTTCCACACCGGGTCCCGCTTTTCGGCAAAAGCCTTCGCCCCCTCCAGCTGGTCCTCGCTGGAGTACAGCCGGTCCACCGTCGGCATCTGCCGCTTGGTGATGCGGTTCAGCGCATCCTGAAAGCGCATGTTCTCCGCCTCGCGCACCACTTCCTTGATCGCGGCGTAGACTAGGGGGGGCCCGCTCTCCAGCAAACGCGCAAGGTCCCAGGCCTTGCCCAACAGCTCCTCTGGCGCGCAGACCTCCTTGATCAGCCCCCAGCGCTGCGCCTCCTCGGCGTCGAACCAGCGGCCCGTCAGCAAGAGGTCCATCGCCACATGATAGGGGATGCGTTTCGGCAGCTTGATGCTGGCCGCATCGGCCACCGTGCCCGACCGGATCTCCGGCAAGGCAAAGGTCGCAGTCGTCGAACACAGGATCAGGTCCGCCGACAGCGCCAGCTCCAGCCCCCCACCGCAGCAGATGCCCTGCACGGCGGCAATGACCGGCTTGTTGAGGTTCGGGAGTTCCTGCAGGCCCCCGAACCCGCCCACCCCATAGTCGCCATCCACCGCATCGCCCTCGGCCGCGGCCTTCAGATCCCAGCCGGGGCAGAAGAACTTCTCGCCCGCCGCCCGCAGGATGCAGACGCGAAGTGTGTCGTCGTCCCGGAAGTCCCGAAACACCAGCCCCATCACCCGACTGGTCTTCAGGCTGATCGCATTGGCCTTGGGCGCGTCCAGCGTCACTTCCAGAATGGCCCCCTCGCGGCGGGTCTTCAACGGCCCTTCAGTCCGCATTTCCATTGCCATCATGCTCTCCTGACCAAGGCATCCACCGCCACGGCGCCCGTCTCGCGCACCATGACCGGGTTGATTTCGATTTCCTCAAGGCTCTCGTCCGCCAGCATCAACTGCCCGAGCCTTACTGCGATCTTCGCAAGTGCCACCATGTCCGCCCTGGGCCGCCCGCGATAGCCGTCCAACAGCGGCCAGAGGCGGAGGCGCTTCGCTGCCTCCAGCACCTCGGCCTCGGTCACCGGCAGGACCAGCGTCACGGTATCGGCCAGCACTTCGGCCGCTACCCCCCCCATCCCAAGGGTCAACGTCACCCCATAGACCGGATCGCGGCGCAGGCCGAGCAGCACCTCGGCCACCGCCCCCGTCACCAATTCCTCGACCAGATAGCCCGTCGCCCCGGGCATCTCGGCCTGACCGTCCAGCGAAGTAAGCCCCAGCCGCACCGCCCCCGCCTCGGTCTTGTGGGCAAACCCGAGGCCCTTCAATACGTAGGGTGCGCGAAAGCGCAGCTTCCCGGCGACCTCGGCAAGCGTCGCGCCGGTCACCGAACCCGGCACCGGCACCCCCGCTTTGGCCAGAAGCGCCTTCCCCTCCGCCTCGGACAACATACGCACCTCGCGCGGCGCAAACGCCTTGGCAGGCCGCCAGCCCGGCTGACCCGGGGCAGTCTGCGCCACCTTGATCGCCGCAATCGCGGTTTCCAGACCCAGAAGCGTGCAGATGCCTTGGTCCATCATCTCGCGCACCCGGCCCTCGCCGAAGTTTTCGGCCATCGAGGCGACCGGAAAGGCGATCTTCCCGGTGGCCTTCTGCGCCGCCACGATTGCATCCAGCGCGGGCTGGTAGCTGGACGGATCACAGCGATCCGCCCGTGGCGTGTCGATGAAATACATCCCTGCGTCATAGGCCTCGAGCATGGCCGAGAAGACCTCGGTCGTCTTCGGCCCGTCGCCCCAGATGAAGGTGTGATAATCCAAGGGGTTGGAGATCGTCGGAATCTCCCCCAGCACCGCGAACAGCCGGTCATGCGTGGCTTGCGGGACGGCCGGGAAGTCGATCCCGTAGGGCGCCGCCAGGTCTGCGACCAAGCCCGCCTCGCCGCCCGAGCACGACAGCGAACAGATCCGCGTCCCGATCTGCGGCCCGTGGACGTGGAAGATCTTCAAGGTCTCGATCAGCTCGCTGGGCGTGTTCACCTCGGCAACCCCGATCTGCCGCAGGAAAGCGCTGGACGCGGCCCCGCCGCCCGCCAGCGAGGCGGTGTGGCTTGCGGCAGCAGTCCGCGACAGCTCGGTCTTCCCCGACTTGATCGCCACGACGCCCTTGCCCATCGCCCGCGCCTTTTCGGCCAAGGCGGCAAAGGCCGGGGCGTCGTCGATCCCCTCGATATAAAGCCCGACTGCCGTCACCCGCGGATCGTCCAGCAATGCCCCGGTCAACTCGGCCAGTCCCACGACGGCGGCATTCCCTAGACAGGCGACATAGGCCACCGGCAGGCCCCGCGCTTGCATCCCCATGTTGATCACGATGTTCGAGGACTGGCTGACCAGCGCCACGCCCTTTTCGACCGGGATGCCACCATGCTGGTCGGGCCAAAGCAGCGCACCGTCGAGGTAGTTGATCACTCCATAGCAGTTCGGCCCGAGGATCGGCATGTCTCCCGCCGCAGCGACCAGCTTGTCCTGCAGCCCCGGCTCGCCCGCCTCGGTCCAGCCAGAGGCAAAGCAGATCGCCCCGCCTGCGCCCATCGCGGCGAGTTCGCCAACCACGTCGATGGTGGCAAAGCGGTTGACCCCGATGAAGGTCGCATCCGGAGCTTCCGGCAGGTCGGCGAGGGAAGGGTATGCCTTCAGCCCCCCAATCTCCGCCTTGGTCGGATGCACTGGCCAGACCGGGCCCTTGAAGCCCATCTTCCGGCACTGCTCGATGACATTCAGCGCCCAGCCGGCCCCTAGGACGGCGATGTGGCGTGGGCGGAGGAGGCGGTCGAGGCGGCTCATGCCCGGCCTCGCTCTGCGGCATCAACCCCGGGGCGCTGCCCCGGACCCCGGGATATTTGGGGACAGATGAAATGGCAGTTGATGCGCCCTGCCTCAGCGAACCGAGGCAGGGTTTCACCTGTCGCGGTCATCGGCGTCCCCGCCTGTACCGCCCGATAACTCTTGCAGGCCAAGGTTAACAAACCCTTTCATCTGTCCTCAAATATCCCACGGGGGTCCGGGGGTGTGAAACCCCCGGTCCGACGGTTCAGCCGCCCACCGCCCTCAGCAATTCGCGGCTGATGATGTGCCGCTGGATCTCGGATGTCCCTTCCCAGATCCGCTCCACCCGGCTGTCCCGCCAGATCCGCTCCAAGGGCAACTCATCCATCAGCCCCATCCCGCCGTGGATCTGGATCGCCTCGTCGGCCACCATCGCCAGTACCTCAGTGGCCTTCAGCTTCGCCATCGACATGTCGGCCTCGGTCACCGTCCCCTGATCGTATTTCCACGCCGCCTCGCGCGTCAGCAGCTCCGCCGCCTTCAGCTCCATCGCCATGTCGGCAAGCTTGAAGCTGACCCCCTGGAACTTGCCGATGGCTTGCCCGAACTGTTTGCGCTCAGCCGCGTAGGCGATCGAGTGGCCAAGCGCTCGCTCCGCCCGCCCAAGGCAGGTCGAGGCCACCTGCAGCCGGGTGGCACCCAGCCAGGAGTTGGCGACCTCGAACCCCTTGTGCGGCTCGCCCAGCACGTTCGCCGCAGGCACCCGGCAATCGTCGAATTCCAGAACCGCGTTGGTATAGCCGCGATGGGACACGTTGCGATAGCCATCCCGCACTGTGAACCCGGGCGCGCCCTTGTCGACGAAGAAGGCGGTGATCAGCTTCTTCGGCCCGCGCGGGGTCTGTTCCTCGCCGCTCGCCATGAAGCAGATCGCAAAGCCCGCGAGGTCCGCGTGCGAAATGAAATGCTTCGTCCCATTCAGCACCCAGTCGCCGCCATCCTGCCGGGCAGAGGCCTTCATCCCGCGCAGGTCCGACCCCGCGCCGGGTTCGGTCATCGCGAGGCAATCCCAGGTCTCACCCCGGATACAGGGCATCAGATAGCGCTCGCGCTGCTCGGCATTCCCGGCCAAGAGGATGTTCGACGGCCGCGCGACACAGGTCCAGTGCAGAGCATAGTTCGCCCGGCCGAGCTCCTTCTCGTACAAAAGCCATGACAGCGTATCGAGCCCCGCGCCCCCGACCTCCACCGGCATGTTGGCGGCGTAAAGCCCCGCCGCCATGGCCTTCGCCTGAATCTCGCGGATCAGCTCCAGCGGCAGCACGCCGGTCCGCTCGACCATCTGCTCGTGCGGATACAGTTCCGCCTCGACAAAGGCCTGCGTCGTGTCGACGATCATCTGCTGTTCTTCGGTCAGTCCGAAATCCATCTCATCCCCCTCACGGGTCCACGTTGTAGGTCATGCCATCCACCGCCAGCGCCTGGCCCGAGATCATCCGCGCGCCGTCGGACGCGAGATACACCGCCATGTCAGAGACGTCCTCCGGGTCCGTCAGCCGCTTCATCGCCGTCCCCGACGCATAGCCCTGCCGCACGGCGTCCGGTGTCATCCCCTTGGCCGCCGCTTCCGCCTCGATCACGCGGTCGATCCTCGGGCCGTTCACCGAGCCTGGGCAGATCGCATTGGCCCTGATCCCATACGGCCCCAGCTCCATTGCCACCGTCTTCATCAGCCCGATGACACCCCATTTCGCCGCCACATAAGGCGCGCGGAAAGGGGTGCCGTACAAACCGCTGGTCGAGGAGATGAAGGTGATGACACCCCTCCTCTCCGGCTTCATCAGCCGCGCCGCGCCCCGTGCCAGCAGCATCGCGCCGTCCAGGTTCACCGCCAAACACTGGTGCCAGCCCTCCACCGGCATATCCTCGATCGCAGCCGTCGGACCCTTGATCCCGGCATTGGCGATGGCGACGTCCAGCCCGCCCCAATCCCGCGCAATGTCGGCGAAGAGAAGCTCCATCGCCGCCTCGCTCGAAGCATCGCAAACCGTCCCCCGTATGCCCGCCGGCAGCGCAGCCACCGCCGCTCCGTCCACATCCGTCACCCAGACCCGGTCGCCCAACGCCGCGAAAGCCCGGGCCATCACCAGCCCGATCCCGTTCGCGCCCGCGCTGATCAGGACGCGGCGGGTCACTTCGGCTGGCCGATGGCCCGGCCTGCACCCTCGGGCAGCGGCAACCCGGCGTGGGCCGCGGCCACCGCTTTCAGGTTCGCCCAAACCGCAGCCGAGGCCGGAACCGTCTTCCCCGCCTTCATGTCGACGTGCAGACACAACTGCTCCACCGTCGCCACGCAAGCATCGCCCTTCATGATCCGCACGAAAGACCGGAAGCGCTTCTCGTCCGCCGAGATGATCTGGAGCTCCCCCCGCAACTGGTCGCCCAGCTTGGCCTCGCCCAGATGCCGGATATGCGTCTCGGCCGAGTAATAGCTGTTCCCCGCCGCGACGTAATCCATCCCCGCCCCAATAGTGCGCAGGAAGTTGTCCACGGTTTCGGAGTTGCAGAAGTAATAGCGGCTTTCCGTCATGTGGCCGTTGTAATCGATCCAGCCCGGCAGGACCTGACCCTGCCACATCACCAGCGGCTGGGCCTTGGCAACACTGTCCAGCCCCTTCGCCATCGCGGCGATGAAGGCCGCCGAGCGGCGCGCGTCATGCTCGCGCAGGACCTTCCCCGCGCCGACATTGCGATCTTTGAGCGACCGAAGAATTCCGACCAGGTTCTGATCTCGCAGCCGTTCGAGATCCCGGATGTGCATATGCCCGGACTGCGCGTCGGACTGGCCCGCCACCAGATCAACCAGTTCGTCGTTGAACTCCGGCACGTCGGTCAGCTTGGTCCATGGCCATTTCAGCGCCGGGCCGAACTGCGCCATGAAATGCCGCATCCCGGCCTCGCCGCCGGCAATCCGGTAATTCTCGAAAAGCCCCATCTGCGCCCAGCGCAGGCCAAAGCTCATCCGGATCGCGTCGTCGATCTCTTCGGTGGTGGCCACACCGTCCTTCAGCATCCACAGCGCTTCGCGCCAGACCGCCTCCAGGAACCGACTTCCGATGAAGGCGTCAATCTCCTTGCGCATCACCAGCGGGAACATCCCGATCTCGGTCACGATCGCCTTGGTGCGCTCGATCACCTCCGGCGAATTCGCCGCCGAGGCCGAGATTTCCAGAAGCGGCAGCAGGTAAACCGGTGTGAACGGATGCGCCACGATGATGTTGCCGGGGTTTACCGCGCCCTTTTGCAGATCGACCGCCTTGAAACCGCTGGTGGACGAGCCGATGAGGATGTCAGGATTGGCCTGCTGCATCTGGGCGTAGACCTGATGCTTCAACTCCAGCCGTTCCGAGACGTTCTCCTGCACATACTCCGCACCCTCCAGCGCCTCGGCCATGGTGGCAGCAAAGGTCACGCTGCCTTCGGGCGGCAACGGCACATCCGACACCGCAGGGACGGCAAGCCTCGCATTGGCCAGCATCGTCGCCACGTTGCGCTCGGCAGCAGGGCCCGGGTCATATACTGCGACGTCCCAGCCGTTCAACACGAACCGCGCGGTCCAGCCGCCGCCGATAACCCCGCCGCCGATGATTGCTGCTTTTCTGGTCATTGCCGCTTCCCTGATCCCTGTTTCATTTCGTCATCCGAGCCGCCATCGGTCCCGGCGCGGCCCTGGCGGTAGTTACAGGCAAAGCGCCGGTCGATGACCGAGACTGGGCCCGTGCGCCCTCCGTCCCGCCCGCAGCGCGCGACGGATTCGCGGCTGTCGTCGATGATCCGGGCGAGGCATATCTCCCGACCGGAGGGGCCATCCAGCGGAGCCGGGCTGGTGCAGTCCACCTCTCCCAACGGGACCCCCGCAGGCGTGTACCAGACCCCGTCCTCGACACAGGCCGAGAGGGCTAGCAGTCCGAATACGGCCCGTAGGGGCCGCGCGGCGGCGACAGGTCCACGCATCGGCTACTTCGCCACCGGCGCCCGCTTCTCCAGCTTCAGCTTTGCCCGGACCTCCGCCGGGGTGATTACCCGCGCACCAAGGTTCTCGACGATGGTCGCCGCGCGCTCCACCAGTTGGGCGTTGGTCGCAAGGACGCCCTTCTCCAGCCAAAGGTTGTCCTCCAGCCCGACCCGGACGTTGCCCCCGGCAATCGTGGCAGCGGCGACATAGGCCATCTCGTTCCGACCCAACCCGAAGGCGGAGAAATGCCAACCCGCAGGCACATTGTTCACCATCGCCATGAAGGTGTTCAGGTCGTCCGGAGCCCCCCACGGAACGCCCATGCACAGTTGCACCAGCACCGGTTCCGGGATCACGCCTTCCTTCACCAGCTCTTTCGCCAGCCACAGGTGCCCCGTATCAAACGCCTCGATCTCGATCCGCACCCCCGCCGCCGTCATCCGCTTGGCCATGTCCCGCAGCATCCCGGGAGTGTTGACCATCACATAGTCGGCCTCGTTGAAGTTCATCGTGCCGCAGTCGAGCGTGCAGATTTCCGGTCGGCATTCGACGATATGGGCCACCCGGTCTGTCGCGCCGCACATGTCGGACTTGGCCGCCATGGTGGTCATCGTCTCGGTATCGTCGAAATACATGTCGCCGCCCATCCCGGCGGTCAGGTTTATGACGACATCGGTGTCGCTGTCGCGGATGCGGTCAGTGACCTCGCGGTAGTATTCCAGCTTGCGCGAAGGCTTCCCCGTCTCCGGATCGCGGACGTGGCAGTGGACCACCGCCGCCCCCGCCTTTGCGGCGGCAATCGCGGCATCGGCGATCTGCTTGGGCGAACGCGGAACGTGGGGCGAGCGGTCCTGCGTGCCGCCGGAACCGGTCACCGCGCAGGTGATGAAGACTTCCTTGTTCATGTTCAGCGGCATGGTGTCCTCCCTCAGGGCTTTGTCCCACCATAGCCCGCTTGCCAGCCCACGCTTTGCGCTTTACGAAATCCCAATGACGGAAAATGCCATCTTCCAGCCCGCCCGCGACCCGCTGACCATCGCGCTTCTCGTCCTGCCGCAAGCGTCGATCCTGGAGGTGGCAAGCGCCCTCGACCCCCTGCGGAACGCTAACCGCCAGCTTGGGCATGAGGCTTACCGCTGGCGCGTCGTCTCACCGGACGGAGCGCCCGTCCCCCTGACCTGCGGGATCGAGCTGCCCTCCTCCGGCCCCCTCTCCCACGCCGCGGGCGCCGACGCCCTGATCGTCGTCGCCGGTTACCGCCTGGCCGAAGTCGCCACGCGCCCCCTGATCCGCGACCTTCGCCGCATCGCCCCGCGCTTCCAGCTGGTCGGCGGCATCGACGCCGCCCCTTGGGTTCTCGCCCGCGCGGGTCTCCTCGACGGCCACCGCGCCACGGTGCACTGGGAGGACCTTGAGGACCTCGCCGCCACCCACCCCGATATCGACGTCGTCCCCGACCGCTTCGTGATCGACCGCAACCGGGTGACGATTTCGGGTGCCGCCCCGGCCTCGGACTTCATGTTGCACCTGATCCGCAGCCGCCACGGCGCCGCTCTGGCCCGTCAGGTCGCCGCCAGTTTCCTGTCCACCGTGCGTCCCGGCAATGAGCCCCAGATTGCGCAGGGCCAGGACCCAAGCCTTGACCCCCGCGTCGCCCAGGCCCTTGCCCGGATGGAGGCGCGCATCGACAGCCCCGAACCGGCCGCGACCACCGCGAAAGCCGTCGGCCTTTCCCCCCGCCGCCTGGAGTCGCTGTTCCGCTCTGGCCTCGGCACCACACCGGCCGCCCATGCCCTTGACCTGCGCCTGCAGGCCGCGCGCCGCATGCTCACCGACACAAAACACCCCATCGCCGAAGTCGCACTTCGTACCGGCTTCTCCAGCCCCTCGACCCTCTCCCGCGCCTTCCGCGCAAGGTTCGGCCATCCGCCGGGGGAGTTGCGCCGCTAGGTTGCTTCCTCGTCTTGCACCCGCTCTTCCACGACCTTGCGCAGCGGCGCCAGCAAGGTCAGCGACAGGAAGGTCACCACGCTCAGGATCACCGCGATGTCCAGCTGGCCATAGCCGACCGCCGCCCCGATGGCCCCGGTTGCCCAGAGGCTGGCCGCCGTCGCCGTCCCCGTCGCCCGGTCACCCTGTTTCAGGATCGCCCCGCCGCCGATGAAGCCGATCCCGGTCATCAGCCCCTCCAGAATCCGCGCCTGACCCTCGGACTCCAGCCCAAGCACCTCGATCGCGATCACCACGAAACCGCACGCCGCCATCGCCACCAGCGGGAAGGTTCTGACCCCCGCGCTGCGTTCTTCCTGCTCGCGGTTCCACCCGATGGGCAGCGCAAGCCCATAGGCCACCGCAAGCGACACCAGGTGCGACAGCGCCTCGGCCGTATTCCAGGTTTCGAAAAGGTCCAAATGTGTCTCCGGTGTCAAAGGCCGGCGTCAGGCCGGCTCCAGCAAACCACGACCTTTCAGCAACGGTTCCACCCCAGGCATCCGGCCCCGGAACTTCAGGTACAGCGCCTCGGCATCCTCCGACCCGCCCGCCGACAGGATGAATTTCTCCAGCCGCGCCGCGGTCGCGGGGTCAAAGGCATCGCCCGTCTCCTCGAAGGCCGCGAAGGCATCGGCGTCCATAACTTCGGACCACATGTAACTGTAGTAGCCCGCCGAGTACCCGTCGCCCGAGAACACATGCGCGAAATGCGGCGTTGCGTGTCGCATCCGGATCGCCCGCGGCATCCCCAGACCCTCCAGCACCTCGGCCTGTTTCTGCATCGGGTCCGCGGGCGGCGCGCCGGTGTGGAACTCCAGGTCCACCATCGCCGAGCTTACGAACTCCACCGTGGCAAAGCCCTGATCATAGGTCCCCGCCGCCAACAGCCGCTCCAGCATGTCGGCCGGCATCGGTTCCCCCGTCTCATAGTGCTTGGCATGTGCCTCCAGGACCGCAGGGACCTCCAGCCAATGCTCGTACAACTGGCTCGGCAGTTCGACGAAGTCCCGGGCGACCGAGGTGCCAGAGATAAACCCATAGGTCACATCCGACAGCATCTGGTGCAGCGCGTGGCCGAACTCGTGGAATAGCGTCCGCGCGTCGTCATAAGACAGAAGGCAGGGGTCACCCTTGGCGAAGTTGCAGACGTTCACGACAATGGGCCGCTGCTCGCCCCCAAGCTTGCGCTGAGACCGCATCGCCGAACACCAGGCGCCCGACCGCTTGGACCCCCGGGCAAAGTAGTCGCCCAGGAACACCGCGACATGGGCACCGTTCCGGGTGACCTCCCAGCCCCGCACGTCCGGGTGATAGAACGGCCCCTCGATCTCGCGGAACTCCAGCCCGAAGAGTCGGGTCGAACAGTCGAACATCGCCCCCAGCATCGCGTCCAGCGACAGGTACGGCTTCAATGCCGCCTCATCCAGGTCATGCTCGGCTCGGCGCCGCTTCTCGGAATAGTACCGCCAGTCCCAGGGCTCAAGCGGCCCCGGATAGCCGTCCGCCTGCAGCATCCCCTCCAGAACCCCCTCATCCGCCAGCGCCTTTCCCCGGGCCGGAGCCCAGACCCGCATCAACAGATCGCGCACCGCATCCGGTGTCTTCGCCATCTCCGGCTCCAGCTTGAAGGCCGCAAAATCGGCGTAGCCCAATAGCTGCGCCCGCTCATGCCGCAGGGCCAAAATCTCTGCCGCAATCGCCCGATTGTCCGTCTCGCTGCCATTCGCCCCGCGCGCGACCCAGGCCTCATAGGCCTTCTCGCGCAAGGCGCGGTTGGGCGAAAACTGCAGGAACGGCACGATCAGCGACCGGCTCAGCGTCACCACCGGACCGCTGCCCTTTTCCGCCCCCGCAGCCCTGGCCGCGTCCTGCACGAACCCCGGCAGCGCTGCCAGATCGGCCTCGGCCAAGTCCATTGACCAGGACCGCTCATCCGCCAGCAGGTTCTGCCCGAACTGCGTCCCCAGAACCGCCAGTCGCGACTTCACCGCCGTCAGCCGCTCGGCCGCCGCCCCCTCCAACGCCGCACCGGACCGGACGAACATCTGCCGGTACAACTCCAGCACCCGCGCCTGCTCGGCCGTCAGGCCCAGCGCCTCGCGGCCCTGCCACAAGGCCTCGATCTTCGCCCAAAGGGCCTTGTTGTTGGTGACCTCGCTGGAAAACGCCGACATCTTCGGCGCCAGTTCCCGCATCAAGGCCTCGCGCGCCTCGGTGCTGTCTGCCCCCGCAAGATTGTAGAACACCCCCGCCACCCGGTCGAGATCGCCCTCCGCCAGTTCCAGCGCCTCGATCACCTCGGCAAAGCTCGACCCCGGCCCTTCGGCAATCGCCCCGATCGTCGCCCGCGCCCGCACCAGAGCCTCATCGAAGGCGGGCCCGAAATCCTCATCGCGGATGTCCCCAAAGGGCGGCAGACCAAAGGGGGTATCCCAGTTCTGCAAAAGCACGTTCATCGCAAATCTCCTTTGCCCTGAAAGCTAGGCCCACCCCCCGAAAAGGTCCACCCCGGCTTTCTCTTCCCCAAATATCCTGGGGGTTTGGGGGTAAAACCCCCATCGCCCGAGGAGGAGGCGAAGCCCGACGACGAGACAAAAGACTTGCGCGCCAGCGCTCCGCTTACTTCGCGTCTCGCCCGCGCGACCGCATCCTTGCCTCGAACCGGCGCAGGATCAGCGAAAGACCGATGGTCATCACCAGATACAGGAAGGCCGCGACGTTGTAGGTCTCGAAATAGCGGAAGTTCCCCGCCGCCGTGACCTTGGCCAACTGCGCCACATCCGAAATCCCCAGCACGGCTACCAGCGAGCTGTCTTTCACCATTGCCACAAAATCATTGCCCAACGGCGGCAGGATCAGCCGGAAGGCTTGTGGAAATCGAACATGGCGAAAGCGCTGCCAGCCGTTCAGTCCCAGGGCCTGCGCCGCCTCGATCTGACCCTTGTCCACCGCCTGCAGGCCCGCCCGGAAGATCTCGGCCAGGAAGGCGGAATAGGCCAGCATCAGCGCGAAGACGGCACGGTACAACAGCGGCACATCCCGGGTCCGCATGATCTCGTCCCCGGCCAGCGCGTTGACCCCGGCGACGATGCCCGGCACCAGGACGAAGGCGACGTAGAGCAGCAGCACGATGATCGGGACCCCGCGCATCACCTCGATGTACAGCCGCGCCGCCTGGCGCAGGACAAGGTGCTTCGACATCCCCATCACCGCGAGCCCCAGCCCGATGGCACAAGCCCCCAAGTAGGCGACCACCGCCACGGCCAAAGTCACCACCAGCCCCTTGGACAGGACCGTCAGCGCCCCGGCATAGAACGGGTCCGCCAGCATCTTGTAAAAAAGCCAAAGGCCGGTGACCGCAAGGATCACCAGCCACCAGGGAAAGTCCTTCTCGGGTTCGGCGTTGGGTGCCATCAGGTTGCCCCCGGCCCAAGCCGGGGGCCGCCCTTCATTCGCCCATCTTGTACTCGACGAACCACTTCTGGTTCAGCGCATCCAGCGTCCCATCCGCCTTCATCGCGGCAATCGCCGCATTCATCGGCGCAACCAGGTCCGAGCCTTTCGGGAAGATGAACCCGAAGTCTTCCGACGCCAGCGGCTCGCCGATGATTTTCAGCCCGCCGTTCGACGCCTGCACATACCCGTTCGCCGCCGTCGAATCCGACAGCGTCAGGTCCACATCACCGACCTTAAGCGCCTCAAGCCCCGCGCCGAAGGTCTCGAACTTGATCACCCGCGGGTTTTCCTCGTTGCCGTCCAGGATATTGTAGATCGCCGCGTAGAAGGGCGAGGTCCCGGGCTGGGCCGACACCAGAAGCTCCGGGATTGCCGCGAAAGACGCCGCATCGGTGAACCGCGCCTCATCCCCGCGCACGATCATCAGCATTTCCGACCGCATGTAGGGATCGCTGAAATCGACCTTCTCCTTGCGCTCGTCCTTGATGGTGATCCCGGTCATGCCGAGGTCGTACTGGCCTTCCGACACTGCCGGGATCATCGCGTCCCAGCTGGTGTTCTCGTATTTCACAGTGATGTTCAGCCGCTTGGCGATTTCCGCCATTGCGTCGTATTCCCAGCCGACCGCGGCGCCGTCCTTGTCCAGGAATTGCAGCGGCGGATAGGCGTTCTCGGTCACCACGACCACTTCCTTGCCCCCAAGGTCCGGCAGATCCTGCGCCAGGGCAGGCAGGGTCAGGGCAGCAAGGCCAAAGAGAGCAGCAGCAGTCAGTTTCATCGGTCAGTCTCCAGCGCTGATTGATCAAATGCCGACTATGCCATGGCCGCATGCCGATGCAAGCGCTGGCGCATCTGTGCACCTGCGCACTTGAAGACGCCCGTCAGGCAGAATTGCGCGGCAGCCGCCAATTCTCCATCTTCAAACCAACCCGTAATGGAGACCGACATGACCCGGATGCCCACCTATTTCATCAGCCACGGCGGTGGCCCCTGGCCCTGGATGCCCGACTGGCGCGCGATGTTCAAAAACCTCGAAGCCAGCTTCGTCCAGATGGTCAAGGACCTGCCCGAACGCCCCAAGGCCATCCTGATGATCTCGGGCCATTGGGAGGATGACAGCTTTGCCGTCATGTCGTCACCCAACCCGCCCATGGTCTACGATTACCACGGCTTCCCGCCCGAGACCTTCCAGATCCAGTACAAGTCCCCCGGCGCCCCCGACCTCGCCCAGCGCGCCGCCGACCTGATCGCCGCCGCAGGCCTGCCCGTCCGGCTTGACCCAAAGCAGGGCTACGACCACGGCACTTTCGTGCCCGCCTTTGTCATGTACCCCGATGCCGACGTGCCGCTGTTCCAGGTCTCGCTCCGCAAGGGCTACAGCCCCGCCGAACACTTCGCCCTCGGCCGTGCCCTTGCACCCTTGCGCGACGAAGGCGTGCTGATCGTCGGCTCGGGCCTCTCGTACCACAACCTCCGCCTCTTCGGTCCCGGTGCCAAGGTCCCGTCCGAGGCTTTCGACGCCTGGCTCGCCGACACCATGGCCGCGACCCCGGCAGACCGCACCAACCGCCTGATCCACTGGGAAGACGCCCCCTACGCCCGCACCTGCCACAAGGAGGAAGACCACTTCGTCCCCCTCTTCGCAGCCCTCGGCGCGGCAGAAGGCGAGACGGCACAGATGGTCTACCACGACACCGGCCTCTTCGGCGGCGTCACCGCGTCCAGCTACCGCATCGGGTAAGGAAGGTGGGCGGATCGCCCACCCTACTCCCGCGCCCGGCAGGTCGAAGCGCGCGGATCGCCCCGGCGTAGGGTGGGCTATCCGCCCACGCGCCCCCCTTCCCAACTCGCGCGATCCGGTCCACCTTGCGCGAAAAGGAGCGCCCGATGGACCCCGCCACCCTCACTGCCTCCGCCCTCGCGGACCTTGTCCGCACCCGCCAGCTTTCCGCGGTCGAGGCGGTGCAGGCCACCCTCGCCCGGATCGACCAGTTGAACCCCGGCCTCAACGCCATCGTCCAGCGGATGGACGACCAGGCGCTGGACGAGGCTCACGCCCTTGACGCCCGGATTGCCCGTGGCGAAGACCCCGGCCCCCTCGCCGGCGTGCCCGTCACCGCCAAGGTCAACGTCGACCAACAGGGCCAGGCCACCACCAACGGTCTGCGCATCCAGGCGGACCTCATCGCGCAAGAAGACAGCCCGCCCGTCGCGAACCTCCGCCGGGCCGGGGCGATCATTGTCGGCCGCACCAACACCCCGGCCTTCTCCTTGCGCTGGTTCACCCGCAACTCCCTGCACGGTGCGACAAAGAACCCCGCATTCCCGGGCCTGACGCCCGGAGGCTCCTCCGGCGGGGCCGCCTCCGCCGCCGCCGCTGGCCTCGGCCCCATCGCGCACGGCACCGACATCGCGGGCTCGATCCGCTACCCCGCCTACGCCTGCGGCATCCACGGCCTGCGCCCCGGCCTCGGCCGTGTCCCCGCTTTCAACGCCACCGCTGGCGACCGGCTGATCGGCGGGCAGCTGATGGCCGTCTCCGGCCCCCTCGCCCGTTCCGCCGCCGACCTGCGCCTTGGCCTTACCGCACTTTCGCAACCCGACCCGCGCGACCCCTGGCACAGCCCCGCCACCGTAGCACCCTACGCCAAACGCGCCGCCCTTGCCCTGACCCCCGATGGCCTCGCAACCGAACCGGCAATCCAGGACGCCCTCATCACGGCCGCCCGCTCCCTTGAAGCCAACGGCTGGGAAATCGGCACCCCGACCCTCCCCCCGTTCCGCGAGGCGATGGAGCTGCAACTTACCCTCTGGCTCTCCGAATTCGGCTTGGGCGGCACTGACGCCATCGCCCGCGAAGCCGACCCCGACGCGACCTTCGTCCACTGCGAGCTGACCAAACTCGCCCCGCCCCCAACGCTTGAAAGCTTCATGCGCGCGCTCCAATCCCGCGCCCGCCTCGCCCGCCTCTGGCGCCTATTCTTCGCCGACTGGCCAGTACTCCTGACCCCCGTCTCGGGTCAGCTTCCCTTCCCCGACCACTACGACACCAGCAGCCCCGCAGCATTCGCCGAAGTGATCGAGGCGCAGATGCCGCAGATCGCGCCTCCGTTCATGGGCCTGCCCGGCCTGACCGTCACCACCGGGCGCACCGCGACCCACCCCATCGGCATCCAGGCCCTCGCCGACCGAGGACAAGAGCACATCCTTCTCGACATAGCCGACCTCCTCGCCCCCGAAATCCCTGCTGTTACCCCGTAGGTCAGGGTTCACCCCGACTTCGCCACCAGAACGATCTCTCAGGACTATGACCGACTCTTGCGGACCGTTCTCGGCAATGGGCTGACGCCTCCCCAGCATAGGTTGCGGCTCACAGCGCTCCGCCCTTCTGCAAACAGTCCGTCCCGGCCATCGGCACCTCAAGGACCGGCACCAGCCCTCATCCGCATGGGCACTATCCAGGGCAAGCCCGCCGCCGCTTTCCCTTCTGCAAATATCCCCGCCGGAGGCACGTCCGAGCCGGTTGGCCGAAGGCCAGAGGCGAGACAAAAGGCGTGCGCGCCAGCGCTCACTTCAAAAGCCGCCCCAACCCGCAGGACGCCCGTGCACAAGGCGCCGCCCTTCCCCCTCCGTAGGGAGGGGAGCTACCGCCGCAATCCTTAAGGCCAGGTAAACAAGAAAATCCAACACATTGATTTTATTATAATTTCAAAGATTGTCCACCGTGGACACTTCTAAATGTCGCCCCCCACAGACCTCGCAATCCGCCCGCTTTCTCACCCCGATCACCCGGGTCTCCATATAAAGCGCATCGTGGATCATCAGCCGCCCGGCCAGCGTCTCCCCCGCCCCGGTGACCCACTTCACCGCCTCCATCGCCATCATGGATCCGATGACCCCCGGCAAAGGCGCCGCCACCCCCGCCTCGGCACAGGTCGGCACCAGCCCAGGCGCCGGCTTCACCGGGAAGACGCAGGCATAGCACGGCCCCCCCTTCGCAGGGTCGAACAGCGACACCTGCCCCTCCCACTGCGTGATCGCCCCGCTGATCAACGGCACCCCCGCCGCCACGCAGGCCCGGTTCACCAGATAGCGGGTGTCGAAATCGTCGGTCCCGTCCAGCACCAGATTGTAGTCCCGAACCAGATCGACCGCGATCTCCTCGGTCAGCTTGCGATGATAGGGCCGCACCTCGATGAACGGGTTCAAGGCCCGCATCGCCGCCTCGGCCGAGAAGACCTTCGGCATCCCGATCCGCCCGTCGGTGTGGATCACCTGCCGCTGCAGGTTCGACCCCTCGACCACATCATGATCGATCACCCCGATCGTCCCCACCCCCGCCGCTGCAAGGTACAGAAGAACCGGAGACCCCAGCCCCCCGGCCCCCACAACCAGAACCTTCGCCCCCTTCAGCCGTTTCTGCCCCGGCCCCCCGATCTCACGCAGGATGATGTGGCGGGCATAGCGGTCCAGTTCCGCCTCACGGAAGGTCCCTGCAGCTGGCACCGTCACCGCCTCCACTCCCTTCCGCCGCTTCAGGGCCCGAACCCCCTCGCCGTAGACAACGGCCAGCCCGCCGATCAGCCCGAAAACGATCCAGAAGCCCCGCATTGCAGCGGGATCGGACCGGTTCCAGAACTGGACGAAAAGCTCCCACAGCCAAAGGGCTGCGAGGAAGACATAGACCCTTTGCCTCGGCCATTCCCGAAGCCAGCCAGTCACGGCAATCGCGGCAAACCCGAGCAGTCCAAGCAGGAAGGATTCGGCCTGAAGGGCGAGAATGTTCTCGATCAGCACGACCGCCCCGCCGCCCCGAGCCCGGTCGATCCGAAGCCACCCGTCCCGCGCGCCGTCTCGTCCAGGCCATCGACCACCGCAAAGCCCGCCTGCACGACTGGCGCGACCACGACCTGCGCCACCCGGTCGCCGTGGCGGATCGTGTATGGCTCGGGCCCGAGGTTGATCAGCGAAACTCCAAGCGGCCCACGGTAGTCCGAGTCGATCGTCCCCGGCGTGTTCGGCAGCGTGATGCCATGCTTTGATGCCAACCCGGACCGCGGCCTCACCTGCATCTCATAGCCCTCCGGGATCGCCACCCGGATACCGGTCGGGCAGATCGCGCGTCCCATCGGCGCCAGGGTCAGCCCGGCCGCGCGCTGATCCTCGGGAAAGTTGGCGCAGAGGTCCGCCCCTGCCGCGCCTGCCGTCTGATATACGGGCAAGGGCAGGCTCCGGTCGGCCCAGTCCTCCCACAGAATGCTCACCACCGGGCGCATCGGATCTGCCATGTCATGTCCTCAAATATCCCTGCCTTAGGCTCTGAAAGCAGCCTCTAGCGCAGTGCCTCGGCAATCCGCGCCGCCAGCTTTCGGGCGACTTCGGCCTTGCCCATCCGCGGCCAGGCTTCCGCGCCAGCCTCTGTAATCAGAACGACGGCGTTCTCGCTGCCACCCATGATCCCGGTCGCCGGAGAGACATCGTTCGCCACGATCCAGTCGCAGCCCTTGCGCGCCCGCTTGGCCGTGGCATGGGCCACAACATCCGTCGTCTCGGCGGCAAAACCGACCACCAGGCGGGGTCGCTTCGTCCCCTTCGACACTGCGGCCAGAATGTCCGGGTTCTCGGCAAACTCCAGCGCCGGGGCCTTGCCCGATCCGTCCTTCTTCATCTTCTGGGCCGACGCGTTGGCCACCCGCCAGTCCGCCACTGCCGCCGCCATCACCGCCGCATCTGCTGGCAATGCCGCGTCCACTGCCGCCGCCATCTCGCGGGCGGTTTCCACCACCACGACCTTGACCCCAGCCGGAGGAGGCACCGATGCGGGCCCGGTCACGAAAGTCACCCGAGCGCCGAGGTCGCGCAGCGCGGCGGCCAGGGCCGTTCCTTGCGCCCCCGACGACCGGTTGGCAATATAGCGCACCGGATCAATGGGTTCATGCGTCGGACCTGACGTCACGACGACATGCTTCCCGGCAAGCGGCCCGGTGCCCAATGCCGCCGAGATCGCCTCGACGATCACCGCCGGTTCCGCCATCCGCCCCGGCCCATATTCGCCGCAAGCCATCTCGCCCTCGTCCGGGCCGACCATCAGAACCCCGTCCGACCGCAGGGTCGCAAGGTTCCGCTGCGTCGCTGGATGCTCCCACATCCGAACGTTCATCGCAGGCGCGACCAACACCCGCTTGTCCGTCGCCAGAAGCAGCGTCGAAGCAAGGTCATCCGCCCGCCCGCCCGCCATCTTCGCCAGGAGATCGGCCGTCGCGGGGGCGACCACCAGCAAATCGGCCGAGCGGGACAGTTCGATATGACCCATTTCCGCCTCGGAGGTCAGATCGAAAAGCTGTTCGTGGACCCTGGACTTCGCCAGAGCACCCACCGACAGCGGCGTCACGAACTCGGACCCGGCGCGGGTCAGGACCGGCACGATCGACCCGCCAGCCTTCTGGATCAGCCGGATCAGCTCTAGACACTTGTAGGCCGCGATCCCGCCGCCGATGATCAGAAGTATCCGCTTGCCGGCCAGCATGTGCCCGCGCCCTCCGCATGGATCAGGCCCAAGGTGTAGGGTCCCGGCGGAATAAACTCAACCGGCTGCAATGCTTGGCAATAAGGGCAGGCCTAGGACAAAGACGACCGACCGACGCGAAACCGCCAACTCAGGCCAGGAAATACCGCACTTCGCGCGACTGCGTCTCCAATGACCGGCGCATCTTGGCGAAGGCTGCGGCTTCAAGCTGGCGGACGCGTTCCTTGGACAGGCCAAGCTCTTCGCCCAGCGATTCCAGCGTGCGACCTTCGTCCTTCAGCTTGCGTTCCGCCACGATATAGCGTTCGCGAGCGTTCAGCCCCTGCATTGCCTTCACCAGCCAGTCGCGCAGCCGCGCGCCGTCATGCGCGCCTTCGACCACTTCGGCGGCCTGAACGCCGTCATCCTCAAGCGCGTCGATCCATTCGCGGCCATCCTCGTCCGAAGACTGGGTGGCATTCAGCGAATAGTCCGAGCCCGAGAGCCGACCCTCCATCATCTCGACATCCGCCAAGGGCACACCAATATCCGCCGCCACCATCTGGCGCAGCTGATGCTGGTCCAGGACTTCGCCTCGCTGGCCAGCCTCACGCTCCAGCTTGGCCTGCACCCGGCGCAGGTTGAAGAAGAGCGCCTTCTGGCTGGAGGTGGACCCGGTCCGCACCATCGACCAGTTGCGCATCACATAGTCCTGGATGGACGCCTTGATCCACCACACAGCGTAGGTCGAGAACCGCACCCCACGATCGGGGTCAAACTTGTCGGCCGCCTTCATCAGGCCCAGGCTCGCTTCCTGGATCAGGTCGTTCATCGGCGCCCCGTAGCGGCGGAACTTCGAGGCCATGGAAATCGCAAGTCGCATGTAGGCTGTGATCAGCCGATGCAGGGCGCGTTCATCGCGCTGATCGCGCCAGGCCCGGGCCAGCCGCACTTCGGTTTCGGCATCCAGAAGCTCGGCCTTCATCGCTTGGCGCGACATGCTGAGGTCGGTATATCCGTCAAGTGCCATAACCACCTCCAGATCCTGCCGTGGCGCAATCGCCTGCTGTTTTAACCTTCTACGGAGCCCGACTTTGACCGGATCACTTCCGTCTCTCACTCTTGTCGTCGGCGGGGCCCGGTCGGGAAAATCCCGCTTTGCCGAAGGTCTGGCCACCGCGACGGGCCGCCGCCGCCGCTATATCGCCACCGCCGAAGCCTGGGACGACGAGATGCGCGACCGCATCGCCCAGCATCAGAGCGACCGGGGCGAGGACTGGATCACGGTCGAGGCGCCCTTGGAGCTGCCCGGTGCGCTTGCCATGGCCAGCCGCGACGAAGTGGTGCTCGTCGACTGCGCGACGCTTTGGCTGACCAACCATCTGCTTGCCGAGCATGATATCCTCACCCAGACCGAAGGCCTTGTGGCCGCTTTGGCCACTTGTCCTGCCCCGGTCGTCATCGTCAGCAACGAAACCGGCTGGGGAATCGTTCCCGAAAATCCGCTGGCCCGACGGTTTCGCGATGAACAGGGCCGTCTTAACCAGCGGCTGGCCCATGCGGCCGGGCTTGTGGTGACGGTGATTGCCGGGCTGCCGATGGTGCTTAAAGGCCGATTGCCGTGACGCGCTTCTGGTTCGTGCGGCACGGCCCGACGCATTCAAAGGCTTTTGCCGGTTGGCACGACATCCCGGCCGATCTGTCCGACACGGCGGCCCTGGCGCGGCTGAGCGCGCATTTGCCAGCGGATGCTCCGGTCATCTCGTCAGACCTCGGTCGCGCGACGGCAACCGCTGATGCGATCTGCGGCAACCGCCGCCGCCTGCCGCATGACCCCGATCTGCGAGAGTTCAATTTTGGGGACTGGGAGGGTCTGCAGTTCGACGAAGTCTCCAATCGCTGGCCCGATCTAAGCCGCCTGTATTGGGAGGAGCCGGGTCACGTCGCGCCGCCCAACGGGGAAAGCTGGCAGGCCGCCGCCGACCGCGTGGACCGGGCGCTTGGCCGATTGCCGCCGCTGCCGGACGTGATCGTGGTCGCGCATTTCGGCGTCATCCTCACCCAGTATCAGCGCGCCGCCGCGTTGACCCCGTACGAGGCCCTGGCTCAGACCATTGCCAACCTGTCGGTCACCTGCCTGACCTTCTCCCCGCCCAAGGTCCTGTCGATCAATCACATTCCGTGATCAAGCCGCCCACAATTCGTCGTTTCCCTTTCCGGCCTTGGCCGGGTCAAATGGGAAAAAAGGACAAGACCCATGACCTATGACGCCTCTCCCTATGACCTCGTGATCGGCGACCGCGCCTATTCCAGCTGGTCCCTGCGCGGCTGGCTGCTGTTCGATGCGTTCGGCATACCGGTGAAGACGCATTCCGCGCGGCTATACACCGACGAACTGCCGACGATGCTCAAGGACTATTTCCCCGCCCGCACCGCGCCCACGATGCGCACGCCGGACGGGTCGGTCGTGCCCGAGACGATCGCCATCGCCGAGGAACTGGCGACGCGCCACCCCGAGGCTGGGCATTGGCCAACCGATCCGCACGCCCGTGCCACGGCCCGCGTCGTCGCGGCCGAGATGCACGCCGGCTTTACCGCCTTGCGCTCGTTCTGTCCGATGAACCTGCGCGTCAGCTACGCCGACTGTCAGCCCCCGGCCGAAGTCATCGCCGACCTGGCGCGGCTGGAGACGCTCTGGGCCTGGGCACGCCAAACGACCGGGTCTACGACCCCTTGGCTCTGCGGCGCCTACTCTGTCGCCGACGCCTTCTACGCCCCCGTCGCCACCCGCATCGCCACCTACAACCTTCCCGTCGGGCCGGAGGCGATGATGTACGTCAACGCTCACCTGTCCCATCCCAGCTTCCGCCGCTGGCGCGCGATGGGCCAGATCGACGGCGCGGATCAGGAATACTATCGCCGCGACTACCCCCGCCGCGACTGGCCTGGCCCGGTTTCGCTGCCGGCCAAGGCCGTCGACTGCGCCGACACAGTGAACGCCGCCTGCCCCTATTCCGGCAAGCCGGTCACCCATGCGCTGGAGATCTATGGGCGGCGCTTCGGCTTCTGCAACGCCTTCTGCCGCGACAAGACCCTGGCCGACGCTGAAGCCTGGCCGAAGTTCATGGCGCTTTACCACTCGTAAACCATTTCGCCCTACCCGTTAACCAAGGTGAATGGGGTGGGGCGCATGGGTCGGGCGAAACCAGAAAAGATTATTTCCCTTCTGCAAATATCCCCGCCGGAGGCAGCCCGAGCCGGTTGCGCGCCCTTCGCGCGCAGAGGCGAGACAAAAGTCTTGCGCCGAATGGCGCTCGATCTTGCAGCCGCCCGGACCCAGAGGCGCGCCGCATGACCGCCCGCGCCTATACTGTCGCCTTCGAAGGCGTCGAGGCGCGCCTGGTTGAGGTGCAGTGTTCCGTCTCGCCGGGCTCACCGACCTTCACACTGGTTGGCTTGCCCGACAAGGCCGTGACCGAGGCCAAGGAACGTGTCCGCGCCGCCTTGCAGGCGTTGTCGATAGCTCTTCCAGCCAAGCGGATCACGGTGAACCTGTCCCCCGCCGACCTGCCGAAGGAAGGCTCGCACTTCGACCTGCCGATCGCAATCGCGCTCCTCGCCGCTCTCGACATCATCCCGCGCGAGGATGTCGAGGGGACGGTTGCGCTGGGGGAGCTTTCCCTCGACGGACGCCTGACCGCCGTCGCCGGTGCCTTGCCCGCCGCCATGGCCGCGGCGGTCGAGGATCGCGACCTTCTCTGCCCCAAGGCCTGCGGGGCCGAGGCCGCCTGGGTCGGGGCGACGACCGTCCTTGCCGCCGCCTCGCTGGAGGAGGTGCTGCACCACTACACCGGCCGTACGCCGCTGGTCCCGGCCGAGGCGGGTGAGATCGCCCGCACCGCCACCCCGCGCGACTTCCGCGAGGTGAAGGGGCAGGAGCGTGCGAAACGGGCGCTGGAGATCGCGGCGGCCGGGCGGCACCACCTGTTCATGGTCGGCACGCCCGGCTCGGGCAAGTCGATGCTGGCCGCCCGCCTGCCCGGCATCCTGCCGCCGCTGTCGGCCACCGAGGCGCTGGAGACCTCGATGATCCATTCGCTGGCCGGGCTTCTGACCGAGGGCGGCATCTCGCGGGAGAGGCCGTTCCGGGAGCCGCACCACACCGCGTCGATGGCGGCGATTGTTGGCGGGGGGCGGGGGGCGAAGCCGGGGGAGATCTCGCTGGCCCACAACGGGGTGCTGTTCCTGGACGAATTCCCCGAGTTTCCCCGCACCGTCCTTGATACCCTGCGGCAGCCGATCGAGACGGGGACGGTGATGGTCGCTCGCGCCAACGCCCACATCCGGTATCCCTGCCGGTTCCTTTTGATCGCGGCGGCCAACCCCTGCAAGTGCGGCTACCTGTCGGACCCGGCGCGGGCTTGCGGGCGGGCTCCGGTTTGTGGGGAGGATTATCTGGGGCGGATCTCGGGGCCGCTGATCGACCGGTTCGACCTGCGGGTCGAGGTGCCGCCGGTGGCCTTCGCCGACCTTGACCTGCCGTCGTCGGGGGAAAGCTCGGCCAGCATCGCGGGCCGGGTCGCGGCGGCGCGGGACCGGCAGACGGCGCGGTTCGCGGCCTCGCCCAGCCTGCGGGTGAATGCCGACCTGGAGGGGGCGAACCTGGAGGACCACGCCACCCCGGACAGCGAGGGGAAGGAGCTGATCAGCCGGGTCGCCGAGAGGATGGGCCTGTCGGCGCGGGGGTATCACCGGGTCCTGCGGGTGGCGCGGACGATCGCGGATCTGGAGGGCAGCGCGGGGGTCCGCCGGCCTCACATCGCGGAGGCGATCAGCTTCCGGCTCTCCTCGGCGGTGGGGGGGCTGTAGGGGGTTCCCGGGGGTGGGGGCCGCAAGGGACTCCGGTTGGGTGTCCACGGTGGACGGATGGGGGTAAGGGGTTGATTTTGCTGGGGAATGGGTGTGGACGGTAAGGATTTGTTAAGGGGGTGGTTAATGGGGAAGTTCGATTGGTACTCACCCCAGCCTCGCTGCCAAACCAAAAACCTATTCTTGAACTTCCACTCACACTTGCTTCTGAAGCATGTCCACGCAATCTATCCTCCGTGGCAAGGAGCTTCCAAACATGACGTTTACCCTGATTGTGCCTAATCTTTCCAAAGCACCCCAAGAAATAGAGTTGAAGCTAGGATCGTCGACCTTCTTTGTTGGAGCCAATGGTAGTGGAAAAACACGCCTTGCTGCTTTTGCAGAAGATCGCCTCGGAGCAAAGGCTCACCGAATCGCGGCGCACCGTTCATTATCGCTAAACGCTTTGGTCACAAAGACAAGTGAAAAGCAAGCTCGAGCCGGACTCCGATTTGGTCACGACAGCTATCGCGATGAGGGTGATGTCAGGAATCGGTCTAGCACCAGATGGTCTGGAAAGGCAGCAACCATCCTATTGAATGACTTTGATTTTCTTCTTCAAGCACTTTTTGCGAATCAGACCAATGTTGCGCTTGAGACGCACAAGGCTGCAACAGAAGGATCGTTAGGATCCGTGCAATCGACGCATTTTCACAAGTTGGCGACCATATGGTGTAGAGTGCTTCCACACAGAAAGCTGGAAATTACAGGTGACGAAATTAAAGTCACATCCGATGGCCAGATATTCTACAACGCTTCTGAAATGAGCGATGGAGAGCGCACGATCTTCTATCTACTTGGACAGGCGCTTGTTGCAGAGCCGGATTCCGTAATAATTTTTGATGAGCCGGAGTTGCATGTTCATCGAGCCGTCCTCGGAAAGCTTTGGGATGAAATTGAGGCCGCTAGGCCTGACTGTTCCTTTCTTGTGATAACTCACGATTTGGAGTTTGCCGCGTCTCGCCCTGGGCAAAAGTTCGTCTTGCAAAGTTACGCCGAGCCAGGGAACTGGGAGATTGAAGCAGTGCCGGAAGATACTGGCTTTACGGAAGAAGTAGTCACGATGATTCTTGGGAGTCGTCGGCCAGTATTGTTTGTAGAAGGAACCGATAGGAGTTTGGACGTAGCGATCTATCGTGCATGTTTTCCTGAGTGGACTGTAGTGCCAAGGGGATCGTGCGAGAGTGTAATTCAATCCGTGGTTTCGATGCGAAATAACGCAACACTAACTCGTATTACATGCTCAGGAGTTGTCGATGCAGATGCTCACACAGTTGAAGAGAAAGAGCGGCTCGCGAGACTCGGAATCGAAGTCTTGCCCGTGGCGGAAATTGAGAATCTCTTCTTGCTTCGATCTGTATCGGTAGCAATTCTAGAGGGTGAAGGCTTCTCGGGGGGTGATTTAAACCATAGAATAATCGAACTAACGGCAGATGTTTTGAAAGAGGTTAGTCGGCCAAGCGTTAGAACTGACGTTGTACTTAGGTTTTGCCGTCGGAGAATCGATCGAGCAGTTAAGGACATAGATCTCAAAGCTGCTGCGAATAAAACCGACTTGGTTGCCATATTTGCAGATGGGACAAGTCGCATAAATATCGAGGAATTGGCGCTTGAAATGGAGGCGCGCATTGATGATTCAGTAAAGCAACGTGATATCGATGCGCTTATGAGCTACTTTGACAATAAGGCGTTCCTTGCCCTAGCTGCGAGACATCTCAAGGGTCACTCACTGGCTGACTTCAAGAACTGGATTATTCGAGTCCTTCGTGGTGGTACTTCTGAAAAGCTCAGAGCAGCATTAAACGAAGCGCTACCCAAGCCAAGTGCAGCTTAATTTTCTTGGCGATACAGCGATTTGTTTGCCCGGTCACACCCCCATATGCCGCACCCGCGCGCCCCATTCGATGGCGGCGGCGTGGAGGCGGTCGATCTTCAGCTCTTCGCGGACCTCTTCCAGCATGCGGAGCTCGACCTGGGAGTGCCTCCCATCGGCTGTGACCACGTCGCAGGCGAGGGCATAGGCGGTCTCGTACAGACGCTCGGGCAGGGCCTCGCGGATCAGGCCGAAGAGGGCGGCGAGGCCGTCTTCGTCCTCGAAAAGGTCGAAGACGATGCGGGTGACGCGCTGGATGCGGTCGGGGTCGTAGGTGGCGAAGGCGGGCATGTGGTTGACCATGCGGGTGATCGCCACCAGCTCGGCGGTGCGCATGTTCTCGTCCGAGGCGGAGCAGGCGACCATGACGGCCACGAGGGCATCCTGGGGGGACATGGCGGATTCGGGCATGGGCGGGCTCCTGTCTGCGGTTCAAGGCAGATTATTGACGAGGGGCGGGGGGGGCAATAGAGGACGGGGGTCCGGGACATGGGGTCGCGGGCGGCCCCGAGGGGCGTTTCAGGAGAGAGTGCAATGACTTCCCTGCGCGATGCGGCGATGAATTCGAAGGCCTGGCCGTTCGAAGAGGCCCGCGCGGTCCTGAAACGGTATGAGAAGGCGCCGCCGAAGAAGGGCCATGTGCTGTTCGAGACGGGCTATGGGCCGTCGGGGTTGCCGCATATCGGGACGTTCGGGGAAGTGGCGCGGACGACGATGATCCGGCGGGCGTTCGAGATCATCTCGGACATCCCGACGCGGCTGATCTGCTTTTCCGACGACGTGGACGGGATGCGGAAGGTGCCGGAGAACGTGCCGCAGCAAGAGATGCTGCGGGGGCATATGCAGAAGCCTCTGACCTCGGTCCCCGATCCGTATGGCGAGTTCGAGAGTTTCGGCCACCACAACAACGCGATGTTGCGGCGGTTCTTGGACACGTTCGGGTTCGAGTATGAGTTCATCTCGGCCACGGAGTTCTACAAGAGCGGGCAATTCGACGACACGCTGCGGCTGGCGGCAGAGCGGTATGATGCGATCATGGGGATCATGCTGGCGAGCCTGCGGGAGGAGCGGCAGCAGACGTACAGTTGCTTCCTGCCGATCCATCCGGAGACGGGGCGGGTGATGTATGTGCCGATGAAGGAGGTGAACGCCAAAGATGGCACGATCACCTTCGACGACGAGACGGGCCGCGAGTGGACGCTGCCGGTGACGGGCGGGCATGTGAAGCTGCAGTGGAAGCCGGACTTTGGGGCTCGGTGGGCGGCGCTGGATGTGGACTTCGAGATGTACGGGAAGGACCACAGCACGAATACTCCGATCTATGACGGGATTTGTGAGGTGTTGGGGGGGCGGAAGCCGAACCATATGACCTATGAGCTGTTCCTGGATGACCAGGGGCAGAAGATTTCGAAGTCGAAGGGCAATGGGCTGACCATTGACGAGTGGCTGACCTATGCGGCGACGGAGAGCCTGTCGTATTTCATGTACCAGAAGCCGAAGACGGCGAAGCGGATGCATTTCGATGTGATCCCGCGGGCGGTGGATGAGTATCACCAGCAGCTGCGCGCCTATCCGACGCAGGATGTGGCGGGCCAGGTGAACAATAGAGCCGGATGGTGGTCAGCTTTGGCATGCTGTTGAACCTGGCGAGCGTGTCGGGGGCGAAGGATGCGGGGGCGCTGTGGAAGTTCCTGAAGCGGTATGCCGCGGACGCTTCGCCCGAGACGCATCCGGATCTGGATGCGGCGGCGGGCTATGCGGTGCGGTATTTTGCCGACAAGATTGCTCCGACGCGGCAGTTCCGGTTGCCGGACGACCGGGAGCGGGCGGCGATGGAGGATCTGGTTGGTCGCCTGAAGGTCTGGGACGGGGCGACGGACGACGAGGCTTTGCAGTCGATGGTCTTTGCCGTGGGCAAGGACCACGGGTTCGAACCGCTGCGCGACTGGTTCAAGGCGCTGTACGAGGTGCTTCTGGGGGCGTCGGATGGGCCGCGTTTTGGCGGGTTCATTGCCTTGTATGGCGTGGACGAGACGGTGGTGCTGATGGAGCGGGCGCTGAAGGGCGAACTGGTCGCCTGAACGGAGGACCGGATGGGGCGCGAGGCGGAAGGGCATGCGGTCTGGCGCGGCCAGTCGGGTGCCGTGAAGGCCTATCTGGAGAGCGG
>LNFM01002111.1_pt1 | contig 50263 bp, 55 predicted proteins | sample 596031 | NCBI WGS metagenome assembly LNFM01 (sample SAMN04254537, study PRJNA301005) | activated carbon metagenome | isolation source: dual media filters at the Ann Arbor, Michigan drinking water treatment plant | place: USA: Ann Arbor | reverse complement strand
ACAGGCGAACCGTACTGGCATTCACCGGGCTTTCCGAAAGGATCATCAGATTGAGGACCGTCGTCATCCCAGCCGCTGGCAAGGGCACCCGCCTTTTGCCGCTTACCCGCGTCACCCCCAAGGAATTGCTGCCTGTCTATGACAAGGTGGTGATGGACTTTGCCATGGAAGAGGCGATCGAGGCCGGTGCAAGCCGGATCGTCATCGTGATCAGCGCGGCCAAGACCTCGATCCGCGATTATCTGCAAGACCATGTCGCTGCGGCGCAGCCGGCGCCGGCGCGCCCGGTAGCTGTGGGGCCGTGGACGGCAAACCGTCGCCCGGAGGTGGTCTTTGCGTTTCAGGACAAGCCGCTTGGCCTTGGCCATGCCGTGCTTTGCGCCAAACCCTACATGCTGCCCGGACCGTTCGGGGTGATTCTGCCCGATGACGTGATACTTGGCGAAAACTGTCTGGCCGAAATGCGGGCCGACTATGCCAGCGGGCAGATGGTCGCCGCGATGGAAGTGTCACCGAAAGACACCTCGAAATACGGCATCTTCAGCTTGCGCGGTCCGGCGCGGTCGTCGCGCTGCCTGCCGGTTTCCGGGATGGTGGAAAAGCCTGCCGCCGGCACCGCGCCGTCATCGCTGGCAGCGGTCGGGCGCTATGTTCTTGACCCGATGATCTTCGAGATCCTGCCGCGCACGCCGGTCGGCGCAGGGGGCGAGTTGCAGTTGACCGACGCGATTGCGATTGCCAGCAACGCGTTGCCGCTGACGGCGTTCAAGTTTTCGGGGACGCGGTATGACTGCGGCAATCACGCCGGGCTTCTGACCGCGTCGGTCGCGCGGCAGCGCAGCCTTGGGCTGGGGGCCAGCAACGACTGGGCACCACCACGGCGCAGTAATGGCAGCGCTGCACTGCGCAGTGTCGGGCCAACCTCGGCCTTTGGCGAAGGCGCGCGCTGAAGGCCGCGTCCGCGTGCGGCCGAAAGGGTCGCGCGCAGCCACGACAGCCGCATCCGGCGGCTCGATGAAAGAACTGCAAACCGGGCTTTACCCGCCATTCTGGCGCGCGCCGGGATTTTGATTGAAGTCATGGAACCGGACGTCGGATGTGTGCGTTACACAGCGTCAGGATGACAAAGGGGCAAAAGTGTCAGGCGACATGTCGAAAAAAATGGTTCGTGATCCAGCGGTCAAGGCGGTAAGTCAGGGGCCCAAATTGTCGCGCTCGGAGGTATCGCGTGCCATCGAGACCAGTCTCAAGGCAGCCTACGAGGCCAGCCTCGAGGAGGCTGTACCCGACCGGTTCTTGCAGTTGCTAACGCAATTGAAGGAAAAGGAACAAAAGCATTGACGGAATCCGCAGACCCCCGCGACGGCATTGCCGAGCACATCCGGGACCTTCGGGCCTTTGCAATGTCGCTTACGCGCAATCATGCCACAGCCGATGATCTGGTGCAGGACACCATCGTCAAGGCGTGGTCGAACTTCGACAAGTTCAACGTCGGGACCGACCTTCGCGCCTGGCTGTTCACGATCCTGCGCAACACCTTCTTTTCGCTGCGCCGCAAGGTGAGCCGCGAGGTCGCCGATCCCGACGGGCTGCATGTCGCCCGGCTATCGGTATTGCCGGAACATGACGGCAAGCTTGCGATGCGCGAATTTCTGACGGCTTTCGACAAGCTGTCGCCCGAACATCGCGAGGTGCTGATCCTGGTCGGTGCCAACGGTTATTCCTACGAAGAGGCGGCGCGCATGATGGGCGTCGCAACCGGAACGGCGAAAAGTCGGGCCAGCCGCGCGCGGGCCCAACTGTGCGCCCTGATGGGGATGACCTCGAATTCGGGCACCCCGCTGCTGACCGAACCTGCGGCGCTGGCAGTGGTAAACCGGTCCACGCTCGCCGTCGCGTGATGTCGGCCTGGGCCCGTGGCCGGGTGACGGGCCGCCTGGGCTTCAGGCTGATGGTGGCCGTCGCTGTGGCGCTGACGCCGCTGGCCTTCCTGTCCTACAGCCAGGCCAAGCGGTCCGAGATCGAAGCCGAGGCGCGTGCTCAGTCGGCGCTGTTCGGCGAGACCCTGTTGGCAGCGACGCCGCAACTGTCCGAGATCAACCGCACGCGAGGGGTCGCCGCAGCTTTGTCCAGCACCATCGACAAGGTGCTTGGGGACAATGCGGCCTGCAGCGCGGAGATGGCGCGAATCGTCGCGACGACCCCTGACATCAGCTTTGCCGGTTTCGTGCGGCGCGATGGCACGATGACCTGTACCTCGAACGGACGGCCCGGCAACGTTGCCGGCCCGCGGTTGGATGCGCTGAACCGGGACCCGCGGCCAATGCTGATGGTGATGCCGCAGGGCCAGTTCACCGGCGAAACGGTGCTGATCGTCACGCATCCGGTGGGCGATGCGGGGGGTCTGCTGGGCCATGTATCCCTGTCGATTCCGCACCGCGCCCTGCGCGAGGCAAGTACCGATACCCTGACCGACAACACGCGGCGGCAAAGTCTGGCCGGGTTGATCACCTTCGATGCCGACGGCACGGTGCTGACCGCTATGTACGGGCTGGAGTCGGTCTACCGGCGCCTTCCGGTTGGCCAGCCATTGCGCGACTTTGTTGGACAAGAACCGGCAACCTTTGCGGGCGAGACGTTGAGCGGCGAAGAACGCAGCTACGCAGTGATGGCGATCGTGCCGAACGTCCTTTATGTCTTGGGCATCTGGCAGGAGCCCAAGCCGACGGGCAGTCTTCTCTTGGGCAACATGCCGCTTTGGGCGGTGCCGCTGGCTATGTGGCTGGCCAGTCTGACGGCCGCATGGATCGGAGCCGAGTTGCAGGTGCTGCGACCGGTCCGGTCGCTGCGCCGGTCGATCATCACTTTTGCCGACGGCAACCGCACCGTCCCGCCGCCCGATCTGGAGGATGCCGCCAACGAATTGCACGACGTGGGCGAAGCCTATGAGCGGATGATCTCGGCGGTGATCCGCAACGAGGCCGAACTGGAAGATTCGCTGCATCAGAAGGAGGTTCTGCTGCGCGAGGTGCATCACCGGGTGAAGAACAATCTTCAACTGATCGCATCGATCATGAACCTGCAGATGCGCAAATCCGTTACCCCCGAAGCGCGGCAGTTACTGAAGGGGTTGCAGGACAGGGTGATGAGTCTGGCGACAGTGCACCGCGAGCTTTACCAGACCAGCGGGCTGACCGAGGTCGATGCGCGCGAGCTTCTGGAGAGCATCGTGGCGCAGGTGATGCGGATGGGGTCGGCGTCGGACCGGCCGCTTGACGCCTCGACGGCCATCGCGCCGATCCGGCTGTCGCCCGATCAGGCGGTGCCGCTGTCGCTGATCGTGACCGAGGCACTGACCAACGCGCTGAAACACGCCGTCCGCAGCATCGGCTCCGAACCACGAATCTCGGTCACGCTGGACTTGATGCAATCGGGTCGGGCGGTCCTGACCGTTGCCAACGATCTGCAATCGAACGATCCAGGGCGCGAGGTTACCGATCTGGAAGGCACCGGGCTTGGCCATCAGTTGCTCGCCGCGTTTTCGACCCAACTGGCCGGACAGCTGTTCGTCGGCGAGGAACATGGGCGGTTCGTGGTGCGGCTGGAGTTTCCGGTCAAGCTGCCAAACCCGATTTGACCACCGCGTCCGCATCTTCCGCATAACGCGAGAGAAGGACGGAAGGGCCGCTCGGGAACCCTTGGCCGGGTTTGGCAGTTGATTGCGCAGGGGCGGCTGACGCCCGCAACAAAGGAGATACGCCATGCTTGGATGGGCTCTGACCTTTCTTGTGATCGCACTGATCGCCGCGGCCCTTGGCTTCGGCGGCATTGCCGGCGCTTCGGCCGGAATCGCGCAAATCCTGTTCTTCGTGTTCATCGTCCTCTTCGTGGTGGCGCTGATCGCACGTGCCCTGCGGGGCAGGCCGCCGGTCTGAATTAACTGGTCGAAAGCGTAAGCAGATGGGCCGCCGGAAGCATTCCGGCGGCCTTTTTCTGCTGGCTGGGACTAGTTCGCAGGAAATGACCAGATCTCGATCCGCTCGCCCTCCTGCCCTGACAACAGCAGTCCCACATGGTCACGCCCTGAGGCGGTAAAGGCGAAGGGGGCCGTGACCGCATAGCGGGCGGATGCCGTGAGCCGCTCGTCGCGCCACAACGTTGCCCCGGTTGCCGCATCAATCGCGCTGAACCCGCCGCCGCGTGTCGCCACAAAGACAACCCCGCCCAGTGTCAGGAGCGAGCCGCCGTCGCCAGCTGCCGATGGCTGCAAGACCGGTTGCATCAGCGGCCGGTCCCAGACGGTGGCGCCGCTGGCCAGATCGATCGCGCGCAGGCCCGCATAGGGCGGCTCTTTGCACGACAGGCCGGTCAGTGCTTGCCGCCAGCCAAGGTTGCGACGGATGCCGTGGCGCGGCGCGGCACCGGGGTATTCGCGGTCCTCCTCGCGCAGCGTCAGGCGGTTGTGGTCCGGCAGGGTCGCATAGGCAGTGACGATCAGTTCCCGCGCCGGATCGACGGACAGGCCACCCGGACCGATCCCTCCTGCATGACCGGGGTATTGCACCCAGGCGGTCTCAACCGTCGGCGGCGTGTAGATGCCGTCATAATCCGCCTGCCGAAAGGCGATGCGGCACCAGAGCTGGTCAAAGATCGTAAGCCCCCACATGTCAGCCTCGACCAGCGGTGCGGGGACAAGGCTGTGGAACGTCGACATCGGCTGAACGGCGGCCAGAAAGCCCGGCTCGACCCCGCCACCGGGCACCGGGCGCAGGGCGACCCCGTGCAGCGGCCGGCCGGTGCGGCGGTCAAGGACATGGAGATCACCCTGCTTTGACGCGAGCACAAGTGCCGGAACCACCTTGCCACGGACCGTGAGGTCGACAAGCGCCGCTTCGGCTGCGAGACCATAGTTCCAGACATCGTGGCGGACGGTCTGGAAGCGCCACACCAACCGGCCGGTCTGCAGATCAAGCGCCACCAACGAGGTGGCATGATGGTTTTCGGCGGGCGAGCGGCGAGAGCCTGAATGCGCGGGTGTCGGGCTGCCGAGCGGCAGGTAAACCAGCCCCAGTTCGCTATCGGCGCTGGCTCCGGCACTAAGCGAAAGCGTGCTGCGGCCGGATTGCACAGGGTCCGACGGGCGGGCAGAACCGGGGAGCCATGACCAGCGCAGCGCGCCGGTGACCGCATCATAGGCGCGGATCGGCCCGCCTGCGCCCGCGCCGGCATCCACGCCGACGACGACAACGCCTTCTGCCACCATCGGCGGCGCGGCCAGCACCTGCACGGGGCCACGCGCCTGCCCGGTATTCCCCGCTACCTCTGCGGTCAGACGGCCAGCTCTCAGGTCGACCGAGCCGCCTTCGCCAAAATCAAGGCAGGCCGCACCGGTTCCGGCACCGATCGCCCGCAGTTGCCCGTCCGGCGTGCCCCACAGCAACCTTCGGCCACAAGGCTTCGACGCCGGGCCTGTGCTGGCGACGGCCAGGCCCTGACACGGCGGGGCGTTCTCGCGGGCGGCAACGCCTGGATCGTGGCGCCAGAGCAGGCGCCCCGTCGCTGCATCAAGCGTGGTCACCACCCCGCCCGCGCCACAGTGATGGATGCTGTCGCCAAGCTTCAATGGCGCGGCGCCGGCCCCGCCCTGCCCCGGCGGCCCGATCCGCACGCCCCAGACGTGGGCAAGCCTTGCAACCGTCTGCGGCGTGATGGCGGACAGCGTGGAGTTGCGCCTCGCCGCCTTGGTGCCGGCGCTCGCGGGCCAGTCGGCACCAGCCGCGTCCTCTGCGCCGGGCCTCGCATCTTCGAAGTGCGCGCTGAGCTTTGCGTCAGGCATGCCCCACCGCCCCGCAACCCCATGAGATGGCGACGGGCTCGCGGCCTGCAACACATCGATACCGAGCGTGAGAGCAGTCAGCGTCAGGGCCACCGCCGCCGCCAGCAGCAGACCAGACCGCCATCCGATCTGCGGCACGGCCCGCCAGCGCAGTGCCGGCAAGGCGACGATCAGGGCCAGACCCAGAAGCACAGGCCAGCCCAGCCGCGACAGCAACGGCCAAGGCGCGAGACCGGCTTCCCGCGCCGCCCAGATGCAGGCGAAACCGAAGGTGCCAAGGTAGAACCATGCACCCGCAAGACGTCCGTCAGCCAGCAGGGTGGCGCTGGCAAGGATGCCTGCACCGGCCAGCAGGTAGAACCATGATCCGCCCAGCACGACCAGCCACGCGCCACCGACGATCAGGATGGCACCGGTCAGCGCGAACAGCCCGGCAAGGCCCGAAAGCCACCACGACGCCGCAGCGAAAGGGGATTGCATATGCGCGTCCTTGGTTGGCCAGCCTGTGCGCTACAGAACCGGGGGCCACCGCAAACGTTCCTGAGTTTCAATCACATCGCCATAGCGGGCCGTCGGAACCTTCGGGTGCCCGCATGGTTCCTGAAAATTGGAACGAGGAACGGACCCCGCATGCCACTGCCGAAACACAGTGCGACCAAGCCCCCGGCGCGGCTGCCGTTGATCGGGGAATTCACGGCGGTCGCGGGACGACGCGTGCATCTCTTGCGGTCAGGCGAGGGGCCGAGGGTGCTTCTGTTGCACGGCAACGGCAGTCTGGGTGAGGAAATCCTGTCCGCCTGTCGCCCCCTGCCCGGCTTTGCATGGATCGCCCCCGACCGCCCCGGCTTCGGTCTTAGCGAGGCCTTGCCGCGCGGCGAGGAAGACCCGCTCAATCAGGCGAATTGGCTGGTAGGGCTGCTGGATACGCTGGCGATTGACCGCATCCATGTGGTGGCCCATTCGCTGGCATCCGGCAGTGCGCTGTGCCTTGCCAGCCAGCATGCGCACCGGGTGCGGTCGGTCACGTTGGTCAGTCCGTTCTGCCGTCCGACACCGCACCGCTGGATGCCGGGATTGCGGCTGGCGGTGGCGCCGGTCCTTGGCGGGATGGTGCGTGCGGTGCTGCCTGCGTTGGCGCGCCACCTGCGCAAGCCCTTGCTGCGCCGCCTGACAGCGCCGAATGCGGTGCCGGTGACGATGCGGAGCCTGCCGTTGGCACATGCCGCCCGGTCGCGGGCAGTGATCACGACGGCCGCCGAATTGCGCAGCTTCAACGCCGGCATGAAAAGGGCTGATCCGCGCATCGGCCCGGCTGTTCCGGTCATCGCGCTCTTTGGTGCGCGCGACCGCACCGCCGCGCCGGGCTGGCATCTGCCCTGGCTGCAAGGTCGCGTAGCGCGGCTTGACGTGCGGATCGTTCCTGACGCGGGGCACATGCTGCATCACGTGGTGCCACCGGTGGTATGGTCGGCCATTCAAGCCCAAACCGCGCGCCCTGCCACCGCAAAGCTCCGGGCGGCGACGCGAGGACTGGTGTCGGTGAGGCCGGGAACACTTGGCACGGTGCGCGGTTGACCCCCTGAGCAGTGCGCCGCGTATCAACCGGATGCGACGGCATATGGAACAGGTCGGTTTTTCCGGTTTCTCGCCTGGCCAAGGGATCGGCACCCGCCATTGTCCCGTCCGCGGTGCGCTGTTCACCCCCCAACACACAAAAAGGCAGCGGCCCCTGAAGGCCGCTGCCAATTTTCTGCCAGGTGCATTGGAATACGCGTCAGGTGTGCGTAGTCCGGTCATGCGCCACGGTTACATGGCGATCATCATTGAACAGCTTGCCGATCCGGAACAGCTGCACGATCGCGCAAAGCCCGACGACGACGTAAACCAACCGCGACAATGCCGCCTGCTGGCCGCCAAAGATCCCTGCGACGAGGTCGAACTGGAAAAGCCCGACCAGAAGCCAGTTAAGCCCGCCGACGATCAGCAGGATTTGCGTGATGATGTTGAGTGTTCGCATTTCGCCCTCATTGTTTTGCGTGGCATTGGAAAACCACCGAGACGGCGGCTTGTTCCGCCGTCTCGCTTCAATGTCACGCTGCGTCCGGGCGGCCCGCAGTCTGGCTGGCTGTCTGACTGGCAGGCTGACTTTCACCCTCCGACCCCGCATCCGCAGTGCGGATACGCTCGAAGGTGGCCAGCGCCTGCCCGACGACCTGGTCCATGTTGAAGTACTTGTAGTTGGCCAGCCGCCCGACAAACCAGACATCGGGTGTCGCCCGCGCCAGCGCCTCGTATTGCCGGTAGAGCGCCGCGTTTTCCTCACGCGGGATCGGGTAATAGGGGTCGCCGGTGGCCGAGGGATATTCGAACGTCACGCTGGTCATCGGATGCCGCTGCCCGGTCAGGTGCTTGTATTCGGTGATCCGGGTGTACTCCTCGGTCTGCGGATAGTTGATCGTGGCGACCGGCTGCACCTGTTCGACGTCATAGGTCTCGTGGACGAACCGCAGCGACCGGTATGGCAGCCGCCCCAGCCGATGCCCGAAGTATTCGTCGATCGGCCCGGTAAAGACCATGCGCCGGAACGACACGCTGTCGCGGATGTCCGCGAAATCGGTGGACAGGCGCAGGTCGATGTTCGGGTGATCCAGCATCCGCTCGAACATCCGGGTATAGCCTTCGGCCGGCATCTTCTGGAAGCTGTCGGTGAAATAGCGGTCATCGACGTTGGTGCGGGTCGGGATGCGCGCGGTCACCGTGCGGCTCAGCTCCGACGGATCGACGCCCCATTGCTTGCGGGTGTAGCCACGGAAGAACTTTTCATAAAGCTCCTGTCCCACCGCTGCCAGCACCACGTCTTCCGAGGTCTTGATGTCGTCGATCTGAACCCGACGTTCGGCCAGAAACTGCTCCACTTCCGCGTCCGAACCGAGGTTCAGGCCATAAAGCATGTTGATCGTGGTGCGGTTGATCGGGATCGGCACCAGCTTGCCGTCAACCTGCGCCAGAACCCGGTGTTCATAGTCGCGCCACTCGGTGAACTGCGACAGATAATCGACGATCGACTGCGCATTGGTGTGAAAGATGTGCGGTCCGTACTGATGAATCAGCACCCCCGCCTCATCCAGCGTGTCGTAGGCGTTGCCCGCGACATGCGGTCGCTTGTCGATGACCAAGACGCGCGCCCCGGACTGCGAGGCGAGCCGTTCGGCCATCACACTGCCGGCAAAACCGGCGCCAACAATCAGCCAATCATACATGGTCGGACACCGCTCCCGCCAGTTTGGCCCCGGTGTTTCCAGCCCTGGCAAGTCCCGCCCCTGCCGGCTTGGCCGCAGTGCGCACCTGTGGGGCAGCGGCGGCCGGGCTTTGCCACGTCGACGGGGACCGGTCGATCCGGTCGATCTCGGTACGCATCACCTGCCAGGCCCGGTCCCAGGAATTCTGCGCCAGCGCCTGATCCACCGCGCGGCGACGGCGTGGCGACATGCCTTGCAGCGTGCGGGTCAACGCGGCGACCATCGCCTCGCCCGTTGCGATTTCGACGTGGCCGGCGCGCCCGTAGCCTGCCACCACATCGGCCACCGGCGTCGAAGCGACCGTCAGGCCCGCCGCCAGAAATTCCGGCGTCTTGGTCGGGCTGATGAAGCGGGTGGCATCGTTGATCGCAAAGGGCATCCACCCGGCATCCCAGTTGCCGAGATAGGCGGGCAGATCGTCGTACTGCTTTGACCCCAACCAGTGGATGTTGGCACCGCGCGGCAGCGTGGCCTCGTCGATCTTGACGACCGGGCCGAGGATGACGAACTGCACCTGCGGCATCGCGGTGGCGCAAAGTTGCAGCAGGTCCAGATCCATCCGCTCGTCGATCACGCCGAAAAAGCCGACGCGCGGATGCGGGATGGCTGCCTGATCGGCCGGATCGTCGATCGCGGCGCGGGCCTTGGCGAAATGCTTGGTGTCGATGCTGCTGGGCAGGCAGTGCACATTCGGGTGGCGGTCGCGCTTTGCCTCATAGAGGCTGCGCCCGCCGGTAAAGACGACATCGGCGCGCTCGAAAAGCTCGGCCTCGCGGCGCGTCAGCGCGGTCGGGGCAAAGCGGAAGGCGCTCAGCTCGTCCATGCAGTCATAGACGCAGACGTCCTCATCCAGATGCGCGGCATAATCCAGCGCCATCGGGGTGTAGTACCAGGTGACCAAAGTATCATGCGGATGCGCCTCGATCAGGCGATCAAGCAGGCGGCGCATGGAACGGGTCGGGTCGGCATCGTCATGCGGCAGATGCGGCGTCACCACCACGACGCCGGAGGCATCGGTGCGCTGCACGAGCGTGGAGGCGCCGGCATGGCGAACGGGCTCTTCGAAATAGACAACGTCGAAATCCAGCGCAGCGCGGCGCAGCAGATGGTGCGGCCGCTGGACCACAAGGTCCCAGCGCAGATGTGACAGACAGACAAGCAGACGGGACGACGCGTCCAGCGCGCCGAGGCCAGATGGGGGCATGGGAAGTCTCCGGTAAGGGTGCATGGCAGGCAAAGCCGCCTCGGATCGACAACTCCGAAGCGCGCGATTTGTTCCCTGCCATGCCGGAATTCCCGTCGGCTGCGGCGGCCCAGCCTCAGCTGCCGACCATCTCGCCGCCGTTCGGATGCAGGGTCTGGCCGGTCATGTAGGACGCATCGTCGCAGGCCAGAAACAGCGCCGCGGGGGCAACTTCGCAGGGTTGGCCGGGCCGGCCCAGCGGCACGTCCTGCCCGAAGGACGCGACCTTTTCGGCATCGAAGCTGGCCGGGATCAGCGGCGTCCAGATCGGCCCCGGTGCGATGGCGTTGACGCGGATGCCGCGCGGCGCCAACTGGCCGGAAAGCGCGCGGGTGAAGGCAAGGATCGCACCCTTTGTCGAGGCATAGTCGACCAGTTGGTCCGAGCCGCGAAATGCGGTGACCGAGGTGGTGTTGATGATGCAGTCGCCCCGTTCCATCTGACCAAGGAAGCCCTGCACGACCTGGAATTGCGCGAAGATGTTGGTGGCGAAGGTGGTGTGCAACTGCTCGGTCGTGATCGCCTCCACGGTTTTTTGCGGGTACTGCACCGCTGCGTTGTTCATCACCACGTTGACCCGGCCGAACCGGTCCAGCGTTTCGCGCACCGCGCGCTGCACGTCATCGGGGTTGGCGATGTCACCGCGCAGGGCGATGCCCTCGGCACCCTCGTCGCGGATCGCCGCGATGGCGGTGTCGGCGTCCTCGGTCTCGTCACGGTAATGGATGGCGACGCGGGCACCCTCGCGCGCGAAAAGAATGGCCGTCGCGCGGCCGATGCCACTGTCGCCGCCGGTGATGAAGGCGGTCTTGCCCGCCAGCCGCCCGGAACCGGGATAGCGTGGCATGTAGTCGGGCGGCGGGGTCATCTGGCTTTCGTGGCCGGGCTGGTGGTCTTGGGTCTGCGGCGGGTGGTCGGACATGCGGCACCTCCTTCGATCTGCTGTCGCGCGGACAACCGGGCCTGCGCCGTGATGTTCCCGTCGGCAGGTTCGGGCCGTCTGGCCGCGTCGGCGACATTCGGTCGGAACAAGGGCGATGCCTGATGGTTCAGAGGGCACCAGACGACCAACCGAAAGGACTTCACGATGAAACATCTTCTGCTTGCCGCCCCGTTGGGCTTTCTTCTGGCATCGGGTGCCTTCGCCCAGACCTCGACGACCGAAGGGGTCACGGAAGGGGCAACTGAAGGCGCGACCGATGGCATGACCGAGAGCATGACCAACGGCACCACCGGCGGCGAAACCTCGACCATGAACAGCGGGTCGATGACCTATGGCACGACGTGGTCGGACGACGCCGCAAACGCGTTCTACAGCGACCCCGAGCGCAAGACCCTTCGCACAACGGACGAGATCACCCAGCAGTGGCCTTCTCTCTCGCAGGAAGACCGCGACATCATTCTGGTGGAATGCGCCCGGTTCAAGGCTGACACCAACGCCACCAACCTGACCGACGGCAGCTCTGATGCCACCGCCGGTACCGGCACGGACAGCACGGCAGATACGGGGACCGCTGGTACCGGGACGGCCGACACCTCGACGACAGGCACCGCCACCACCGAAACAGCCACCGATACGGACACTGCTGGCACGGGTACGGCTGGCGCCACGGCCGACACCACGACAACCGGAACCGCAACTACCGGGACCGACACTGGGACCGGTGCTGCCGTCATTGTCGGCTATGACATGAACGCAATGATGGTGATCTGCCCAGCGGTCGAAAACCTCTGACCCGACCCATCTGACCTGATCAGCGAAGGGGCGCCCGAGGCGCCCCTTCGAACCTACCCGCAGCCGCCCGCGTCGTTTCGATGCCGATGCGCGCCGTGTGGGACATTTTTGCTCTGGACGTGGCGCGCCTGCTGTCGGATTCTGGTCGCGACGGAGGGGCCCGCGTGACACAGTTGCATCCAGACCTGAAAGCCGATGAGGCTGACCCCCTGGCCGAGATCGCCACCGCACTGGTAACCGCCCTTGTCGACGAGGAGGTGCCCGACCATATCCGCGAGCTTGCCGTCCGATTGCAGGCTGCACTCGACGCGCGCGCCGAAGCCGCTGCCGACGCCACCGACTGAGGAGTTTGCGCGGAACAAACCCCCTGCCCGCACGTTCAAGCAACGTGGGTCCGCTCTGGGCCGTCCCAGTCCGCAGAGGAACCGCGCCATGCCACCCAATCCGCTTGAAATCCTGTTTCTGGACGGGCTTACGGCCATGTTCTACGCCGAGCAGCGCATCCTGAAAGCGTTGCCCGAATTTCAGGCCGCCGCCCGTTCGGCCGACCTTCGCGCGGCCTTCGAAGCGCATGAGGTCGAAACCCACGGTCACATCCAGCGACTGGCGCAAGTTTTCGAGCGGCTGGAGGTTCCGCCGCAAGCGGTCGCGTGTCCGGCTGTCGACGGGCTGCTCCTTGATGCCGCCCAGACCATCGAAACCTATCGCGACAGCCCGGCGATCGACGCCGCACTGGTCGCCGCTGCGCAAGCCCTCGGGCATCTTCAGATTGCCCGCTACGGTGCCTTGGTATCTTGGGCCGATTGTCTTTCCCTTGAGGAAGCCGCCGACCTGCTGGACTTGTCGCTGGACGCCGAGGCGGCGGCCGACGAGGTCCTGAGCGACCTTGCCGACACCACGATCAACGTGGCCGCGCTACAGATCGGGTGAGGGGCGGCTGCCCCTCGCTCAGTCGTCCTTCTTTTCGGGCAAGTCCTTGCGCGGCGTGCTGGCCAGATCTTCCAGCTCCTTTTCCGTCATCGACTTTTCCATGTCTTTCGACGCCCCCTTGAGGGAGCGCTTCGGCTGCTCGCCGCGCTTGGCGGAAAGCGCCGCGCCGGCAGCCTTCTGCTGTGCCTTGGATTGTGCTGGCATGGCCAACCTCCCTAAGTGATCGTCAGGACATTCTGGACCCGGCGGCCCCCGGCAAGCAGCCGCACCGCCGCCTCCAGGGCCTGCGATTGGGCCTCGTCATCGACCCAGCCTTCCAGCCAGACCACATCATCGACCTCGCGCAGCGTCACCTGCCCGTCGGCAATCTCGGGGTTGTCGGCAAGTAGGCGGTCGAAGGCCACGTCGAGCCCGGCACCGTCGCCGGCGTTCACCGGCACATAGATCCGTGGCCCGAAGTCGTCGTGCACCCAGTATCCGTCCGGCGCGGCGCTGCCGCGGCGTGCGGTGGTGTCACCGGGGTCGTTCGGTTGCTGTTTCGGACCCGGCTTCGCGTCTGAACCCGGTCCTGATGAAGGGTTGTCCGCCATCACAGCCTCCCATTGTCCGACATCTCGTGCCGACATCAAGCCCAAGCGGTCACCGGCGTTTTTTGTTCCCGTCAGCGGCGGGGCCGCACCGCTTCGGCGGCTCCGCGCCATGCCAGACGTTGATCCCAACAAAATTTGGAACAAAGGCGGCGATGCGGCGTTGGTCAGCAACAAATCCATGGGGCCATCGACGGCACCCGAGCCAAAAGGAATTCGCGATGAAATCCGCTTCCCTCGACCAGATGTTCCACGAGACCCTCCGCGACATCTACTACGCGGAACGCAAGATCCTGCGCGCCCTCACCAAGATGGGTCGGGCCACAAAATCACAGGAACTGAAGGCGGCCTTTGAAAAGCACCGCGGCGAAACCGAAGCGCAGGTGGAACGCCTGCAGCAGGTGTTCGAGATCATCGGCAAGCGCGCCCAGGGCAAGACCTGCCCCGCCATCGACGGGATCATCGAGGAGGGCGAGGAAGTAATGGAGAATTACAAGGACTCGCCCGCGCTTGACGCTGGTCTGATCGCGTCGGCGCAGGCTGTGGAACACTACGAAATGGCCCGTTACGGCACGCTCAAAAGCTGGGCTGGCGTTCTGGGCATGACCGAAGCGGAAGAGCTTCTGCAAGCGACCCTTGCCGAAGAGACTGCGACAGACGAGGCATTGACCTCGCTTGCCGAAGCCTCCGCCAACGAGGAGGCCGCGCGACCCGCTGCCTGACTCGGAAGGTCGGGTGCGCCGCTCCCTCAGCACCCGGCCGCTCGGCGGTCGCATTGCCCCCCCTGACTGCGACCGCCGACTTTCGAATTTCCCGTCCGGTGTTGGCATGCACCGTCCCGATCTTCCGGCAAAACGCCGCTCGCCACGACAGGAGACCGCCATGACACCGCAACACCCTCTTTCCGACATGGCAGCCGCTGCCGTCATCGGCGATCAGGGCGGCACTCCGGCGGACCCGCCAATGACGCCTCCGGTGACGCCACCCGAGACCCCGCCGGTGATCCCCCCTGTGACTCCGCCGCAGCCGGACCCCGTTGTTCCGCCCGACAATCCGGACCCGAACGACGGCTACGACCCGATGGATCCAAATCCCGACGAGATGGACGAGGGTCACGACATCACCCCGATCCTGCCCGGCGAGGATGAGGGTCTGCCGGGCGGCGGCAACGACCTTCACACACCGGGCCCGGAACCCCGTTCGACGCCGATGTGACCTGACCACAGACATCAACAGGAGGCCGCTACCATGACGGAACTAGGCATTGCAGTCGTGATCTTCGCCATTCTCGGGGCCATCTCCGTGCTTGGCTATCTGTCCGCCTCGCGTTCCTCTGACCGGATCGAGCGGCGCAACCGGACCGAGCAGATGTCCGGCCATGGCGCATCAGCATCCTCCGGTTCTGCGGGCCTGCGTCCGCCGTCCGACCGGCTGTAAAACCTCGCGTCAAAGGCGATTTGCTTGACTTTACCACGCGCTCACGTTGTGGCAGGATTTCGGCTGAATTTCCTGCCATGAGCATGACGTGACCGGACTTGGCCTGAATCACCGATTGCTTGTCGTCACGCTGGTGACGCTTGCGCCATTGGCAGCCCTGCTGGCGGCGATCCTTTACATCAGCCGCAACGATGCCTGGAACCTGATGCACGACACCGCGCGCCGCACGGGTCTGTTGCAATCGCTTGAGATTGCACAGGTCGTTGCCGGCGTCGAAAGCGTGCTGGGCACAGCGGCGGCCTCGCCATCGGTGCAAAACGGCGAATGGCCCCGCTGCGACGAGTTTCTGGCGGAAGTGATCGAAAGGCTGCCGCAGATCGCCGCAATTTCCGTGGTTGAGGGGGGCGGTGCGCCGCGCCGCGCTGCATGTTCGGCCTCGCGTGGCGGCATGCCGCCGTTGCCGGATGATCGCAGTTTTGCCGGGCTGGAAGCCCTTGTCCGCCAAGGCGGGGGCGACAGCTTCACTGGCGCGTTCATCCCCGAAGCGCAGGGCAGTTCCGCCACCCTGCCCGTGCTTCTGGCCTCACGCGATGCGGCTGACCGCGCGATCGTGATGGTGGGCCATGTCGACCTTGACTGGCTCGGCCGTCGGCTGCAGACGCGCCAGCTTGGTGCCGGCAATGCGATCACCGTGGCCGACCGGCACGGCACGATCATCGCGCGCGAACCGATGCCCGACGATTTCGTCGGCAGTGCCATCCCCGAGGCGTTCCGCCATCTGGTGTCTGCACCGGTCCCCGGCACTTTGCCGTTGACCAGCCAAGACGGGACGCGCCGGGTGATCGGCTATTACCCCGTATCGCCGGCGACGGGCGGGCTTTATGTCAGCGCCGGGGTTGCCGTCGATCAGGTGCTGGCCCCGATCAACCGGATCACCGCGATTTCCGTCGCAATCGGACTTTTGACCATCATCGTCGCGGTGATGGCCGGTCAGATCGCCAATGCCCGCTTCATCCGACGCCCGTTTGCCCGGCTCATTGCCACGGTCAAGGCCTGGCAGGCGGGCGACACCACCCTGCGCACCGGGCTCGACCGCGACGCCAGCGAATTCGGCGAGGCGGGGCGGGCGCTGGACGGCTTCATGGACCAGTTGATTGCCGCCCGGACGCAGCGCCGGCTTGCCGAAGAACAACGCGCGCTTCTCCTGCGCGAACACGACCACCGGATGAAGAATCTCTTTGCCACCGTGCAGGCCGTGGCGCGCCAGACCTTCCGCGAAAGGGCGCAGGCCAGCAGCCTCAAGGTGTTCAACGACCGGCTCGGCGCGATGGCGAAGGCGCATGAAGCGCTCCTATCCGGTGGTCTCGCGGCGGCCTCCGTGTTCGAATTGGTGGACAACGCAACCGCGCCTTTCGACGATGCCAACCACTTGCGGTTCACAAAGGCCGGCCCGGAGGTCGACCTCGCCGACAAGGCGGCGATGGCACTGGCCATGGCGCTGCACGAGCTTTGCACCAACGCCGCGAAATACGGGGCGCTATCGAATACGGCGGGCCGGGTCGCGATCAGATGGTCGCGGCACGATGATGGCGAGAGCTTCGCCATGGACTGGCAGGAAACTGGCGGGCCGCCGGTTTCGCGCCCCGGCGCCAGCGGTTTCGGCACCACGATGATCCAGTCGGTTCTGGCCCAGCAGATCGACGGAACCGTCACCATCGACTACTGCCCCGACGGGTTGCGCTGCTGCATAGCGGGCAAGACCAACCCCGCGTAAATGCCGTCAAACCGCCTAATTGGCAGCATCTTGCCGACCATTCCACTCTTCTTCCCCTTGGCAGGTACGTGCGGAACCCCCCGGTTTCAGTCGCGTTGGTTGCTCGAAAGCTGCTGCCTGCAACCAACTCTCTCCGGCTTTCTGGGGAAATCCATGAACGTCTCGGACAGGAACCTCGTGGTTCCGGAAGTCATTACACTGATACCGTCGCTCAGGGGCTATGCCCGCGCCCTGACACGCAACCCGGTGGACGCTGACGACCTTGTGCAGGAGACGCTGATGAAGGCGTTGGCCAGCATCGACGGCTTTCAGCCCGGCACCAAGCTTCGGGCCTGGCTCTTCACCATCATGCGCAACACCTTCTACAACAACTCGGTCAAGCGGCGGCGCGAAAACACCGGCGCCGAAGATTGTGTCTCGGGCGAGGTATCTGTTGCCGCAACGCAGGAAACCACGCTGCTGCACAACGAGGTGATGCGGGCCATCGACAAACTGCCGGAGAACTTTCGCGAAATGCTGATCCTGGTGGTGATGCTGGGCGAACGCTACGAAGACGCGGCGGTGATCTGCAACTGCGCGGTGGGCACCGTGAAAAGCCGGGTCAACCGGGCGCGCCAAATGGTGATCGACATGGTCGGCCATGAAGCCATTCCGTCATCAGCGCCAGCCAAGCGACGGCGCAGCGCCTGATCGTCAGGACTTGTCCGTCGGGCTGTCCAGCGGACGCAGGACATACCCGCTGATCGCCTCGATCCCGTCCAGATCCCGCGCCAGTGCCTCAAGATGGTGCCGCGCCGACCGAGAATACGCCGCCACTCCGATCTCGCGCTGCCCATCGTCTTTGTGCTGCTTCCAGCTGAGCGACCGGACGGCAAGCCCGTGCCGGTGCAAAAGCGCTTCAAGCTCGGTGGCGCTGAATGTCGCGTTGTTGCTGATCGAAACCGTCAGCCGCAAAGGGTTACGGGCAGGCAGGACGGACTGCGCCAGCCGCAGCACCGCCAGCACCAGAAGGGCTGCAACCGACCCGATCACCCCAAGCCCGACCATCCCGACGCCATAGACAATGCCCAGCGCCGACGTGATCCACAGCGAGGCCGCGGTCGTCAGGCCATGCACCGAACCCCCGTCGCGCAGGATGACCCCGGCGCCCAGAAAGCCGATTCCGGTCAGGATGCCGTGTGGCATCCGCGTCAGGTCGGCAATGATATCGGTGCCGGGAATCTGCGCCAGCGTCCACTCCGATTGCCGCACCGCGACCAGCATCAGAAGCGTTGAGGCCAGGCACACCAGCATATGCGTGCGCAGGCCGGCAGGTTTCCCCTGCAACTCCCGCTCGCCCCCGATGATCGCACCGGTCAGCAGGCTGAAGGCCAGTGGCACCGAAATATCGGGATTGTGCAAAAGGGCCAGAAGTTCGGCAAAGTCAGGCATTTCATCTCTCGACAGCGGACGGACAAAAGCCCGCGACGATCCCGCCGCGGGCTTTTCGAACCTTATGTGGTCACAATCAGACCGGGGTGACAATATCGTCCGAAGAGCCGCCCGACGCGCGCTTGCCCTTGCCCTTGGTCCCCGTCTGAGGCTTGGCCTCACCGCCGGTTCCGGTCGCCTCCGCGTCGCCTTGGCCTTCCAACGCCTGCCGGGCCTTGTGGACCTCGTCGCGGAAGACGCGCTGCGCCTCGGCCACCATCGCATCGCTGGACGACCCGAGGGTGCGGTCCTCGAACCGGCTGCGCGGCAGTGACGCCCCGATCCCGGCACCGACCGCCATGGCAAGCGCGCCCATCACGAGGGGCTGGTTCTCGAAGGCTTCGCTTGCCGCTGTCGCCCCATGGCGCAGCTTGTCGCGGGCCGAGCGCTGCGCATCATAGGCCGCACGCCGTGCCGAAACGACCCGCTCACGCGCGCTGTCGGACATGCCTTCGGTGCCATGGCTCAGGCGCTCGGTCAGCCGCGAGGCACGCTCGCGCACGGCGTCCACCGCATCCTTGGCGGTATCCATCGCATGGCTGGCGCCACGCTTCACCGCGCCCGTGATGCCGCCGCCTTCGCTCTGGTGCCAGTCATCCTCGTTCCAGTCATCCTCCAGCCAGGCCATGTCGTCTCCCGCCATGCCCGCGCCGCCCATGGCATAGCGCGACCCGGTCGACTGGTGCGACGAGCCGGTCCGCCCGTAGCTGCCGCCATAGGAATAGGCACCCGAGCGATGGCCGTTGGAACCGCTCTTGCCCAGCATCAGCCAAGCCACGCCCGCGCCGATCAGGGCAACGGCTGCGGGGTTGCGGCCAACGGTATCGCGGGCCACTCGGCCAAAGTCGCCGCTGCGTTCACGCACCATGTCGGACACGTCATTCATGATCCCTTCCATCGAGAATTTCCTTTGCAAGTTGTTGATGTTGTTGCGCATCTCCTCGCGCTCGCGTTCGATGTCGCGCTCGATCTCCTCGGGGGTCCGGGTATCACTTGTCATTATAAGCCTCCGTTGCCGCCTTGACGTCGCGCTGCACGTTGGTCGCCATGCGCCGCGGCACCAGGCCGATGCGCTTGATCGCCGACACGCCGGCCATCACCAGAATGCCGGCCAGCACGAGAAAGAGAACGCCGGTCAGAACCGTCGCCCAGAGGGCGGAAAGACCCGCCGCGATGAAGGCGGCCACAACCGCCGCGCTCAGGACATTCACGCCGGTAATGGCCAGCACCAGTGCAATCGCCATCATAACGATGCCGGAGACTGCACTTTTCAGGCTGGCCACCATTTCGGCCCGCGCGAGGTTCACCTCGTTGCGCACGAGGTTGCTGACGTTGCCCGCGACATCGACCATCATCTCGGCCGCGGTCCTTGGGGTGTCCTGCGGGCTCATGGGAACACGGTAACCGACGGGTCGTTCGGCTTCCCTTCGTTCATATCGTCCTCGTCGTCGTTTCCCTCGTTCATGTAGCCGGACGAGGTGCTGTCATCGCCCATCGAGCCGGACGAGGTCGTGGCCCCACCCATGTAGCCGGACCCGCTGCGCTGCCCGCCCATATAGCCGGACCCGCTGGTGTCGCCGCCCATGTAGCCCGACGCGGCACTGTCCTGGCCCATGTAGGGGCTGCCGCCGCCTGCGCCGCCGCTGCGATAGCCGTAGCCGCCGCCGGTCGCGTAATCATCGGACCAGCCCTGGCCGCTGCCGGTCGCCTTCAGGTAACGGCTCGCCGCAAAGCCTAGGAGAGCAGCCCCACCAAGGAACAGGATCGGGTTGCGACGCGCAACGCGGTTGACGCTTTGCAGCATCTCGCCCAGATCTTTGTCGCGGATCGCCTCCGAGGCATCGGCAAGCCCGCTTGCGACAAAGGCGATGCTGCGTTCCTGCGGCGACCCGCCGCGCATCTCATCGGCGGCCTTGCGCAGCACCGAGGCCATGTTATCAACCTCGCCCGCGACAGACGCCTTCGCATCTTCCGCCTTGGTTTTGACGCCGGCCATAGCCTCGTCAAGTTTCTGACCGGCCACCGCCTTCAGGTCCGCCGCCACGCTGGCTCCGGTTTCGGTGTTGGTCTCGGATGAAGTACCCACATCGGTCATTGCATTGCCTTCCTATGTCAGTGAATCGGTTTCGGACCTTTCGGTCGCACCTTGCGCCCCCGGTTAAGGGTCACGCCTCTCGGCGCATGGCGGGTGCGGCTGCAGGGATAACGCGGCAACTCGCCGTTTTGTTCCAGCGCACTGCTGGGCATTTGCCGGTGTCATTGCCCGATCTGATGGAATCTGATGGGCTGGCGATTGGCGCGGCCCCGGCGTTCCGATGCAACACTGGGCTGAGCGCTGCGCAACGGGCGACGGGAGGACGCATGGCCGAACTTTACGGCAAGCACGAAACGGCACACACACTTGCCACCCGCGCGGGCCAGCTGTCGCAATTCGCCGGTGTGCGGCTGGTCACGCTGGCCGATGGTGCCGAACGCGGCATTCGCCTGCTGGAATTCCGCACCGGCTCCGGCCTTGCCTTCTCTGTCATGGTCGACCGCGCGATGGACATCGCCGAGATGGCGCATAATGGCCGGGCGATCGGCTGGCATTCGCCCACGGGCCTGCGTCACCCCGGTCTCCACGAGGCTGACGGCGAAGGCGGCCTTGGCTGGGTGCGCTCGTTCTCCGGGTTCCTCTCCACCTGCGGCCTAGACCACATCTTCGGCCCCGTCGAAGTGCCCGCCGACAGCTACAATTACCCCTACCGCCCGACCGTCAAGCACGGCCTCCACGGCCGCATCGGCACCTGCCCTGCCCGCCTCACCGGTTACGGCGAGCGGTGGGAGAGTGACCGCTGCATCCTTTACGCAGAAGGGGTGATCACTCAGGCCGCCGTCTTCGGCGAAAACCTGGAGCTTCATCGCCGGATCGAGGCCGATCTCGGCGGCAGCGAGGTCCGCCTGACCGACCGCGTAGTGAACAGAGGCTTCGCCAGGACGCCGCACATGATGCTCTACCACGTCGACATCGGCTACCCGGTGATCGACGAAGGCGCGCGCTACCTCGCCCCGATCCGCGATGTGATCTGGGCCGCCCATGCCGACAACTACCAAGGTCAAGGCGTCGGCTACCGCACCTGCCCCGCCCCGATCACCGGGTTTCGCGAACAGGTCTGGCAGCATGACATGGTGGCCGACGCGGCGGGCCGCGTCCCCGTGGCGGTGGTCAACGACCGCCTCGGCCTCGGCCTTCAGGTCGAGACCTACGCCGCGCAATTTCCCTGTGCCGTCCAGTGGCAGAACTTCCAGTCCGGCAACTATGTCATGGGGCTGGAACCCTCCACCCACCACGTCCTCGGCAACCTCGCCGCGCGCGACAGGGGCGAGATGATCTGGCTCGATCACGGCGATACCCGCCATTACGACACCACCTTCACTGTCCTTCCTGACGCCAAAGCCATCGCCAAAGCCGAGGCCCGCATCCACGCGATAAGCTCACAACCCGCCGAGGATTACCCTACCCCCAGCGGCCAGTTCCCGAAGATTCACGCATGACCACGACCGCTTTCGCCCCCCGCGACTACAGCCTCACCGGCCCCGAAGCGCGCCACGCCATCGACGCAGGCCTCGCCTCGGCCGAATGGTATCACTCCGACGTGCCGCGCAAGGTGATGAAAGACCTCATGCAACGCCGCGACGGCCCCGCGATCCGCGACACCCTTCTCTGGCTCGCCCTCCTCGCCCTCACCGCGACGGGTGGCATCCTGACATGGGGCACATGGTGGGCCGTCCCGTTCTTCGCCGTCTACGGCGTCCTTTACGGGTCGGCCTGCGACAGCCGCTGGCACGAATGCGGCCACGGCACCGCTTTCCGCACCCCGTGGATGAATGACTGGGTCTACACGCTTGCCTCCTTCATGGTGATGCGAAACCCCGTGTCATGGCGCTGGAGCCACGCGCGCCACCACACCGACACCATCATCGTCGGGCGTGACCCCGAGATCGGCCACTTCCGCCCGCCGCAACTGCTGCTCGCCGCGCTCCATTTCATCGGCATCCCCGACATCTGGCTGCATTTCCGCATCCTTCTCCGCAACGCCCTCGGCATCATCACACCCGACGAGGCCGATTACCTGCCCGAAGCCGAGCGCCCGAAGGCGATCCTCTGGGCGCGCATCTTCGTCGCGATCCACCTCGCTGCCGTGGCATGGGCGCTCGCCACATGGACGCTTTTGCCCCTGATGCTGATCGGCGGCCCGCGCATCTACGGCACATGGCACATGGTGATGACCGGGCTTCTGCAACACGGCGGGCTGGCCGAAGACGTGCTTGACCACCGCCTGAACAGCCGCACCGTGTTGATGAATCCGGTCAGCCGCTGGCTTTACTGGAACATGAATTATCACGTCGAGCACCACATGTTCCCGATGGTGCCCTACCACGCCCTGCCGCGGCTGCATGAGACGATCAAGCACGACCTGCCTCCGCCGAACCCCTCCATCCTGCAAGCCTATGCCGAGATGACCCGCGCCCTCTGGCGCCAGCGCAGCGACCCCGCCTACACGATCATCCCCGTCCTGCCCGCAACCGCGCGCCCCTACCGCGCCGACCTTCACCAGTTGTCCCCCGAACGAGGCGCCCCATGACCCGCAAGCTGCCAACCGTTGCCGATCTCAAGGCCGACAAGGGCAAGGGGCAAAAGACCATGCTCCACTACCGCACCCTAGAACAGGCGGCGGCGGCCGAGGCGGCGGGCATCGACATCGCGTCGATTACACCAGAGTTGATGACCAACCCGCGCTACCGCGAGGTGGCCCCCACAGTCTTTTCGATGACAGGCCGCTCCCACCCCGAGGCCGGAACGCCCGACGATTACCTCCGCCTCGCGGGCCAGCTTCTGCAAGCCGGGGCCGATGCGATCTACTGCTCCGGCAGCCTGCAAACCGTCGAGATGCTCGCCCGCGAGTATATCCCCGTCGTCGGCCACGTCGGCCTCGTCCCGTCGCGCGCCACCTTTACCGGCGGCTTCCGTGCCGTGGGCAAGACCGCCGCTTCGGCGCTGGCGCTTTACGAAGAATGCCGTCGCTATCAGGATGCCGGTGCCTTCGCGGTCGAGATCGAGGTGGTGCCACCCGAGGTCGCCACCGCCATTTCCTCCCGCCTCGACCTCCTTTTATGGTCGATGGGCGCCGGCCCCGGCTGCGACGCGCAATACCTTTTCGCCATCGACATCCTCGGCGAAACCCGTGGCCACATTCCGCGCCACTCCAAGGTCTACCGCAACTTCGCCGCCGAGTATGATCGCCTGCAAGCCGAACGCATCGCCGCCTTCCGCGAGTTTCGCGACGACGTCGCAAACGGGTCCTTCCCCGAACCGCATCACCTCGTCATGATGGACCCGGCAGAACGCGAGGCGTTCCTGAAAGGCATTGGCGCATGAACCTCGGGCTGGCGCAAAGCGTGGTCATCGTCACCGGAGCCGCCAGCGGCATCGGTGCGGCCATCGCCCGCGCCGCCCATGCCGAAGGCACCGGCGCGCTGGTCCTGACCGACCGCGACGCACCGGCCCTCGCCCGCATCGCCGCCGAGCTAAACGCCCACCCCGTCACCGCCGACCTTGCCGACCCCACCGCCCCCGCCCACATCGCGACCGAGGCCACCAGCCGCTTCGGCCGCATCGACGGCCTGGTGAACGCCGCCGGCCTGACCACGCGCGGCTCCTTCGTCACCGGCACCGCCGACGTCTGGGATCAGCTTTTCGCTGTCAACGCCCGCGCGGCCTTCCTTCTGATGCAGGCCGCGATAGCCGACATGACCGCGCGCAAAGCGCCGGGGTCGATCGTCAACATCGGCTCGATGAACGCGCATTGCGGCATCCCTGACCTCGCGATCTACGCCGCAACCAAGGGCGCGCTCGCTACCCTTACCCGCAATGCCGCCCACGCCCATATGGCCGCCTGCATCCGCGTCAACGCGATCAACCTCGGCTGGGTTGCGACCGAGGGCGAAGACCGGATGCAAGCCGAGATCCTCGGCCACGGCCCCGACTGGCAGGTCACCGTCGCCGCCACCCAACCCCTCGGCCGCCTCGTCACACCTCAGGAATGCGCCAACCTCGCGCTCTTTCTTCTCGGCTCCGCTTCCACCCCGATGTCGGGCGCGGTGATCGACTTTGAACAGAAGGTCGCAGGCGCGCTATGACCGACACCCCACCCCGCGATTTCGACGCCCTGCGCGCCCTCCTCGTCGCCCGCGCCGACACCCTCAGCAAGCGACTGGCGCAGGTGGCGCAGTTCTTCCTCAACCACCCCGAAGAGGTCGCCGTCACCACCCTCACCCGCCTTGCCGATCAGGCGCATGTCCCGCCGGCCACCATCACCCGCTTCGCCAAGGAACTGGGCTATGCGGGCTTCGCCGACCTGCAACTCATTTTCCGCGAACGCCTGCTCGGGCCGCGCCTGCCCTATGCCAGCCGCATCGCCACCCAGTTGACCGAGGCCGATCTCGACCAGCCCGGCAATGTCTTCGGCAGCTTCGTTCAGGCCGCCGTGCAATCCCTCCTCCGGATCGAAGAGGCGCTCGACCGCGCGGCGCTTGACGCCTTCGTCACCGCCCTCGCCGCCTCCGAGGTCGTCCATGTCGCCGCCGCACGCGGTGCCTTCGGGCTTGGCGCCTACGCCGTCTACGGGCTTTCCAACATCGGCAAGCGCGCGCATCTGATCGACAACCTCGGGGCGATGCGCGCCGAACAGGTCGCCGCCATCGGCCCGAACGACGTGCTTCTGGTGATGACCTTCGACGACTACACCCCGGAAACCGTCGACTGCGCCCGCCTTGCCGCCGCCCGCGGCCACCCTGTCCTTGCGATCACCGACAATGCCCTCAGCCCCGTCGCTTCGCTTGCCCAGCACGCCCTGTACGTCAACGAAGCCCGCCTTGGCCACTTCCGCAGCCAGGTTCCCGCCATGGTCGTGGTGCAGGCGCTGATCGTCAGCCTCGGTCGGCGCATCGGAACCGATTTGGTTCCCGATAATCAAAATCAAAAAACTGAAAAATCTGTTGCATCGACTCAGGCCGCGGCGAAAGATCGCGCCGGGAGGACGCCATGATGCACGCAAGCTTTGATTTCTCCGCCGCTCAGGTTCTCGTCATCGGGGCCAGCAAGGCCGGGATCGGTGCCGCCATCGCCCGCGCCTTTCAGGACGCCGGCGCATCCGTCACGATCACCGGCGCAGAACCGGAACCCGCGCCCGAAGACCGCGCCCGCTTTGCCTACCACCAGCTTGACGTGACCGACGCTGCCGCCGTCGCGACACTCGCCGCCGCGACCCCCGGCCTCGACATCCTCGTCAACTGCGCCGCGATCACCGCGCGGGGCGAGGAGATGGCACCTGCGTTCTTCGAGCATGTCGTCAACGTCAACCTGCATGGCACCTTCCGCACCGCCGAGGCGTTCCACCGCCACCTTGCCGCCCGCCGAGGCGTCCTCATCAACATCGCCTCGATGTATGCGATGTTCGGCAGCCCCCGGAACCCGGCCTATGGAGCGTCCAAGGCCGCCGTCGTCCAACTGACGAAATCCCTCGCCATCGCCTGGGCCGCCGACGGCATCCGCGTCAACGCCGTTGCGCCCGGATTTATCGTCACCGAACAATCCGCCCGCAGCCGCACCGACCCGGCCCATGTGGCTGCCGTCAACCTTCGCACGCCGATGGGCCGCTGGGGTCAGCCCGACGACATCGCCGGCCCGGTGCTGTTTCTCGCCTCGAAACAATCGGGCTTCATGACCGGCACCTGCCTAGCCATCGACGGAGGCTATTCCGTTGCCTGACATTTCCGCAGCCGTCATCGGCACCGGCTTCATCGGCACGGTCCACATCGGCGCGCTCCGCCGCCTTGGCATCCCCATCTCCGGTGTCCTCGGCTCCAGCGCCGAACGCGGGGCCGACCGCGCCGCAGCCCTTGGCGTGGCAAAAGCCTACGCCAGCATTGACGAATTGCTCACCGATCCGACCGTCACGGTTGTGCACGTCACCTCGCCCAACGTCGCGCATTACGATCAGGTAAAGCGCATCCTCAAATCCGACCGCCACGTCATCTGCGAAAAACCCCTCGCGATGACCGCCGCCCAATCGGCCGAGATGCTGGCCATCGCCCGCGCCTCCGGCCTGATTGCCGCCGTCTGCTACAACACCCGCTTCTACCCCCTCAACCAGCAGGCGCGCGGCATGGTCGAGGCGGGCGAGCTTGGCGACCTGCGCCTCATCACCGGCCAATTCCACCAAGACTGGCTGGCGAAAGACACCGACTGGAACTGGCGGCTCGAGGCCGACGAGGGCGGCCCCCTGCGCTCGGTCAGCGACATCGGCACCCACTGGATCGACCTCACCAGTTTCATCACCGGCCAGCGCCCGACAGCCGTGATGGCCGAGCTTGCGACCTTCATTCCCGACCGTCAGAAACCCCTTGGCCCGGTGGAGACCTTCACCAGCGCCAAGGGTGCCACCGAAACGCGCCGCATCAATACCGACGATGCCGCCACCATCCTTTTGCGTTACGCCAACGGCGGGCGTGGCGTCCTGACCACCAGCCAGATCAGCCGGGGCCGCAAGGGCCTTTTGACCTGGGATATCTCCGGCTCCAAGGCTTCGGCGGCGTGGAGCGGCGAGAACCCCGATGCGCTCTGGATCGGCCACCGCGATCAGCCCAACCAGATTCTTCTCCGCGACCCGTCGCTGATGAACCCGCTCGGGGCCGCCGCCTCCGCCCTGCCCGGCGGCCATGCCGAAGGTTTTGCCGACACCTGGACCGCCTTCTTCCGACAGGTCTATGCCGATGTCGCGCGAGGCCGCCGCGCGCCGACCGCCACCTACGCAGGCTTCGACGACGGCCACTATGAAATGCAGTTCTGCGACGCCGTTCTGGAAAGCGCCCGCACCGGAACATGGGTCAACGTGCGATGAAAGGTCCCTGACATGCAGCTAGGCATTCTCACTGCCCCCTTCCCCGACACGCCCCTCGAAGGCGTGGCCGACTACGCCGCAAGCGCCGGGTTCCAGTCGCTGGAAATCGCCTGCTGGCCCGCCGCCGGGGCCGAAAAGCGCCGCTACGCCGGCACCGCGCATCTGCCGATCGAGGCTATGACGCCCGCCCGCGCCTCCGAGATCATCGGCATGATCGCCGCGAAGGGTCTGACGATCTCTGCGCTTGGCTACTACCCGAACCCGCTGCACGCCGACGCGGCCCACCGCGATGCCGTGGCCACCCACCTCAAGCGCGTGATCACCGCTGCCGGGATGATGGGCCTGCCATTGGTCAATACCTTCGTCGGCGGCGACCGCAGCCTGACGGTCGATCAGAACTGGACCCGCGCCACCGAGATCTTCGCGCCGATCATCTCCCATGCCCGCGAGACCGGGGTGCGGCTCGCGTTCGAGAACTGCCCGATGATCTTTTCGCACGACGAATGGCCGGGCGGCCATAACATCGCCTACGCGCCAAAGCTCTGGCGGCGCATTCTTGAGACCTGGGGCGACGCCGTCGGCATGAACTTCGACCCGAGCCACCTCGTCTGGCAGATGATCGACCAGTCCCGCTTCATCCGCGAGTTCGGCCCCCATATGGCGCATGTCCATGCGAAAGACCTGATGATCGACCGCGACGGGCTTTACGACAACGGCATCCTCTCCGCCGGCATGGGCTGGCAGGTGCCGCGGATGCCGGGGCTTGGCGATGTCGACTGGCCCGGTTTCTTTTCAGGGCTTTACCGGGCAGGCTATGATGGCCCAATAATCATCGAACACGAAGACCGCGACTTCGAAGGATCTGACGCAAAGATCAAACGCGGCTTCGAACTGGCGCGCGACGTCCTGCGCCCCTTCATCAAGTAGGACGACAGTATTACCACCAACCGATCTGGGAGGATCACATGAAGAAACTGCTTTTGGGAACCGCATCGCTGGCAATGGCGATGTCGCTCGCCGCCGCCGCCCATGCCGAGAATTACAAGATCGGCATTTCCAACACCGTGCAAGGCAACGGCTGGCGCGAGGAAATGGTCTGCGCGATGAAGGCGCAGGCGCTGGCGTCGGGCAAGGTCGAAAGCCTGAACATCGCCCACCGCAACACCGACGCGGCTGGCCAGCTTGAGGATATCCGCAACCTCATTCAGGCCGGGGTCAACGCCATCGTGGTCAACCCTGCCAACGCCGACGGCATCAATGCCGCGATCAAGGAAGCGACTGATGCCGGCATCGTCGTCGTCGCCGTCGACCAGGCCGTGACCGAGCCGTCCGCCTACATCCTGTCGAACAACCAGGAACAATACGCCTACCTCGGCGCGAAGTGGCTGTTTGAGACGATGGGCGGCAAGGGTGCCGTGGTCTACATGCGCGGTGCCGCAGGTGCTGGGGCCGACAACGACCGCGACAAGGGCTTCAAGCGTGCAATGGCTGAATTCCCCGAAATCACCATCGCTCAGGAAGTGTTCACCGGTTGGCAGCAGGATCAGGGCAAGCAGCAGATCAACGACATCATCGCCGCCGGCGTGCCGTTCCAGGGCGTCTGGACCTCGGGCATCGACAACGTGATCGTTGATGCCTTTGTCGAATCCGGCGCGCCGCTGGTGCCGATCGTCGGTGCCGACAACGCGGGCTTCGTCGGCCAGTTGCAGTCGGTCGAAGGTCTCGTCGGTGCTGCCGTGACCAACCCCGGCTCGGTCGGTGGTGCGGGCGTGGAACTGGCGCTCCAGATTCTCGACGGCAAGGCTCCGGCCGAAAAGACCGTGCTGGTCGACCCGGTCGTCTGGGCCAACAACACCGACGAGGGCAAGGCGCTGCTCGCTTCGGCCGCGAACCCGAACCTCAGCCCGGAATGGCCGGTTTCGGTCTCGATCCCCGGCTGGACGACCTACACGATGGACCAGATCATCGCCTGCAAAGGTCCGGGCGAATAATCCCCTCCTGATCCGACAGACGCCCCCGGACACCTCAGTCCGGGGGCATTTCACACACATGGACCGCTTCATGATCGATGCCCCCGCCCCGACCACGGCACCGACCACGGCACCGACCGCCGTTCTCGACGCCACCGGCGTCGCCAAGCGTTTCGGAGCGGTCGTGGCCCTGCGCGACGCCTCGCTGCAGGTCGGCGCCGGGCAGGTGGTGGCGCTGATGGGGGCCAATGGCGCGGGCAAATCCACCTTCGTCAAAATCCTTACCGGCGTTCTGAAACCCGACAGCGGCCATGTCCGCATCAAGGGCCGCGACAGCACCGTCGCCTCGCCCTCCGGTGCGCGCCGCTCCGGCCTTGTGCCGGTCTATCAGGAACCCTCGCTGATCCCCGATCTTGACGTGACCGACAACCTCCGCCTCGGCAGCACACCCGTCGCGCCCTTTCGGCACTGGGTCGCAGAACTCGGCCTGCCGAACCTCGCCATGGACGCGATGATCCGCGGTCTGCCGCTCGCGTCGCTCCGCATCGTCGACCTCGCCCGCGCGCTGGCACTGGAGCCTGACGTCCTCCTCCTCGACGAGTTGACCGCCGCCCTGCCGACCGATCTTGTCGACCGCGTGCTGAAAACCGTCCGCGCGCAAGCCGACGCGGGCCGCTCGGTCATCTACGTCTCGCACCGCTTCAACGAGATCGCGGCGATCTGCGACCGTGCCACCGTCTTGCGCGACGGTCTGACCGTGGCCGATGTCGCCATCGAACCCGGCATCGAGGAACGCATCGTCGAGATGATGCTCGGCGGCACCGTCGGCCCCGCCACCACCGCCACCCGCGCGGCACAAAACGCCAGCGGCACACCCCGCCTCAGCGTCAGCCATCTGAAAACCGGCACCCGCCTCAAGGACGTCTCGCTCGACCTCTTTCCCGGCGAGGTGCTCGGCGTCGTGGCGCTTGAAGGTCAGGGGCAGGACGAATTGTTCGACGTTCTCGCCGGCAACCGCAAAGCGACCGGCGGCACCGTCATGGTCAAGGGCAAGCCTGCGCAGTTCAGCCACCCTGCAGACGCCATCGCCGCCGGCCTGACCCTCGTGCCCGGCGACCGCGCCCATGCCCTGTTGATGAGCCGTTCGGTGCGGGAAAACATCGCACTTCCCCTGATCGCCCGCCTGCGAAATTGGGGCGCCATCCCGATGCGCGACGAGGCCGCCCGCGTCAGCTCCGCCATCGACCGCCTTCAGATCGACACCCGCGCGCAGGGCGAGGTGCGCAGGCTTTCGGGCGGCAACCAGCAAAAGGTGACCATCGCCCGCTGGATCGCCAAGGGCGTTGACACGCTTCTCCTCTTCGACCCGACGCGCGGCATCGACATCCGCACCAAGCGCCAGATCTACTCCCTTGTCCGCGACCTTGCCGACCAAGGCGCCGCCGTCCTTTATTACACCTCCGAGCTTGCCGAGATCCGCCTTGCCTGCGACCGCGCACTGGTCATCTTCAATGGCCGCGTCGTCGATGTGATCGACGCCGCCGATGCCGACGAACCCACGCTGATGCGCGCCGCCTATGGCCTCACCGAAAAGGCGGCCACGGCATGACCGAACCGCATTGCCTCGCGACGCGTGCCGCGACCGGAGCGTCCGCATGAAGCGCCTTCTTGAAGCAAACGCCTGGACGGTCGGCCTTGCCGCCCTCCTCGCCCTTCTCCTGATCGTCACCAAGCTGATCCAGCCCGATTTCGGCGCGTCGGGTCTCGACAGCCTCGCCCGCGCGGCCCTTCCCTTCGTCCTGGCCACCGTCGGCATGGCGGTCGTTGTCATCGCGGGCGGCATCGACCTTTCCATCGCCGCGATGATGGCAGTGGCCTCCGTCACTACCGCCCGCCTGATGGAGGGCACGACAGACCCGCAATCCGTGCTGGTCCTGATCTTCGTCCTCGGTGTCGGCCTTGCGATGGGTGCGATCAACGGCGCGCTCATCGTCGTGACCCGGGTGCCGGATATCGTCGTCACCCTCGCCATGCTCTTCGTCTGGCAGGGTGTCGCGCTTCTCATCCTGAACGCCCCCGGTGGGGCCACGGCTCCTTGGCTCCGCAATCTCATCGTCGGCGGCGTCACCCTGCCCGGCCTGCCCCCCGGCCTGACCGACTGGATGCCGAAGGCCGTCGTCCTCATGGCGATCGTCGTCGCCGCCGTCTGGCTGCCGATCCGCCGCTCCAAACTGGGTCTGATGTTCTACGCCATCGGCTCTGACCCGCTCGCCGCCTTCCGCTCGGGCGTGCCCGTGGGCCTCACCCGCATCGCGGCCTATGCCGTCTGTGGCCTCTTCGCGGCCCTCGGCGGGCTTGCCGTCACCATGTCCACCGGCATCGGCGAGCCGATCCCCGGCCCCTACCTTCTCGCCTCCGTCGCCGCGGTGGTGCTCGGCGGTGTCGTCCTTGGTGGCGGGCGCGGAGGTCTCCTCGGCCCGATCCTCGCCGTCTTTGTCCTCCGCCTCGTCCGCATGGACCTGACGTTGCTGTCGGTCGACCCCAACGTCGCCGCCATTGTCGAAGGCACGATCATGGTTCTCGTCGTGATGTTCGGCGGGCTTCTTGCACTCCGGGGGGCGCGCCTTGACCGCACTGGCTGACCAACCGACACCGCTTGCCCGCCTTGGACGCCGGATGGTGGACTGGCCGCTGATCCCGCTGACGCTCCTCCTCTTCGCGCTGATCGGCGCGCTCGAGATCATGCAGCCCGGCATCGTCAAGGCGTTCTGGATCTCGAACACCATCAAGGCCGCGATCCCCCTCGCCATGCTCGCCGCATGCCAGACGCTGACCATGCTGACGGGCGGCATCGACCTTTCGGTCGGCACCGTCGCCACCATCGCGGCCTTTGTCACCGCCACCCTTTCGCCCCTGATCGGCGTGCCACCTGCCATCGCCATCGCGATGACCTGCGCGCTGGTCGCGGGCCTCGTCAACGGCGTGGGCGTCGCGTTTTTCCGCGTGCATCCGCTGATCATGACGCTTGGCACCGGCCTGATCGCCACCGGTTGCCTTCTGGTCTACCAGCGCTTCGTGATCTCGACCGGCACGCTCATCCCGCCCAGCCTTGTCTGGCTCGGCACCGGGCGCACCTTCGGCCTGCCGAACGCGCTTGTCGTGTTCGTCCCCTTCGCCGTCCTCGTGATCTGGGCGCAGAGGCGCACCGGCTTTGGCCGCCTCCTCTATGCCATCGGCGCGAACGAGGCCGCAGCGCGGCTTTCCGGCGTCCGCGTCTGGCAGGTCCACCTTGCGCTTTATGCGCTTTCCGGCCTGATCGCCGGCCTGACCGGACTCGTTTACCTCGGCATCGTCAAGACCGCCTCGCTTTCGCTCGCCCTGCCCCTCGACCTGCCATCCGTTGCCGCTGCCGTGGTTGGTGGCACCTCGATCTTCGGCGGGCGCGGCGGCTATGGTGGCACCATCATCGGCGCGCTGATCCTCACCGTCCTCGCCACCATGCTGACGCTTCTGCAAATGCCCGAAGGTGGCCGCCGCATCCTTTTTGGCGCGATCATCCTCGCCGTGACAGCCCTTTTCATCCGCCTCACCGATCGCACCTGAAAGGAACCCCGATGGCCCGCTTCAAGATCGTCGGCATCAGATTTGACCATATGCACATGGGCGACCTTCTGCGCCTCGTGCATGACCACCCGGATGCGGAAATCGCCGGTCTCTTCGACCCTGACCCCGCCAAAATGGCCAGCGCCGCCGCCACCTTCGGCGTGCCGCCAGACCGGCTTTTCACCGACTTCGACGCCTGCATGACGGCCACCAAACCCGACCTTGCGATCCTTTGCGCCGCGACCGCCGATCACGCCCGCTACACCGAACGGCTGGCGGCCTACGGGGTCAATGTCTTTGTCGAAAAGCCCTTCGCCGCCTCGGTGGCCGACGCCCGCGCAATGATCAACTCAATGCAGCCGACCGGCAAGCTTCTGGCGATCAACTGGCCCCTCGCCTGGGTCGCATCGCATGTCACAGCCAAACGCCTGATCGACGAGGGTCGCATCGGCACCCTCACCGACCTCCACTTCTACGGCGGCAACCGTGGCCCGCTCTATCACCTCGCCGACAAAATCGAGGTCTCGCCCGAGGAGGTCGAACGCCAGAAACCCGGTTCCTGGTGGTACAAGCGCGCCTCCGGTGGTGGCAGCCTGCTCGACTACCTCGGCTACGGCGCGACCCTCGGCACCTGGTACATGAACGGCGAGGCCCCCATCGAGGTCACCGCCGTCACCGACGACACCCCTGGGCTGGAGGTTGACCAGCACGCCATCACCATCTGCCGCTATGCCCGTGGCCTTTCCCGCATGGAAACCCGCTGGGGCACCTTCACCGACCCGTGGATGATCCAGCCGCAGCCGAAATGCGGCTTCGTCTTTGTCGGCACCGAGGGCACCATCGCCAGCTACGATTACGAAGGCCAGCTGACCATCCAGACCCGCGCCGAACCGGAACCCACCGCCATTCCCGCCGACCCGCTGCCTAAGGGCCGCACCAACGCCATCGAATACGTCCTCCACTGCATCGCAACCGGCGAGGCGCTGTCCGGCCCGCTCGACCCCGCCGTCAGCCTCCTTGGCCAGCGCATCGTCGATACCGCCGCGCAATCGGCCCGCGAAAAGCGCACCCTCGCCCTCGTGCCATGACCGACACGCCCGATGCCGACACCTACGCCCTGAAATCGGCCACTCTGGCCGATATCCCCGCGCCCGACCTGCCCTACCGCCCGCCAATGCCGCGCGCCTTCCGCCCCCGCATCGGCGTCATCGGCGCGGGCGGCATCGTCTCGGCCCATCTTGACGCCTACCGCAGCGCCGGGTGGGAGGTCGCCGCGATCTGCAACCGCACGCTTGCCAAGGCCGAGGCCGCGCGCACCCTCGCCCCCAACGCCCGCCTCACCACCGACGCGCAAGACATCCTGACCGACCCCAGCATCGACGTCGTCGACATCACCCCCCACCCCGCCGACCGCCTGCCGCTGATCGAAGCCGCCCTCATGGCTGGCAAGCACGTCCTCAGCCAGAAGCCCTTCGTCCTCGACCTCGCCCAAGGTCAGCGCCTCGTCACCCTCGCCCGGGCGCGCGGCCTGAAGCTTGCCGTCAACCAGAACGGCCGCTGGGCGCCCCACCTCGCCTACATGCGCGAGGCCGTCCGCGCAGGGCACATCGGCGACCTCATCTCTGCCCACATCTCGATCCACTGGAACCACGGCTGGATCGCCGGCACCCCGTTCGAGCAGATCGAAGACCTGATCCTCTACGACTTCGGCATCCACTGGTTCGACTTCCTGCGCAGCATCACCGGCGACCGCGCGCAAAGCGTGATCGCCACCGCCACCCATGCCAAGGGCCAGACCGCCGCCGCACCCCTCCTCGCGCAAGTCCTCGTCCGGCTCGACGGCGGGCAGGCCTCGCTCGTGTTCGACGGCGCCACCCCCTTCGGCCCGCGCGACACCACCACGGTCACCGGCACGAAAGGCACCCTCACCAGCGACGGCCCCGACCTCGGCCAACAGACCGTCACCCTGACCACCCCCCTTGGCCGAGCTACGCCGACCCTCACCGGCACATGGTTCAACGACGGCTTTCGCGGCGCGATGGGCGCGCTGCTGGTCGCCATTGAAGACGACACCGAACCGGCCAATGGTGCTGCGGAAAACCTCCACAGCCTCGCCCTCGCCTTCGCCGCCATCCACTCCCGCCGCAGCGGGGCGGAGGTCACCATCGGCAGCGCGAGCAGTCTAAGCCTCTGATCGGTTAACGCCCCGGACGCCATACGACTGCCATACGCTAGCCAGACGCGTTCCATACGCTTTGCAGCCAAAGAAAATCCAGCGAAGCCAAACGGTTAACGCACCGGAATATTCTCCCGAAAGATGATCCGCGGCTCGATGTATTTCAGCGTCAAAAACGGTGCGGTGGACGCAATCGACCCCAACAGCCGGATCACCGCCTGCTCCCCGGTCAGCCGCGCGTTCTGGTCGACCACCACGTCGATCACATCCTCCGCCAGATAGCGCCGCGTGAGGTTGGTCAGGTCATGCACGATGACAAAGGGCCTCGGCCGCCCCAACTCCGCCACCGCCCGCGCCACGCCCGACCGCCCGGCACCCACGCAGTAGATGCCAACCACATCCTGACGCGCTGCCAAAAGCCGCGCTGCCTCGGTGTAGGAGGTGTCGCTGTCCTCTTCCACCTCGATCGCGGGCAAAAGCTCAAGCCCCAGAAACTGCTCGCCAATCACCGCGCGAAAGCCGTTCTCGCGCTCCTCGTGGCCGTGATAGGCGCGCGAGCCGAGAAACAGCGCCAAGGCCCCCGTCCGCCCCGCCATCCGCCCCATCACCAGCCCCGCCGTGCGCCCCGCCACCCGGTTGTCCACCCCGACATAGGCCGACCGCGGGCATTGCCGCACGTCCGAGGCGATGGTCACCACCCGCACCCCTGCCTCGACCAACAACCGCACCGCATTGCGCGTCACCGGATGGTCCACCGCGATAAGCCCGACCCCGCTTGTTGCCAACCCGACCTTCTCCACCGCCGCCACCAGCGCCTGCGGCGTCAGCCCGTCGACCTCGTGGATCGTGCAGGATGCAACCAGCGGCAGATCAGCCGCGAAGTCCTTGATCGTGTTCGCCAAATTCTGCATGAACTCGCTGCGGCCAAGGGGCAGGAAGAACTCCAGATGCGCAGGCCGCGACGGCAGCGTCAGCATCCCTTCGCTCGGCAGATAACCCAGCGCCTTGGCCGCCGCCTGCACCCGCTGCCGGTTTGCTGCCGAAACGCCAGCCCGCCCGTTCAGCACCCGGTCCACGGTCGCCGTCGACACCCCCGCCCGCGTCGCAATGTCGGTGATCGTTGCCTTGCCCATTTGCCCCGCACCTCGTCTAGCCCGCACCCTAGGCGAACCCCGCGCGGCATGCAAAACCTCTGCGTCTTCGTGCGCCACGGCACAAAAGGCCTTCGCCACAAGCCCAACCTAGCGCTTGCGGCAGAGAAGAAAGGGCCCTACCTCCTGCGTCGAAAGCCCCCGCGCAAAGGACAATGATCATGCTCGTGAACGGCAAATGGACCGACAATTGGCAACCCGTGCAGGCCAAGGATGACCAGGGCCGTTTCGTCCGGCAGCCCTCGTCCTTCCGCAACTGGATCACCGTCGACGGCGCCCCCGGCCCTACCGGCAGCGGCGGCTTCAAGGCCGAGGCCGGGCGATACCGCCTTTATGTCGCGCTGATCTGCCCATGGGCGTCGCGCACTCTGATCGCCCGCAAGCTGAAGGGCCTTGACGACCTGATCCCCATCACGGTCCTCAACCCCGTCCTCACCAATCAGGGTTGGGCCTTCGGCGGCTACCCCGGCGCCGACACCGACCCGCTGTTCGGCGCGCGTCACATTCACGAAATCTACACCCGTGCCGATGATAGCTATACCGGCCGCGCCACCGTTCCGGCGCTGTGGGATACGCACACCAACACCATGGTCTCGAACGAAAGCGCCGATATCGTGCGGATGTTCGACACGGCCTTCGCGGGCCTCGCGCCCGCCACGCCCGACCTCTACCCCGCCGATCTTGCGCCTCAGATCGACGCCCTGAATGACGAGATTTACGGCGCCCTCAACAACGGCGTCTACAAGGCTGGCTTCGCCTCCACCCAAGCGGCCTATGATGAGGCCGTTTCGGGCGTTTTCTCCACGCTCGACCGGCTGGAAGCCCGCCTCTTCGGCGATTTCCTGTTTGACCGCTTCACCGAAACAGACATCCGGCTTTTCGTCACGCTGATCCGCTTCGACGCCGCCTATCACGGACTTTTCAAGACCAACCTGCGCCGCATCGCCGACTACCCGCGCCTTTCGGCCTACATGGCGCGCGTGCTTCGCCTGCCCGGCGTGGCTGAGACGGTCAGCATCGACCACATCAAGGCCGGCTACTATTCCATCAAGGCCTTGAACCCCACCGGCATCGTCCCCGCCGGGCCGGAGCACGTCACCGCCCTCCTGCGTTCCGTCGCCTGACCGAAACCGCCCCGCTCTGCCCAAAAACGCGCCAACTGCCCGGTTCCGGTCGGTTTCGGCCAATCTCTCCTTGGACAGAATCGCGTTAAGGTTTTACCGTTTGGTCAAACAGACGGTAAACCAACAAAAGGAACGGGGAGATGATGACCAAGGGGAACTTCCGGATCAGCCGCCGCGCGCTGATGGCACTGGGCGGCACCGCTCTGCTGGCGCCCGCACTGGGTGCCAAGCGCCTGATGGCGCAAGAGGCGATCAAGATGGCCGGCATCTACACCGTGCCCGTCGAACAGCAGTGGGTCAGCCGCATCCACCTCGCCGCAGAGGCTGCGAAGGCCGCGGGCACCGTCGATTACACCTACACCGAAAATGTCGCCAACACCGACTATCCCCGCGTGATGCGGGAATATTGCGAGTCCGGCGTCAAACTGATCGTCGGCGAGATTTTCGGCGCCGAGGCTGAAGCCCGCGAGGTTTGTGCCGAATACCCCGACGTGGCGTTCCTGCTCGGCTCCTCCTTCATGCCGGATGCTGCGGCCAACCCGAACCTTGCCGTGTTCGACAACTACATTCAGGACGCGTCCTACCTCTCTGGCATCATCGCGGGCGCGATGACCACCACCGGCAAGATCGGCATGGTCGGCGGCTTCCCCATCCCCGAAGTGAACCGCCTGATGCACGCCTTCATGGCGGGGGTGCGTGAAACCAAACCCGACGCCACCTTCCAGGTCAGCTTCATCGGCTCGTGGTTCGATCCGCCAAAGGCCAAGGAAACCGCCTTCGCGATGATCGACGCCGGTGTTGATCTTCTTTACGCCGAACGCTTCGGCGTGTCGGACGCCGCCAAGGAACGCGGCATCCTCGCCATCGGCAACGTGATCGACACGCAAGCCGATTACCCCGACACCGTCGTCGCCTCGGCAATCTGGCACTTCGAGCCGACGTTGAACGCCGCCATCACGGCCATTCAGGGCGGCGCCTTCAAGGCCGACAACTACGGCGTTTATTCCTACATGAAGGCCGGCGGCTGCTCGCTCGCCCCCTTGGGCACCTTCGAAGGCAAGGTGCCAGAGGCCGCGATGACCCTCGTCGCGGAACGGCAGGCCGCAATCATGGACGGCAGCTTTACCGTCACCATCGACGACAGCGAGCCGAAATCGTCGTGACATCAGATACTTCCGGGGCGCAGCATGGCTCGCGCCCCGACGTCCTGCATCTGGACCGGATCACCAAACGGTTCGGTCCGCTTCTGGCCAACGATGCCATCAGCCTCACCTTGAAACAGGGTGAGGTCGTGGCGCTTCTGGGCGAAAACGGCGCGGGCAAGACCACGCTGATGAACATCCTCTTCGGCCATTACACCGCCGACGAAGGCTCGGTCACGGCCTTCGGCAAGCCCCTGCCCCCCGGCAATCCGCGGGCAGCACTCGCCGCCGGGATCGGCATGGTGCATCAGCATTTCACGCTGGCCGACAACCTGACCGTCACCGAAAACATCCTGCTCGGCACCCGCTCGCTCTGGTCGCCCGGCCTGAATCTTGCCGCCGCCGCCGACCGCATCGCCACCTTGTCTCGCGATTTTGGCCTCGCGGTGGACCCCGCCGCCCGCGTCGGCAACCTCTCCGTCGGCGAACGCCAGCGCGTCGAAATCCTAAAGGCGCTCTACCGCGACGCCCGCATCCTGATCCTTGATGAACCGACCGCCGTCCTGACCCCGCAGGAAACCGAGGCGCTGTTCCAGACCCTTCGCCGCGCCGTCGCCCTTGGCCTCTCCATCGTCTTCATCAGCCACAAGCTGCACGAGGTGATGGGCGTCGCCGACCGCTGCCTTGTGCTGCGCCACGGCAAGATGGTGGGCGAGGTCGCGACCAAAGACACCGACCGCCACGCCCTTGCCGCGATGATGGTCGGTGCCGAAATCGCCCCGCCCGCGCTGTCTCCCGCTACTCCCGGCCCAGCGCTGATCCGCTTCGCCAATGTCTCCACCCCCGACCAAGGCGCGGTCCCCGGCCTGAAGCGCGTCACCCTCGACCTTCGCGCAGGGCAGATCACCGGGCTTGCCGGCGTGTCGGGCAACGGTCAGGGCGCGCTCTCCGATCTTCTCTCCGGTCTCGCCGTGCCGACCAGTGGAACCATCACCCTCGGCGACACCCCCGTCAGCCATTGGTCGCCCCGCGCCGCGATCCACGCCGGCATCGCCCGCATCCCGGAAGACCGCCACAAGACCGGCACCATCGCCGATTTCAGCCTGACCGAAAACGCGATCCTCGAGCGCTACGGCGAGGCGCCCTACAGCCGCAAAGGCTGGATGAACTGGCGCGCGGCGCGTGAATTCACCGCCCATGTCATCGCCACCCATGACATCCGCTGCCCCGGCCCCGAGGCGCGCATCCGGCTCCTCTCGGGCGGCAACATGCAGAAACTGATCCTTGGCCGCGTCCTCGAACCCGGCCCGAAGGTCATCCTCGCCAACCAACCCGTCCGTGGCCTCGACATCGGCGCGATCACCTATGTGCAAAAACGCCTGATCGCCGCACGGGATGCCGGTGCGGCGATCCTCCTCATTTCCGAAGACCTCGACGAGATCATCGAGATGTCTGACGTGATCCACGTCCTTTCCGCCGGTCGCCTGTCGCCGGCTTTCCCGCGCGGCGAAAAGACCCCCGCCGAGCTTGGCCTCTGGATGGCCGGTCAGGGGTTCGCCGATGCGGCTTGAACCGATCGCCGCTCCTTCGCTCGCCCGCCGCCTCGGGTTTCCCGCCGCCGCATTGGCGCTGACCATCCTCGTGGCCTCGCTTCTTGCTCTCGCCGCTGGCGCCAACCCCTTCGCCACCCTTGGCCTCATCCTCGAGGGCGCCGCCGGCAGCCGCTTCGCCGCACTTGAGACGCTCAACCGCGCCACCCCCCTGATCTTCACCGGCCTCGCGATCTCGGTCGCGTTCCGGGCCAAACTCTGGAACATTGGCGCCGAAGCGCAGCTTTACGCCGGCGCCATCGTGACCGTCCTCCTCGGCACCGGCCTCGTCCCCTGGCCCCTCGTCCTCCCCGTCACCGCGCTCGTCGCGATGCTTGCAGGCGCGCTCGTCCTCCTCGGACCCGTCCTCTTGAAAACCCGGCTCGGCGTTGACGAGGTCGTCACCACCCTCCTTCTCAATTTCGTCATGCTCCTGTTCGTCAGCTACCTCCTCGAAGGCCCGATGAAAGATCCCATGGGCATGGGCTGGCCGAAATCCTCACCCCTCCTGCCCGAAGCCCGCCTGCCCCGCATCGTCGAAGGCCTGCGCCTGCATTGGGGGTTCCTCTTGGCGCTGATCGCAGCCATTGCCGTCTGGGTGATCCAGACCCGCACCACCCTCGGTTTCGAAATCCGCGCCGTCGGCCAGAACCCCCGCGCCGCCCGCTTTGCCGGGGTGCCGGTGAACGCCGTGCTGGTCAAAACCGCTCTCCTATCCGGCGGCCTCGCGGCCCTCGCCGGCTTCTCCGAAGTCGCTGGGCTGAAAGGCCACCTCAGCCTCGATCTCTCGCCGGGCTTTGGCTACACCGGCATCATCGTCGCGATGCTCGCGATGCTGAACCCGCTCGCGGTGATCCCCTCGGCCCTCTTCGTCGCGGGGGTATTTGTCGGCTCCGACAGCATGAGCCGGGCGGCGGGGGTGCCGACCTACATCGCAGACATCCTTCTGGCCACGGCGCTTCTGTTCATGGTGCTGGCGATCCTCCTTTCCCGCGTCCGCGTGGTGCGCGGATGAAGGGCTTGGTTCCCGCCAGCGTCGGACCGGGGGTTTCACACCCCTCAGTGCATCATGAACCAACGGCGCACCCAAACTGCCCCGTGGAATATTTCGGCAGCTGGGCAGCTCGCACGGATTTGAGGGGGCCGGCATGACGGAGATCTTCGACATCCTCCTTTCCGCCACCTTCTGGGCCGCAGTGATCCGCATCGCCTCGCCGCTCATATTCGCCACGATGGGCGAGTTGATCTGCGAGCGTGCAGGGGTCCTGAACCTCGGCATCGAGGGCATCATGGTGATCGGCGCCTTTACCGGCTGGATCACCGTCTATGCCGGGATGCCCCTGTGGTTCGGGGTGGCGGCCGCGATGGGGGCGGGAATGCTCTTTGGCCTCCTCCACGCGACGCTGACGGTGCCATTCGGGTTGTCGCAGCATGTCGTCGGCCTTGGCGTCACCCTGCTTGCCACCTCGACCAGCTATTTTGCCTACCGTCTGATCCTGCCCGAGGTCACCTCGCCGCCGAAGATCACGCCCTTCGCGGAATGGGCGGTTCCTGGCCTCAGCGATATTCCCGGCATCGGCCCGGCGGTCTTCATGCAGACGCCGCTGACCTACGCGGCCTTCGCCGTGGCCGCCCTCACCGCGCTCATCCTCTACCGCACGCCCCTCGGCCTTGCGCTCCGCGCCGTGGGCGAGAACCCCGCCGCCGCGGCCTCGCAAGGGTTGTCGGTCACCGGCCTCCGCATGGGCGCGGTCATCGTCGGCTCGGGGTTCATGGCGGTCGGCGGCGCGTTCCTGACCCTTTCCGCCTTCTCGTCCTTCTTCTTCGAGATGGTCAACGGGCGCGGCTGGATCTGCATCGCGCTTGTCGTCTTTGGCGCGTGGAAGCCCGGCAAGGCCGTCCTTGGCGCGCTGCTCTTCGCCGCCTTCGATGCACTTCAGGTGCGCCTGCAACAAACGCCGATCGGCGCGGTGCTGCCCTATCAGCTGTTCCTCGCGATGCCGTTCCTGCTGTCCATTCTCGCCCTCATCCTGATGTCGCGCCGCGCCGAAGTGCCCGCCGCGCTGATGCAACCGTTCAACAAGGGGGAACGATGATGTTCGACCTTCTGGTCAAGGGCGGCACCCTGCCCGACGGCACCACCGCCGACATCGCCATCACCGGCGACCGCATCGTTGAGGTCGGCCGCATCGACGCCCCCGCCGCCCGTGTGATCGACGCCACCGGCGATCTTGTCAGCCCGCCCTTCATTGACCCGCATTTCCACATGGACGCCACGCTCAGCTACGGGTTGCCGCGCGTCAACGCCTCCGGCACGCTTCTGGAAGGCATCGGGCTTTGGGGCGAGCTTCGCGACATCGCCACTGTCGATGACATGGTCACCCGTGCCGTCACCTACTGCGACTGGGCCGCCTCGATGGGCCTCCTTGCGATCCGCACCCATGTCGACACCACGCCCGACCATCTGCGCGGGGTGGAGGCGATGCTGGAGGTCAAGCGCCGCGTCGCCCCCTACATCGACCTGCAACTGGTGGCCTTCCCGCAGGATGGCCTCTACCGCACCGCCACCGGCCGCCAGAACGTGCGCATCCCGCATTTCGAGCGCACGATGGAGGAGGGCGCCGAAAGCTTGCGCGACCTTGGCCGCATCGCCGCCGAGCGCGGCCTGATGTGGGACGTGCATTGCGACGAGACCGATGACCCCCTGTCGCGCCAAGTGGAGACGATGGCGCGCGAGGTCACGCGCCACGGCCTCGGCCCTCGCGCCGCAGGCAGCCACCTCACCTCGATGCACTCGATGGACAATTACTACGTCTCGAAGCTCATTCCCCTGATCGCTGAAAGCGGCATGACCGCGATCCCGAACCCCTTGATCAACATTACGCTGCAAGGCCGCCACGACAGCTACCCCAAACGGCGTGGCCTGACGCGGGTGAAGGAATTGCAGGCCGCTGGCGTCACCGTCGGCTGGGGGCAGGATTGCGTGATGGACCCGTGGTATTCGCTCGGCACCGCCGACATGCTGGATGTGGCGTTCATGGGCCTTCACGTCGCCCAAATGACCCACCCCGAGGAAATGGCGCGCTGCTTCCGCATGGTCACCGAAGACAACGCCCGCATCATGAACCTTGAGGGCTACGGGCTGCACAAGGGCGCCAAGGCCTCGCTGGTGATCCTCGATGCAGGCTCACCGACCGAGGCGGTGCGTCTGCGCCCCGACCGTCTTGTCGTGGTCGCGAAAGGCCGCGTGATCTCGGAAAAGCAACGCAACGACAGCCGCCTGACGCTACCGGGCCGTCCTGCAACGGTACGCCGCCGTCACTGACCAACAGTCTTTCCATGCCAGCCCCCGCCGCCTATAAGGCGCGGGCAAGCCCCGAGGAGGACGCAGATGCGCCGCGCCGAAGTGACCCGCAAGACCAACGAGACCGCGATCACCGTCGCCGTCAACCTCGACGGCACCGGCAAGGCCGAGGTCAAGACCGGCGTTGGTTTCTTCGACCACATGCTCGACCAGTTGGCCCGCCACTCGCTGATCGACATCCGCCTCACCGCGACGGGCGATCTTCACATCGACGATCACCACACCGTCGAAGATTGCGGCATCGCCCTCGGCCAGGCCCTCGCCCGCGCGCTTGGCGACAAGGCCGGTATCCGTCGCTACGGCCACTTTTCCCTCGCGATGGACGACGCGCAGGTCGCCACGGCGCTCGACCTTTCCGCGCGCCCCTACCTTGTCTGGAACCTCGCCCTGCCGACCCCGAAGATCGGCAGTTTCGACACCGAACTGGTGCGCGAATTCTTTCAGGCCTTCGCCACCCACGGCGGCATCACGCTGCACGTCGACCTTGTGCATGGCCTGAACAGCCACCACATCGCTGAGGCCGCGTTCAAATCCGTCGCCCGCGCGCTGCGCATGGCGGTGGAACCCGACCCGCGCAGCGCTGGCATCCCCTCCACCAAGGGCGCGCTCTAAGCCCTTTCATCTGTCCGAAAATATCCCCGCCGGAGGCTCCCGCCCTCCCCGACAACCCGCCGGAAGACCCTCATGCTGACCGTCCTCGTCGATTATGACAGCGGCAATCTCCACTCCGCCGAAAAGGCGTTCCAGCGCATGGCGGCCGAGGTCGGCGGCGGCGAAATCCTCGTCACCTCGCGCCCCGAGGACGTGGCCCGCGCCGACCGGATCGTGCTGCCGGGGGATGGTGCCTTCCCTGCCTGCCGTGCAGCACTTGGCCATTATGGCGGCCTCTTCGAGGCGATCGAAGAGGCCGTCCTTGTCCGCGCCCGCCCCTTCCTTGGCATCTGCGTCGGCATGCAGATGCTGGCGACCACGGGGCGCGAATACCACGACACGCCCGGCTTCGGCTGGATCGGCGGCGAGGTGGTCAGGATCACCCCTGCCGACCCCGCGCTGAAGGTGCCGCACATGGGCTGGAACGATCTCGTGATCGACCACGCCCACCCCGTCCTTGACGGCATCACGACCGGCGATCACGCCTATTTCGTCCACTCCTACCACTTTCGCGTGGCGAACCCGGACGAACGCCTTGCGCACTGCGACTATGGCACCGACATCACCGCCATCGTCGCCCGCGACACCATCGTCGGCACCCAGTTCCACCCCGAAAAAAGCCAGGCCGCCGGTCTGCGCCTGATTGCAAATTTCCTGCAATGGCGGCCCTGAGCCACCCGAATTCGCGCCGAAAATTGCACTGATCGAACCAAACCGTCAGACTGCGGCGCGAAACCGCTGCCAAAGTCGCCCGTCGATCGCGATCAACCCGGCCAGGATCAACCCGAACCCGGCCAGATGCTGGGGGTAAAGCCGCTCGCCCAGCAGCGCCCAGCCCATCGCCGTCGCGCTTACCGGCACCAGAAAGGTGACTAGGGACAGGTTCGTCGCTCCCGCCCGCCCCAGCACCCGGAAGAACAGCACATAGGCCAGCGCGGTCGACAGTACGGCCAGCGCCACCACCGCCAGCACCGGCCGCAGCCCCGGTGGCCCCATCGCCCAAGGCGCATCGCGCCACAGCCACACCGGCAGGAGCAGCACCGCGCTTGCCGTCACCTGCCCGAAGGCCGTCGCCAAGGGCGCAAGCCCCCGCGCCCGGAACCGGCGCCCCCAGACCCCCGCGAACCCGTAGGACAGCGCGGCCATCAGGCAGGCGAGCATCGCCAGCACCTCGCCGTCCAGCCCCTCGCCCGCCAACATCACCACCACGCCCGCGAACCCAAGGCCCAGTCCCGCCGCCTTCGCCCCGCTGATCCGCTCGTCCCGCGTCGCCAGATGCGCCACCACCAGCGTGAACAAGGGCGTCGTCGCGTTCAGCACCGAGGCCAGCGCACCGCTGATCTGCCCCTGCGCCGTCACGAACAGGGTGAACGGCACGACATTGTTCAAGATCCCCATCACCATCAGCGCGGGCCAGACCGCCACGCCCGGAAAAGGCTGCCCGGTCGCCCGCAACACCAGCGCCAGCACCGTCGCGGCAAGTGCCACACGCGCCCAGACGATGGTCATCACCGGCAGCCCGGTCAGCGCCACCTCTGCCGCCCGATATTCGGGCTGTCGATCGCCTTGCCGTCCTTGTCAAAGGCCTTGACCAGCACGCCGCAGAACGCAGGCCCGCAAGGCTTCACGTCGACATGGCCGAAATGCCCGTTGTCGTCGGGCTTGGTCTGCCACGTTCCTTCCACCGGATCGGCGGCAAAGGCCGCAGTTCCCGCCACCGACAGCAGCGCCGCAATCATCATCAACCGTTTCATAAGGGTCCTCCTCCCCGCACAGACTGCACCACCATGAGCGCGCCCGCGTTCACCGATCAAGCATGACGTCGGGTCGCATCTGCCGCCCGGCCCCCTTGGCAAGCCGCCCGCCGCGTGCCAAAGACCGCCCGACCGAAAGACGAGGGTGCCGATGATCCTTTATCCCGCGATCGACCTGAAAGACGGCCAGTGCGTCCGGCTTCTCCGCGGCGAGATGGAGGCCGCCACCGTGTTTGGCGACGACCCCGCCGCACAGGCCGCAAAATTTCAGGACGCCGGCTGCGAATGGCTCCATCTCGTCGATCTGAACGGTGCCTTCGCAGGCCAGCCGGTCAACGCGGCTGCGGTCGAGGCCATCCTCGCCCGCGTGTCGGTGCCCTGCCAGCTCGGCGGTGGCATCCGCGACATGGCGACCATTGCGATGTGGCTTGAAAAGGGTCTCGCCCGCGTCATCCTCGGCACTGTCGCGGTGGAAAACCCCGCGCTGGTGCGCGAGGCCGCCCGCGCCTTCCCCGGCCGCGTCGCCGTGGGTATCGACGCCCGAAACGGCCGCGTCGCGACCAAGGGCTGGGCCACCGAAACCGATGTCATCGCCACCGACCTCGCCCGATCGTTCGAGGATGCCGGCGTCGCCGCGATCATCTACACCGACATCGACCGCGACGGCGCGATGCAAGGCCCGAACATTGAAGCGACCGAGGCGCTCGCCCGCGCCGTGACCATCCCCGTCATCGCCTCGGGCGGTGTCAGCCGCATGGCCGACCTCACCGCGCTCCGCGATACCGGGGTCATCGCCGGGGCGATCTCGGGCCGTGCGCTTTACGATGGGGCGATTGACCTTGCCACCGCGCTAGCGGCGTTGCGCGGCTGACCGGACCAGCCGTCCCAGCCAGAAGACGGACAAAACACAGGTCGCCATCGCCACCACGATATTGGCCGACAGCGTCCCCCAACCCTGCGCCCAGACCAAGGGGGCCAGCACCACCGCAATCGCGGGCGCGATCAGCACCAGCGCGTGCTGCCAGACCGGGACCGCCGCGCCAAGGCTGACCCTCGCGCCGGGCCGACCCAGCCGCCGCATCAGCCACCACAACAGCGCCAGCACCAATGGCAACAGCACCCGCAGCGGGTTGAGGTCGGCCAAGCCCTGCGCCACCCACACCAGAAGGGCGATCACCGGGGCGATCCACAGCACGGCATTCGGCGGCCGCGGCAACGTGCCGATCCGGTCGATCCCGATCTGCGCCAGCACGACCAGAACTCCGAAGCCGACCAGATACACGGCCAGCGTCCCGGTCGTGGGCAAGGATGAAGCTTCCGTCACCTCGCTTGGCCAGTATTGCGCCCAATAGGCCGAGGCGATGCCCAGCGCCGTCCAGATCAGCGCCATCCGCAGCGGTCCCAGCACCCCGCCCAAACGTCCCACCCCCAGAACCAGCCCGCCGCTAATCAGCCCGTGCCAGGCCAGCGCGGTCCAGACCCAGAAGAACGGCAAGGGGTCGTACATTGTGCCGACAATCACCCCTTCCGCCATGTACCCCATCACGGCCCCGCCCAGAAAGGCGGCAGGCAAACCACCCGTTCCGGTCCAGATCACAAGACTCAGGCCGGCACCGCTGGCAATCGAATACGCAATGACCGTGATCGCCAATTCCACAGGCCGCAGCCCATCCGGCGGGTCGAACCAGAACATGTTCTCGCCCGCCCAGACGGCAATCACACCAAACGCAAGGCAAAGCGCCAGATACCGTATACTTTCCATCACGCAACCCTGACCGGTTCGCTAAAAGCATAGGCACAACCAGGCCGTTACGCATAGAGGGCCCAGCCCTGTGATCAGCGATGCCTGAACTCTTGCCTTTCCGGCCGGTCCGGGCCATGTGAAGCCCCATGCTCAAGACCCGCATCATCCCCTGCCTCGACGTGGCCGATGGCCGTGTGGTGAAAGGCGTCAACTTCGTCGATCTGATCGACGCCGGCGACCCGGTCGAGGCCGCGCGCGCCTATGATGCCGCCGGGGCTGACGAGCTTTGCTTTCTCGACATCATGGCGACCGAAGACAATCGCGGCACGCTTTACGACCTTGTCACCCGCACCGCCGAGGTCTGCTTCATGCCCCTCACCGTCGGCGGCGGCGTCCGCACGCCCGACGATGTCAGGAACCTCCTCCTCGCCGGAGCCGACAAGGTGTCATTCAACTCCGCCGCCGTCGCCCGCCCCGATGTGGTGGCCGAAGCCGCCGACCGTTTTGGCAGCCAGTGCATCGTCGTGGCCATCGACGCCAAGACGGTCGCGCCCGGCCGCTGGGAGATCTTCACCCACGGCGGCCGCCGCGCGACGGGCATCGACGCGGTCGAATTTGCCCGCACAGTCGCCGCCAAAGGCGCGGGCGAGATCCTCCTCACCTCGATGGACCGCGACGGCACCCGCCAAGGCTTCAACCTGCCCCTCACCCGCGCCATCGCCGATGCCGTGTCAGTTCCGGTCATCGCATCCGGCGGGGTCGGCACCCTCGATCACCTTGTCGAAGGCATCACCGAAGGCCACGCCAGCGCCGTGCTCGCCGCGTCGATCTTCCACTTCGGCACCTTCACAATCGGTCAGGCCAAGGCCCACATGGCCGCCGCCGGCATCCCCGTGAGGCTGACATGACGCTCGAATCCCTCGCCGCCACCATCGCCGCCCGAAAGGGTGCGGACCCCGAGTCGTCGTGGACGGCGAAGCTCCTCTCCAAAGGCCCGGAAAAATGTGCCGAGAAATTCGGTGAAGAGGCCGTCGAGGCGATCATCGAGGCGGTCAAGGGCGACCGCGACCGGCTGACCGCCGAGGCCGCCGACGTGCTTTACCATCTGCTCGTGATGCTCACGTCGCGCGACGTGACGCTGGAAGATGTGCTGGCCGAACTCGCGCGCCGCGAAGGCACCTCCGGGCTGGCCGAAAAGGCCGCCCGGTAAGGGCCTCAAAGCCCCAGTCGCGGAATCTCGATGGCCGGGCAGCGGTCCATCACAACCTGCAAGCCTGCCGCCCGCGCCCGTTCGGCAGCCGCCTCGTCGATCACTCCAAGCTGCATCCAGACCACCTTCGCGCCAGCGGCAATCGCCTCATCCACCACCCCACCGGCCTCTTCGCTGCGCCGGAAGATGTCGACCATGTCAACCGGCCCCGCCTCGGCCAGACTTGCGACCACGGTTTCGCCCAGCACGGTCTGCCCCGCCTGACCGGGGTTCACCGGCACGACCCGGTAGCCACGCCCCTTCAGAAACGCCGCGACCCGGTGGCTTGGCCTGTCGGCCTTGGGCGACCAACCCACGAGCGCGATAGTTTTCACCGATGTCAGAATGTCACGAATGGCCTGATCTTGCATTGCATCACCCGGTTAGAAAAAGGCGCCCAAGGCATAGCCCAGGGCGCCGAGTCGTGGAACGAGGGACAGTGAAGTCGAGGACGGGGGTTCCGGCCCGTGCCTCACCCTTATGATTTAGGAACCACCCGCAGCGGTTAAAGACCCGTCTCGGTTTCGTGATCACGACCGGGTCGCGGCATAAAGCGCCACCGCGGCGGCGTTCGACACGTTGAGGCTGCCGAACTCTCCGGCAAAGGGAATACGTGCCAGCACATCGCAGGTTTCGCGCGTGCGTTCCCTGAGGCCCGGCCCCTCGGCACCCATCACCAGCCCGATGGCGCGGCCACCGGCACTTGCCACCGCCTGATCCATCGTCACCTCGGCTTCGCCATCAAGGCCGATCAGAACGTAGCCCATCGCTTTCAACTCCACCATCGCATCGGCAAGGTTGGTAACCTTCAGATAGGGCTGGCGTTCCAACGCGCCGCTTGCGGTCTTGGCCAACGCGCCGGTTTCCGGTGCCGAATGGTGGCGCGGCGCGATCACCGCCCGCGCGCCGAACACCTCGGCCGACCGCAGCACCGCACCCACGTTGTGGGGGTCCGTCACCCGGTCCAGCAGCACCACCAGCGGCAGTCCCGCACCGGAAATGCAGACCTCCTCCAGCTTGCCCCAGTCCAGGGGCCGCACTTCCAGCGCCGCGCCCTGATGCACCGAGCCTTCATCAATCGGCACGTCGAACTTCCGCGGATCGGCGATCTCCGGCTCCATCCCCGAGGCCGCCACCGCCGCCTCCAGCTTGTCGAGCGCGTTCTTCGTCAGAACCAGTCGCAGCTTTTCGCGCTTGGGGTTCATCAGCGCGTCGCGCACCGCATGCAGCCCGAAAAGCCACACCGTCTCGCGCGCCTCGGCCCGCCGCCCGCGTTCCTTGTCCACCACCCAGGTGGGCTTTTTCGTGCCGGTCTTCATCGGCGCTTCCCCTTGAAAATCAGGGCAGGACACTGCGGCAGGACCGCCACCCGATGCAAGCTGAAACTCCGCGTTTTCCCGGCCCAATCACCCTTGACGCCCCCCGCCCCCTTGAGTAGACCCACCCCCGGCGGGCGACGAGCTGCAAGGTGCGGCAGGGGACTGTAACTCCCC
>LNFM01004298.1_pt1 | contig 50273 bp, 42 predicted proteins | sample 596031 | NCBI WGS metagenome assembly LNFM01 (sample SAMN04254537, study PRJNA301005) | activated carbon metagenome | isolation source: dual media filters at the Ann Arbor, Michigan drinking water treatment plant | place: USA: Ann Arbor | reverse complement strand
GCGGGGCGCGCACGCACAACCTCAAGAACATCGACCTGGACATCCCGCGCAATCAGCTGGTGGTGATCACCGGGCTGAGCGGCTCGGGCAAGTCCAGCCTGGCTTTCGACACCCTGTACGCCGAAGGCCAGCGCCGATACGTGGAAAGCCTATCGACCTACGCGCGCCAGTTCCTGCAGCTGATGGACAAGCCCGATGTGGACCTGATCGAGGGCCTGTCGCCGGCGATCAGCATCGAGCAGAAGGCCACCAGCCACAACCCGCGCTCCACCGTGGGCACGGTGACCGAGATCCACGACTACCTGCGCCTGCTGTACGCGCGCGCCGGCACACCGCACTGCCCCGAGCACGGCCTGCCGCTGCAGGCGCAGACCGTGAGCCAGATGGTGGACGCCGTGCTGGCCCTGCCGGCCGACACGCGCCTGATGATCCTGGCGCCGCTGGCGCGGCAGAAAAAAGGTGAGTTCGGCGACGTCTTCGAATCCATGCAGTCCCAGGGCTACGTGCGCTTTCGCATCGACGGCCAGGCCCTCAACTTCGACGAGCTACCCACGCTCAAGAAGACCGAGAAACACGACATCGACGTGGTGATTGACCGCCTCAAGGTGCGCGGTGTCGATGAACCCGAGCACGCGGCCCTGCGCCAGCGCCTGGCCGAGAGCTTCGAGGCCGCGCTGCGCATCGCCCAGGGCCGGGCGATCGCACTGGAGACCGACGCCAACACCGAACACCTGTTCAACGCCCGCTACGCCTGCCCGCTGTGCCACTACTCGATCAGCGAGCTGGAGCCGCGCCTGTTTTCCTTCAATTCGCCGCAGGGCGCCTGCCCCACGTGTGACGGCATCGGCCAGCAGGAGTTCTTCGACCCGGCGCGGGTGGTGGCCTTTCCGTCCTTGAGCTTGGCCGGCGGCGCCATCAAGGGCTGGGACCGGCGCAACGCCTACTACTTCGCCATGCTGGAGAGCCTGGCCAAGCACTACAAGTTCAAGCTGGAGGACCCCTTCGAGGAACTGCCGCCGGAGATCCAGCAGGTCATCCTGCACGGCTCGGGCGAGGACGAGATCAAGTTCAGCTACGTGATGGACTCGGGCGCCTCCAAGGGCCGCAAGGTCAGCAAGACCCACCCCTTCGAAGGCATCATCCCCAACATGACGCGGCGCTACCGCGAGACCGACTCGGCCCTGGTGCGCGAGGACCTGGCGCGCCTGCGCGGCACCCAGCCCTGCCCGGCGTGTGCCGGCACCCGGCTGCGACCCGAAGCGCGGCACGTGAAGCTGGGCGAGGGCGAGCAGGCCCGCGCGATCTTCGAGGTGAGCCACCTGACGCTGCGCGAGTGTTTCGATTACTTCGAACAACTGCAACTGCACGGCGCCAAGGCCGGCATTGCCGACAAGGTGGTGCGCGAGATCCGGCTGCGCCTGAAGTTCCTCAACGACGTGGGTTTGAACTACCTGAGCCTGGACCGCAGCGCCGAGACGCTCTCGGGCGGCGAGGCGCAGCGCATCCGCCTGGCCAGCCAGATCGGCAGCGGCCTGACCGGCGTGATGTACGTGCTGGACGAGCCCAGCATCGGCCTGCACCAGCGCGACAACGACCGCCTGATCGAGACCCTGCGCCATCTGCGCGATATCGGCAACAGCGTGCTGGTGGTGGAACACGACGAGGACATGATGCGCGCGGCCGACCACCTGATCGACATGGGGCCGGGCGCGGGCGTGCACGGTGGCCGCGTGGTGGCCCAGGGCACCTATGAAGAGGTCAAGGCCCATGCGGATTCCCTGACCGGCCAGTACCTGGCCGGCACGCTGCGCATCGCGGTGCCCACCCGCCGCACGCCCTGGTTGCCCGAGCGCGTCGAGCTCGGATCGCGGGCCGGCGGCAAGGGCGCGGACCGTGCCGACTTGCAGCGCCTGCAGATCATCGGCGCCAGCGGCAACAACCTGAAGGACGTCACGGTGGACGTGCCCGTGGGCCTGCTCACCTGCGTGACCGGGGTCTCGGGCTCGGGCAAGTCCACCCTGGTCAACGACACGCTGTACAAGGCGGTAGCGCGCCAGCTCTACCGCGCGCACGACGAACCGGCCCCCGTCAGGGAGATCGAGGGCATCGAGCATTTCGACAAGGTCATCAACGTCGACCAGTCGCCCATCGGCCGCACGCCGCGCTCCAACCCGGCCACCTACACCGGCCTGTTCACGGCCATCCGCGACCTGATGGCTGAAGTGCCGATGGCGCGCGAGCGCGGCTACGGCCCGGGGCGTTTCAGCTTCAACGTGGCCGGTGGCCGCTGCGAGGCCTGCCAAGGCGACGGCATGGTCAAGGTCGAGATGCACTTCCTGCCCGACGTCTACGTGCCCTGCGACGTCTGCTTTGGCGCGCGCTACAACCGCGAGACACTGGAGGTCCTGTACAAGGGCAAGAACATCGCCCAGGTGCTGGACCTGACGGTGGAAGCAGCCTATGCCTTCTTCAAGGCCGTGCCGGCCATCGCCCGCAAGCTGCAGACCCTGCTGGACGTGGGCCTGAGTTACGTGAAACTGGGCCAGTCGGCCACCACCCTCTCGGGCGGCGAGGCGCAGCGCGTGAAGCTGGCGCTGGAGCTCTCCAAGCGAGACACGGGGCGCACGCTCTACATCCTGGACGAGCCGACCACCGGCCTGCACTTTGCCGACATCGACCTGCTGCTCAAGGTGCTGCACCAGCTGCGTGACGCGGGCAACACCATCGTCGTGATCGAGCACAACCTGGACGTCATCAAGACGGCCGACTGGCTGATCGACATGGGACCCGAGGGCGGCGCTGGCGGCGGCACCGTGGTGGGCGTGGGCACGCCGGAGGAGCTGGCCGCTAATCCGGCCAGCCACACGGGACGTTATCTGCGGCCCCTGCTGTAGGGGCCGGCAGCGACTAGCGCTGCAAGTCTTCGATGGCGTCGATGACGATGCTGGTGCCCACCGCGATCAGCAGGATGTCCTGCGCCACACGCACGAACTCATGGCCTGCCGGTGGCGTGCCCAGGCGCACGCGGATATCGGCCTCCACCGGGCGGTAGCCGATGTCGCGCGGCAGGGGCTGGCCCACCTTCCACTTCTTGGCCTGGCCGGGAGGCTGGCAGCCGTTGTTCTTCTTGGCCAGGCCGGGCGGGCAGTTGGCACGCGTCGAGTGGCCGTAGCGCTCGTAGACCGAATCGCGCTGGCGATCGCCGAAATAGCCGCCGATCTGAACCTGCACGTTCGCGCCACCGCGGCGATCGTCACGCCGGTCGTCCTTGCGATCATCGCGACGGTCATCACGGCGGTCATGCTTGTCGTCGCGCCGGCTGTCGCGCTGCTCATCCCGGCGGTCGTCGCGCCGCTCGTAGCGGTCCTTGTCACGTCCTGGCCCGCTGGCGCTCGGGGCCTCAGCCACCACGGAGCAGCCCGCCAGGACCATGGAGGCGACCACGGCGTACATCGGCAATTGCTTGAGAATTTTCATCACGACCCACTCCTGCCCAGCCTGGGCTGCAAAAACATGACCTTGATTGTGCATCCGGACCGGGGCCCGTGCCAGCCGGCTACGTTTTTTTTCCGGCTGGGCGGTCGTCAGCTGCGCGCTGCGTGCAGCAGGTCCCGTGTCTGCCGGGCCACCTCACGCGCCGCGGCGGCGTAATCCGCGCCCTGCGAGGCGTAGAGCACGGCGCGCGAGGAGCTGACGACGATGGGAGCCGTGGTGACACCCCTGCCATCCGCGCGCCAGCCGGCCTTGACCGTGGCCGCAGCGTCGCCGCCCTGTGCGCCCACACCGGGGATCAGCAGCGGCACGGTGGGTGCCACGGCGCGCACGCGTTCGATCTCCGCCGGATAAGTGGCGCCCACCACCAGCCCGAGCTGGCCATTGCTGTTCCATGGCCCCTGGGCCAGACCGGCGATGTGTTCGTACACCAGCGGCTCTCCGGGCACGCTGGCCAGGCGCTGGGCCTGCAGGTCGTCACCCCCCGGGTTGGAGGTGCGGCACAGCAGGAAGGCGCCCTTGCCGTGGTACTGCAGATAGGGTTGGATGGAGTCGAAGCCCATGAAGGGCGACAACGTCACCGCGTCGGCGCCATAGCGCTCGAAGGCCTCCTTGGCGTACTGTTCGGCCGTGCTGCCAATGTCGCCGCGTTTGGCGTCCAGGATCACGGGCACGTTCGGCGAGACACGGCGCATGTGGGCCAGGAGCTTTTCGAGCTGGTCTTCGGCGCGGTGCGCTGCGAAGTAGGCGATCTGCGGCTTCCAGGCGATCACCAGATCGGCCGTGGCCTCGACGATGGCGGCGCAGAAGTCGTAGATCTTCGAGGCATCACCGCGCAAGGCTGCGGGAAAGCGCGCCGGCTCCGGGTCCAGGCCCACGCAGAGCATGGAGCCGTTGCGCCGCTCGGCGGCGCCCAACATGTCGAGGAAAGTCATGCCGCTATTGTAAGAAGGGGCCGCAACGGCCCCTTCCTGCATGCGGCTCAGAGGTCGAGCACCAGCCGCGGCGTCTTGGAGCGTGAGCAGCAGGGCGTGAACTGGTCGTTGGCGGCCTGCTCATCGGGCATGAGGTAGCTGTCCTTGTGGTCGGGAACGCCTTCGAGCACCCGCGTGAGGCAGGTGCCGCACACGCCCTGCTCGCAGGAGACCATGACTTCCACACCCGCTGCGGCCAGGGCCTGGGTCACGGTCTGGTCCTTCGCCACCATGATGATGCGCCCCGAGCTGGCGAGCTTGATCTCGAAGCCCGCGTCGCAGTCGGACTTGACGACATCGGCGCCGAAGAACTCGTAGTCCAGCTGCGCCTCGGGCCAGCCCCGCGCGCGCGCCGTGCCCAGCACCGCGTCCATGAAGCCGCGGGGGCCGCAGACGTAGAGATGGGTGCCGGCCTCGGGCGTCGCCAGCAGTGCCGTCAGGTCGAGCTTCTGCGCCGCATCGCCACTGTCGTAATGGAAATGCACGCGGTCGGCAAAAGCCGAGGCAGCGATGCGCTGGCGAAACGCCGTGCGCTCCGGCGCCCGGGTGGCGTAGTGCATCTGGAAGTCAGCACCCGTGATGGCCAGGCGTTCGGCCATGCACAGGATGGGCGTGACGCCGATGCCGCCGGCCAGCAGCAGGTGTTTTTTCGCGTCGTGGGCCAGGGCGAAGTGGTTACGCGGCGCGCTGATCGTCAGCACATCGCCTTCCTGCACGGCATCGTGCACGGCCTGGGAGCCGCCGCGCGAGGCGGCATCGCGCAGCACGCCGATCTGGTAACGGTGCGTCTCCTGGGGATCGTTGCACAGCGAGTACTGGCGGGTCAGCCCGTTGGGCAGGCTGACGTCGACGTGCGAGCCAGCGGAGAAGGCCGGCAAGGCCTTGCCGTCGGTGGCCACCAGTTCCAGGGTGACGATGTCCTGGGCTTCGACGGCCTTGCGCGCCACGCGCACCTGCAGGGTGGGGTTTGTGGTCATGGTCGGTCTCAGGCGGCCTGGGCCAGGGGGGTGGACTGCTCGGCCGCGATATGCCGCTCGATGATCTTGCGCGACTGCACACCGCCGGCGTCGATGTTGAGCATGAGCAACTGGCGCTCGGGCCAGAGCAGCAGGTTCTTCTGCTGGCGCTCCAGCATCTCCAGGTCTTCGGAAAAGATCTTGCCCTGCCCTTCGCGGATGGTGGCGGTCAGCGCCTTGTCCTTCGGGTTGAACTTGCGCGCCATGCCCCAGAAGTAGTGGATCGAGGTTTCGGTCTCGGGGGTGATGAAGTCCACCACCACGCTGTAGACCTTCTTGTCATTGGGCGCGTCGTAGCCGCCATGACCCTGCAGGGCCACGCCGACCTCGATCATCACGTGGCTGGGCGGGGTGAAGCGGCAGATCTGCCAGCGGTCCACCGGCACGTCGTCTGGCAGGTTGTTGCTGCGCAGTGCGGCCTTCCAGAAGGGCGGGGGCAGGATGCCGCTCATGTAGCGGCTGGTGACGACCATGTCGCCTTCGACCACGGTCTTGCAGGGGGTCTCGTCGATCTCCTTCTGCCCGATGGACGTGCTGTGCACATAGGTCTCGTGCGTGAGGTCCATCAGGTTGTCGATCATGAGGCGGTAATCGCAGGCGATGTGGTACAGGCCGCCGCCGTAGGCCCACTCGGGGTTGTCATACCACTCCAGCACGGGAATCTTGCCCTCGTCGGCCTGGGCCGCATCCCCGGGCCAGACCCAGATGAAACCGTAACGCTCGACCACGGGAAAACTCTTGATGGCCGGGAAGCCGCGCACGCGCTGGCCCGGCATGCTCACGGTCTTGCCGTCACAACCCATCTCCAGGCCGTGGTAACCGCAGACCAGCTTGCCTTCGCAGACATAACCCAGGGACAACGGTGCGCCGCGGTGGGGGCAGAAGTCCTGCACGGCGGCCACCTTGTTTTCCAGGCCACGGTAGAACACGATGCGCTCGCTGCAGACAGTACGCCCCAGAGGCTTCTCATCGATCTCGCCGGAGGTGGCGGCGACATACCAAGTGTTTTTCGGGAACATGAGGGGCTCCTGCTGAGGTTGAACAATAGGCGGCTTTTCCACGTTCCGCACACTGAATGACATTCATTGTACTGAATGATTAAACCCTGTCAAACCCTCCGACCCCGTGTTTTCCCGGTGCCTGAGCTGTTGCCGGAGCAGCGACGGCCGGGGCCGCCTCAGGCCTTGGCGGCCAGGCGGATCTTGCGGACTTCGGTCTGGTGCTGGGGGTCGTGCAGGTGCACGAATTTACGCAGCAGGCGCATGAATTCCTTCTGCTCGCCCGGCTCCAGGCTGCTCATCATGCCCTGGTAGAGCACGTCCACGCCGGGCTTGAGTTCCAGCAGCACCTCTTCGCCGTCCGGGGTCAGGGACAGGCGGCGCTGGCGGCGCGGCATGACTTCGCGCAGGATCCAGCCCTTGGTCTCCAGCCGCGCCGCAATGTCGGCCGTGGTGGAGGTGTCCAGCGCGATCAGCTGCGCCAGCGTGACCTGGTCGATGCCGGGGGTCTCGTGCAGGGTGCGCAGGATGGCGTACTGGATGGGCGTGACGTGGCGGCCATGCACCTCGTGGAACTTGGAGACGGCGATCTGCTGGGCACGGCGGATCAGGTGCCCAGGCTCGTCGTAGAGCTCGATGGACAGCGGGGCATCGGTGGACGGGGTGGTCATGGCAGTGGCGGAATAAAGGTGGCGGCTCTGGACAGGGATTGTGCTTCAAGCCTGCCGGACTGCAGCCGCACCGCGGTCGCCATAGTGCTGCAGCACGCGGTAGCGTGCCTCGGGCCGCCCGGTCGACTCCATCAGCACATACGCTTGCACCGGCCAGCCCCAGGCGGGCGGCGCCGGCGGCAAGGCCTGCGCAGCGTGGCGGGCCAGGGTGAGGTGCGGGCGGTAAGGACGTTGGTCGGTGCGCAAGCCCAATTGGCGCAGGCGCTGGCCCAGGGCATCGTGCAAAACCTGCAAGGCCGGCGGCACCGCCATGGGCAGCAGCACCGCCAGTCCGTGCGGCCACAGGGCCGGCACGCCAAACCGCAGCTCGAACGGTGTGACCCGCAGAGACAGCCCCGCTTGCAGTTCGTCCAGCCGTGCACGCGGCACGGGGCCGATGTAGTGCAGGGTCACGTGCCAGTCGGGCGGGCTGTAGCGCACCGCCTGGGCATTCCAGCCCCAGGCCTGGGTGTGCGTGCCAAGCGCCGCCTGGACATCCGCCGGCGGACACAGGGCCAGGAAAAGACGCGCAGTATCGGGCGTTGGCGGGCGGGTGGCGTCTGGCACCGGGGGCTCTCTCAATCCCAGTGAAACTTGTGAAGCAGGCGGTGCATGAGCGGCGTGAACAGCAGGGCCGCCGTGACGATGAACACCAGCCCCGCGTACAGCGCGTAGAAACCGGCGAACAGCTTGCCGCCCGCCGTCAGGGGCAGATGGACCGGCCCCATGCCGCCCAGCAGCATGGCCGCGTTGAGAAAGGCGTCCAGCCAGTGGAGCTGCTCGAAGTAGACGTAACCGGCCATGCCAGCCAGCAGGGAGAGCATCAGCAAAGCCAGCGCAAGCAAGAGGTGCAGCACCAGACGCCGGACAAAACTGGCGTGCGGCAGGGGCGCTTGCTGTCTGGACTCGTACATGGCCTCAGCCCTCCGGGCGGTTGGGGATGGCCACCGGCCAGCGCAGCCGCACCATCACACCCTGGTGCTCAGCGCGGTGCGCTCAGCTGGCCTTGTTGCGGCACGGGCGGCGCCAGCGGGGCCGGCACGGCGTTCTCCCTCACCTCACGCACGCCAGAGACGAAGTACTCGGTCTCACCGAAACAGGTGGTGGGAATGAACTTGTGCTGGCGGTAGTGCAGCACCACGCGCTTGCCCGACAGTGCGTTGATCTCCTGCACCACGGCCTCGTCGCGCACGGTGAACTCGAACTTCTCGGGAATGGCGCCGGGCATCGTGACCATGGCGATCTCGCCCTCCCAGGTCTTGCAGAGCCAACCTTTGTGCGACAGCTTCTGCACATAACCGGCACGCTCGCCCTCGGCGTAACTCCAGCTCAAGGCAAACCAGATCCATCCGCCAGCGAGCAGCAGCAGGATGGCCAGGAAAGTCAGTAGCAGTCGGATCAATTTGGCTTTCATGCCGTTCTCCCTTTGAAACGATTCAGGCCGGCGTGCCGGCGCGCATCACGTCCAGGGCCAGACAGAGGTCGGCCCAGGACCTGGCCTTGTCCTGCGGCGTACGCAGCAGGTAGGCCGGGTGGTAACTCACGATGACGGGCACGCCCTCATAACTGTGCACCTGGCCGCGCAGCTTGCCCAGCGGCATCGTCGCCACGTCAGGCACGCTGTGCTGCAGCAGGGACTGGGCCGCAAAACGGCCCAGCGCCAGGATGATCAGCGGCTGCAGCAGCGCGACCTGACGCCGCAGATAGGGCTCGCACTGCAGCACTTCTTCGGGCTGCGGGTTGCGGTTGGCCGGCGGGCGACACTTGAGCACATTGGCGATGTAGACGCCCTGAGCCCCCGTGCCCTGGCGGTTCAGCCCGACCGCCTTGAGCATATTGTCCAGCAGCACCCCGGCCTGACCGACAAAGGGCTCACCCTGGATGTCTTCGTTTTCGCCCGGTGCCTCGCCCACGATCAGCCAGCGCGCCTGCCGGTCGCCGACACCAAACACCGTGTTCTTGCGGCTCTTGCAGAGTCCGCAAGCCTGGCAGCCAGCAACCGCCTGTTCCAGCGTTTCCCAGTCCATGCCCGCGATCTCGGCTGGCATGGCGCGTGCCTCCACTGAAACGCCGCGCTGGACGGGTGCAGGCGCCGTGGGCACCATGCGGGTCTGGCCCATCGGCGCCGCAGCGACGGGCCGCTCTTCCACCAAGGGCGCAGCCACGGCGGATTCTTCAGGCAACCAGACCCGAACACCCATCTCAGCAAGCATCGCGCGTTGGCGTGCGTCCAGTTGCAAGCTCATGGCGTGATTGTCACAGACGCAGGCTCATGACCACCGCATCCTCGCGCTGGCCATGGCCGGCGGGGTAGTAGGCCTTGCGCAGGCCGACGCGGCGGTAGCCGTGCGATTCGTAGATGGCGATGGCACGTGTGTTGCTCACGCGCACTTCCAGCCACAGCCATTGCGCCCCCAGGCCACGGGCCCACAGCGCCAGGGCGTCGAGCATCACGCGCCCCCAGCCCTGGCGCTGGTGCTCGGGCGCCACCGTGATGTTGAGCAGGTGCACTTCGTCCACCCCCTGCATGGCCACGTAGTAGCCCAGCAGCTCTCCACCGGCCAGCAGCACGCGGGCGTGGTACCCGGAGCGCAGCGTGTCCATGAAGTTGCCCCGCGTCCAGGGATGCGGGTAGGCGCGCTGCTCAATGGGCAGCAGCTGTTCGAGCAGCGTGGCATCCAGCGGCTCAAGGCGGGCTTCGAGGGGTTCGAGGACGGCACTCATCGTGATCGGTTGGCCTGGCTAGAGGTTCGCCTTGGCAGCAGCGCGCTCCTGGGTGGTCTGGGCCACTTTATCGCGGATGTAACGCGGCAGGGCATCAGCCGCGGCCACGGCGTTGCCCGCGGCCAACAGGGCCGGGGCCAACCGCAGCATGGCCGCTGCGGTGGGCAGGGCGGGCCAGCAGGGCAGGTCGGGCGGCAGCGGCAGGCGCTCGCCGTGCTCGGCAAAGACATTGCCGGCCAGGGCTTGGGCATCTTCGAGCGTCAGCTGTTCGGGCTTGAGCAGGTCGAAGTCGGCCTGTTGCTGCCAGCGGCCTGCGGCGTAGGCATAACGTGCGGCATAGAGCTCCCCCATGCGGGCGTCGAGCAGGGCCAGCAGGCGCAGGTTTTGCTGCTGCGGTGCCTGCTGCGCACGCGCCTCCTCGGCCACGGCCAGCAGCGTGTCCACCGGCAGCAGCGGTACACCCGCGCCGAAACCCAGGCCCTGGGCCACGGCGCAGGCCGTGCGCAGGCCGGTGAAGGAACCCGGCCCGCGGCCGAAGGCAATGGCGTCAAGCTCCGCGAAGGTCAGTTCGGCCTCGGCCATCAGGGTCTCGATGGCCGGGATCAGCCCGCTGGAGGCCTGGGCGCCACCGGCACCGGTATGCAACCAGATGCGCTGCGTGCCGTCGACCAGCCGCGTGACGGCGAGGGAGATCAGCTCGGTGCTGGTGTCGAAGGCGAGCAGCTTCATGATTGCTTGCGTACCCCGAAGGTGATGCCCACCGTCACCAGCACCAGGCCGGCCAGCAGGTTGGCGTGCAGCGGTTCGCCCAGGAAGAGGACGGCGCCCAGCGCCGAGAGGCCGGGCACCAGGGCCGTGATCATGGTGGAGCGCACCGGACCGAAGTACTGGATCATGCGCACGAAGGTGATGCCCGAGATCACCACCGAACCCACGCCCTGGAAGACCACCTGAAACAGCAGCTCACCCAGCGGTGCGGTGAACAGCCGGCTCTCGATGGCACCCAGGCCCTGCAGCAGCAGATAAAAAGGCAGGTAGCTGAACAGCGCGAACACGGTGACCGCTGTCGTCGCGCGCACCGCATCCAGGCCGTGACGGCGCGCCAGCACGCTGTAGGTTGCCCAGCTCAGGGCCGCACTCATGAAGAGCAGATCGCCCTTCCAGACCTCGCCACCCTCGAAGGCGCGCAGCAGGCTGGCCCCGCCGACCAGGAGGTCGCCGCCCACGATGCAGGCCAGGCCGATAATGCGCGCCGGCAGGATGGGCGTGCCCAGCATCAGTGCTGCCAGCAGGGTGGTCCACAGCGGCAGGCTGCCGGGCATGAGCACCGAGGCGTGTGCGGCCGGCGCATAGAAGAAGCCGGCATAGGCCAGCAGCGCGTAGCCGAAGCCGCCGAACACGCCGCACAGCGCCGTCACGCGCAGCGCCAGGGGCGAGAGGCCGAAGAAGGACGAGGCGGTGGCCAGTCCCTGCGCACGGTCGCGTCGCACCAGCCACCAGCCCAGGGGCAGCAGCACGGCGCTGGCGCCGATGATGCGTGCCAATGCAATATCGAAGGGGCCGAGCGAACCCTGGGCCGAGGCACGGGCGATGACGATGAAGGCGGTCCAGATGCCGACGGTGATGACCGCCGCCGCGATGCCGATGGTGCGCGGAGACAGGCCCTTGAGGAAATGCATGCCTGCATTATCGGTGGCCGGCGTTAGACTCGTTGCCATGTCGACCTTGCGCGCCTCGCTCCTGCCCTTGCTCGCCAGCCTGCTGCTTCTGCACGGCTCCGCCCAGTCCCGGGAAACCGCCCTGCCCCCCAGCGTCGTCAAGGCGCTGGCGCGCGCCAAGGTGCCGGCCGAGGCCATGGGTGTGGTGATCGAGGAAGCCGGGGGCGATGGCAGGCCGCTGCTCAGCCACCGCGCCGGCACGCCCATGAACCCCGCTTCGGTGATGAAGCTGGTGACCACCCTGGCCGCGCTGGAAACCCTGGGGCCCAGCTGGAACTGGCGCACACCGGTGTACGTGGAGGGCACGGCGCGCGATGGCACGCTCTACGGCAACGTCTATATCCAGGGCCAGGGCGATCCCAAGCTCGTGGTCGAGCGCCTGTGGCTGCTGCTGCGCCGTGTGCAGGGCCTGGACATCCGCAACATCGCGGGTGACATCGTGCTCGACCGCAACGCCTTCGAAGCCGTGCCACACGACCCCGCCGAGTTCGACGGCGAACCCCTGCGCCCCTACAACGCCGCGCCCGATGCACTGCTGCTGAACTTCAAGTCGGTGCTTCTCACCTTCGTGCCCGACCGTGGCGCCAACGCCGCGCACGTGCACGTCGAGCCGCCGCTGGCCGGCGTGACCTGGCCCAGCCACGTGCCGCTGCGCGAAACCGAATGCAACGACTACCGCAGCACGCTGCGTGCCGACTTCTCCGACCCGACGCTACCGCGCTTCGCCGGCCGCTATCCGGCAGCCTGCAATGAAAAAGTCTGGCCCCTGGCCTATGCGGACCCGGCCAGCTACGGCGTGCGCGCCATCGAAGGCATGTGGCGCGCCATCGGCGGCCAGCTGCAGGGCAAGGTGCGCTACGGCGCCGTGCCCGAAGGCCTGGCGCCAGCCTTCGCACTCGATTCGCCGCCGCTGGCCGAGGTGGTGCGCGACATCAACAAGTACAGCAACAACGTGATGACGCAGCAGCTCTTCCTCACGCTGAGCCTCCAGCAGCAGGGCAAGGGGACGCTGACCGGCTCGCGTGAACTGCTGCAGGAATGGTGGCGCCAGCGCTTTGGTGCCGGCGAGGTGCCTCAGATTGCCAACGGCTCGGGCCTCTCGCGCGAGGACCGCATGACGGCCGGCGCGCTGGCGCGCCTGCTGCAGTACGCCTGGGCCTCGCCACTGATGCCCGAACTGATGAGCTCGCTGCCCATCAGCGGCCAGGACGGCACCCTGCGCCCCAGCCGCTGGCGCGCCAAGGGGAGCGCCCATCTGAAGACCGGCAGCCTGCGTGATGTGGCCTCCATTGCCGGCATCGTGCACGCCGACGGTGGCCGGCGCTACGTGCTGGTCGCCATGGTGAACCACCCCCATGCCGGCGCCACGCGCCCGGCCATGGAAGCCCTGGTCGAATGGGTGGCGCAGCAGCCGGCACCGGGCCGGAAGAAGAAATCCGATTGAACCTCGACCCACCGGCAGACCGCACATGAACGACCTCATTGGCTACATCGCCGCCAGCCTGACCACCCTGAGCTTCCTGCCACAGGCCCTGCACACCTTTCGCACGCGTGACGTGAGTGGCATCTCGCTGGGCATGTACAGCATGTTCACTGTCGGCGTGGCGCTCTGGCTGGTCTATGGCGTCTTGCTGTGGGCCTGGCCGCTGATGGTGGCCAACGCAGTCACGCTGGCGCTGGCCCTGGCCATCCTGTTGATGAAGCTGCGCTATCGCTGAACTCAGCTGGCGGCGGCGCGCTGCAGGCGGTCGCTCACGCCTTCCCAGTCCGGTGTCCCGGGCGGCGTCTCGACCCAGATCAGATGGGCCCGCTGTGCATCGAAGTCACGCAGCACGGCAAACAGCTGCTGCGCAGCGGCGCCCGCATCGTCCGGCATGCGCCGGTACAGCACTTTCGCGGAAGGCACACGCAGCAGGCTGCGTGCATAGACGGCAATGGTGGCGCCGTCGAAATCCTTGCCGAGCACGTCCAGCGCCGTCTGCAAGGCGCGGCCGTCCATCAGGCGGAGCTTGGCATTCGGCGCGTAATGCGCCTCCAAGGTCCCTGAGGCGCGCGGCGCGGGTGAGGCGACATCCTCTTTGTCCAGCAGGCGCAGACCGCAGGCCGCTTGCACCTGTTCGCGTGTGATGCGACCCGGGCGCAAGAGCACGGGCACGCCGCGTGTGCAGTCGATGATGGTGGATTCGATGCCCACGGAGCAGGCGCCACCATCGAGGACGAGCAGGCTGTCGCCAAACTCGCCCTGCACGTGCGCGGCCGTGGTCGGGCTGACGCGGCCGAACTGGTTGGCGCTGGGTGCGGCCACGCCATGCACACCCAGCGCACGGGCCGCCAGCAGCAGGGCATACGCCACGGGGTGCGCGGGGCAGCGCAGGCCAATCGAGCCCTGGCCGCCGGCTGCGGCCGCGCCCACCTCGGCGCGGCGCGGCAGGATCAGCGTGAGCGGGCCGGGCCAGAAGGCCTGCATGAGTTTGTGGGCGAAGGCCGGCACCTCGCGCGCGAAGTGCTCCACACCGCTGGCGTCGGCCACGTGCACGATCAACGGGTGGTCGCTGGGCCGGCCCTTGGCGGTGAAGATCTTCGTCACCGCCGTGTCGCTGGCCGCGTCGGCCCCCAGGCCGTAGACGGTCTCGGTCGGCAGGCCGACCAGTTCACCGGCGCGCAAGGCCTGCGCGGCGGCGCTGACCGAGGCCGGATCCCGTCCGTCGAGGATCACGCTGCGCCCCTGTTCAGAAGGGCTCGATGCCCAGGATCTTCGCGGCCGCAAGTGCAGTGGCGCGCACCTCGTCCGCGGTGGGGCCGGTGATGTTGAGATGGCCCATCTTGCGGCCCTTGCTGGCCTTGAGCTTGCCGTAGAGGTGCAGGTGCGTACCCGGCAGGGCCAGCACCTGGTCCCAGGGCGGTGCGTCCTGGAAGGCCAGCCAGATGTCGCCCAGCAGGTTGAGCATGATGCTGGGGCTGTGCAGGCGCGGCTGCACCAGGGGCAAGCCGGCCAGGGTGCGCACCTGCAGGTCGAACTGCGAGTGGTCGCAGGCGTCGATGCTGTAGTGGCCGCTGTTGTGCGGGCGCGGGGCCATTTCGTTGACCACCAACGAGCCGTCCTGCAGGATGAAGAACTCCACGCAGAGCACGCCCACATACCGCAGGCCCTCGGCGATAGACTTCGTGGCGGCGATGGCCTGTGCCGCCAGCGCGGGCGGCACATTGCCCTCAAAGACCTCGGTCACGGCCAGGATGCCCTCACGGTGCAGATTGCGCTGCACGGGGAAGTTGACCATCTGCCCGTCCCAGCCGCGCGCGACGATGACCGAGCACTCGGCCGCCAGCGGCAGCATCTTCTCCAGCACGCAGGGCACGTGCTTGAGCTCGTCCCAGGCGGCGGCCAGTTCCGCGCGTGTCTTGAGGCGCATCTGGCCCTTGCCGTCGTAACCCATGCGCGCCGTCTTGAGGATGCCGGGCAGGAGCGCATCGGGCACGGCGGCCAGCTGCGCCGCGGTTTCGATCACCGCGTTCGGTGCCACCGGCACGCCACAGCGCGTGAAATGCGCCTTCTCCTGCGCGCGGTCCTGCGCGATGGCCACGGCGTCGGCGCCAGGCGCCACCGGGCGGTGGGCACCCAGCGTGAGCAGGGCGGGGGCCGGCACGTTCTCGAACTCGGTGGTGATGGCGGCACAGCGCTGCATCAGTTGCGCCATGCCCTGCTCGTCGAGGTAGGCGGTCTGGATGTGGTGGTGGCTGACCAGGCCCGCCGGGCTGGCCGCGTCGGGGTCGAGCACGGCGGTGAAGTACCCCATGCGCTGGGCGGCGTGCACGAACATGCGGCCGAGCTGGCCGCCGCCCATCACGCCCAGGGTGGCGGGCTGGCCATTGACCAGGGTGCCAGGCAGGATGCGGCCGGAAAGCGGGGTTGTGCTCATATCGCGGGCGGCAGGCTCATGCCGCGCGCGGTGGCGGTCTGTTCGGCGCGGAAGGCGTCGAGCTTGGCACGCAGGGCCGGGTCATCGTTGGCCAGCATGGCCACGGCAAACAGCGCGGCATTGGCCGCACCGGCCGCGCCGATGGCGAAGGTGGCCACCGGAATGCCCTTGGGCATCTGCACGATGCTGTGCAGCGAATCCACGCCCTGCAGGTGCTTGCTGGGCACCGGCACACCCAGCACGGGCACCGTGGTCTTGGACGCCAGCATGCCCGGCAGGTGGGCCGCACCGCCGGCACCAGCGATGATGGCCTTGAGGCCACGGCCCGCCGCGCTTTCAGCGTAGGCGAACATGTCGTCGGGCATGCGGTGCGCCGACACCACCTTGGCTTCGTGGCCGATGCCAAAGTGGTGGAGAATCTGGACTGCCTGTTGCATGGTGTCCCAGTCGGAACTGGAGCCCATGACGACACCGATGAGTGTTTTCATCCTCGAATTTTACTTTCCCGCCCCGGATCGGCCCAAATGATAGACATCACCACTGAAAACTTCGAAACCGAAGTCATCCACGCCTCCATGTCCGTGCCCGTGCTGGTCGATTTCTGGGCCCCCTGGTGCGGGCCCTGCAAGTCCCTGACCCCCGTCCTCGAGAAGCTCGAGACCGCCTACGAAGGCCGTTTCGTGCTGGCCAAGATCAACTCCGACGAGCAGCAGGAGCTGGCCGCGGCCTTCGGCATCCGCAGCATCCCGACCTGCGTGCTCATGATGGGCGGCAAACCCGTGGATGGCTTCATGGGCGCCCTGCCCGAGGGCAAGCTGCGTGAGTTCCTCGACAAGCACCTGCCGGGCGAAGATCAGCTGCAGGCCCAGGCCGACGCCGAGGAGGCGCAAGACCACCTGGAATCCGGCGACATCGCAAGCGCCCTGGCCCGCATGGCCCAGGCCCTGCAGGCCGACCCGGCCAACGACGAGCTGCGCTACGACTACATCAAGCTGCTGATCGGCAGCGGCGACCTCGATCAGGCCGCGGCCCAGCTGGCCCCCACGCTCGCGCGCATCCCCGTGCCGCTACAGTTCGAGGCTCTGCAGCAGTGGCTCAACGCCCTGGAGTTCGTGGGCAATGACCCGCGCGGCCAGTGGCCGCTGGAAAAGTTCGACGAGGCCATCGCCGCCAACAAGCGCGACTTCGCCGCCCGCTTTGCCAAGGCGCGCGTGCTCATGGCCGCCAATGAATGGGTGGCCGCGCTCGACGAATTGCTCGAGATCATCATGCGCGACAAGAAATGGGACGAAGAGGCCCCGCGCAAGACCTTCATCGCCATCCTGGAGCTGCTGACGCCGCCCAAGCCCAAGGCGGTCGCACCGGAAGCCAGCGGCAAGAGCGCGGGTGGCATCGAAATCGCGGGCCACACGACCGTTCAGCAGGACGAACAGGCGGCGCTGGTCTCGGCCTACCGGCGCAAGCTGAGCATGGCCTTGAATTGAGACACCCCCCGAGCGGCTGCGCCGCTCCCCCCTCTCTCTCGCCTGCGGCGGGAGGGGGGCGCACCCGGCGGCCTGGCGTAGCCAGTTCCGCGGGTGCCCTGGGTTAGTCCTCGCGTATCACCTGGAGAGCACTCAGGCGGTCAGCCGGGTCAAGGCCTCGCGGTACTTGGCCGCGGTCTTCTCGATCACGTCCTGCGGCAGCTTCGGGGCCGGCGGCTTCTTGCCCCAGGGCTGGCCGTTGACCGTGGCGGTCTCGAGCCAGTCGCGCAGGAACTGCTTGTCGTAGCTCGGCGGATTCGAGCCCTCCTTGTAGCCCTCGACCGGCCAGTAGCGCGAGGAGTCGGGCGTGAGCACCTCGTCCATGAGCACGAGCTGGCCCTGCTTGTCCAGGCCGAACTCGAACTTGGTGTCGGCAATGATGATGCCCTTCTTCAGGGCGATCTCGCTCGCGGCCTGGTAGAGGGCGATCGAGATGTCGCGGATCTGCGCAGCCAGCGCCGGGCCGATCATCTCCACGGTTTTCTCGTAGGTGATGTTCTCGTCGTGCTCGCCGACCTCGGCCTTGGCGGCGGGGGTGTAGATGGGCTCGGGCAGCTGGCTGGCGTTCTTCAGGCCCGCGGGCAGCTGGACGCCACAGACCGACTGGCTGGCCTGGTACTCGGCCCAGCCGCTGCCGGCCAGGTAGCCGCGCACCACGGCTTCCACGGGGATGGGCTTGAGGCGCTGGACCAGCATGGCGCGGCCACGCACCTGGGCCACCTCATGAGGCTGGACCACGCTCTCGGGCTTGTCGCCCGTGAGGTGGTTGGGGCAGATGTGACCGAGCTGGCCGAACCAGAACAGCGCCATCTTCGTGAGCAGCTCGCCCTTGCCCGGGATGGGTTCGCCCATGATGACGTCGAAGGCGCTGATGCGGTCCGAGGCCACCATGAGGATGCGCTCCTCGCCGACGGCGTAGTTGTCGCGCACCTTGCCGCGTGCGAGCAGGGGCAGGGAGCTGATGCTGGAGGTGTGCAGGGCGTTCGTCATGGGCGGCTCTGAGAACAAAAGGCCAAAAAGAAAAAGCCCGGCGCGCTGGACGCCGGGCCCGTGATTATCGCAAGTTCGCGATCGGGGCTCAGTTCACCACCTGGGCCAGCTCGCCCTTGGCGTATTTGGCGGCCATGACCTGCAGCGTCGCGCCCTTGACCTTGGCGCCCTGGCCTTCGCAGCCGAACTCCAGGTAACGGGCCTTGCAGACCTGCTTGGCCGCCTCACGTGCGGGCTTGAGCCATTCGCGGGCGTCGAACTTGTCCGGGTTCTCGGCCAGGAACTTGCGCACCGCGCCCGTCATGGCCAGGCGGATGTCGGTGTCGATGTTGATCTTGCGCACGCCGTGCTTGATGGCTTCCTGGATTTCCTTGACGGGCACGCCGTAGGTTTCCTTCATCTTGCCGCCATACTGGTTGATGATGGCCAGCAGCTCCTGCGGCACGGAAGACGAGCCGTGCATCACCAGGTGGGTGTTGGGGATGCGTTTGTGGATTTCCTTGACGCGGCTGATGGCCAGGATGTCGCCGGTAGGCGGACGGCTGAACTTGTAGGCGCCGTGGCTGGTGCCGATGGCAATGGCCAGGGCGTCGAGCTGCGTGGCCTTGACGAACTGCGCGGCCTCCTCGGGATCGGTCAGCATCTGGCTGTGGTCCAGCTTGCCTTCGGCGCCGATGCCGTCTTCCTCGCCGGCGTCGCCGGTTTCGAGGTTGCCCAGGCAACCCAGTTCACCTTCGACCGTGACACCGACCTTGTGCGCCATCTCGACCACGGTGCGCGTGACGTTGACGTTGTAGTCAAAGTCGGCCGGGGTCTTGCCGTCTTCACGCAGCGAGCCGTCCATCATGACCGAGCCGAAGCCCAGGCCGATGGCGCCTTCGCAGACCTTGGGCGTGGTGCCGTGGTCCTGGTGCATGACCAGGGGGATGTGGGGATAGGCCTCGACCGCGGCCTGGATCAGGTGCTTGATGAAGGGCTCACCTGCATATTTGCGGGCACCGGCGCTGGCCTGCAGGATCACGGGCGCGCCGACTTCGTCGGCGGCGGCCATCACGGCCTGGACCTGCTCGAGGTTGTTGACGTTGAAGGCCGGAATGCCGTAGCCGTTGGCGGCAGCGTGGTCCAGCAGCTCGCGCATCGAGACGAGTGGCATGAGGATTCCCCTGAGAAGTTGGTAACGGGTTGGTAACTCGTGATTTTATCCGCCCGGGGAAAACCCGCAAACCCGCGAAGCGCGGAACTCGTGGAGAAATCGTAGCGAGCGGCCCGAGCGCAAGGCGGCCGTAGCGCAGCTACCGGAACGTACTCAGGTACGTGCGGATGGCGACAAGGAAGTTGCGGCGCAGGCTGATTTTCGCCTGGCGAACGTCAAGCGCAGCCCAGCACCGCCCAACGCGGCGACGGGCAAGCGCAGTAGCTTTGGGTTCTCAGGCCACGCGGCAGATCTTGAGCATGTTCGTGCCACCGGGCGCACCCATGGGCTCACCGCAGGTGATCACGTAGATGTCGCCGCTTTGCACGATGCCGCGCGCCTTGAGGTGCTTCTCGGCCTGCTCCAGGGCGGTGTCGCGGTCGGCGCTGGTGTCCATGAGCAGGGGGCTGACGTTGCGGTACAGCGTCATCTTGCGCTGGGTGGCCACCTTGGGCGTGAGCGCGTAGATCGGGATGTGGATGCGGTGGCGGCTCATCCAGAGCGCGGTGGAGCCGGAATCGGTCAGCGCCACGATGGCCTTGGCCCCGAGGTGGTAGGCCGTGAACAGCGCGCCCATGGCGATGGACTGGTCGATGCGGGAGAAGGTCTTGCCCAGGAAGTCGGCGTCGAGCTTGACCTCCTCGGCCGCTTCGGCGGCCAGGCAGATGCTGGCCATCTCGATCACGGTCTCCAGCGGGAACTTGCCGGCGGCCGTTTCGGCCGAGGTCATGACCGCATCGCTGCCATCGAGCACCGCATTGGCCACGTCGCTGACCTCGGCGCGCGTGGGCATGGGGTTGTTGATCATGGACTCCATCATGTGGGTGGCCGTGATCACGGTCTTGTCCATCTCGTGCGCCATCTTGATCATGCGCTTTTGCAGCGCGGGCACGGCGGCGTTGCCGACCTCGATCGCCAGGTCGCCGCGTGCGACCATGATGCTGTCGCTGGCGCGCAGGATTTCCTCGAGACGGGGAATCGCTTCGGCGCGTTCGATCTTGGCGATCAGATGCGGCTTGTGGTTGTACTCGGCCGCGGCCACGTTGCAGAGCTGGCGCGCCATCTCCATGTCGGTGGCGTTCTGCGGGAAGCTCACGGCCACGTAGTCGGCCTGGAAGCTCATGGCGGTCTTGATGTCCTCCATGTCCTTGGCCGTGAGGGCCGGCGCGGTCAGGCCGCCGCCCTTCTTGTTGATGCCCTTGTTGTTGGACAGCTCGCCGCCCTGGTTCACCTTGCAGTGCACGGCCTGGCCCTTGACGGCTTCGACCTCCATGAGGATGAGGCCGTCGTTGAGCAGCAGCAGGTCGCCGGGTTTCACGTCCTGCGGCAGTTCCTTGTAATCGAGGCCCACGCCGTTGATGTCGCCCGGCTCGGTGCGGCTGGCGTCGAGCACGAATTTCTGGCCGGTCTTGAGCTGCACCTTGTTCTCGGCAAACTTGCCGACGCGGATCTTGGGACCCTGCAGGTCGGCCATGATGCCGACCTCGCGCCCGGCGCGCTTGGCCGCTTCGCGCACCAGGCGCGCGCGGTCGATATGGTCCTGGGCCTTGCCGTGGCTGAAGTTCAGCCGAACGACGTTGACCCCGGCGCGGATCATCTGTTCAAGCAGGGCCGGATCGCTCGAAGCGGGGCCCAGGGTCACCACGATCTTGGTCGCACGACGCGTCATCTTTCATCTCCTTGTAACTTAATTTCCATTCTGGCATGAAATAGGTTACATCGGTGCGACAAGATGGAAACGGCCCCGAAGGGGCCGTTTCCAGGGCGCGGGCGAGACCCTCAGGCTGCGCGCTTTTGCAGGATCTCGAAAGCCGGCAGGGTCTTGCCTTCGAGCACTTCGAGGAAGGCGCCCCCACCGGTGGAGATGTAACCCACCTGGTCCGTGATGTTGAACTTCGCGATGGCCGCCAGCGTGTCGCCACCGCCGGCAATCGAGAACGCGTCCGAGTGGGCGATCGCCGCTGCCAGCATCTTGGTGCCACCGGCAAACTGGTCGTACTCGAACACGCCGACCGGGCCGTTCCAGACGATGGTGCCGGCATGGGCCACGATGTCGGCCAGCTTGGCGGCGCTCTTGGGGCCGATGTCCAGGATGCGGTCATGCGGACCCACCTGGTCGGCCGGCACGAGGTTGGCACGGGCCAGCGAGGACAGCTCGTCGGCCACCACCACGTCGACCGGCAAGGGCACTTCGGCGCCGCGCTCCTTCATCATGTCCATGACCTGCTGCGCCTCGCGCACCATCTCCGGCTCGGCCAGTGAATCGCCGATGCGCTTGCCCGCGGCCAGCAGGAAGGTGTTGGCGATGCCGCCGCCGACGATGAGCTGGTCCACCCGCGAGGCCAGGGTCTTGAGGATGGACAGCTTGGTCGAGACCTTGGAGCCACCGACGATGGCCACCAGCGGCCGCTTGGGGTTCTGCAGCGCCTTGGTGATGGCGTCCATCTCGGCGGCCAGCAGGGGGCCCGCACAGGCCACCTTGGCGTACTGGGCGATGCCATAGGTCGAAGCCTCGGCGCGGTGCGCCGTGCCGAAGGCATCGTGCACGAAGATGTCGCAGAGCGCCGCCATCTTCTTGCTGAGCTCTTCGCTGTTCTTCTTCTCACCCTTGTTCAGACGCACGTTCTCGAGCATCACGAGCTGGCCCGGGGCGACCTGCACGCCCTCGATCCAGTTGGCGACCAGCGGGACCTCACGCCCCAGCAGCTCGGCCATGCGCCTGGCCACCGGCGCCAGGCTGTCCTCGGGCTTGAACTCGCCCTCGGTGGGACGGCCCAGGTGCGAGGTCACCATGACGGCGGCGCCGGCCTCGAGCGCCATGCGGATACAGGGCAGCGAGGCGCGGATGCGGGTGTCTTCGGTGATGTTGCCGGCATCGTCCTGCGGGACGTTGAGGTCGGCGCGGATGAAGACGCGTTGGTTCTTGGCCCGGCCCTGTTCGCACAGGGTCTGGAAACGGATGAAGTTCATGATGGGACTGGAAGTTGGAGAACCGGGACATCCATCAGGCAAGCCGGGCGGATGCATCAGCCCCCGATTTTAGGTGAGGGCAGGCCCCGCCCTACCAGCCCAGCCCGAGGCGCAGTGGCAGGTAGACCGCCATGCCGACCACGATGGTGCCCAGCATGGCCCAGCTGCTGCGACGCTGCCAGAAGTACCAGGCGGCGCCGGCCGCCACGGCAAAAAGACGCGCGTCTTTCCAGGTCGGCACGAGCTGGCCCTGGCTCATCACGATCTCGGGCACGATCACGGCCGCCAGCGCGGCAATGGGCGCGTACTGCAGGCCGCGCTGGGCCCAGTGCGGCAGGCTCCAGGGCTGGCTGGAGATGAAAAAGAAGGAGCGTGTGATCACGGTCACCGCCGCCAAGCCGACGATGACGCCGAGGGTCCAGAAGTCGGTTTCACTCATCGCGCGGCCTCCTGGCGGAACGGCGGCGTCTTTTCGAGCAGCAGGCACAGGGCCACAGCCGCGGCAATCGCCACCACGATGTTGAGCTTGAAGGGCAGGGCGAAAGCGGCGACGGCCGCCGCCCCGGCCACGCCGGCCGAGACGATGCGCAGCTGGCTGCTGGCCAGCGAGCAGCCCACCCCCAGCAAGGCCAGGATGCCCGCGAAACCCAGGCCCCAGTGCATGGGCACCGAGTGCGCCAGCAGGATGCCCAGCAGGCTGGCCGCCTGCCAGCTGGTCCAGTTGACCGCACAGCCACCCATGAGGTAGGCCAGCTGGGCCTGGCGTTCGGGGTCCGTCTGCGGCGGCTGATGAAAGCGTCGGGTGAACATCACGTAGCTGATGTCGGCCGTGACATAGCCCGCCAGCAGTCGCCAGCGCCGCGGCAGGTGCATGAGATAGGGGCGCATGTGCGCGCTGAAGACCACGAAGCGCAGGTTGACGCAGAAGCCCGTGGCCCAGATTACGAGCACCGGCGCGCCGGCGGCAATCAGCGGGATGGCTGCGAGCTGCGAACTGCCGGCATACACCAGCAGGGTCATGGCCAGGGCTTCGACCAGGCTCATGCCCGACTTGATCATGGCCACGCCGGTCATCATGCCCCAGGCCGCCAGGCCTGGCGCCACCGAGCTCATGTCTTGCAGGCCCCGGCTGAATTCCGGGTGTCTGAGCAGCTGGCGCAAGGAGCCCATGGCTCAGGCTCCGAGCACGGTACCCACAGGCAAGGCCTGGCCGCGCAGGAAGTCGGCGGGGGACAGGCGCTTGCCGCCAGCACGCTGCAGTTCGGTGAGGCAGAGCACACCCTGTCCACACTGCACACGGATACCGTCGGCCTGCGCCGTCAGCACCGTGCCGGGTGCCTGGCCGCTGCCGTGCATGGCGCCGTCGACCTGCGCCTGCCAGAGCTTGAGGCCCTCGCCCTGCCACAGCGTGGCCGCCCCGGGATGGGGGTTGAAGGCGCGGATGCGACGCGCGATGGTCTGCGCCGGCTGGGACCAGTCAAGCTGCGCCTCGGCCTTCTCGATCTTGTGCGCGTACGCTGCGGCGTGCGCGTGAGCCCGCCGCAAGCGGCGATCTCCAGCGCCTCGACGACCAGGCGGCCACCGAGCACGGCCAGCTTGTCGTGCAGGCTGCCCGTGGTGTCGCTGGCGGTGATGGGCAGGCGCTCGACGAGCAGCATGTCGCCCGTGTCCAGCCCCGCGTCCATCTGCATGAGAGTCACACCGGTCTCGACGTCACCCGCCTCGATGGCGCGGTGGATGGGTGCCGCCCCGCGCCAGCGCGGCAGCAGCGAGGCATGGATGTTGAGGCAACCGAGGCGTGGCAGGTCCAGCACCCAGGGCGGCAGGATCAGGCCGTAGGCGGCCACGACGATCACGTCGGGCTGTGCCGCTTCGAGCGCCGTGCGCGCGGCGCTGGCCTCGTCAGGGGATTTGCCGTCCAGGCGCAGGCTCTGCGGCTGCGCCACGGCCATGCCGTGCGCCAGCGCAAACTGCTTGACCGGCGACGCCTGCAGCTTCATGCCGCGACCGGCCGGCCGGTCGGGCTGGGTCAGGACCAGGGGGACGGTGAAACCGGCGGCGTGCAGCCTCTCCAGCGCCACCCGGGCGAACTCGGGCGTGCCGGCGAAAACGACCCGCAAGGTCAACGCGCGGCCTCGCGCTGCGCCTTGAGCATCTTGGTCTTGATGCGGTTGCGCTTGAGCGGCGAGAGGTACTCGACGAAGACCTTGCCCATGAGGTGGTCCATCTCGTGCTGGATGCAGATGGCCAGCAGGCCTTCGGCCTCGATCATCTGCTCCTTGCCTTCGCCGTCGAGCGCGCGCACGTGCACGCGCTCATGCCGTTCGACGCCGTCATAGATGCCGGGCACGGAGAGGCAGCCCTCGTCGTTGATCTTGGTCTCGGGGCTGGCCCAGAGGATCTCGGGATTGATCAGCACCAGGGGCTGGTCGCGGCCTTCGGAGACATCGATCACGATCAGCCGCTCGTGCACATCGACCTGGGTTGCCGCCAGGCCGATGCCGTGCGAATCGTGCATGGTCTCGAACATGTCGGCGATCAGCTGTTTGATGCGCGCGTCCACGGCCTGCACGGGCTTGGCCACGGTGTGCAGGCGCGGATCGGGAAAAGTGAGTATGGGTAGCAGAGCCATAAATCCTCGTCGATGTCGCTATTTTCGCCACTTTTGGCCGGTCAGTTTGCAACAAAGTTCAGAAAACATTGCCCAATCAAGGGCTTGGGCTCAAAATCGTGCGTGATTTATTAAGTTTTCCGGGTGAGGCGGGCGGTCTGCCCACGCCCGGAACCAGCCGGGGGCATCGTGAAGCAGCAACACATGACGACAAGCAGGATGGGGGTCAGCGCCCGCCTTTCCATGATCGCGGCCTGGGGCCTGCTGAGTCTGCCGGTCTGGAGCCAGAAATTCCCCAACCTGCCGATCTCGCAGGAGCAGCGCTCCACGGCCGACAAGGTGGCCCAGGCCGGCGTGCCCCTCTCGGAACTGGCCCCCGAAGCGCCTGACAGCTACGTTGTGAAGGCGGGCGACACGCTCTGGGGCATCTCCAAGATGTACCTCAGGAGCCCCTGGCGCTGGCCCGAACTCTGGGGCATGAACATGGAGGAGATCCTCAACCCGCACCTGATCTTCCCGGGTCAGGCGCTCTATCTGATCAAGCGCGACGGCCGCGCCCTGCTCAGCAGCACGCCACCGGGCAGTGGTGAGGCCGTTGCGCCCGGCACCGGCACGGCGGCGCCGACCCGCACGGGCGGCAGCCGCGATGGCGATGCCGGCATCGAGACCGTGCGCCTGTCGCCCAGCATCCGCTACGAAGAGTACAAGACGCCGCTGACGGCGCTGCGCACCCGCGACATCGAGGCCTTCCTGGCCGAGCCCCTGATCGTCGAGGAAGGTGAGCTGCAGCTGGCCCCGCGCATCGTCGCCGCCGGCGAGAACCGCGTGATCATCGGCCGCGGCGACCGCGTTTACGCCCGCGGCCCCGCCAACGCGCCGCTGCTGGACGACCAGCCCAAGCTCAAGCAGTACCGCATCTTCCGCAACGCCAAGCCGCTCAAGGACCCCGAGACCGGTGAGGTCCTGGGCTACGAAGCCGAGTTCCTGGGCAAGGCCGTGCTCGCACGCAGCGAAGGCAGCACCGAAATCGCCTCGGCCGGCGGCAAGGTCGACACGGCCCTGGTGCCCGCGACCATCGACATCACTTCGGCCAAGAGCGAGATGCTGGTGGGCGACCGCATGGCCCCCGAGCCGGCACGCGAGTTCCTGAACTTCGTGCCGCGCGCACCGGTCGGCAACATCACCGGCCGCATCGTCTCGATCTACGGCAGCAATTCCGTGGCCAACGCCTCGCAGAATCAGGTGGTCGTGCTCAACCGCGGACGCCGCGAAGGCATCGAGAGCGGCCATGTGCTGGCCATCCTCAAGGACGGTCAGCAGCTCACGGACACCACCGATCCGACGCGGCCGCTGATCAAGCTGCCCAACGAGCGCAACGGCCTGCTCATGGTCTTCCGCGTCTACGAGAAGCTGTCCTACGGCCTGATCCTGGACATCACGGACTCGGTCCGGGTCGGCGATCGCCTGGCCACGCCGCAGTAAGGTTCTGCGCCCGCGTCGCGCCACAGACCATGGAGCGCGCAGAACTGGGCGCCTGGCTGCGTCTGACGCTCACCCCCGGCCTGGGGGACACCAGCGCACGCCGCCTGCTGGCGGCCTTCGGACCGCCCGAGGCACTCTATACCCAGACGTCCTTGGCCCTGGAGTCGGTCCTGACCCCGGCCCAGGCAGCGGCCCTGCTGCAGATCCCTGAGGGTTGGGCCGCGCTGCTGGACAGCACCTGGGCCTGGCTGCAGGCCGCACCCGCGACACGCAGCGTGGTGTCGCTCGGCGATGCGGCCTATCCCCAGGCCCTGCTCAACATCGAAGACCCGCCCCTGCTGCTCTACCTGAGCGGGCGGCTGGACCTGCCCCTGGACAGCGCTCGCAGTCTGGCCATCGTCGGCAGCCGCAATCCCACGCCCCAGGGCGCCCTCAATGCGCGGCAGTTCGCCATGGCCCTGGCCGAGCAAGGGCTGACCATCGTCTCCGGCCTGGCCCTGGGCATCGACGGCGCCGCCCATGAAGGCGCGCTGGCGGGCACACGTGGCACGGATCGCCTGGCCACTGTGGCCGTGGTCGGCACCGGGGCCGATCGCGTCTACCCCAGGAGCCATCACGCGCTGGCGCACCGCATCAGCGAGCACGGGCTGATCGTCAGCGAATACCCGCTGGGCACGCCGCCGCTGGCGGCCAACTTTCCGCGCCGCAACCGTCTGATCGCGGGGCTCTCGAATGCCACCCTGGTCGTCGAAGCAGCACTGCAGTCGGGCTCGCTGATCACCGCGCGCCTGGCGGCCGAACAGGGCAAGGAAGTGTTCGCCATCCCCGGCTCGATCCACGCCACACAGTCGCGCGGCTGCCATGCGCTGATCCGCCAGGGTGCCAAGCTGGTCGAGTCGGCGCAGGACGTGCTGGAAGACCTGCCCGGCTGGGTGGGCAGCATGGCGCCGACTCCTTCCGCGTCGGTGCTGGAAGAAGCGGCGGATGACGTGCTGCAGGCCTTGGGCATGGATCCGGTCAGCCTCGATGCGCTGCAGGCCCGCACGGGCCTCGACATAGCCCGGCTCCAGGCCCGCCTGATGGCCTTGGAGCTCGAAGGCCAGGTCGTCCGCCTGCCTGGTGGGCTGCTGCAACGCCTGGTCCGCAGCTGACACAAGCGCTGCGTGCACGCAGCGCAACAGCGCCCTGAACACCGTCCATTTCCCACTGGCGCCTCGCGCAATCTGCGCTATATTGAAGCCATGTTCGAAGTGCTTGTGTACGTGTACGAAAACTACTGGCGCGGCGATGCTTGCCCGGAACTCCCGCAACTCGAACGCAAGCTCAACGCCATCGGTTTCGATGCCGACGAGATCCGAGACGCCCTGCTCTGGCTCGACGGCCTGAACCTCGCGGCCCAGAGCACGCTCTGGCTGGATGCCGAGCCCGAAACACCTCCTGCCTCCGACCTGCCCCGCGTCCAGTCCCCGGACAGCCTGCGCGTCTATTCGGTGGCCGAGCAGAACCATCTGGGCGCCGAGTGCCTGGGCTTCGTCAGTTTCCTGGAGTCGGCCGGTGTGCTGCCGCCGCCCATGCGCGAGGTGGTGCTGGACCGCGCCATGGCCGTCCCCGGCGAGCCCATGGCCCTGGACGACCTCAAGATCATCATCCTCATGGTGTACTGGAGTTTCGGCGAGGAGCCGGATGCGCTGATCCTCGACGAGCTCTACGACGACCACGCCGAGCGCGTGGCGCACTGAGCCCGCTCAAGCCCATGAAAAGGCCCCGCACGCGGGGCCTTTTGCATTTCAAGCGACGAGGCGTTCCGGATTGGCCTCGAGCCGGGTCAGCGCCTCGCGCGTGGCGCGCACGGTCAGCGTTTCCTCTTCTTGCGGCAGCAGCAGGCCGGCCTGCAGATAGGCCGCCAGACGCCCGGCCTGGATCAGGTAGCTGTGACCGTCGCTGGAGGCAAACAGGTTGAGATGCTTGCGGTCACTGCGCCAGACGAACTGCACCTGCTTGACCTTGCCGTTGTGGTCCAGCGTGAACCAGGAACCGGCTTGCAACTCCTGCGCCCAGGCGACCATGGCCGGCGTGGGCTTGGAGCCGCCGTTGGTCACCACCTCGATGGTCGAGGCGTCGATGCCCAACATCATCTCGATGCTCTCGGCGTCGAGCGGCAGATCGCCCAGCCCGTCCTCGCTGACGAAATCCTCCAGATTGGCCAGGCGCTGCGTCATGGCGTCGATCTGGGCCTGCGGGATGGCCTGGGTCTTGGACATGAAGGCGTCGGCCATGGTGTCGCTGACGATCTTGATGTGCGCATCCTGGTCCGTCGCCGACATGCCCAGCAGCCCCATGCCGGCGCGCAGACGCTGCAGCAGCTGGGGCAGGTCCTGGATCACGCGCGCGCGGTCGTTGCGGTTGGGCTTGGCACTGGCCGACCAGACCAGATCGGCGGCGGCCTTCTTGAGCGCCACGGTCTCGACATCCTTGGGGCCCTTGCGCACGGCCGAGACCGCCAGCACCTCGGCCCAGACCTTGAACAGGAAGGTACGGATCTCGTCGCGCACCGGGATGTCCTTGAGGAGGTTGCGCATCTCGATCGTGTACTGGATCGTCAGCGTCTCCTTCTGCTCGACCTGCTGCGCCACGCTCACAACCTTCTGCGTCTTCTCCTTGCCGGTCAGGTACTTGGCCAGGAACTTCTGGAACTCGTCGTAGACGATCTGGAAGACACGCTTGCCGGTCTCGGGGTACTGTTCGATGACCTGCACGATGCGCTTGATCTCGGCCTCGAGCGCGCTGCCCGAGATGCTGCTGGCCTCGAAGCCCATCACGCAGGAGCCCATGCGGTCGATCAGCTGGCGCGCCGGATGGTTGATGGAGCCGAAGAACTCGGGGTCACCCAGCGCCACGCGCAGCACCGGCATCTGCAGGCGCGCGAACCAGACCCGGATCGTCGTCGGGATGCGCTCCTCGGCCAGGATGGCCTGGAACATCAGCGCCACCATCTCGATGATGGCCTTCTCGCTCTTGGTTTCAGCCTTCTTCTTGAGCTCGTCGGTCTTCTCGCGCAGCTTCTCCGCCACCTTGACCACGCCGGCCGGGCTGTAGTCTTCATAGACCGTGCCGGTTCCACCCCCGCCGGCGCCGGCATGCTGCGGACGCTCGGCGATCGCCGCCGCGAGGGCCGGGGACGGCGGCTGAGCCGAGGTGGCGCTGAAATCATTCGCGCCCACACCGACCAGCAGGCGCTTGAGCTGACCAAACATGCCCTGGGCACGGCTGCGTGTGCGCGCCAGCGGCGTGGTCTGGGTCAGGAGACGGGTTTCCTCATGGGTGCCGCCGAAATGGGACGGAGCGCCCTGGGCCATGGCCTGATGCATCTGCGCCGGTGTCTGGCCCAGAGGCGCCGGCATGGAGCCGGTCCCGCCTCCTGCACCGGCTGCAGGCACGCGACCCGGCCGGGACGCTGCCCCGGCACCACCTTCGTCCCAACCCAGGCGGCCACCGAAAAGCTGGCCCCCACTGCGACCCGCCGGCATGCCCGCCGGGGCCGCTGCTTGCCCCGGGGAGGCCGGCTGTGCAGGCGGGACGGGCGCCCCCGCGGAAGCCGGGCCCCGGGCCATGGGCATCTGGCCCGCCCCCAGAGGCGCAGGCGCCGATACCACGGCCTGGCCGCCGGCACCATAGGACTGACTGGGGTAGGAGGGCGGATAGGCTTGGGCGCCGCCTGACGGGCCGTAGGCCGCCGGCGCCGGACCGGAAGCCCAGCCCCCGCTGCCCGCGTCGCCCGGCAGCTGGGAATCGCTGCCCAGGGGATCTTGCGGCGGCGCACCGGGAGGCGATGGCGGCCGGCGACCGACCGCGCCACGCTTGACCCGGTCCTTGAGATCGATGGTGGGCATCACGCCCTGCTGGATCAGGAATTCGTTGCCGTTGGCGTAGGCCAGCTTGAGCTTGTCGATCAGGTGCTTCTGCACCACCTCCGACACCATGGGCCAGGACTCGCGCGGCATGCCGCAGGTGGTCCACTGCTCGATCATGAGCAGGATCAGCACCTCGGGGCGCAGCAGGTCGTGGCCCTCGAGGTCGTCGCGGTTTTCCAGCGTCTTGATGCGCACGCGCAGGTCGTCGAGCTCGGAACCGACCTTCTCCACCACGGCCAGCACCAGGCGCGAGGCCAGGATCTTGTTCTCGACCGCATCGGTGCCCACCAGGGACAGGCCGCCGTCGCCTTCGAGGGCAAGCTCGTCTTTCTTCTTTTCGGGCTTCTTGCCGGCCGGGGACTTAAGCGCCTCCTGCCAGACGGTCATGGCCCCGTCGATCCAGGCGCCGCGCTGCTTCTGGAACAGCATCCAGGCGTCGCGCCGGTTCTGCATGTCGCGCGTGGTGCCCCGCTCGTTGAGCAGCACGGTCAGACGATCCTGCACCAAGCCCCCAAGCTCAACCAGGATCTTCTGCGCGTCCGCCAGAAAACGCTCACGCGTCTTCTGGGCGAGCTGCATGCGCTGCATGTAGGAGAGCGGGGTGGCCATGGGATGCTTGCCTCAGTTCAGACCACGGCTCCCGCATTGGGGTCGCCGGGATCGACGTCGCGCTTGCCGGAAGCACCAGGCTTGACCAGGTCTTCGCGCTTGACGCCCAGCCACATGGCGATGGCAGCAGCCACGAAGACCGAGGAATAGATACCGAAACAGATGCCGATGGTCAGGGCCAAGGAGAAGTAGTGCAGGGTGGGGCCGCCGAACAGCAGCATGGACAGCACCATGATCTGGGTGGAGCCGTGCGTGATGATGGTGCGGCTGATCGTGGAGGTGATGGCGTTGTCGATGATCTCGACCGTGTTGAGCTTGCGCAGGCGGCGGAAGTTCTCGCGGATACGGTCGAAGATCACCACCGACTCGTTGACCGAATAGCCCAGCACGGCCAGCACGGCCGCCAGCACCGGCAGCGAGAACTCCCACTGGAAGAAGGCGAAGAAGCCCAGGATGATGATCACATCGTGCAGGTTGGCGATGATGGCCGCCACAGCGAACTTCCACTCGAAGCGAAACGCCAGATAGATCATGATGCCGCCGACCACGAAGGCCAGGGCCATGAGGCCGTCGAGCGCCAGCTCATCCCCCACCTGCGGTCCGACGAACTCGCTGCGCCGCAGCGTCGCACTGCTGTCCTGCGCCTGCAGGGCCGCCAGCACCTGCTCGCTCTGCTGGCCCGAGCTCACGCCCTTGGCGGCCGGCATGCGGATCAGCACATCGCGCGAGGTGCCAAAGTTCTGCACCTGCACATCGGTGTAGCCCAGCTTGGCGATGCTGCCGCGCACGGCCTCCAGATCGGCCGGCTGGGCGTAGCTGACCTCGATCAGCGTACCGCCGGTGAATTCCACCGACAGGTGCAGGCCGCGCGTGGCCAGAAAGAAGACCGCGGCCAGAAACGTGGCGATCGAGATGACGTTGAGGATCAGCGCATGCCGCATGAACGGAATGTCGCGCCGGATTTTGAAAAACTCCATTTATTGCTCTCCCAGGAGTTTTCTGTCAAGGCTCATATGCGCTTGCGCATGTGATGCCGGAACTAAAAATTCCATCTTGTTCTGCCCTCAGTCCACCTTGGCCGCTGCCTGCCCGTCAGGCCGCCAGACCGTGCCGATGGACACGGTCTTGAGCTTTTTACGGCTACCGTACCACAAATTGACCAGTCCGCGCGAGAAGAACACGGCCGAGAAGATACTCGTCAGTATCCCGAGACAGTGCACCACGGCAAAACCCCGCACGGGCCCGGATCCGAAGGCCAGCAAGGCCAGACCGGCGATCAGCGTCGTGACGTTGGAGTCCAGAATCGTGGCCCAGGCGCGGTCGTAACCGGTGTGGATGGCGGCCTGCGGCGACGCACCATTGCGCAGCTCTTCACGGACGCGCTCGTTGATCAGCACGTTGGCGTCGATGGCCATGCCCAGCACCAGGGCCATGGCCGCCATGCCCGGCAGCGTCAGCGTGGCCTGCAGCATGGAGAGCACGGCCACCAGCAGCAGCAGGTTGACGGCCAGCGCCACGCTGGAGAACACGCCGAACAGCATGTAATAGACGCACATGAAGACTGCCACGGCCACGAAACCCCAGGTCACGCTGTGGAAACCCTTGGAAATGTTCTCAGCCCCCAGGCTCGGGCCGATGGTGCGCTCCTCGATGATTTCCATCGGTGCGGCCAGGGCGCCGGCGCGCAGCAGCAGCGCGGTGTCGGCGGCTTCGGTGGTGGTCATGCGGCCGGAAATCTGCACCCGGCCACCGCCGATCTCGCTGCGGATCACCGGGGCCGTGACCACCTCGCCCTTGCCCTTTTCGAACAGGATGATGGCCATGCGCTTGCCCACGCTCTCGCGCGTCACGTCCTTGAAGATGCGCGCGCCCTTGGCGTCCAGCGTCAGGTTGACGGTGGGCTCCTGGGTCTGGCTGTCGAAACCGGGCTGGGCATCGGTGAGGTTGTCGCCGGTCAGCACCACCTGTTTCTTCACGATCACGGCCTGGCCATTGCGGTCCAGGTAGCGCTCGGCGCCGAAGGGCACGGGGCCGGCACCGGCCTCGGCACTGCGGCCTTCGACGCTCTCGTCCACCATGCGCAGCTCGAGCGTGGCGGTGCGGCCCAGAATGTCCTTGGCCTTGGCCGTGTCCTGCACGCCGGGCAGCTGCACGACGATGCGGTCCAGCCCCTGCTGCTGGATCACGGGCTCGGCCACGCCGAGTTCGTTGATGCGGTTGTGCAGGGTGGTGATGTTCTGCTTGAGCGCCTGCTCCTGCACCAGCCGCACCGACTGGGGCTTGAGGCTCAGGGTCAGCCGGGTGTCGGCGCCTTCCTGGGTCTCGACCACCTGCAAATCGGTGAACTGGTCCAGCAGCACCCGCCGGGCGGCTTCGAGCGTCGCTGCGTCGCGCAGGCGCAGCTCGATGGTCTGGCCGTTGCGGGCAATGCCGCCGTGGCGCACGTTCTTCTCGCGCAGCACGGTGCGCAGGTCACCGGCCAGGGATTCGACCTTCTTGGTCAGCGCCGCCTGCATGTCGACCTGCAGCATGAAGTGCACACCGCCACGCAGGTCCAGGCCCAGGTACATGGGCGCGGCGTGCAAGGCGGCGAGCCAGCCCGGCGTGCGCGAGAGCAGGTTCAGGGCGACGATGTACTCGGGATCCGCCGGGTCGCGGATCAGGACGCGCTCGATGGCGTCCTTGGCCTTGAGCTGGGTGTCGGTGTCGTCAAAGCGCACGCGCAGCGAACCGGCCTCCAGGCTGATCGCCTCGGGCACGATGCCGGCCTCCTTGAGCGCCGCCTCGACCCGGACCTGGGTGCCGGTGTCGACCTTGAGCACGGCCTTGGCCGGCGACACCTGCACGGCAGGGGCTTCGCCAAAAAAATTGGGCGCCGTGTAGACGGCACCCACCAGCAAGGCGATCACGATGATCGCGTACTTCCACAGGGAATAACGGTTCATACAGCTTGGGCGTTGGGCGACTGGCTTGGGCGCAAGGCAGCGGGCGGTTGATGCGCTGAACGCTCAACGCCCGGCACTCCAGCTCACTTCATCGTGCCCTTGGGCAGCACCTGCACCACGGCCTGACGCTGCAGCTGCACCTCGACGCCCGAGGCCAGCTCCACGCCGATGAAGTTCTCGCCCAGCGAGCTCACACGGCCCAGGATGCCGCCAGCGGTCACCACCTCGTCACCCTTGGCCAGGGCTTCGACCATGGCACGGTGCTCCTTCTGCTTCTTCATCTGGGGACGGATCATGATGAAGTAGAGCACCACGAACATCAGCACGATGGGCAGCATGCTCAGCAGGGAAGACTGCAAGCCGCCTTCAGCGGCGGCGGCGGGGGCGGTCTGGGCAAAAGCGGAAGAAATAAACACGGCTTACTCCACGGGTTTTCTATCAGTTGGGTGAATCCTGTGCGCAGGCCCTTGCGGGCCTGCGCACAGGTGAGCCGCCCATTGTACGGGGGCCTCGCGACCCCGTACCGTCCTGTGGAATCAGCCCACTCAGCCGCGCCAGTTCGCCATTTTTTCGGCCCACTGCCCCCGCACCGCCGCCAGGTGCCGCGCCTTGACGTGGCCGTAGCCGCGGATCTGCTCGGGCAGGCGCGCGATCTCGACGGCCGCAGCATGGTTGGCGGCGTTCAGCCCGGCCAGCAACTCCTCGATGCAAGCCCGGTATTCGGCGATCAAGGCGCGCTCCTCGCGACGCTCGGCCGTGTGACCGAAGGGGTCGAAAACCGTGCCGCGCAGGCCTTTGAGTCGGGCCAGCAGACGGAAAGCCTGGCCCATGAGCGGTCCGTAGGAACGCTTGAGCAGCTCGCCGCTGGCATTTTTCTTCGCCAGCACGGGCGGCGCCAGATGGTAGTGGAGCTTGTACTCACCTTCAAACATGGCGGCAATGCGCTGGCCGAAAGCCGGGTCGCTGTGCAGGCGCGCCACCTCGTACTCGTCCTTGTAGGCCATGAGCTTGAAGAGGTAGCGTGCCACGGCTTCGCTCAGCGCCGTCTTGCCCAGCGGCGCCTCGGCTGCCCGCACCCGCTCCACGAAGGCCCGGTAGCTTGCGGCATAGGCCGCGTTCTGGTAAGCCGTCAGGAACTCGACCCGGCGCGCCACCAGGCTGTCCACGGTCTCGCGCGGCTGGAACTGCACGGTTTGCGCGGGCGTCAGCAGGGCCTGCACGCGCGCCCAGTCCTGCGCCGCCTGACGGCCCCAGGCAAAGGCGGCCAGATTGGCTTCGACCGCTACGCCATTGAGCTCCATGGCACGCTGCAGGGCCTCGCGGCCCAGCGGGATCCAGCCCTGCTGCCAGGCGTAGCCCAGGATCATGGGGTTGACGTAGATGGCATCGCCCATGAGGCGGGTGGCCACGGCATCAGCATCGAAGGCGCCCAGGGCGTGCACGCCCACGGCTTGCGCGATCTCGGCCGCACATCGCTGGGCCGGGTTCTGCCAGTCGGCGTTTTTCACGAAGGCCGCCGTCGGCGCGCTGTGGCCATTGAGCGCCACGCGCGTGCGGCCTGCACGCATGCGCAGCACGGTTTCCTTGCCCGCGGCGACGATGGGGTCGCAGCCCAGGATCAGGTCGGCCGCCGCCATGCCCACGCGCGTGGTGCTGATCTCGTCCTGTGACGCGGCGATCAGCACATGGCTCCAGGTCGCACCGCCCTTTTGCGCCAGGCCCGCCGCGTCCTGCGTGACGATGCCCTTGCCCTCGATGTGCGCGGCCATGCCCAGCAGCTGGCCGATGGTGATGACCCCGGTGCCACCCACGCCCGCGACCACGATGCCGTAGGCGCCACCCGTGCCCAGCGGCGGCAGCGCGGGCTCGGGCAGCTCGCCCAGGGTGTAGGGCGAGAGCGCCTGGCCCTTGGCCTTCTTCTTCAGCTGCCCGCCCTCGACGGTGACGAAGCTCGGGCAGAAACCCTTGAGGCAGGAGAAATCCTGGTTGCAGCTGCTCTGGTTGATGGTGCGCTTACGGCCGAACTCGGTCTCCAGCGGCTCGACCGAGAGGCAGTTGCTCTGCTCGCCGCAGTCACCACAGCCCTCGCAGACCAGCTCGTTGATCACCACACGCTTGGCCGGCGTCACCATGGTTCCGCGCTTGCGGCGGCGGCGCTTTTCGGTGGCGCAGGTCTGGTCGTAGATGATGACGGTGCAGCCTTTGAGCTCGCGGAACTCGCGCTGGATGCGGTCGAGCTCGTCGCGGTGCTCGATGGCGATGCCGGCCGGCAGGCCTGACACGCCTTCGTATTTCTCGGGCTCGTCGGTGACGATGGTGATCTTCTGCGCGCCTTCGGCACGCATGCTCTGCGCGATCTGGATGACCGAGTGACCTTCCGGCCGCTCGCCGACTTTCTGCCCACCCGTCATGGCCACGGCGTCGTTGTAAAGCAGTTTGTAGGTGATGTTCACCCCAGCGGCTATCGCCTGGCGCACGGCCAGGATGCCGCTGTGGAAATAGGTGCCGTCACCGAGGTTGGCAAACACATGCTGCTCGCTGCTGAAGGGCTGCTGCCCCACCCAGGGCACGCCCTCGCCGCCCATCTGCGTGAAGCCGATGGTCTCGCGGTCCATCCAGGTCGCCATGAAGTGGCAGCCGATGCCGGCCATGGCGCGCGAGCCTTCGGGCACACGCGTGCTGGTGTTGTGCGGGCAACCCGAGCAGAACCAGGGCATGCGCTCGGCCGCCGGGCCGCCCAGCGCCAGCACCTGCATGGCACGCTCCTTGGCGTCCAGCACAGCCAGCTGCGCGTCCAGGCGTGCCGCAATTTCGCTCCCCGCTGGGGCCAGGCCCAGTTTCTTGAGACGGCCTGCGATGGCGCGCGCGATCATGGCCGGGCTCAGATCGGCATTGGCACGCAGCAGTTCATTGCTGGATGGATTGGCCTGTGACCACTCGCCGCCGGCCTGGTCGCCTTCGTTGAACTTGCCCAGGATGTTGGGGCGCACATCGTCGCGCCAGTTGTAGAGCTCTTCCTTGAGCTGGTACTCGATGAGCTGGCGCTTCTCCTCGACCACCAGGATCTCCTGCAGGCCGGTGGCAAAGTCGCGCGCCGTCTGCGCTTCCAGCGGCCAGACCACGGCCACCTTGTGCAGGCGGATGCCGAGGCGGCGGCAGGTCGCGTCGTCCAGGCCCAGGTCCAGCAGGGCCTGGCGCGTATCGTTATAGGCCTTGCCGCTGGCGATGAGGCCGAAACGGTCGTGGGGCGTGGCGATGACGTTGTGGTTGAGCTTGTTGGCGCGGATATAGGCCAGGGCCGCGTACCACTTGTGATGGAAGAGCCGCGCCTCCTGCTCGAGGGCGTGGTCGGGCCAGCGGATGTGCAGGCCGCCGGGCGGCATTTCGAAGTCCGCGGGCAGTGCGATCTGCACGCGCTCCGGGTCGATCAGGGCCGTCGCACTCGACTCCACGATCTCCTGGATGGTCTTCATGCCGGCCCAGACGCCCGCATAGCGGCTCATGGCAAAAGCGTGGATACCCAGGTCCAGGATCTCCTGTACCGAAGCCGGGAAGAACACGGGCAGGCCGCAGGCCTTGAAGATGTGATCGCTCTGGTGCGCCGCCGTGCTGCTCTTGGCCACATGGTCGTCGCCGGCCACGGCGATGACGCCGCCCCAGGGCGTGGTGCCGGCATTGTTGGCGTGCTTGAAGACGTCGGAGGTCCGGTCCACGCCCGGGCCCTTGCCGTACCAGATGCCGAAGACACCGTCGAACTTGTTGCTGCCCGGCGGCGCGAAGCCCAGCTGCTGCGTGCCCCAGAGCGCGGTGGCGGCCAGCTCCTCGTTGACGCCGGGCTGGAAGACGATGTTCTGGGCCTGCAGATACTTCTTGGCGTTCCACAGCGCCTGGTCATAGCTGCCCAGCGGCGAGCCGCGGTAGCCGCTGATGAAACCCGCCGTGTTCTTGCCGGCCAGCTGGTCGCGCAGGCGCTGCAGCATGGGCAGCTTGACCAGGGCCTGCACCCCGCTCATGAAGGCACGGCCATGGTCCAGGCTGTACTTGTCGTCCAGGGTGACGGTTTCGAGCGCCTGGCGGATGGATTCGGGCAGGGGGGCGTTCATGCGGGCGGGTCTCCGGGCTCGTGGCCTTGTTTTGTATCAGGGATGGCTCGTGGGCAGTGTAGGCCGCATGCGCTGATAGGTCTTTGCTTTCTTTGCCTGATTTACCGTGGTTTTTGAAAGGAAATTGCTGGAGAATCACAAAAATGGAAACGATCGACAAATTCGACCTCGCCATCCTGCAAGAACTGCAGGCCGACGCCCGCCTCACCAATGCCGAACTGGCCGCGCGCGTGGGCCTTTCGCCCGCGCCCTGCTGGCGCCGCGTGCGCGCGCTGGAGACGGCGGGTTACATCAGGGGCTACCACGCCGAAATCGACCGTCACAAGATCGGCCTGGGCGTGCTGGCCTTTGTGCGCCTGGACGCCGAGCGCAACACGGGTGACGCCACCCGCGTGCTCGAAGAGGCGGTGCGCGCCCTGCCCGAGGTCGTGGCCTGCCACTACATCAGCGGCACGGGCACCTTCGAGCTGCAGGTCGTGGCGCAGGACCTGGACAGCTTCTCCAGCTTCGCGCTGCAGCGCCTGATCAACCTGCCGAATGTGAAGGACCTGCACACCAGCTTTTCGCTGGGCGAGGTCAAGGCCAGCCCGACCCTGCCCCTGGGCCATCTGCAGGCGCTGCGACCCGCAGCAGCCCCCGCCCCGAAACGCCCCCGCCGGAGCACCCGATGAAACACCGCCGTCTCTGCATCCTCTTCCTGCTGGCCCTGCCGGCGCTGCTGTCGGCCCAGACGGTGGTGACGCCCGCCCCGTTGCCCCTGCGCAATCTGCTGATCGAGGTGCGTCAGGACGACGGTCGCAGCAGCAGCAGCGAGCGCGCGGCCGCCGACGTGAACGCGCGCCTGCAGCCCGGCCGCAGCGAGGTGAACGTGGCCATCGAGGCCCGCCGCCGCGAGAGCACCCACAGTGGCAGCGCCCAGCAGCAGGTGCTGGTGCTCAACGGCCGGCCCACCGCCATCAGCCTGGGCAGTGCCGTGCCGCTGCGCCTGCGGCAGTTCATCGTGCAGAACGGCGTGCGCCGCAGCGTGCCCGGCACGGTCTGGGTGCAGGCCGGCACGGGCTTCATGGCCACACCGGTCTGGGAGGGCGGCGACACGGTCTATCTGGAGCTGGCCGCGACCCAGGGCCGCCAGCCCCTGGGCCCCGGCGCCAGTACCTCCACCACGCTGCTGCTGCCGCTCGACGAATGGACCACGATTGCCGACAGCGAGGACGCGCAGGACCAGCGCCAGAACGCCGCCGGCCTGGGCGGCGGCGGGCGCGACACGCGCAGCAGCAGCCAGAGCCTGCGCGTGCAGGTGCGCGTCAGCGTGCGCTGAGCCTCAGCTCAGCGCGGCCACAGGACCCACAGGCGCAAAGGCTGCTTCAGACGGCCCGCGATCTGCGAGGCCTCGGGGCCCGTGCCCACGAAGTAGTCGGCACGCACCGCACCGACGATGGCGCTGCCCGTGTCCTGGGCCAGCACCAGGCGCTGCAGCTGCAGCTGCGGGCCGGCCGAAGCCAGCCAGACGGGTGTGCCATAGGGAATGCTGCCCGGATCGACGGCAATGGAACGGCCCGCGGTCAGCGGCACGCCCTGGGCGCCGCGTGGGCCCACGGCGGTCTCGCTCTCGGGCAGGGGCTGTTCCTGGAAGAAGGTCACGCGCGGATTGGCCCAGAGCATCTCCTGCACACGCCCCGGGTTCTGCGCCACCCACAGTCGGATCGAGGGCCAGGACGCGTCACGCACCTCGCGGCGCTGCTGCAACCAGCCACCGACGCTACGGTAGGGCTGGTCGTTGGTGCCGGCGTAGCCGATGCGCACCATGCGCTGGCGGCCATCGGGCTCGGTGATCAGCAGGCGGCCCGAGCCCTGGATCTGCAGATTGAGCGCCGCCACCGGATCGGCCAGCCAGGCGAACTCGCGGCCCCTGAGAGCGGCCTGCGCCTCGGGCAGGGTGTCCATCTCCTGGCGGCTGTACCAGGGCTTGCGCAGATGCAGGCCCGCCGGCGGCCGGTACAGCGGCACGTTGTAACGCGCACTGGGCAGGCGCGAGGCTTCGACCACGGGCTCGTAGTAGCCGGTGAGCAGGCCGACCGGCTCGCTCTGGTGCGTCTCGACGCGGTAGGGCTGCAGGCGCGTCAGCATCCAGTTGCGGCGCTGCTCGTCGCTGCCCTGGCTCAGGCTGCGCACATCGGCGCACAGAGCGGCCAGCGGCGCGGCCGGACGCTCGCAGCTGCGCAACCAGGCACCCCAGGCCTCGCCCAGTGGATCCTCGCCCAGGCCGGGCAGCTCGGCCCAGGCCACGGGGGTCCAGCGGCTGCGCGCCTGCTGCAGCACGGCGCTGCTCGCAGGCTGGGTCGGGAACATGCCGCCGCTCGCCGCGGACCGACCACCCGGGGGCTCGATGCGGATCTGGGGCTCGTCCGTCACCGTGACGGGCTCGTGTGGGGGAATGCCGCCGCAGCCCGCGAGCGTTCCTACAATGGCGACACTGAAAACAGAACAAAGTTGTTGGAGTCGGTTCATGCTCTTGATTTTCCTCGAAGCCCTGGGCGCCCTGCTCTTGCTGGTGCTGATCGTCTGGTGGACCATGTTCTCGGGCCGCCGCAAGGGCGAACTCGATGCCGAAGAGCAAGAGCGGACCACTGAGCCCGCCAACGAACACAAGCGGCCCTGATCAGACCTCGCGCAGCAGGTTGGCCAGCTCGACGGCCGACTTGACTTCCATCTTGTCGAAGACCCGCGCCCGGTGCACTTCCACCGTGCGCACGCTGATGTCGAGCTGGTCGGCGATGCGCTTGTTGGGCAGACCTTCGATGACCAGCTGCATGACCGCACGCTCACGCTCGGTCAGCTCGGCCAGGCGCTGGCGCAGACGCTCGCGCACCTGCTGGGCCTGCACGACGGCGGCCGACTGTGCCAGCGCCTGCTCCACGCGGTCGACGAGCGCGTTGTCGGAAAAAGGCTTCTCGCAGAAATCGAAGGCGCCGCGCTTGACCATGCTGACCGCCGTGGGCACGTCGGCATGCCCCGTGAGGAAGATCACGGGCAGCGCCTCCTGCAGGCCATGCTCGACCAGACGTTCGAACAGCGCCAGCCCGCTCATGCCGGGCATGCGCACGTCCAGCAGCAGGCAGGCCGGACGCGCCGGCAGGCGCGCGCCCTCGATCTGCTCCAGAAAGGCCTCGGCGCTCTCAAAGGCCTGGCTGCCAAGCCGGCGTGAACGCAGCAGCCAGGCCAGGGCTTCGCGCACGCTGGCGTCGTCGTCGACGATGTAGACCGAGGCATCGATGGCGGGTTGCATGGTGCGATGTTATGTCATGCCGCCGGGCCCGCCGGCAGCGTGAACCTGAAGACCGTGCCCTGGGATGGGGTCGACTCGAAGGCCAGGGTGCCGCCGTGCTGTTCGATCACGGTGCGGCACAGGCTCAGGCCCAGGCCCATGCCCTCGGCCTTGGTCGTGAAGAAAGGCGTGAACAGCTGCTCGGCCACCTCGGGTGCGATGCCCGGGCCGAGGTCTGCCACGGAAAACTCGATCCAGCGGGCGTCGGCGGCTGAACGCCGCACCTCCAGCGTGAGCACGCGGCGGCGGATCTCGGGCTGGTCCATGGCCTGCATGCCGTTGCGCGCGAGGTTGAGCAGCACCTGTTCGACCATGGTGCGGTCGCAGAAGACGGTGGGCAGGTCCGGCGCCAGCCGGATCTGCACCTGCACGCCGAGCTTGCGCGCCTGCAGATTGACCAGGGGCAGGATGGCGTCGAGCAGCAGGCGCGGCGCGATAGCCTCACGTGCCTGGTCGCGCCGGCGCACGAAGTCGTGCACGCTCTTGATGACCTTGCCCGCGCGCTCGGCCTGCTCGGCGATGCGGTGCATGGCCAGGCGGATGTCGGCCGGGCTGTGCGCCCCCTGGTTCAGCAGGTTCTGCGTGCCCGTGGCGTAGCTCGCAATGGCCGCCAGCGGCTGGTTGAGCTCGTGGCTCAGCAGCGAAGCCATCTCGCCCACCATGGCCAGACGGGCCGTGGCCTGCAGGCGTTCCTGGCTGGCGCGTGAGAGCTCCTCGATGCGGCGCTGCTCGCGGATGTCGAGAAAGGCGCTCATCCAGCCGGTCTGCACGCCCTGGGCATTGATCAGCGGCGCCTCGATGATGAGCACGGGAAAGCGTGTGCCGTCCTTGTGCATGAAGACCGATTCGTAGCCCTCGCGCGGCGGCACATTGCCGGCCAGGCGGATCGCCTGACGCTTGCGGTACTCGTCGGCAAACTCGGGCGGCCAGTAGGGCGCGTGCATGCTCTGGCCCATGAGCTCTTCGGCGGAAAAGCCCACCATCTGGCAGAAGGCCGGGTTCACGTAGGTGATGCGGCCCTGCAGGTCGCGCGCGCGCAGACCCGTGACCAGCGAGTCCTCCATGGCCTTGCGAAAGGCCAGCGCATCGGCCAGGTCACGCTCGGCCTTGAGGCGCCGGCGCATGTCCTTGCCCAGCAGCAGCAGAATGGCCACCAGGGCGATGGACATGGCCGTGACCAGGGCCGTGAGCACATTGGGGAAGAGCTCGGGCGCGCCGCGCCAGCTGTCCATGCGCAGCACCAGGGTCGTGCCCGGCAGGTCCAGCAGATGCTGGGCCGAGAACACGCGGCTGCCGCGGCGCGCATTGCCGCGGATGGCCAGACGGGTGCCGTCGCCTTCGGTGAAGGACACCTCCTGGCTGCGTGTGAGCTGGCGCCCGAGCTCGTCCAGCAGGTCCTGCAGGGAATAGGTGGCCACCAGATAGCCCATGACCACGCCGGCGCTGGCCAGCGGCAGGCACATCTCCATCACCTCCAGCCCCAGGCCATCGGTCATGGGCACAAAGTAGCTGCCTGAATAGGCCGGACCGCTGAGGCGCCGCGCCGCATTGCAGACCTGCGCCACCTCGGATTGCACGCTGTCACGCCCCAAGCGCTCGAACACCGGCGGCCGGTAGGGCGTGCCGGCCTGGTTCAGGATGTTGAAGCGGTCGTCGCGCCATTCGATGCGCAGCAGCTCGCGCCGCTCGCGCAGCAGGGCCGTGGCCTCCTGCGCCCAGCGGGCCGGGCCGGGCTCGCCGAACTGCAGGGCCTGCAGGCTCTGCAGATTGCGCGTGAGGCGCGAACGGATGTCGCCCACGGCGTCGGCCGCGTCGCGTTCCAGGCGGCTCTGCACCTGGCTGGCCTCGTAACGGCCGGCCAGCCAGACCAGGGTGACCAGCAGCGCCAGCACCAGGGCCGTCAAGGCCGACCAGAGCAGGCGCCGGCGCCAGTGCTGGGGGCGCCAGCGTTCGCCCAGGAATTCAAGCATGCGTGCGCTCACAGCACCCGGTGCTCCAGGGCCGGCAGTTGCGCGCGACACTGCCGCAGCAGGACCGCATCCAGTTCGGCCAGCACCAGACCCTCGCCTTCGGGCCGCACGCCCAGCACCCGCCCCCAGGGGTCGACCACCATGCTGTGGCCCCAGGTGCGACGGCCGTTCTCGTGCACACCGCCCTGGGCCGCAGCCGCCACATAGGCCAGGTTCTCGATGGCCCGCGCGCGCAGCAAGGGCTCCCAGTGCGCCTGCCCGGTGGTGTGGGTGAAGGCGCTGGGCACCAGCAGCAGCTGGGCGCCGGCCTGCGCATGGGCACGGTAGAGCTCGGGAAAGCGCAGGTCGTAGCAGACGCTCAGGCCCACGCGCCAGCGCTGGCCGTCACGCGCCGTCAGTTCGAAGCTCACGGGCTGGCGACCGGGGCGCAGCGTGCGCGCCTCGTCATAGGACTCGCGGCCGTTGTCGTAGCGAAAGAGATGGATCTTGTCATACTGCGCCACGCACTCGCCCTGCGGCGAGTAGACGCGGGTGCTGTTGTAGGCCCGCCGGTCCTCGTGCGCAGCGGCCCCGGCATCGATCGGCAGCGTGCCGCCCACGATCCACAGGCCGAGCTCGCGCGCCGAGCGCGCCAGAAAATCCTGGATCGGGCCCTGACCCGGCGTTTCGCGGATGCGCAGCTTGGCTTCGTCGCCATGGCCCAGCAGGCAGAAGTACTCGGGCAGCACGGCCAGCTCGGCCCCCTGCTGCGCGGCCTGCTCCAGCAGGGCACGCGTGCGCGCCAGGTTGGCGTCGACCGAGGCGGAGGAAACCAGCTGGACAAGCGCGAGTTTCATGGCGACTGGGTCCCCGCCGGGTTGGCCGCGGGTGCCGCACGGGGTGTCTCGACCTTGTTCATCTGCGGGTCGGCCCAGGTGCCGGTGATGCGGAACTCCTGGGTGGCCGCGGCCATGGCGGGCCGGCGCAGGAAGTACTGGGCCAGGAAGGTGCCCAGGCCCACGGCCGGGTTGATCCAGGTGGCCACCAGCGAGGCCGTGCCGGCATTGATCTCGGGGACCACCACCACGCGCAGGTCCTGCGTCTCGCGCGCCAGGTCGGCCTGCCCGCTCATGAGCACGGCCGCGCTCACGCCCTTCATCTGCAGGTTGTTGGTGCTGGCCAGGCCCTGCTCGATCTGCACGTCGCCCCGCACGAAGTCGAAGGCAAAGCCCTCGCTGAACACGTCCCGGAAATCGAGCGTGAGCCGGCGCGGCAGCGACTGCAGGCTCAGCACCCCGAGGAGCTTGGCCAGGCCCGGGTCGGCCTTGAGGAACTGGCCGCGCTCGATGTTGACGTTGAAGCTGCCACCCAGCGTCGGGTAGTCCAGCGCCAGCGGCGAGCCCACCCAGCTGACCTGGCCGGCCATGCGCCCCTGGCCCGCGCGCACCACGTCGGGCATGCCCAGGCGGCTCAGCAGGCCGCCGGCGTCACCCACGTCGAGCTGGAAATTCATGACGGTGCGACGGCGCTCGCCGCGCGACGCCGCGGGTGGGCGCGGTGTGGTCGCACGGCCCCCCGGCTCGCCCGCCTCCTGGTAGACCGCCCAGTTGCCGCTGGCCGTGAACTCGGCCTCGGGCATCAGGATGTGCAGGCGGCTGAGCCGCCATTCCCGCGCGCCGGCGTCGCGCCGCGCCAGCCCGCGGTTGACCGCCTCGATCTCGACCCGGCCGAGGTTCTTGCCCCGCAGTTCGAACTGCTGGATCACCACGTCCAGCGCCGGGATGCCCACGGGCTGCTCGTCGAGCACATGCTCCATGCCGCGCGCATTCTCCTGTCCGAGCACCAGCCGCGCCAGCCGGGCGTAGACATTGCCCGCACCGGACTGCGCCGGCATGCGGTATTCGACATAGCCGCTGAGTTCGCGCGCGTCGAGGTTGGCACGCCAGACCTGGCCTTCACGCGTCCCACCGGCCACCAGCTGGTGCAAGCTCTGTCCGCCCGCCTGCAGGGTCTGCCCCTGCACGATCAGGCTGGTCGGCAGATAGTCCTGCAGGGCGACCGGCACCCCGACGCCACCGGTGGATGGCTCGGCCGGCGTGGCCAGGGTCTGACGCCAGGCGTCCAGGTCCAGCGCATCGAACTGCAGCTGGGCCACCACCCCCTCGTCCGGCAAGGGCACGCTCTCGCCTGCCGCCAGACCCACACCGATGGCGCCGCGCAGCACGCGCACCGCGCCGTCGGCGTGCTCCCGCACATAGCGCACCGAGACCAGGCGCCCCAGGTCAAAGCGCAGCAGATCCTGGCGCCGGGCCGTGGCGCCCTGCTCGCCACCGGCCGCTTCAGCGCTCATGAGCGCCGCCTGCAGGCGCAAGGGCAGCGTCACCTCGGCCGGTTTGGACAAGGGTGCGGGCAGGTCGAGCGCCAGCCCCTGCAGGCTGGAATTGAACTGGAACTCGGGCACGCCCTGGCGCAGGCCGAACTCCGCCGTGTAGCCCGTGCTGCCGCTCATGCGCCGGCCCAGGGCCGCCGCGGCCCCCAGCTGGCTTTCCTGGCGCAGGCCCTGGGCCGTGAGCGTGCCCTGCACCCGCAGACGGGGCTCTGCACCGGCTGCGGCGCCGGGCAGGGCGATGGTGCCGCCCTCGGCGCGCACCTCTCCTCCGAGCAGGCGGCCCTGTACGCCAGCCAAGGCAAAGCCCTGCTCGCTGAAATGCACGGTGCCGCGCGCGCGCGTCAGGCGCGGCAGCCGGGGTGCGAGCAGCAGCTCGTTACCCTCGAGCTTGATCTGGCCGCGCACGGCGGAACGCTCCAGGTCCTGCAGCGGCAGATCCAGCCCCAGCTGGACCTCGGCACTTCCCGTGGCACGCGCCTGGCGCAGCACCCCGCCCAGCATGGCGTCGAGCGGCGAGGCACGCACCAGGCCCGTCAGCAGCTCGTCGAGCAGGCCCCCGAGCTGCAGCTCGGTCTGCACGCGCGCGTCCTGGGTCATGTCGGGAATGCGGGCCTCGCCCTTGAGGATGCGCAGCTGCGGCACCCCGTCCACGCGCGCACCGATATTGCGCAGCTGCAGGCTGCTGCGGTCGATCTGCAGATCGCCACGCAGCTCGCTCAGGGCCGGCCAGGCGGGCTGGCCGGCCGGCTGCAGGCTCGCGGGCACATAGACAAAACGGGTGTCCTGTACCTGGGCCGTGATGCGGAACTCGCCCTGGCCGGGCTGCTGGAAGGGAAAGTCCTGCAGATCCCCCTTGACCTTGAAACGCGCGCCACTGGCCCGGCCCTGGGGCAGGGCCTCGCGCAGATAGTCGCGCACCTCGGCCGGGATGACCCGGGGCAGGTAGCGATGCAGAGCCGGGAGTTCGGCCCGGCTGAAGCTGCCCTGCAGGTCCAGCACACCGGGCAGGCGATGCGCGCCGGTGCCGGTCTGCCACTTGAGCTGGAATTCACCCTGGGCCTCGGCGTTGGCAAAACGGGCATTGCTGATCTGCAGATGGGTCTGCCCACCCTGCCGGCGCCATTGCAGCTCGGCCGCCAGTTGATCAAGCTCGATGCGCGGCTGCTCGAAGACACCTGGCAGCTCCAGATGGCCCTGCTGCACCAGCACGCTGGCCCGCCCGCCGTCCTGGTTGACGTCGAATTCCATGGTCAGGCCGCGCACACCGGGCGAGCCGACGGCGTCGGCGGGTGCCTGGCCCTCGGCCAGCGGCTGCAGCTGCGGGTGCGAGGCCACATCGAGCCGGCTCAGACGGCCACGGGCATCGAAGGCCCGGGGCGCCTCCCAGGCGCCCTGCCAACGCGCCTGCAGCTGCTCGACCTGGCCCTGGGGCGCATAGATCTGCAAGGCCCGGTGCAGGCGCGAGCCCAGCGGCAGGCGCTGCCCCAGCGCGGCCAGCGAGGAAAGATCGATGCCGCTGACACGCAACTCGCCGCGCGCGCTATCGACCGCCTCCGAGGGCTGGGCATGGCTCAGACGCATATCGCCCCCACGCCAGCGCAGGCCGTCGCGGGTGTCGAAGCGCAGGCCCTGGGTCGACAGCTCGTAGCCACCTTGCAGCGCCTTCAATTCCACACGGGCCGCCAGGCGATCGAGCTCCAGCACGGGCAACTCCGGCCCCAGCCGCAGGTCCAGCTGCGTCAGTGCCACATCCGCGGTGACGGCACTGACGCGCCCCTGGTCCACGTCGACCCAGGCCCGCAGCGCGCCGCTGCCACCGGCCAGCTCCAGCTGGAGCTGCGCGGGCAGGGGCACATGCCGCCGCAGCTCGGCCATGTCGACCCGCTCGAACACGGCATAGAACTGCCCCTGCCAGCGCTGCCACTCGCTGGCGTCGGCAAAGAACAGGGGCTCGCGGAAACTGCCGCGCAGGCTCAGGCAGTCGCCGAGTTCGGCCGGCGGCGTGGCATCGAGCCGCAACTCATGCAGATGGCTGGCGTTGTGCAGGCGCAGATCGACCTGCTGCAACTCCACGGGCGGCGCGTTGCGCAGCTCGTCGTGCCAGCGCACACGCCCGTCGGTGATCAGCCACTCGGTCTGGGTCAAGACCCAGTTGGCCATCCGGCCATCGCCACTTTGCTTCGGATCGATCTCGATGCCGGCCACATAAAGGCGCCCCTCGGCGCTGCGCCGCACATTCAGCTCGGGGCGCTCGATGGCCAGCCGCTCGAAACCGAGGTTCCAGAGCGAACGGGGCGAGACCGTGGCCTGCACGCGCGGCAGGTAGAGGGCCGGTTCGCCATTGCGATCGAACAGCAGCACTTCCTGCAGCTCGAAACTGGGCAACAGGCTGTGGTCGTGCGCGACGATGGCGCCGATGCGCAGCGGCAGCCCCAGGGCCTCGCTGGCCCGAGTTTCCAGCAGCGGGCGCAACTCGCCGATTCGCGGCACAATGAAGAGGTGCAGCGTCGCCCAGGCGGCGCCGAAGACCAGCCAGGCCAGCAGGATCAGCCACAGCAAAGCGCGCGTCGTGAGCGTCAGAGCTTTGAGCGGCAGGGACGGGCGACGCGGCAGGGCATTCATTTGGCAGATCGATAACGCGACAGGAATTATGACCCGCAACGATGTGTCGGGCCCGCTGCAGGGTCTGGCCGGCGCACCGGCGACCAACGCCACCGGTGCCGACCACTCCCGTTTCGTACAACGCGTGCGCCGCCGCCACGCCGACCTGCTGCCCCGACTCTTGCCTGGGCGCCCGGACGCCCAGGCGCTGCAGCAGCTCTACGACCATCTGCGCGGCACAGGGCTGGACTGCGGCGCGGCGCTGCGCGTGCTGCGTCAGCTCGTGATGGAGCGGCTGGTGGTGCTCGACATCGAGCAGCAGGCCCCGCTGCAGGACATCACCGCCAGCATGACCACGCTGGCCGAGTTCGCCCTCGACACCGCCTGCATCGAGGTCATGCGCAGCCTGGACGACAGCCACGGCAGGCCGCAGACCGCGGACGGTCAGCGCGCGCTGTTCTGGGTGGTGGGCATGGGCAAGCTCGGTGCCCGCGAGCTCAATGTGTCGAGCGACATCGACCTGATCTACGTCTACGACCAGGACGGCGAGACCGCGGGCAATGCCGAGGGTCGCCACCGCATCTCCAACCACGAGTACTTCGCCAAGGCGGTGCGCGCCATCTACAACCTGCTGGGCGACACCACCGAGCACGGTTTCGTGTTTCGCGTCGACCTGGCGCTGCGGCCCAACGGCAACTCCGGCCCGCCGGCCGTCTCGCTGGGCGCGCTCGAGGAGTACTTCCACGTCCAGGGCCGCGAGTGGGAGCGCTTCGCCTGGCTCAAGAGCCGCATCGTCGCGCCCCGGGCCCAGCTGCAGGACGGCTCGGTCATGGCGCTGCGCAGCCTGGTCGTGCCTTTCGTGTTCCGCCGCTACCTGGACTACAACGTCTTCGACTCGCTGCGCGTGCTGCACCGCCAGATCCGCGACCACGCGGCCAAGCGCAGCGCCGGCCATCCCGAGCGCAGCAACGACGTCAAGCTTTCGCGCGGCGGCATACGCGAGATCGAATTCACCGTGCAGCTGCTGCAGGTGGTGCGCGGCGGCCAGTTCCCCGAGCTGCGCACGCGCCCCACGCTGGACGCGCTGACCCGCCTGGTCAAGGCCGGCCTCATGCCCGAGGCCACGGCCCAGGCGCTGGCCCAGGCCTACGAGTTCCTGCGCCGCGTCGAGCACCGCATCCAGTACCTCGACGACCAGCAGACCCATGTGCTGCCCACGCGCGACGAGGATCTGGACTGGATCGCCCGCAGCCTGGGCTACCCCGACGTCTGCCGCTTCCTGACCCAGCTCGACGCGCACCGCGAAATCGTGGCGCAGGAATTCGACATCCTGCTCGGCGGGGCAGGCCAGAAGGAGTGCAAGGGCTGCAGCAACGGCAAGAACGGTGGGGCGACGACGCCGGACTTTGACGGCGTGCTGGCGCAGCTGCCGCCCCAGTTCCGGGGGCGTGTCGAAGCCTGGCGCACGCATCCGCGCGTGCAGGCGCTGCGTGAGGAGTCGCGGGCGCGCCTGATCCGCCTGGTCCTACGCACGGCCGAATGGCTGCGCGAGGGCCGCGCCAGCGAGGAGGCCGCCAGCCGCCTGATCGACTGGATCGAGCCGCTGCTGCGGCGCGAAAGCTATCTGGCCATGCTGCTGGAGCGCCCCGCCGTGCACGAGCGTCTGCTGCGCCTGCTGGGTGCGGCACGCTGGCCCGCGCGCTACCTGCTGCAACACCCCGGCGTGATCGACGAACTCGCCAGCCGCAGCATGATGGACGAGCGCTTCGACCCGGCCGTCTTCGAGGCCGAGCTCGAAACCCGCCGCCAGGCCCTGCAGGCTTCGGGCGACGGCGATGAGGAGGCCCTGCTCAACCTGCTGCGCCGCGCCCACCACGCCGAGGTCTTCCGCACCCTGGCGCGCGATGTGGAGGCCGTGCTCACGGTGGAGCAGGTGGCCGACGACCTGTCGGCCCTGGCCGATGCGGTACTGCGTGTCACCACGCGCTGGTGCTGGCAACAGCTGCGCAAGCGACACCGCGAGACGCCTCAGTTCGCCATCATCGGCTACGGCAAGCTCGGCGGCAAGGAACTGGGCTATGGCAGCGACCTGGACATCGTCTTCGTCTACGAGGACGAGCACGA